>Ga0172382_10000224_pt1 | contig 102709 bp, 97 predicted proteins | sample Leawel138RmetaG_FD_122245 | JGI IMG/M metagenome (GOLD analysis project Ga0172382, IMG submission 122245) | Leachate microbial communities from a municipal landfill in Southern Ontario, Canada - Leachate well 138R metaG | ecosystem: Engineered > Solid waste > Landfill > Unclassified | place... | reverse complement strand
TTCAGACCCCACCGTTGGCCAGTGACGCCCTTGCCATTCAGATTGTCTTCCCCTCGGTCGGGGTGACTCCACCTTCTTTCAGGTGGACGGGTTTGCCGGCTTCGCCGGGCAAACAAAAAAGGCCGTTGCGCTATCGCGACGGCCTCGATCCTCTGCTGACGATGTTACTGCTCCACTTCCACCACTTTGGCTTCAGGAGCATGGTTCTTGATGGACTCAATACCATTATCGCGGGAGGCAGCAGTCTGGTATTGCTGGCTGGTGCCAATGACCTGATGATTTGCCGCCTTGAGGTTGAACATGAATTTGCCCGCCCCCGACTCTTTTCTTTCATAGCGCCCGTCATCCGGCGCGTTGGTTTTGACCGACTCGACACCGTTCAGACAACTGGACTTGCTCTTGTAGCCTTCGCTGGCAAGGATATTCTGACCATTGGATGCCTTCAGACGAAAACGGAATTCCCCCGCCTTGTCCTGATATATCTCAAATGTTCCAGCCATACTGTACTCCTTGGGGATTCATGCGCATCAGATGAATACATTGGTGTGCCATCCACACCAACATCAAGATAAAGCTCTCACAGCACCCTGATTAAAGCCGAAAGCCTGCCGCTTCGCTAGAGAAAACACACAGCAGCTGCGGATTCCGTATGGATACCGCTCGCCTATTCATCTGAGCGAACCCAGACAAGATCAGCGATATCCGTCAATATCGCCTGCTTCGGCCAACACTGCCGGCAGATTCGACGCGCGCTGCTGGCGGGTCAGCCATTGAGCGCAATAGCTGAGGCTAAGGCAAGATCGATAGAGAGCCAGCCGCAGCCACCTGATGCAAACCCCACCGCCACCTTTTTCCCGCTGAGACAGGATGCTATTGTGTGTCACATCTCAAACAACAAGAAACGCTGCCATGCCAAATTTCCCTTCCCGAGCTCTGCAGTTCATCTGGCTGACCCTCGTCTGCCTATCATTCACCACGGCTGTACATGCCGACGCGCCGCCCATCGCCGGTGAACGCTTCCAACTGCTCGAACAGGCCCTGCAGGCGGAAGTCGATCAGGGCCGTCTTGCCGGCATCGCCGTTCTGGTAGAACAGGACGGCCAGTTGCTGCACCGCAGTAAGCACGGCTATCAGGATATCGCTGGCGACGTGCCGCTGGCCGACGACACCCTGTACAAGATTTTCTCGCTGACCAAACCGGTCACCAGCATCGCCATGCTCATGCTGCAGGAACAGGGCAAGCTGTCGCTGGACGATCCGCTGGCCAAGTACCTGCCGGAATTCGCCGATCTGAAGGTCGCCGTCGCCGACGGCCCGGATGGTATCCCGCAAACCGCTGCGCCCAGCCATGCACCCACCCTGCGCGAACTGATGAACCAGACCGCCGGCTTCAGCTACGGGGTGTTCAGTCAGTCCCAGGTTGATACCCTTTATCTGAAAGCCGACCTGTTCAATACCGGGCAGACGCTGGAAGACATGGTTGGCAAACTGGCGCAGTTGCCGCTACTCAATCAGCCCGGAACCGTCTGGAACTACAGTCTGTCGGTGGATATCCAGGCTCGGGTTATCGAAGTCGTCAGCGGCCAGCCTTACGATCAGTTTCTTGCCGAGAACATCTTCAAACCACTCGGCATGAAAGATACCGGTTACCACGTCGATACAGCACAGGCGCCGCGATTGGCCGTGTCCTACAAGCCCGGTGACAATGGGCTGGAGCCACAGGACAATACCCAGTACCTGACCAAACCGGCGCTGACCCAGGGCGGCAGCGGGCTGATCTCCAGCATGGATGATTACCTGCGCTTCGCCCGCATGCTGCTCAACAGCGGCGAACTGGATGGCGTGCGTATCGTCTCCGCCGAATCCATCGCCGAAATGGCCCGCGACCAGCTCCCGCCGGACGTCGATGGCCCGTCCTGGGCGCCTGGCAACCGCTTCGGCCTGAACGTAGCCGTTGTCGAGGACAGCGCCAGAGCCGGACAGCTGCCGGTCGGCACCTACTGGTGGTGGGGCATCCAGGGCCCATGGATGTGGGTTGACCCGAATAACAACCGGATCGTACTGGGCATGATGCAGAACACCGACTACCGCCACTCGCGGGTGGTACACGGAACCGTCAGTCAGATCCTGTATGGAGAGCGCTGAAAACTGAGCCCATTCAAGCCAGTACCGCTGAGCTGATGATGCTCACGCCGGGCTTTGCCTCAATTGCCGCTTCCAGCAACGCCCGGGCGATATTGTCCGCTGGATTGACCCGCACACGCCGTGGCAGCAAGGGGCCAAGCGCTTTCAGGATAACCTCCGCCGTCCGCTCCCCCGCTCGGAACTCCGGACGCGGGCCGCTGATCAGGCCGGGGCGCACAAAGGTGAGCGAGGCAAAACCGCAACCGGCCAGATGGTGCTCCAGCTCGCCTTTTACCTGATTGTAGAAGAACCGCGAGCCCGCGTTGGCACCAACCGCCGAGTTGAGCACATATGCAGGTGTGCCCTGCTGCCGGGCCAGCTTCGCTACCGCGAGGGGATAGTCATGATCCACCCGACGAAATGCGTCCCTCGAACCAGCCTGCTTCATGGTCGTGCCCAGGGCACAGACTACCGCATCCGCCTGCCACCAGAGCGCGTCCACGGGCAGATTATCGAAATCAACAACCGGCGCATCCAGCTTCGCATGGCTGGCCAACGGACGCCGCACCGGGGCCACCACTGCACTGATGCGCGCGTCATCCAAAGCCTGCCGCAGCACATGACTGCCAACCAGCCCAGTTGCACCGACCAATAACAGTTTCACCTGCCTGACCTCCGTCCCATGCACCGCAGCATGCGGGGCTCCTTGAACAATATCCTGCTGCGCCAGCAAGGCAGACAAACTCTACCCGATACTCATCACCTTCATCCAGGCTAGCGTCGCGGCGGGGGCAGGATAATGCGGCGAGGGATACAAAAAAGCCCCCGAGGCGTTAACCGTCGGAGGCTTTTGAACTACTGGCTGGCGGATCAGTTTTTGCTGGCGCGCTTGCGCAGGTTCTCGTCGAGGATCTTCTTGCGCAGACGGATCGACTTGGGCGTTACTTCGACCAGTTCGTCGTCGTCGATGAATTCCAGCGCCTGTTCCAGGGTGAACTTGATCGGTGGTACCAGGGCGATGACTTCATCCTTGCCGGAGGCGCGCATGTTGTCGAGTTTCTTGCCCTTGGTGGGGTTGATCACCAGGTCGTTGTCACGGCTGTGGATACCAGCCAGCTGGCCTTCATAGATTTCCTGACCGGGCTCTAGGAACAGCTTACCGCGGCTCTGCAGGGTTTCCAGTGAGTAGGTCAGTGCCTTACCGGTAGCCATGGAGACCAGTACGCCGTTCTGGCGGTGACCTACGTCGCCACCCTTGATCGGGCCGTAGTGACTGAAGGTGGAGGCGAGGATACCGGTACCGGACGTCATGGTCAGGAAGTTGTTACGGAAGCCAATCAGACCGCGGGCCGGGATAACGTATTCCAGGCGGATACGGCCCTTGCCGTCCGGCGCCATGTCGGTCAGATCGCCTTTGCGCAGCCCCATCTGCTCCATCAGCGCACCCTGATGCTGCTCTTCGATGTCGATGATGACGTTTTCGTAGGGCTCCTGCTTCTCGCCGTCGATCTCACGGATAACCACTTCCGGACGACCAATCGCCAGCTCGAAGCCTTCGCGACGCATGGTTTCGATCAGTACCGACAGGTGCAGTTCGCCACGGCCCGAGACCTTGAACTTGTCCGCAGAGTCGCCTTCCTCAACGCGCAGGGCAACGTTATGCAGCAGCTCTTTTTCCAGACGCTCCTTGATGTTACGGCTGGTGACGAACTTGCCTTCCTTACCCGCGAACGGCGAATCGTTGACCTGGAAGGTCATGGATACGGTCGGCTCGTCGACGGTCAGCGGAGGCAGAGCTTCAACGTTGTTCATGTCGCACAGGGTGTCAGAGATGAACAGTTCGTCCATACCGCTGACGCAGACGATGTCGCCGGCCTGGGCTTCCTCGACCTCAACACGCTGCAGACCGGAGTGGCCCATGATTTTCAGGACACGGCCCTGGCGCTTCTTGCCGTCGGCGCCAATGGCGATCACCGGCGTGTTGGTCTTGATCTTACCGCGGTTGATGCGGCCTACGCCTATCACGCCAAGGAAGCTGTTGTAGTCCAGCTGGGAGATCTGCATCTGGAACGGGCCATCCAGGTCAACGCTGGGCGGCGGTACGTGATCGACGATGGCCTGGAACAGGGCGTCCATGTTGTCGTCCAGGTTCTCGTGATCCATGCCGGCGATGCCGTTCAGGGCGCTGGCGTAGACGATCGGGAAGTCCAGCTGCTCTTCGGTGGCACCGAGGTTATCGAACAGGTCGAAGATCTGGTCAACAACCCAGTCCGGACGGGCACCGGGACGGTCGATCTTGTTCACGACGACAATGGGGTTCAGGCCGGCCTGGAAAGCCTTCTGGGTCACGAAGCGGGTCTGCGGCATGGGACCGTCGATGGAGTCGACCACCAGCAGTACGCAGTCAACCATGCTCATCACCCGCTCGACTTCACCGCCGAAATCGGCGTGACCGGGGGTATCAACGATGTTGATGTTGTAGTCTTTCCACTTCAGCGCGGTGTTTTTCGCCAGGATGGTAATCCCGCGCTCCTTCTCCTGATCGTTGGAATCCATCACGCGCTCGTTTTCCGCTTCTTTACGGTCGAGGGTGCCGGATAGGCGCAGCAACATATCGACCAGCGTGGTTTTACCGTGGTCAACGTGGGCGATGATGGCGATGTTACGGAGATTCTCGATCACTGGGGTCATCCTGGGTTACGCAAGGACAGGCGTGCCTGTCTTAAAAGAGGCACGCATTATACAGACACTGAGGTTACAGTGTCTGTTTTTTGTACGGACGGTCGCGATTGGCGGAGAAATCAGCCTTTAGGCAAGCGCAAAACCCGCACATTGTCATGCCCGCGATCCAGCAGATACTGGGCATGCAGCTGGCTCATGACACCTTTTTCGCAATACAACAAATAGGCGCGAGCGGCGTCCAATTCGGCAAAACGGCTGTTCAATTGATAGAAAGGCAGCTTGAGCACTTCGATTCCGTCAAGAACGAGCGGCTTGGCTTCCTCCTCATCCGGGTGACGAATATCCAATACCACCTGGCCGGCCAGCGCCTGTTCTACCGTTTCCACTTCAGAGCCTTCCAGCTCCAACTCCAGATCACAGCAATCGGTAGAAATGGCCTGTTCGATGGCCTCGTCCAGAATGCTGAAGTTGAAGTTGGCTTCGGCGGCGGCCACCTTGCGTGCGTTGGTATGAATATCCGGGCTGACGGAAATCACTCCGCAGTATTCCGGCATGCTACTGGAAAAGGCTTCAGTACCGATGCGGCGCGCGGTGCGAATGATCTCGGTCTTGCTGGTGGTGATCAGCGGACGCAGCACCAGCATGTCGCAGACCTGGTCGATAGCGGCCAGGTTGGGCAGGGTCTGGCTGGATACCTGGGCAATTGCCTCGCCGGTGACCAGTGCCTGGAAGCCCCTGCGCTGAGCGATGCGGCTGGCAGCACGCAGCATCATGCGCTTGAGCACCACGCCCATCTGGCTGTTGTCGACGTTTTGCAGGATTTCGGCGACCACGCCCTCGAAGGGCACACTGATAAAGCGCAGACGGTGGCTGGCGGCGTATTTTTCCCATAAATAGTGCGCGACCTGACGCACGCCCAATTCATGGGCACGTCCGCCGAGGTTGAAGAACACAAAGTGGGGCAGAATGCCGCGTTGCAGCATCTGATAACTGGCAACGGTGGAGTCGAAACCACCGGACATCAGGCTCAGAACCGGCTCCATGGTCCCCAGCGGAAAACCACCGATGGCGTCATGCCGAGCATCGATCAGGAACACCCGTTCGTCACGGATTTCCAGCTGCACCACTACCTGCGGATCCTTCAACGACACCCCCGCCGCGCCACTGGCCTCCATCAGCCGTGAACCGACCAGGCGACCCACATCGTTGGAGGTAAACGGGTGCTTGCCCACCCGCTTGCAGCGCACGGCGAAGGTCTTGCCCCGGAGCTGGCCGGCAAGGCGTTCGACGCACAGCTCGGCCAAGTCATCCAAGGTGCTCAGCGGGTGCTCGCGCACTTCGTGGATGTGATTGATACCGGGGGTGTTCTGCAACCGCTCGATGATCCTGGCCTGCACCGCCGGATCATCCCCGGTAATCACCTCCAGGCTGTCCCAGTTGCCGCTGATACGCACCTCAGGATCGATCGCCTTGAGCAGCACCTTGAGGTTCTTGCGCAGCTGACTGATAAAGCGCTTGCGCACCTGCGGCGATTTGATGGTGACTTCGGCAAAAAATTTGATAATCAGTTTCATAGGTAATATTCAGCGGTCGGCGGTGCGAAAGCGGCGCATTATACCTTCGGTTACCCCGGGTTGCGCGGATTACCGACCGGCGCGCCAATATGGTGCACCGCAGCTGTTCCCCGCACCGATCAAGTGCGCGATAATGTGCGCCACGACCTGCGCTGATCGATGGATCGCGCTGCAATAAGGGTTTCGGCAGCCAGGGAATAATGGCATAGCTTTTGCTGTGCAGAACAGGTGAACAACGAACCGGCGGAGTCTTCGGCATTCCGCACATATGACAAGGCCAGGCCACCCCTGGAAAATGATTCCTTCTGGAGAACAGCATGTCGAAAGCGATTCAATTGATCAATGAATTTGACGTGAAGTGGGTTGACCTGCGCTTCACTGACACCAAAGGCAAGCAGCAGCACGTAACCATGCCGGCCCGCGACGTCAACGAGGACTTCTTCGAAGAAGGCAAGATGTTCGATGGCTCCTCCATTGCCGGCTGGAAAGGCATTGAAGCCTCCGACATGATTCTGATGCCCGATGACAGCACCTCGGTACTGGATCCCTTCACTGAAGAGCCGACTCTGATCATCGTCTGTGACATCATCGAGCCCTCCACCATGCAACGCTACGAGCGCGACCCGCGCAGCATTGCCCGACTGGCAGAGGAATACCTGAAGTCCACCGGTATCGGCGATACCGCTTTCTTCGGTCCGGAGCCCGAGTTCTTCATCTTCGACGAAGTGAAGTTCAAGTCCGACATCTCCGGCTCCATGTTCAAGATCTACTCCGAGCAGGCCTCCTGGAATACCGATTCCGACTTCGACACCGGTAACAAGGGTCACCGTCCGGGAGTCAAGGGTGGTTACTTCCCGGTGCCGCCAGTCGACCATGATCATGAAATCCGTACCGCCATGTGTAACGCACTGGAGGAAATGGGTCAGACCGTGGAAGTTCACCACCATGAAGTGGCAACCGCAGGTCAGAATGAGATCGGCGTACAGTTCAACACCCTGGTAGCCAAGGCTGACGAGGTACAGAACCTCAAGTACGTGGTACACAACGTTGCTGATGCCTATGGCAAGACCGCAACCTTCATGCCCAAGCCGCTGTATGGCGATAACGGCTCCGGCATGCACGTACACATGTCGATCAGCAAAGATGGCAAGAATACTTTCTCTGGCGAAGGCTATGCCGGCCTGTCCGATACCGCCCTGTATTTCGTCGGCGGCATCATCAAGCACGGCAAGGCACTGAACGCCTTCACCAACCCGTCGACCAACTCCTACAAGCGTTTGGTACCGGGTTTTGAAGCGCCGGTCATGCTCGCCTACTCGGCCCGTAACCGCTCCGCGTCGATCCGTATCCCCTATGTGACCAGCCCTAAAGCCCGTCGCATCGAGGCACGCTTCCCGGATCCGGCTGCCAACCCCTACCTGGCCTTCGCCGCGCTGTTGATGGCGGGCCTGGATGGCATCCAGAACAAGATCCACCCTGGCGACGCCGCTGACAAGAACCTGTATGACCTGCCCCCGGAAGAGGCCAAGGAAATCCCACAAGTCTGTGGCAGCCTGAAAGAAGCATTGGAAGCACTGGACGCCGACCGTGCGTTCCTGACCAAGGGCGGTGTGTTCACCGATAGCTTTATCGACGCCTTCCTGGAACTGAAATCCGCCGAGGAAATCAAGGTGCGCACCTTCGTTCACCCGCTGGAATACGATCTGTACTACAGCGTATAAAGGTAAGCTGCAGCTCAAAAGGCGCTCCTGAGGGCGCCTTTTTTGTTTCTGCAAACGGGTGTTTCGAGCAGGCTGAACGCGCTAAACGACGATCGGCCCACTCGGCAGTGCGAACGGTGCCGCAAGTCGTTCAGCGGTACTTGCCACAATCCCGATTGGGTGCAACGCTTGATGTATTTCCAAGGGAGTGAACAGCATGCTGCGTTTATTACTGCCCCTGCTCTGCGCATTGGGCTTATTCATTGGCCCCGCCAGCGCGCAGATCTATTCCTGGACGGATGCGGAAGGCCATCGCGTGTATTCCGACCAACCACGCGATGGGGCCAGTCCGGTGGAATTGAAACCCACCAACGTTGTGCCGCCCACGCCGACCCCTCGTACCAGCGAACGCAATCAAAACAGTAACAACCAACCCGTCAGCGGCGGCGTCTATCAGGAATTGAGCATTACCAGCCCCGCACACGACAGCGCTATACGCAGCAACGAAGGCGATCTGACACTGACAGTGCAAACCGATCCGCCTCTGAGCGGTAGCCACCTGCTGAAGCTGTCGATTGACGGGGTATTGAGCCAGACTGGCATGCCCGGCACCGGCGCGGCTGTGCACCAATTGATTGCGCATAATATTGATCGGGGCAGCCATGAAATCGCCGCCGTGGTGGTGGATGCCCGGGGCACCGAATTACAGCGCAGCCCATCCATTACCGTGCATCTGCAACGCACCTCGCTCAACCAGCCTTCCCGCGGCGGCGCCAATCAGGCTCCCCGCGCACCGGCTGCACCCCGAGCGCCTAACGTTCCCCGCCCCGGCAGCGGTGGTTAAGTCATTTGCCTCTTCCCGGCCCACCTGGCGAGCCGGTCTGGATAAAACCCCCGCCTCGAGCGCACCATTCTGGTGCGCTCGCACTCTTTTCGTGCAATAGTTGCTCAGAACGTCAGCATCTGCACCGCGCCCAGGTCTGCGCCACGCTCCTCGCAGGCGGTACGGCCTGGTACCCTGCTGAGGCGCCACTGCCGGAATCTCGCCGCCGGCGATCTGGTTCGATTCTTGCAGTAGCCATGGTATGCATCCAGCCGGACTCCAGCGCGTGTGAGTGCCGGCCCATGTGACCCTTTTATCTGGATCAAGGCCCTATGCTACCTGAGCACTTTTTGCGTCAGATACTGGACAACCTCTCCACGGCGGTGCTGCTGCTGGACGGTTCATTACGCATCAGCTACATGAACCCGGCCGCTGAGATGTTGCTGGAAGTCAGTGGTCAGCGGGTCAATGGTCAACGTATCTCCAGCCTGTTCAGCGACTCGGTGGAATCAATCGAATCCCTGCGCAATACCATCAGCAATGGCCACCCTTTTACCAAGCGGGAAGCACAGCTGACCCTGAGCAACGGTCAATGTCTGGCGGCAGATTATTCCGTCACCCCCATGCTGGCGCTGGATCGCCAATGGATACTGCTGGAAATTCTGCCCCGCGACCGCCTGCTGCGCATCACCAAGGAAGAGGCCCAGCTATCCAAACAGGAAGTCACCCGGGTACTGGTGCGCGGGCTGGCCCATGAGATCAAGAACCCGTTGGGTGGTATCCGCGGGGCGGCCCAGTTGCTGGCCAGGAAGTTGGCGGAGCCGGCACTGCAGGATTACACCGATGTGATCATTCAGGAAGCCGATCGCCTGCGTAATCTGGTCGATCGCATGCTCGGACCCTATCAGCCGCCCCGGCTCACACGGATCAATATCCACGAAATTACCGAACATGTATGCAGCCTGATTCAAGCGGAAACGCTGGGCAATCTGGACATCCACCGGGATTACGACCCGAGCATCCCGGATCTGATGGCCGACCGGGAACAGCTGATCCAGGCGGTGCTCAATATTGTCCGCAATGCCATGCAATCCATCATGTCCGCGGTGGATAACCGCCACGGTAAGATCATCCTGCGTACCCGCACCTTGCGCCAGTTCACCATTGGGCCGAAACGCCATCGGTTGGTCTGCCGGTTGGAGATCACCGACAGCGGGCCCGGGATTGATCCCGGCATTCTCGACAGCATTTTCTATCCGATGGTCAGTGGCCGTGCCGAAGGCACCGGGCTGGGGCTATCGATCACCCAGAACATCATCACTCGTCACCACGGCCTGATCGAATGTGACAGCGTGCCAGGCCACACCACTTTTACCCTTTTCCTACCGCTCCCCGGGGAGGATGAATGAGCCAAGCTGCCAATGTCTGGATCGTCGACGACGACCGCTCTATCCGCTGGGTACTGGAAAAGGCCCTGCAGCAGGACGGTATGCAACCTGTGTGTTTTGACAGCGCGGACAGTGCACTACTGCGCCTGCGGCGCCAGCAACGGCCGGATGTGCTGATCAGCGACATTCGCATGCCCGGCAGCAGCGGTCTGGAATTGCTGTCCAATGTGCGCGAACTGCATCCGGGTTTGCCAGTGATCATCATGACCGCGCATTCCGATCTGGATAGCGCAGTCGCTTCCTACCAGGGCGGCGCCTTCGAATATCTGCCCAAGCCCTTTGATGTGGATGAGGCGGTGGCGCTGGTACGCCGGGCGCTGGCGCACAGCAATGAGCAGGATGCAGTCAGCAGCGGTGGGAGCATCACCCATACACCCGAGATCATCGGTGAAGCACCGGCCATGCAGGAGGTCTTCCGTGCTATCGGACGGCTTTCACACTCCAACATCACGGTGTTGATCAACGGTGAATCAGGTACCGGCAAGGAGCTGGTGGCGCATGCCCTGCACCGCCACAGTCCCCGTGCGCGAAGCCCCTTTATTGCCCTGAATATGGCGGCTATCCCCCGGGAGCTGATGGAATCTGAGCTATTCGGCCATGAAAAGGGCGCCTTCACCGGCGCCGCGCTGCAGCGTCGTGGACGCTTTGAGCAGGCCGATGGCGGCACCCTGTTTCTCGATGAGATCGGTGACATGCCCGCGGAAACCCAGACCCGCCTGTTGCGGGTGCTGGCCGACGGTGAGTTCTATCGGGTCGGTGGTCATGCGCCGATCAAGGTTGATGTGCGGATCATTGCCGCCACGCACCAGAATCTGGAAGCGCTGGTTCAGGCCGGCAAGTTTCGTGAGGATCTGTTCCATCGGCTCAATGTCATCCGCATTCACATTCCGACGCTGTCCGAGCGCCGGGAAGATATCCCCACCCTGGCCCAGCATTTTCTGGCCCGTGCCGCGAAGGAGCTGGCGGTCGAGCCCAAAGTGCTCAAGCCCCAGACTCAGGATTATCTCAAGGCCCTGCCCTGGCCGGGCAATGTGCGTCAACTGGAAAACACCTGCCGCTGGATCACGGTAATGGCCTCCGGGCGCGAGGTGCTGGTCGATGACCTGCCACCGGAGATGCTCAACCAGCCGCACACCGGTACCAGCGACAACAACTGGGAACAGAGCCTGCGCAACTGGGCCGACCAGCAATTGACCCGGGGCGTCAGCAGCCTGCTGGATCAGGCAATACCCGCCTTCGAACGGGTGATGATCGAAACCGCCCTCAAACACAGCGCTGGTCGACGCCGGGATGCAGCACTGCTACTTGGCTGGGGGCGCAATACGCTGACGCGCAAGATCAAGGAGCTGGGGATGAACGTGGACGACCCCGGAGATGAAGGCGAAGAATAAAGCCAGATGCGCTGACAGCAGAAGCTGCCGCATTCCCTTCCGGCCATCCGGGTCTCCGCCCGCCCCCTGGGTCGCGGCGGAGCTCAACAGGTCTTTCTATCTTGAAGCTACCCACCCGTCGCTCTTACACTTGCAGCCGTTTTCCTGCGGACACCTGCCATGTTTCATATCGCCCTGCTCGAACCGGAGATTCCACCGAATACCGGCAATATCATCCGCCTGTGCGCCAATACCGGCTGTCAGTTGCACCTGATCGAGCCACTGGGCTTCGAGCTGGATGACAAGCGGTTACGCCGGGCCGGGCTGGATTACCATGAGTATGCGCCGGTACGCACATACGCCGATCTGGCAAGCTGTCTGGCCAGTGTGCAACCCACGCGGGTGTTCGCACTGAGTACCAAGGGGCAGCAGTGTTACAGCGACGTGAGTTATCAACCTGGGGATATGTTTCTGTTCGGTCCGGAAAGTCGAGGCTTGCCGGCTGAAGTACGGGATGGATTACCCAGCGAGCAGGTGCTGCGTATCCCCATGTATCCGGACAACCGCAGCTTGAATCTGTCCAACAGCGCTGCAGTGCTGCTGTATGAAGCCTGGCGGCAGCAGGGGTTTGCCGGTCGAGGATGAGCCTTTCTCCCCGGCTTGCACCGGGGAGAAAGAAACAGCTCAGCGGGTCTTGATGACGATCTTGCCGACCGCCTGACGGCTGGTCAGGGTAGTCAGCGCTGCTTCGTACTGATCCAGTTCAAAGACCTGGGAAACCAGCGGCTTGAGCTTGCCTTCGCTGTGCCATTTGAACAGCTGGCGGAAGTTGTCGAGGTTGGCCTGCGGCTCGCGGGTAGCGAAAGCACCCCAGAATACCCCAACCACCGAAGCACCCTTGAGCAGCGCCAGGTTGACGGGCAGTTCCGGGATACGACCACTGGCAAAGCCGACGACCAGCAGACGACCTTTCCAGTTGATGCAGCGCATGCACTGATCAAACAGATCGCCACCCACCGGATCATAGATCACATCCGCGCCCTGACCGCCGGTCAGCGCCTTGATCTTCTCCTTGAAGTCACCTTCGCTGTAGTTGACCAGCTCGTCGGCACCGGCCTGGCGGGCAACGTCCAGTTTCTCATCGCTGGACGCGGCGGCAATGACCCGCGCGCCCATGGCCTTGCCGATTTCCACGGCGGCCAGACCCACACCACCGGAGGCGCCCAGCACCAGCAGGGTTTCACCCGCCTGCAGTTGACCACGCTGGGCCAGCGCATGCATGGAGGTACCGTAGGTCATGCTGAAGCCAGCGGCGGTGGTGTAGTCCATGTCATCGGGCATCGGCAACACGCGGTAGGCATCGGCTGCTACTTTTTCAGCAAAGCTGCCATAGCCAGTCAGGCCCATGACCCGGTCACCGACCTTGAGGTGTTTGACCTTGGCACCGACGCTGGCTACTACACCAGCGGCTTCGCCACCGGGGGAGAAGGGGAATGCGGGTTTGACCTGATATTTGCCTTCGATGATCAGCGTGTCCGGGAAGTTGACCCCAGCAGCATGGATATCAATGACGACTTCATTATCCTTGGCTACCGGATCGGTGGTGTCTTCCAGCGACAGGCTGCTGGCGGGACCGTAGGCTTTGCACAATACGGCTTTCATGATGGCTCCCTGGTTGAATTTTTTATAGTCTAGCTGCGAGCACCGCAGCCGGGTCAATCACCATACCGGTGATTGATCGGTCTGCATAAGACAACTGCCAGCGTGCATCATTCGGGGCGCGGCGGCGCTGATGGATTATTGCGCCAGATAGCGTTCCACATAGGTATCAAAATCAATGCTGTCGGCCTGCTCCAGCGCCTGCTGATCCGCCAATGACTGGTTGGCCAGCGCGACAAAAGCCTGCCGCTCGGTGTCGTCCAACGGCCGGGCGAGGAAGTGTTCCCGATGCGCCTCGGACTGGGTCATGGCAAAGTGGAAGAAACTATCGCCCTGTTCATTGATGGCTGCCAACACTCTGGCGGATGGCGTCAACGCGGGATTCAGGAGCTTGGCTCGCTGTTGCTCCAGGCTATCACTGTAGGCAGAGGTCTGATGTGCCTTATCCAGCAACTCAGCGCAGGAAGCCATATTGTCCAGCAGATGCTGGCCCCACTCCACCAGGCCACAGGGCTGGCCCTTGCGGGTCAATTGCAGGCCCGGTTCGCGACCGCGCAGTACCGCCAGATCAAAGTTTTCCCCACTCGTCCGGCATTCTTCTTCTGACATGGCAGGGCACTCGGCCAGTGCGCAGAACATCAGGAAGCTATCCAGGAAGTAGGCGGTGTTCGGCTCGATTCCCATGGGTACGAATGGATCGATATCCAGGCAACGCACCTCGACATACTCCACCCCACGCTCGGCCAGCGCGTGAACCGGCTTCTCACCACTGTGGGTTACTCGCTTGGGGCGAATCGAGCTGTAGAACTCGTTCTCGATCTGCAGCAGGTTGGTATTCAATTGCTGCCATTGGCCATCGGCGTCATGGGTACCCATCTCCGCATAGGGAGGGTACGGCAAGCTGATCGCCTCGCGCATGCTGGCGATATAGCTGTCCAGGCTGTTGTAACAGATGTTCAGGTTGGCCTGCGCATCGTTGTTATAGCCCAGATCGCTCATCCGCAGACTGGTCGCATACGGCAGATACAGCCCCTTCTTGCCCAGCGGCTGCAATTGATGATCACGGCCCTGCAGAAAGCTGCCGCACAGCGCTGGGGAAGCACCAAACAGGTACATCAGCAGCCAGGCATAACGGCGGAAGTTGCGGATCAATCCAACATACCGCTCGGATTGATACTCCTGAGCACTGCGAGCATCGCCTTCCTGCTCCTGCATGGCTTGCCACAGGGTTGGAGCCAATGAGAAGTTGTAATGGATACCGGCGATGCACTGCATGGGCTTGCCATAACGCACGGCCAGGCCGCGACGGTAGACATGCTTGAGCATGCCGACGTTGGATGTGCCATACCAGGCGATTGGAATATCGTTGTCACAGGCGGGCAACAGGCAGGGCATGGATTCGGTCCATAACAGCTCATCATCCAGCTTGCTGTAGGCAAACCGGTGAATGCGATCCAGCTCGGCGAACAGGTCGTCGATTTTGCCGGTGACCGGGGTGATCAGTTCTACCAGCGCCTCGGAGTAATCCGTGGTGATGCTCGGATGCGTCAGTGCGGAGCCCCAGGCGATCGGGTGCGGCTGCTGTGACAGCTCGCCGCTGGCGTTGATACGCAGGCTTTCCTTCTCGATGCCATGCATGGCACCCCGTAAATCAGCCTGCCTGGACGTGTGCGCCAGCAGATCAAGGCGTTGCTTCAACAGTGGTGACAATACCGTCACTCCTCAACAATGAATTGGGGCGGCATAAGCCGCGCCGGTACAACCGATTCAGATACGAGCAAACGTCGCCAGGCACTTGGCGGCCAGTACGCCGTCCTGCCTTACTTCGCCTTCCGCCACCATGGTACGCGTCCCCACATGCACGACCTGGGCGGTGCACTCAAGCACACCTCCAGTGATGCCCAGGGTGTAGTTGATCTTGCATTCAATAGTAGCGGTTGACTCATGGGCGTCCAGATGGGCATAGACCGCGGCACCCATGGCCGAATCCAGCAGGGAGAATGTCACCCCACCATGCACCCGGCCACCGGCGTTGAAATGCGACGGGCCAATTTCCAGACGCATGCGGCAGCCGTGCTTGTCGAGGCTGATTACGTCCAGCCCGAGCAGTTCGGTAAAGGGGCTTCGACGGTTCAGACGACTCTCCACCGTATTGGCTTGCTCACTCATCAGTTCTACTTCCTCAGATTCCTGGCATTGGCGAACAGGTTGGCAAAGGTAGCACCTGTCTGTGTTGCCGGGCCAGACTGATTCTTCTCTGCCCGCGGCTGGCGCTGCCCCTTACGTTCACCAGCCGGTGCGCTGGCGCGGCTGTTGCTGGTGGCGCCGGGCTGGTCGCCCATGCGCATGGTCAGGCTGATACGCTGACGCGGCACATCCACTTCCAACACCTTGACCTTGACGATGTCACCGGCCTTTACCACGTCCCGGGGATCCTTGACGAAGCTGTCCGCGAGCATGGAGATATGCACCAGGCCGTCCTGATGGACGCCGATATCCACAAAGGCACCAAAGTTGGCGACGTTGCTGACCACCCCTTCCAGCACCATACCTGGCGTCAGGTCGCTGATCTTCTCGACCCCTTCCTGGAAGGCGGCCGCCTTGAATTCGGGGCGCGGGTCGCGACCGGGTTTGTCCAGTTCGAGCAGGATATCGGTGATGGTCGGGATACCGAAGTGCTCATCGGTAAACTGTGACGGTTCCAGTTTACGCAGGAAGCTGGAATCACCAATCAGACTACGGATATCCCGTCCGGTCTGTTCGGCGATGCGCTTGACCAGCGGATAGGCTTCTGGGTGCACAGCCGAGGCATCCAGCGGATTGCTGCCATTCATGACGCGCAAAAAGCCCGCTGCCTGCTCGAAGGTCTTGTCACCCAGACGACTGACCTTGAGCAATTCACGGCGGCTGTTGAAGGCGCCATGCTGATCACGATAATCAATGATATTCTGCGCGATCGTCGGGTTCAAACCCGATACCCGGGTCAACAAGGCTGCAGAGGCGGTATTCAGGTCAACCCCTACCGCGTTCACACAGTCTTCCACCACCGCGTTCAGACTGCGCGCCAGCTTGAGTTGAGATACGTCGTGCTGATACTGGCCAACACCAATGGCCTTGGGTTCGATCTTCACCAACTCAGCCAGTGGATCCTGCAGCCGACGACCAATGGAGACCGCGCCGCGGAAGGTGACGTCCAGATCCGGAAACTCCTTGGCTGCCAGCTCGGATGCGGAATACACCGATGCCCCGGCCTCGGAGACCATCACCTTGTGCATCTTCAGTTCCGGGCACAGCTGGAGCAGATCTCCCGCCAATTTGTCGGTCTCTCGCGAAGCCGTGCCGTTACCGATCGCCAACAGGCTGACCTGATGCTTACGGCACAACGCCGCGAGCACAGCAAGAGACGGATCCCACTGATTGCGTGGCGCATGGGGGAAGATGGTGGCGGTATCCAGCAGCTTGCCGGTGCCATCTACCACCGCCAGTTTGACTCCCGTGCGCAGCCCGGGATCCATGGCCAGGGTCACCCGCGGGCCGGCCGGCGCAGACAGCAGCAGATCCTTGAGGTTGCTGGCGAAGACGCGGATGGCCTCGTCTTCCGCCGCTTCCCGCAGGTCGCCCAGCAGTTCGGTTTCCATATGCCCGAGCAGTTTGACCCGCCATGTCCAGCGCACCACTTCCTGCAACCAGCTATCCGCGGCACGACCCTGATTACGGATGCCAGCTGATTCAGCAATCAGCCCTTCACAGGGATGGGTGGCACTGGCCGGCGCGTCCGGCTCGCCCAGTTCCAGCGCGATACTCAGGATGCCTTCGTTGCGGCCACGCAGAATCGCCAGCGCGCGGTGCGACGGCACATTGCGCAACGGCTCGTCATATTCAAAGTAATCGCGGAATTTGGCGCCTTCCTGCTCCTTGCCGGCAACCAGCCGCGACACCACCCGACCATCCTGGCGCAGAGCCTGGCGCAGGCGCTCAAGCAGACGAGCGTCTTCACTGAATTGTTCCATGAGAATATATTTGGCACCGTCCAGCGCTGCCTTGATATCCGCCACACCCTTATCGGCGTCAATAAAGTCTGCCGCCACGGCTTGCGGATCCAGCTCAGGATTGCCATACAGCTGCTCGGCCAGCGGGCCCAATCCAGCCTCCAGCGCAATCTGACCCCGGGTGCGGCGCTTGGGCTTGTAGGGCAGATACAGATCCTCCAGCGTGGTCTTGGTATCCGCACCGCGAATATCCCGCTCCAGTTCCGGGGTCAGTTTGCCCTGTTCCTGAATGCTGGACAGAATAGTGCTGCGCCGGTCTTCCAGTTCCCGCAGATAACGCAGGCGCTCTTCCAGATGGCGCAGTTGCGTATCATCCAGACTCCCGGTGACTTCCTTACGGTAGCGGGAGATGAAGGGCACGCTGGCGCCCTCATCGAGCAGGGCAACGGTGGCGGCAACCTGTTCGGGGCGCACAGCCAGCTCGGTGGCAATACGCGAGGCAATACTATCCATGGGGCTATATCCACATCAATTAGCTCAAGCGCGGCAGTATAACCGAGTCGTCCGGGTTGGTTGCAGTTCAGGGCGCAGTTAGTCCTGCCTGCTGGTCAGGGTAAACTCTTGTAACAATGGCCAGCTGCCTGATGCATTGGCATCAGCGACAATGACTGGCTTACAGAAAGGTGGTGCCGTATATGAGCAATACAGAAGGCGAAAAAATTCTCATCGTTGATGACGATGCACGTCTGCGTGGTTTGCTGGAGCGCTTTCTCACTGAGCAGGGCTACCGCGTACGTACCGTTGAAGATACCGCGCAAATGGATCGCTTGTTGGATCGGGAGCTCTATTCGCTGATCGTTCTGGATCTGATGCTACCCGGCGAGGATGGTCTCAAGGCCTGTGAGCGCTTGCGTGAGCGGGGTAACAGCACGCCGATTATCATGCTGACCGCCAAGGGCGATGAAACCAGCCGTATTCAGGGGCTGGAACTCGGTGCCGATGATTACCTGCCCAAACCCTTCAACCCGCGGGAGCTGGTGGCTCGCATCAAGGCGGTATTGCGCCGTCAGACCCCGCCGATTCCGGGCGCACCAACCACCGAGGATAACGAAGTTACCTTCGGCGATTTTGTGCTCAGTCTTTCCACCCGCGAACTCAAGCGCGGCGACGAAGTGCATATGCTGACCTCCGGGGAGTTCTCCGTACTCAAGGCGCTGGTGCATCATCCGCGGATGCCACTGACCCGGGATAAACTCATGCAACTGGCCCGGGGCCGGGAATGGGATGCGCTGGAGCGTTCGATTGACGTGCAGATTTCCCGTCTGCGCCGGCTGCTCGAGCCTGATCCATCCAAACCCCGCTATATCCAGACGGTTTGGGGTGTGGGCTACGTATTCGTACCGGATGGCCAGCAGCAGTGAAGGGCGGCCCAGGCTGGCATCCGCTGCTACCACGCAGCTTTTTTGCCCGCACCCTGTTGTTGGTGCTGCTGACGCTATTGTTCTCAAAAATCCTGACCTTGCTGTTCCTGGTCAGTAACGAGGATCTGCTGGTGGATCGCCAGTACAGCCACGGTACCGCCATGCTGGTGCATGCCTATTGGGCCAGCGGGCCGGAAGCCCGTGCGGATATGGAGCGATTGACCGGCATGCAGCTGGTTCACCACAGCGAAGTGCCTTCCGGCGAGGTGCACTGGCCCTACTCCGGCGTGTTCACCAGTCAGTTACGTAACGAGTTGGGCGATCGCACCCAGATTCGCGTCAAGACGCAGGAGCCGCCAGCCATCTGGGTGCACCAGCCCAGCTATGGCGACCAATGGTTGAAGGTGCCACTGTACGCTCACCCCCTGCGCGGCCAGCGACTGGGACTGGTGATGAGCTGGTCGGCATTGATCATCATGCTGTCCATCGCCGCAGCCTGGATCTTCGTGCGCCAGCTTAATCGCCCCTTGAAAACACTTGAGCAAGCCGCCCGGCGCATCGGCCAGGGCCACAGCGTACGGCTGCTGGATACCAGCGGCCCGGCAGAAATCGCCGAGGTGTACCGCGCATTCAATCAGATGGCGCATGACGTGGAACAAGCCAACAGCGACCGCGCGCTGCTATTGGCCGGGGTGTCCCATGACCTGCGTACCCCTCTGACGCGCATGCGCCTTTCAAACGAGCTGATGTCGGATGTGGAACCGGAGCTGACCGAGGGAATGATCCGTGACATAGAGGATATGGATGCCATCCTCGATCAGTTCATGGCCTATATCCGCGACGGTAACGCCGAACCCTATCAGCCCTGCGATTTGAACGAGTTGATCAATGAAGCAGTGGCGCCGATAAACAATACCGAACCACGGGTCGGACTGTACCTGCAGCCGCTACCGGAGCTGGCGCTGCGACGCCTGTCGATCAAGCGGTTGCTGACCAATCTGGTCGAAAACGCATTGAATCATGGCGGCACTGGAGTAGAAGTAACCAGCTATCTGGACAAACGCGCGATGCAGCCCTGCGTCGTGGTCAGCGTGCTGGATCGCGGGCCGGGTATTGACCAGAGCGAGGGGGAAGATCTGTTCACGCCTTTTATCCGCGGTGACCGCGCCCGTTCTACCAAGGGCACCGGCCTGGGTCTGGCTATTGTCAAGCGCATTGCCGACAGCCATGGCATCAATGTGCAACTGCTCAATCGCAGCGGCGGTGGCACGGAAGCGCGGGTGAGTATTCCGGTTCAGCTGCACTGAGCGACCGCCTGCTCCAGAGCGCGCTCAATGGCCTCCAGATCAGGGATCAATAACGTCTGATCCTCATCCGCCAGACGTACCACCTGACTGATGTACTCGCTGGGCTCACCCACAACCTCCATTTCACCACGCACCACCCGCTTCGAGCGTGGAATACCGGGCACGCGCATGGCGATAAAATTCACACCCGGTCGCCCCCCCACGGCGTTGAGAATCAGCATGCGTGGCGCCAGAGCATCGGCGGCCGGCTGACCGAGTAACAGGCCGGGATCAATCAGCGGCACCCGCTGATCACGCCACATGGCCCAGCCGGGAAACCACGACGGCCCCTGCGTAGCGGCCTGACCCAGTCGATAGCCAACCAGCTCGGCCACCGCCACGTTGGGTAGCAGCAAAGGCTGCTCCGCCAGCGGAATAATCAGGCCGTTGAGACTATCCAGTGCATCTGCCATATCTGTTCCTCTTGCCCATGCCGCGCTTCACGCCGGCACCGGGCGTTCCTGTTCAAGCCATTGGCGCATGGCCAATGCCAGTTCCTCGGGCGAGCCCTCGCGACTGCTGAATCCAGCCAGCTGTACCGCCTCGGGCATGGTGGCGCAGGCGGCGCTTGCGGCACTCTGCGTCCAGACCTGCATACCCTGACGCCGCATGCGGCCGCAGGCAGCCACACCGTCCTCCCCCATACCGCTGAAAATAATCGCTCCACAATGTGGCGCGAAAGCCGCATTCACTTCGTCCAGCAGGGTTTCGATGGCCGGCTGATACGCACCGGGCCATGGACGATCCTGCAAACAGACCTGCCCTTCGGCACCGAATTTCAATGCCTGGGTGATGGGTGCCACCAGCACATCGCCCGGTTGCAGACGACTGCCTTCTTCACAGTTATGCACCCGCCAATCGTTTTCACGGCCCAGTATGCGCGGCAACTGATGCTCAAAACCGGCATCAATATGCTGCGCATAAACAAAGGCAACCGGCAGCTGCGCCGGCAACGCATCCAGAAAACCCTTTACCGCTGCCGGCCCACCCAGCGAAGCACCCAGCAGCCATACGCTGCAGGGGCCCATGACCGGGGAGGTGACCGCAAGTGGAAGCTGCGGCACCGTAGGCGGCGCGCCCAACAACTTGCCCAGCTTGGCGTACAGCCGCCGTTGCCAGCGCGGGTAATCTTCATCCCGTTGCGGCGGTATTTCATCATTGCCCAGTAATACCGGAACGCTGCTGTGCTCCAACAGCCAATCCACCAGCGGCGAATCTTCGACCATATCCAATAGCCATAGATTCGTCTCTACCTGCGCCAGCTGCTCGGCTCCCAGGCGGGCTGGCGGGAACTCGAATACAACCTGATAACCAAAATACTGTACCGCCTCGCTCAGTCTGCTGCGCCTTTCATCACAGGCGACCAGCAATGCGACGGCGGGTGTCTGGGCATCAGTCCCCACGGCCCACCAGGGTGCCAATCAATTCCAGTAATTGCGCTTCATGATACGGTTTACCGAGATATTCATTAACGCCCAGACTACGGGCTCGCTCACGGTGCTTCTCACCGGTACGCGAGGTGATCATGATGATCGGCAGCCCCCTGAGACGGTCGTCATGGCGCACCAGAGTGGCCACTTCAAAACCGTCCATGCGCGGCATCTCGATATCCAGCAACATGATGTCCGGGTGTACATCCTGCAGCTTGGCAATAGCGTCGATCCCGTCCTTGGCCGTTACGACCTCCATGCCATGGCGCTCCAGCAGACGACTGGTGACCTTGCGTACAGTGATCGAGTCATCCACCACCATGACCAGCGTGGCGCGATCTTCCGCAGCCATCGGCTGTTCAACAAGATGCTTGTGCTGGGCATGGGCCTGTTGTGCACGGATCACCGCCAACAGATCGAGAATGACCACCACTCGACCATCGCCGAGAATGGTTGCTCCGGAAATACCTGGCACCACGGCAAACTGCTTACCGAGGTTCTTCACCACGATTTCCCTGGAGCCGGCCAATGCATCCACCTGCACCGCTATACTGTGATCCGCACCGCGTACCAGAATGACCGGCAGCGGCAGACTATGGCCGCTCAGTTTCGGCTGCTGGCCGGTACCCAGCAGATCCCCCAGATAACGCAGGTCATAATGATTACCGGCGTACTCGAACGGTGGCGCATCGGGTGCGTAATAGGCTTCCAGCTCATAGCCGGAGACCCGCACGATACCTTCAATGGTGTTCAACGGAATCGCATACAGATCATCACCGGAATACACCATCAGCGCCCGGTTCACCGATACGGTGAAGGGTAGCCGGATGATGAAACGGGTGCCCTGACCCGGTTCGGTGTGCAGCATTATGCTGCCGCCCAACTGCTTGATTTCACTGTTGACGACGTCCATACCCACACCACGGCCCGAGATCTGCGTAACCTGTTGTGAGGTACTGAAGCCGGCTTCGAGAATGAACTGCAATACTTCCTGGTCGCTCAGGTTGGCATTGGCGTCCATCAAACCGCGCTCTATCGCCTTGCGCCGAACCGCAGTCAAATCGACACCACGGCCGTCATCAGCCAGTCGCAATACGATTTCACCCCCTTCGCGCTGTAGATCCAGGCTGATCTGACCGGCCTCGGCCTTGCCCTGCTCGGTACGCAAAGCGGGTAGCTCGATGCCGTGGTCAACCGCGTTACGCAACATGTGCTCAAGCGGCCCCATCATGCGTTCCAGAACGCTGCGATCCATCTCCCCTTCGGCATTACCGACCACCAGTTCGACCTGTTTGCCGACCTCGGCAGAGACCTGACGTACCACCCGGCGCAACCGTGGCAACAACCGTTCGAAGGGCACCATGCGGGTACGCATGAGACCTTCCTGCAGCTCGGTATTGACCCGCGCCTGCTGCAGCAGCAGGGTTTCGGCATCACGGCTACGGGTAGCCAGGGTTTCCTTCAGATCCAGCATGTCCGAGGCGGACTCGAACAGCGAACGGGACAGTTGCTGCAACTGCGAGTAACGGTCCATTTCCAGCGGATCGAAGTCCTCGTAGCCCTGCTCGATTTCTTCCTGGTGGCGCGACAGAATCTGCGCCTGAGTTTCCATGTCCAGACGCCGCAACTGGTCGCGCATCCGTTCGATGGTGCTTTCCATATCGCTCAGCGTGTGGCTGATATCGCTGACCTGCTGTTCAACACGACCACGGAAAATGGAGGTTTCCCCCGCGAGGTTGACCAGCTCTTCCAGCAAGCCTGCCGGTACCTTGACGCTTTCCTGAACCGCCGGACGGGCCGCTGCGGCACTGTCGGATTGATCGGTTCCCATGGCTTCGCGCAGAATCCTGCGCACATCCGCCAGGGTGCGTTCAGCCTCACCGGTTGCTGGCCGCTGGGCCGCGGCTACCGGCTGCGGTGCAGTGACCAGCGGCAACGTCCAATCCACCGCTTCCAGTACCTGCCCCTCGGCCAACTGCTCGATGCCCGCCTGCAGTGTTGCAAGCGCCTCCTGCAGAACCGGTTGTTGTTCGGCACTCACCTTATGCAGCGCCTGCTCCAGCTGTCTGGCCTGCTCAGCCAGGGTGTCCTGGCCGGCCAGACGGGCGCTGCCCTTGAGCGTTTCAATACGATGCAACAGCGCCAGCGCCGCCTGCGGATCAGCATGCTGGTCGGCCAGCAGCTGCTCGCACGGTTGCATAAGCTCGCGGGCTTCTTCGATGAACATCGCCAGCATCGGCGAAACCGGCGCGGCGGCGGGCTCTTCAATCGGCTCGCTGACCGGTGTCTCTGCCACGGGTGCCGCTTCGCTGGCGACCTCGGCCAACAGCTGCGGAGCCCTGTCCGGTTGCGCGCGGAAATCACGGATAGCCTGGGTCAATACCATGCCGTCGCTGATCGACCGGCCGGCGAGAATGCCTTCGACCATTTCAGCCAGACTGTCCTGACAAGCCATCAGCAATTCGGGGAGACCGTCAACCAGCTCGAAACGCTTGCCCACCAGCCCTTCGTAGAGGAATTCCAGTTCGTGAGCGAGATCACCGACCGGGCGAATCTCCGCCATACGTGCGCCACCCTTGAGGGTATGCAGATCGCGCAACAGGGCTTGCAACGGCGCATCGGCCGTCGGATCGCCCAGCCATTGCTGCAGGCTACCCGCCGAGCTGTCGAGTATCTCCTGCGCTTCTTCCAGGAAAATTTCTACCAACTCGGCATCGGTTCCCGCATCTTCCGGGTTCCATTGGCCGGAGGCGGTATCCGCTACAACGGCCCCATCGTGGCTGGCCGGAACATCCGCTACCAACTCGGCAACGGGGCTTTCGATCGGTCTGGAGAACAAGCCCTGCAACAACTGCAGTTCACCGCTGGCTGACTGAATATGCTGATGCGCGGCAACCTGATCCATCATGGCGATCAGTCGCTCATGCCCCTGAGCAAGGCTGCTGGATACGTCATCAGTGAACTCCAGACGCTGCCCCACGAGGGCTTCGTGCACATCCTCGAGTCCCTGACAGAGTTCGTCGATCGGTGTCAGCTCGACATCCACTGCCACTTCCGCCAATGAACGCAGCACCCGCGCGAGAGCCGCATGATCAATAGGCTGGCCCTGCGCCAACTCATCCGAGGCATCCAGCAACAATTCGATACCTTCGGTGAGGAAGATCGACAGCAGATCGACCTCATTGCCGCCGTCAACCTGAGTTCGACTGCTGTCACGCTGCTCCAGGGTGGTCTGATAAAGCACATCCAGGCGTTGCAGGAAGGACTCGCTGTCTGCCATGGGTTGTTGCGCATCACCCTGATCCAGCCAGTGCTGAAGCATGTCCACTGCGTCGCGCAGCAGATCTACCAATGCCTGGTCGGCAGGGATCAGATTGTTCTTGAAGTCCTTGGCCAGTTTTTCCAGCGGTGTCGCCAATTGTGCGACGGGCTGGATGCCAGCCATATGCGCACTGCCCTTGAGAGTATGCAGGGCACGTTGCAGCGCATCGCTCAACGGTTGCGGCAGTCCCTGCCGGCACTTATCGAGGAAGGCGTTGATCTGCCCAACGTGTGTCTGAGTTTCGGTACGGAAAATCTGCAACAACCGCGGATCCAGTTCCGCTGACGCCTCTTCATGTACCGTCGCTGCCACTGGCGACGGCCGGGATTCGATCGTATCGGGTGCGTCCTCTGCCACCGGCTCAACCGACTCAGCCAGCTCCTCCGGCTCGTCCGATTCCTCGGATACGCCTGGCAATTCCAGCACGTCCGGCACGCCCAGTAGTTCGAGAACTTCCGGTTCATCCGGCAGTTCCTGCACATCAGCTATTTCTGGCTGTTCGGATGCTGCGGATACTTCCAGCAGGGGCGTCAACTCGAGTGTCGATGGCAACTCTTCCATTGCCATACCGGCCGTATCCAGCTCATCAACGATGGCCTCAGGCTCCGCTGTATCCTCTTCGATCAGCTCAACGCTCGGTAGTTGCTCGACCAGCTCCGGCTCGAGCAACATCGGTTCAGGCAGATCGTCGAGGATGATGGTTTCATCCTCGACCACTGCCGGCTCATCTGCCGTCCCGGGGGTATCCAGCCCAATGGGTTCAACCGGCATCTCGCCTCGGGACAACATATCCGCCTGCCCAGCTAACCGATCAACCACAGTCAACGGACTGGCACGCCCAGCGGCAAAGTCATCCAGCAGCGATGGCATCAGCTCACGCACCGCATTGACCATCGCAAACACGGCCGGGCTCGCCTCAACATTGCCATCAATCACGCGGTTGAGCATGTTCTCAACTGCCCAGGCCAACTCCGCCAGCACGCCGGCCTTGACCATACGGCCGCTACCCTTGAGGGTATGGAAAGCGCGACGGACTTCGGTGCGCGACTCGTTATCGTCCGTGTTGGACTGCCATTTCGGGGCATATTCAGCGAGGGTTTCCAGTACCTCACCGACTTCTTCGATAAAGATCTCCAGCAGTTCCGGATCAAGCTCATCTTCGTCTTCCTGAGCCGATTCCGCAGCCACCGAGCCAGCCAATGTAGCCGCTGTCTGTACCGGCTCTTCAACCCCGACCTCATCCGTCTCGGCCAACAACGTGGGCAGATCGGCCGGCGCGTAGCCGAGCACCGCGAGGCAATCCTCGGCGGCGGCAAGAATGCCATCGCCGCGACTGGTATCATCCTTGGCTACCCGCTCCAGGTAGTAGTCGATACCGGAGATGACATCCGCCAGGGTATCCAGCGCTTCCCAGTTGGGCTTCTGGCGGCGTATAAAGAGTTCACGATAGATATACAGGCGGCAAGCAGCTACTACATTGGCAGCGCGCTCCAGCGGCAACATCGCTAGGCCACCGCGTATGCTGGTCAGCAGCTCATCCACCGGTTCCAGCAAGCTGAAATCCCACTGGGCAGCAATGAAGGCGTTGATGGCTTCGCGGGTCTGTTCCAGCGCGTTGCGTGCTTCCAGCACCACCTGCTGCTGAACCTGCAGAATCTCACCGGCGTTGGCCAGTTGACGGGTCTGATGCTCCTCACCAGCCGCATCACCGTTCATGCGCTCCATGGCGAAGATGCCGTGCATACTGGCTTCCACGTAGAGCATGCCACCGGCAACTTCCATCAGTTGTGCATCGGTGGGCGGGTCATTGCTCAGCGTCAGCTGTTCAACCCGCTCAATCTGCTCCTGCAACACCCGGCGCGGCTGCCCTAACCCGAGCACCGCCAGGGTGTCAGCGATGCGCTTCATGTCCGGGATCAATTCAGCAAGTTCATGCTGGCTGCGCGTTGCACTGCGCACGAACAGATCGAGTCGATCCTTGACCTGTAACAGCTCTTCGTTCAGTGCCACGGCTACCGACTGCATGGTGCCCTGATCGGGGCCCACCAAGCGGCTATCACCCAGAGCAGCCTGGGCCTGCTCATCCAGCCATAAACCGTTCAGCTGGTAATGTTCGGTCAGCGCAGCCAGCAACGGACTATTGCCGCCACTCTTGGCCACATAGAACAACAGGTTACGCAGCATTTCCGGGTTGGGCTCGCGCTGACTGACCGTAGCCGGCTCGTCCAGCAACTGACGCAATTCCCGGTCAGCCAGACGCAATAATTGACGGATGGCTGCACCATTCTCGATGCTGCCGTGCTCCAGACCTTCGGCAACGCCGGCGAAGAGTGACCACAACTCGGCAAAGCGAGTGCCTTGGAACAGCTGTTCCAGACGAATAAAGACGCGCCCCAGCTGGTGGCTGTTACGCTGCACATCCTGGCCGCGGATAATCGCAGCGTGGGTGATTTGCATGGCCTGACGCAGCCGGCGCAACTGCAGCGTTACTTCCGGGCTGGTGAAATCTGTCGCGCGTTCGGCCGGATCAGGATCTGCTGATTTGAGCTGGGGGCTGAAAAGGGCTGTTTCAGACAGCAGCTTCTCACCTCGGGCCGTACGCATATCGTTCAATAGCGGCAACAGCAGCATCGGCATATCACGCCGGCCGCTCTGCACTCGATCCAGATAGGCGGGCATTTGCAGAATAGCCTGCATCAGCACATCGAGTGCTTCAGCCTCACGGGCGCAACTGCCGTGCATCAGCGCCTGGGCGAGCTTTTCCATCTCTTCGGCAAGCAGTGCTGCACCGTAAAACTCCACCATCTGCAGGGTGCCGTGAACCTGATGGATATAGGTCAGGCAAAAGCGCAGCCGCGTCGTATCCTCGGGGGTTTCCACATAGGCTTCAAGTGCTTGGCGCGCCTGATTCAGCGTCTCGGAAATTTCACCTTTAACCCAATCGAGGGCGACATAATCATGCCGATCACCCATAGTCACTCCAGACATTCCATGCACTCCCTGCGCTTGTAAGCCTGCACCCGGTCATCGGCAACCGGCTCAAGCAAGGGATTGTCCCAGTCCATTATTTCACCTGACCCGATCACCAGCATGCCGCCGGGTGCCAACCGCTTTGCCAGCTGGTTGAGCAATTCACGACGGCGCCAGCGCCGGAAGTAGATGAGCAAGTTCTGGCAGAAAATGATATCCAGATCCCGAATCGGGGCCTGGGCCAGTTCCAGTATGTTCAGTCGGGTAAAGCACACCCGTTCATGCAGCGCCGGTGCTACCTGATACTGTCCATCTGGCAGTTGTGTCAGCCATTGGTGAATTTCTGCGTCCGTCAACCCGCCCAACCGGCGCGGGGGATACTGTCCCTTACGCGCCTGATCCAGCGCATGCTGACTGATATCGGTCGCCCATATGCCGTAATCTCGACGCTGCTGCCCGGCCTCCTTGAGCGCCTGCTCAACCACCATGGCCAGTGAGTAGGCTTCCTCTCCGCTGGCACAACCGACGCTCCAGAGTTGCAGCGGGCGTGTCATCGCCTCCGGTTGTTTCAGTCGCTCGCGCAGCACCCGCGCCACACAGTCAAACGACGCCCGATGACGCATGAAGCTGGTTTCCCGGACGGTCAGGCATTCGACCAGCGCCGACCACTCGAGGGCACCGCTGATGCCCTCGGTAACATGTTCGTAGTAGGTCTGATAATCGCGGATACCCAGATCACGCATACGCGTTCCGAGGCTGGTCTGAAGATAGGTCTGGCGCTCAGCGCTGACACAGACACCCGTGCGCAATTCCAATAACGCCTGCCATTGACGGAACTGTTGTCCGTCCATGTCTGGCAACTTCTCCAATAACCAGTGCGGCGTTATATGCACGTTGCGACCCTCGCGGTGCTCTTATGGGAGCGGCCCCGTGGCCGCCCCTGCGCTACCCTCAGTTCTGTCCTGGGAGGGTGAAACCATCTACCGACTGGCGCATGCTTTCGGCGAGCTTGGCCAGCTCCCCAATACTGCGAGCCGTGGTGGTGGTACCGGCGGACGTCTGCGAAGTAATCTCCTGAATCACGTTCATCGTGTTGGAGATATGACCCGCAGAGGAAGCCTGCTGCCGCGCCGCGTTGGAGATGTTCTGAATCAGGGTCGCAAGACTGGTCGATACCTTTTCGATCTCTTCCAGTGCCACACCCGCGTCCTGGGTCAGACGTGCACCGCTGACCACCTCGGATGTGGTTTGCTCCATCGATATAACCGCTTCGTTGGTATCGGTCTGAATGGTTTTAACCAACGCCTCGATCTGCTTGGTAGCCGCCGATGAACGTTCCGCCAGTCGCTGAACCTCGTCCGCTACCACCGCGAAGCCACGGCCCGCATCCCCGGCCATGGCCGCCTGGATTGCCGCGTTCAAAGCCAGAATGTTGGTCTGGTCAGCAATGTCGTTAATCAGGCTGACGATGTCACCAATCTCCTGGGAAGACTCACCCAGACGCTTGATCCGCTTGGAGGTGTCCTGGATCTGTTCACGGATAGTGTCCATACCCAGAATGGTGCTCTGTACAACCTCGTTACCCTTGTTGGCGATGGCTACCGAGCGCTCCGCTACCGCTGCCGATTCGGCGGCGTTGGCAGATACCTGGTCAATCGACACAGCCATCTCGTTTACCGCCGCCGAGGCGCCCGCAATCTCCTGCGCCTGGTGTTCGGAGGCTTCGGCCAGATGCATCGCCGTGCCCTGGGTTTCCTGGGCCGCACTGGCTACTTGCAATGCCGTGTGGTTAATGGTTTCTACCAGTGCCCGCAGCTGGTCAATGGAATAGTTGATGGAGTCAGCAATGGCACCGGTGAAGTCTTCGGTTACCGTCGCTTCCGCGGTCAGGTCACCATCAGCGAGGTCAGCAATTTCGTCCAGCAGACGCAGAATCGCGGCTTGGTTGCGCTCGTTGGTAGCTGCTGTTTCCGCCAGACGCAGACGCGTTTCGCGAGTCATCTGCAAGCCGATCAGCAGAATACTGCCCAGCGCGATAATACCCAGCAGGTAGCCAAGCAGGGTGTTGAACCAACGGCCTTCACTACGCTCTTCAAAAGCAACCGACAGGTCAGAAACGTTATCCAGCAGTACCTGCGAGTCGGTAAAGATGTTGTTGGCCGCCGTACGTACCTGATACAGCTCTGGCGAGGTCAACAGGATCTGCTCAACCGATTCGGTTACATAGCGGAACAGCTCGGAAATCTCTTCCAGACGCGTCACCGCGTCGGGGTCAGTTACCCTGGCAATGCCGATCACGTCATTACCCTGCAACATGCCCTGCAACACCCGGCCGAACAACGCGGCGTCACGACCAAAGCTGTCGGCGGCCATGACCGCGTCGGCATCACCCGTCAGCACCCGGTTTACCGAGCCGAGGATACGTTCCGCCAGCAGTGATTGACGCTGCGCCATGGCGACCTGACTGGCACTGGCGCCGCCATCAATCAGCACATCTACCACGTCTTCGTATTCCACCTGCAGCTGAGGCACCGTATCCGAAAGCTGGGCGGCTACTTCATGCAGCGACAGCACCGTGTTCTGACTGCTGAGAATGGCGTCCGCATTGGCGCGTACCTTATCCCAGTCAGCCCGGGCCCGTTCCAGCGGCTCCTGCAGCGCATCAGGGGTAGGCGGCAAACCGGTTTCATCCCGGCCATCGGTCAGATAGCGCCAGCGCTCTTCATAGTCATTGCGCGCTTGCAGCAACAACGGGAACGCCTCACGGGTACCGGTCGCCGCTTCGGTCGCCGACTTGGAGATCTGCTGGGAAAGTACCCGCAGCTCACCCGAGTGACCGATATATTCGGTGTCATAGGAGCTCTGCACGTTCAGGTAGACGAAGTTCGCGAACAGCAGAATCAATGAGAGGACGAGCGCAGCAAACAGCGCACTGATGGTACGGTTGCTGCGCAGTGTGGAGACTATACTGGTATCAAACTTTTTCATTATCTGGCCCCTACCTGGCCTACCGCTGCTGCTTGAAGCCCTAATTGTTACGCGCCGGCTAAAGACCGACCCGCCCCCTCCGATCAGACCGCCACGTCAAGAAACGCCTGGTCGCGCGCCAATGCCCGGAAATTGAAGATTACTGATTCCTGCTCGCCGGTATACGCGCCCACCACGAAAGGCCTGAACTGTTGCGCCAGGTCAGGCACCGCGGTGGTAAAGCTGTTTATGGGAAAATGCTGCATGCCAAACAGCTCATCGACCAATAAGCCGACAAACACGTCATCACGATCCAGTACCAGAACCCGGCGCTGCTTGCGCGGCGCACTGATGGTGGCACCAAAGAAATGACTGAGATCGATGATTGGCAAAAGCCTGCCGCGCACGTTAGCCACGCCTCTTACCCAGGGCTTGACCCTGGGCAGCGCGGTATAACGCGGTTCATGAAGAATTTCGCTGATTTCTCCCAGCGTGGCGACCATGGGCTGACCGGCCAGACGGAAGCCGATACCACTCCAGGTTTCGAACACCACTTCCTGAGCCGGGAGGCCGGTGGCCGTCCGCAGACACTGCTCCGCTAACTGCTGGAGAAGATCGAAAGGATGTACTGTCTCTGACATACCGTCCCTGTTGTCATTGTTGTGCCGAGGGTTATCGGCGGAGCTCAGTGACCAAGCACTGACTTCAATGTCTTGATCAGCGTGGCTTCCTCGACTGGCTTGGTCAGATAGTCTTTCGCACCCTGACGCTTGCCCCACACCCGGTCAGTTTCCTGATCCTTGGTCGTTACAATGATCACCGGGATACCGGTAGTTTCCGGATCCTTGGTCAATTGTCGGGTAGCTTGAAAACCGTTAAGCCCCGGCATCACGATATCCATGAGTATCGCATCGGGCTTTTCCTGGCGGGCGAGGGCTACCCCGTCAGCACCATTTTCCGCCTTGAGCACTTCAAAGCCATGTTTTTCCAACATGCCACTGAGCTTGTACAACTCAGTTGGCGAATCATCCACTACGAGTATGCGGGCCATTTATCCCCCTGGATTTAAATATAACTGCCGGCAGCTTCTCAGGATCCCGCTGTACCGGCCATATTCTTGTCCGACTGCGGAACGTGAGCGCGAATAGCACCCAACAGCTCTTCCTTGCTGAATGGCTTGGTCAAATACTGGTCGGAACCCACAATGCGTCCCTTGGCCTTATCGAACAACCCATCCTTACTGGATAGCATGATCACCGGAGTAGAACGGAAAGCTGTGTTGTTCTTGATCAGCGCACAGGTTTGATAACCATCAAGGCGCGGCATCATGATGTCAACAAAAATGATATCGGGGTGATTATCAGCGATCTTGGCCAGGGCATCAAAACCGTCAACGGCTGTGATGACGTTACAGCCGACCTTTTTCAGCAGCGTTTCCGCCGTGCGCCGGATGGTCTTGCTGTCATCAATTACCATGACCTTCAGGCTCTCGAAATTTTCTTCCATAAACGTCAGCCCTTGTTGTATGCGGCGGTCAGTTACCGGGCGGCCAGTATCATTGAGACCGACCAATTCCATTTCCGGCTACTTTTAGCATAGATTTTCAAGGCAATCCATAAAGGCTTCCCCCCGGATGAGACGCCTTGCGACTTCAGTCATCCTTTATTCAACGCCAGCGCAGGGGGTACACTGCGGCCAATTTACGAACAGCATGGTGAAACCCCGCATGACCCTTCGCATTGGTATCGTCATGGATCCGATCAGTCAGATCCATTACAAAAAGGACAGCTCCCTGGCCATGTTGCTGGCGGCACAGCAGCGTAACTGGCAGCTGAGCTATATGGAGTCCCAGGATATTTATCTGCAGAACGGCCAGGCCATGGGCAGCATGCGCCCCCTCAGCGTTTTTGCCGATCCGCAACATTGGTACGAATTGGGTGACGCCGAGCAACTGCCATTGAATCAGCTCGATGTGATTCTGATGCGCAAGGATCCGCCCTTCGATAATGAATTTCTCTACGCTACTCATATCCTCGAAGCGGCCGAGCGTGAAGGCGTCCTGGTAGTAAACCGTCCAGCCAGTCTGCGCGACTGCAATGAAAAATTGTTTGCCACCCGCTTTCCGCAATGCTGTCCGCCCAATACCGTTTCGCGCCGGGCCGATATTCTGCGGGCTTTCATCAGCGAGCATGAGGATGTGATTCTCAAGCCGCTGGATGGCATGGGCGGCTCGCAGATCTTCCGCGTTCGCCAGGACGATCCGAATATCAGTGTGATCATCGAGACCCTGACCGAGCATGGCCAGCAGCAGATCATGGCCCAGCGCTACCTCCCCGCCATCACGGAGGGTGATAAGCGCATCCTGATGATCAACGGCGAGCCGGTACCCTATTGTCTGGCACGCATTCCCCAGGCCGGTGAAACCCGCGGTAACCTGGCTGCCGGTGGGCGCGGTGAAGCACGGCCATTGAGCGAGCGCGACCATTGGATTGCCGCCGAAGTCGGCCCGGAACTGCGCCGCCGCGGCCTGCTGTTTGTCGGGCTGGATGTGATTGGCGATTACCTTACCGAGATCAACGTGACCAGTCCGACCTGTATCCGTGAAATTGATGCGGCCTACAACACGGACATCGGCGGCAAGCTGATGGATTGCATTGAGCAACAACTCAAACCGCGACACAGTGCGTAGATTTTTTCCCGCGACGGGGGCAGACTGCGCAGCAGTACGCCCCCACGTCTATGGATAGCATGAACACAGCAGCGACGCAGCCACCACTTGCCCGGCCACCGAGCGCGGGAATCCAGCCCCGGGATCGCCTTGGATTTACTCTATTCCTGGCGGCCGTGCTGCATGCGCTGGTGATTCTGGGCATCACCTTCGATCTGCCTGCCCCCCGCGAACTGGCTCGCAGTCTGGAAATCACCCTGGCCACCCAACCCAGCGAAGTAACCCCCGAAGATGCAGACTACCTGGCGCAGTTTGATCAGCAGGGCAGCGGCACGCTGGATGAAAAGGCGACCCCCAGCAGCCCCGAGGAAGCGGTATTCCAGGACAGCGAGATCCATGAGGTCATGCCGGTAGAGGAAGCCGCCCCCGAGCCCACCCCACGCACCGAACAGAAAGTAGTCACTACCACATCATCAGCAGCACCTGAACGTGTGACCAGTATCCCCAGGGAGCTCGATCCGCTGGACATTCCGCAAACCGGCGTGCGTTTCGATATGGCCCAGCTCTCCCAGGAAATCGCCACCCTGGAAGCACAGCGTGATGAAGCTCGACAGCTCTATGCCGAGCGGCCGCGTATCCATCGGATCAACTCAGCGACCACCCGGCGCGACCCCGGCGCCTATTACATGGACTCCTGGCGGCGCAAGATCGAACGCGTGGGCAACCAGAACTACCCCGCCGAGGCCAGCCGTCAGGGCATTCATGGCAGCCTGATATTGCGCGTTACCATCAAGCGCGATGGCACATTGGCCAACGTAGAACTGGTGGAGTCGTCAGGTCATGCCGTGCTGGACAATGCAGCGCTGCGTATCGTCCGGTTGGCCGCTCCCTATGCGCCCTTTACCGGTGATCTGATGGAGTTTGGCATGCTGGAGATAACCCGCACCTGGCGTTTCGAGCCGGGAGACCGTATTTCCAGCTTTTGAATGATCACCAGCAGTCCTTTTACCAAGGCGCACTCTTGCCCTCTGCCTTCGCGCACCCAATACTATGCGGCATGACCCAGACACTACCGAGCTACCTCAAACACCACTTTCTGATAGCCATGCCGCACATGGAAGATCCGCGCTTCGCCCATAGCCTGATTTACCTGTGCGAGCATAATGCCGAAGGCGCCATGGGCCTGGTTATCAACCGTCCCAGCGGCCTTAATCTCGGCGATGTGCTGGAGCAGACATCACCGGAAATAAGCGTCCCGCAGGACGTCGGCGGGCGCACAGTGTTCAATGGCGGGCCGGTTCAGAGTGAGCGCGGCTTTGTGCTGCATCGCGGCTCGCAGCGCTGGGAGTCCAGCCTGGATCTCGGCCCCCTGCAGCTGACCACCTCGCGTGACATTCTGGTCGACATGACCCGCGGTCACGGACCCAGGGAGTCCTTTGTGGCGCTGGGCTATGCCGGTTGGGAAGCGGGACAACTGGAGCAGGAACTGGTGGATAACGTCTGGCTGAGCTGCCCCGCAGATTATGCAATCCTGTTCGAGCTGCAAGCCGAGCAACGGCTGGATGCTGCCGGCCGCAGCCTGGGCATCGATATCAACCTGTTGACCAGTCAGGCGGGCCACGCCTGATGAGTAATGCACCGCAACGGGTTCTCGGCTTCGATTATGGCACCCGGCAGATTGGTGTGGCTGTGGGCCAGACATTGACCGGTAACGCCCGCCCGCTGAAGGAGCTCCGCGCCCGCGACGGCATTCCGGAATGGGAACAGATCGCCGCCCTGCTGCGGGAATGGGAGCCGGATGCCCTGATAGTTGGCCTGCCACTGAACATGGACGGCACCCCCAGCGAGATGAGCGCCAGAGCGGAAAAGTTTGCCCGCCGATTGCAGGGCCGCTTCCAGCTTCCTGTGCATTGTGTTGATGAGCGCCTTTCCACTTTTGAAGCCAAGCAGACGTTGCGCGACACCGGTCGCCGCACCCCCGCCAGCTACCGGGATAATCCAGTCGACAGCCTGGCTGCCGCCCTGCTGCTGGAAACCTGGCTGACCAGCCAGATCAAGGAGACATGATGACTGCATTACCTGATGTTGACGCGCTATTGCAGCGCATGGGCGAGGCGTTGACTGCCTGGCTGGATCACACCGGGCGTACCGACCCGGCCGTGGTCGGTATTCATACCGGGGGCACCTGGGTCGCCCAGCACCTGCGCAATCAGTTTCTCCCCGATGCACCATTGGGCAGTCTGGATATTGCCTTCTATCGGGATGACTTCGCCCAGATAGGTCTACAGCCAGGCGTACGCCCATCTGAACTGCCCTTCAGCGTGGAAGGCCGGCATCTTGTGCTGGTGGATGATGTACTGATGACCGGGCGTACCATTCGCGCGGCGCTCAATGAGCTGTTTGATTACGGCCGTCCAGCCTCGGTCACCCTGGTTACGCTGGTGGATATCGAATCCCGGGAACTGCCTATCCGTGCGGATATTCTCGGCGTCAGCATGGCATTGCCCCGCGACCAGAGGATAAAATTGACCGGCCCCGAGCCGCTGCAGTTGATCCTCACCCCCACCGCCGAGTCCTGATTGCCATGAGCCTGAAACCCAGCAAACTGCAACTGAACGAACAGGGCCAACTGCGCCACTTCCTCAGCATTGATGGTCTGTCCCGGGAGTTATTGACCGAAATCCTCGATACCGCCGACTCCTTCCTGGAAGTGGGCGAGCGCGCCATCAAGAAAGTACCCTTGCTGCGCGGCAAGACGGTGTGCAACGTGTTCTTCGAGAACTCCACACGCACCCGCAGCACCTTCGAACTGGCCGCCAAACGGCTCTCGGCTGACGTACTCAACCTGGATGTACAGACTTCCTCGACCAGCAAGGGGGAGACGCTCTATGACACCCTGCGCAACCTTGAGGCCATGGCCGCTGACATGTTCGTGGTACGCCATGGCGACTCCGGCGCAGCACACTTCATTGCCGGTAATGTCTGTCCTGATGTGGCCATCATCAACGCAGGGGATGGCAACCATGCCCACCCGACCCAGGCGATGCTCGACATGCTCACCATTCGCCGTCATCAGGCGCCGTTCGAGCAACTCTCGGTAGCCATCGTCGGCGACATCATGCACTCCCGTGTCGCCCGCTCGAACATGGAGGCGTTGCGCATCCTCGGCTGCCAGGATATTCGAGTCATTGCGCCCCGCACCCTGCTGCCTGAAGGCATCGAACAATATGGCGTGCGGGTCTTCAATGACCTGCGCATCGGCCTGCGCGATGTGGATGTGGTGATCATGCTGCGCCTGCAGAAGGAACGGATGCAAAGCGGGTTGTTGCCCAGTGAAGGCGAATTCTATCGCCAGTACGGTCTGACCAGTGACAGTCTCGCGCTGGCCAAGCCGGATGCGCTGGTCATGCATCCGGGCCCGATCAATCGCGGCGTGGAAATCGAGTCGACGGTGGCCGACGGTGCACAATCAGTGATTCTCAAACAGGTCACCTATGGCATCGCTGTGCGCATGGCCGTCATGTCCATGGCCATGGCCGGTCAGACCACCCAACGCCAGTCCAGACAGGGAGCAGAATAAGCATGCGCATCACCATAGCCGGCGCCCGGGTCATTGATCCTGCCAGTCAGTTCGATCAGATCACCGACCTGCACATCGACGGCGGATTGATCCATGCGCTGGGTGACGCCCCGGACGGCTTCGTTGCCGCCCAGACCATTGACGCGCGGGGCATGATTGCCAGCCCCGGATTGGTGGATCTGGATGTCAGCCTGCGTGAACCTGGCTTCGGCCGCAAGGGCAACATTGCCAGCGAAACCCGCGCGGCCACCGCTGGCGGCGTGACCAGCCTGTGCTGCCCGCCCGACAGCCGCCCGGTACTGGATACCCCTGCGGTAGCGGAACTCATTCTCGACCGGTGCGAACGCGCCGGTCAGACCCGCGTGTTCCCCATCGGTGCATTGACCCGAGGACTGGAAGGCGAACAACTGAGCGAACTGGTGTCGCTGCGTGATGCGGGTTGTGTGGCCTTCACCCAGGGATTATCGCCGATCAGAAGCAGTCGCATTCTGCGTCGGGCTCTGGAGTACGCCGCTGGCTTCGACCTGCCGATCATTTTCACGCCAATGGATGCCGCTCTTGCCGAAGGCGGGGTCGCCCATGAAGGGGCTACCGCCGCTCGCCTTGGTCTGCCCGGTATCCCGGAAACCGCCGAGACAGTCGCTCTGGCGCGAGATCTGCTATTGATTGAGCAGACCGGGGTACGTGCACATTTCAGCGGCCTGAGCAGCGCGCGGGGTGTCGATATGCTGGCCGATGCTCAAGCTCGGGGGCTGCCGGTTACCGCTGATGTCGCCATGTACCAACTTCTGCTCTGTGATGAGGATCTGGACGGTTACTCCAGCCTGCTGCATGTGATGCCGCCGCTGCGCAGCAGCACCGATCGTCGTGCCTTGCGCGAGGCAGTACAAAGTAGTGTGATACAAGCCATTGCTTCGCACCATCAACCCCATGAGTCTGAAGCCAAGCGTGTGCCCTTCGCTGCTGCCGCCCCCGGCATCAGCAGCGTGGAAATACTGCTGCCGCTGGCGCTGACACTGGTGGCCGACGGCCTGCTCGAGCTGCCCGCGTTACTGGCGCGACTGACATCAGGCCCAGCTGCAGCACTTGGTCTGCCGGCTGGCCGGATCGCCGTAGGCGACAGCGCCGATGTGGTTCTGTTCGATCCTGCGGGCACCACCGAGATAGGTAATAACTGGCTATCTCGGGGCACCAATTGCCCGTTTCTCGGGCAAAGCGCCCCCGGGCGCGTCAGTCATACATTGAGCCAGGGCAGGCCTGTTTACCGGGCATGACCTGTTAGTCAGCCGGGCCCAGCCCGGCTCGTATAAAGGATGATGTGGGCATGGCGATTCAAGGATTAAGGGCCAGATCATTTCTGGCCCTGTTGATTACTGATGCGCGACCTGAACCTGGCATTGCCGGAAGCCTCAACCCATGATGCGCTGACCGGGCTGCCCAATCGCCGGTTGTTGATTGAACGTCTCAAGGAAGAAACCGAGTGGCACCGCCGCAATACCCGACCTTCAGCATGGCCATGACGGTGGCGATGCCGTATCGATCGAAGTAGCCCGGGTGCTGGATGCAGAAATCCGTGAGCACGATTTGTGTGGACGCTGGGGTGGCGAAGAGTTTGTGATCCTTCTGCCGGAGACAGATCTGTTGGCAGCGCGGAATATCATGGAATGTTTGCGGCTCGCTATTAAGCGACTACAGGTGCGGACCAATACCCATGCGCTGTCGGTGACCGCCAGTATCGGATTGGCTGAGCAGCAGGCTGGTGACAGCTATTCCGAGACCATCAACCGCGCTGATCGCGCGTTGCTGGAAGCCAAACGTCGTGGTCGTAACTGCCTGCTGGACACCTTTCCCAGCCCGCTGTAGCCAATCTGCAGCGTTGCAGACTGGCTACGCCAGTCAGGCTTATTCAACGCCGGTAGCTGCTTTCCTCATCCTCGCCCTGAATGGACAACGAATGCTCTTCACGCATGAGGAATTTACCATCGGTTTCCGAGCCGAGTTTGATCAGCAGGCGCAGGTCGTTGGCAGAGTCAGCATGCAATAGAGCGTCTTCATAGGTGATCTCGCCCTGGCTATACAGTTTGTATAGCGCCTGGTCAAAGGTCTGCATGCCCAGCTCATTGGAGCGTGCCATCAGCGGCTTGAGCTCATGCACCTCACCCTTGCGGATCATGTCCGCAGCCAATGGCGTATTCAGCATCACTTCGATAGCGGCGCGGCGACCCTTGCCGTCCGGTGTTGGAACCAGTTGTTGCGCGACAATACCCTTCAGGTTGAGTGACAGATCCATCCACACCTGCTGATGCATATCCGCCGGGAAGAAGTGAATGATCCGATCCAGCGCCTGGTTGGCGTTGTTGGCGTGCAAGGTGGCCAGACACAGGTGACCGGTTTCAGCGAAAGCCAACGCGTGTTCCATGGTTTCCCGGGTTCGCACCTCACCAATCAGGATTACATCCGGGGCCTGACGCAGGGTGTTCTTCAGCGCCACTTCAAAGCTGTCAGTATCGATGCCCACTTCGCGCTGGGTGACGATGCAGTTCTGATGCTGGTGGATGAATTCGATAGGGTCTTCGATGGAAATGATATGGCCGCTGGAATTCTTGTTCCGATAGCCAATCATGGAGGCCAGCGACGTGGATTTACCCGTACCGGTAGCACCGACGAAGATCACCAGACCACGCTTGGTCATCGCCAGCTGCTTGAGCACCTCCGGCAGTCGCAGATCTTCCATGGTCGGGATGTTGACCTCGATGCGGCGCAACACCATGCCCACCAGGTTACGTTGGTAGAAGGCGCTGACACGGAAGCGACCGATGCCCCGCGCACTGATTGCGAAGTTACATTCCTTCTTCTCGGCAAACTCACGGCGCTGGGCCTCGGACATGACGCCCAGTACGGTTTCCCGGGTCTGCTCGGGGGAAAGGGGCGTCTTGGTAACCGGCAGAATCTTGCCGTGCACTTTCATGCTCGGCGCTACGCCGGCGGTAATGAACAGGTCCGATGCGCCCTTCTCGACCATCAGCCGCAGCAGCTTCTCAAACTCCATAATTTCCTCGTCTCGGGACGCGATCCTGCGCCCTGCCAATGTCTATCAGAGGCTTTCCGCGGCCTTGGCTTTCTCGCGCGCCGCTTCGCGGGTTACCAGGCCCTTGGATACCAAGCCCTTGAGGCACATATCCAGCGTCTGCATGCCGATGTTGCCGCCAGTCTGAATCGCTGAGTACATCTGCGCCACCTTGTCCTCGCGGATCAGGTTACGGATCGCCGGGGTACCAATCATGATTTCATGGGCTGCCACCCTACCACCACCGATCTTCTTCAGCAGGGTCTGGGAAATAACCCCGGTGAGCGACTCCGACAGCATCGAGCGGACCATGGATTTTTCCTCGGCGGGGAACACGTCCACCACCCGGTCAATGGTCTTGGCCGCCGAGGTGGTGTGCAGGGTACCGAACACCAGGTGACCGGTTTCCGCGGCGGTCAGCGCCAGGCGGATGGTTTCCAGGTCACGCATCTCGCCCACCAGGATAATATCCGGATCTTCCCGCAGGGCTGAGCGCAGCGCCTCGGCAAAACCATGGGTGTCACGGTGTACTTCACGCTGGTTAACCAGACACTTTTTCGATTCGTGAACGAATTCGATCGGATCCTCGATGGTGAGGATGTGCTGATACTTGGTGCTATTAAGGTAATCAACCATTGCCGCCAGGGTGGTGGACTTACCCGAGCCCGTGGGTCCGGTGACCAGTACCAGACCGCGGGGCACGTCGGAAATCTGCTTGAACACATCGCCCATGCCCAGATCTTCCATGGTCAACACCTTGGAAGGAATGGTCCGGAACACCGCACCGGCACCCCGGTTCTGGTTGAAGGCGTTAACCCGGAAGCGGGCTACACCGGGCACCTCAAAGGAAAAGTCTGTTTCAAGGAATTCTTCAAAATCCTTGCGCTGCCTATCGTTCATGATGTCGTAGATCAGCGCGTGCACTTGCTTGTGCTCCAAGGCCGGCACATTGATACGACGCACATCACCATCCACGCGAATCATGGGCGGCAGTCCGGCCGACAGGTGTAAGTCCGACGCGCCCTGTTTAGCACTGAAGGCTAACAGCTCGGTTATATCCATAGGGTTCCCCATTGCAACCAGCAAGCATGTAGAATGCTGTGCAGGTCGGCTCCATTGGCAAGGTAATAAACGTCCGTAATGTCCACGATAGCAGAGAATATTGCAAACGTTCATGCACGTATTTTGCGTGCTGCGCACGCGGTTGGGCGTGATTCCCAGGGCATTATCCTGATGGCCGTCAGCAAAACACGTCCTGCTGCGGCTATTCGCGAAGCTCACGCCGCTCGCATACAGCATATCGGCGAGAACTATCTGCAGGAAGCACTGGGCAAAATGGCCGAACTGCAGGATCTGCCGTTAGTCTGGCATTTTATCGGCCCCATCCAATCGAACAAGACCCGAGCGATTGCCGAGCATTTCGACTGGGTACACAGCGTTGACCGTCTGAAGATCGCCCAACGCCTGTCTGACCAGCGCCCGGATAACCTGCCGCCGTTGAATATCTGCCTGCAGGTGAATATCAGTGGCGAGGACAGCAAGTCCGGTGTGCCGTTAACTGAACTTCCCGCTCTGGCCCAGGCCGTGGCAGCATTACCCCGGCTGTGCCTGCGAGGACTCATGGCTATTCCTGCGCCAGCCAGCACTGAAGCGGAGCGACGCGCGCCGTTACGCGCGCTACGCGAAGCCATGGCTGCCCTGCCGCTGCCATTGGATACCCTCTCCATGGGTATGAGCGACGACCTGGACGAAGCCATTGCTGAGGGCTCTACCATGCTACGCATCGGTACTGCACTATTCGGTGCACGCGACTATTCCACTCCCGTTCCGAAGGATGACTGACATGACAGCCCCGACTATTGGATTCATCGGCGCCGGCAACATGGCTACCAGCCTGATCGGCGGCATGCTGCAGAACAGCTTCAAACCCGGCCAGTTGATGGCCAGTGACCGCAGCAACGAACAATTACAGCAACTGAGTCGCCAGTTCGGTATTGGCACCACCACCGACAACGCACAATTGGCCCGGGACTGTGATGTGCTGGTGCTGGCGGTAAAACCTCAGGTGATGCAGGCAGTGTGTAAAGACCTGCCCGGCCAGCGAAAGCCAGGCCAACTGGTGATCTCCATCGCCGCCGGTATTACCTGCACCAGCCTGGCCGACTGGCTGGGCGCGGATACGCCACTGGTGCGCTGCATGCCCAACACGCCTGCCCTGCGTGGCCAGGGCGTCAGTGGGCTGTTTGCGGTAAGCCAGGTCAGCGCGGCGCAGAAGAAACTCGCCGAAAGCATCCTCAATGCAGTGGGTATCAGTCTGTGGTTGGAGCAGGAAGCGCAGATTGACGCTGTGACCGCTGTTTCGGGTAGCGGCCCGGCCTATTTCTTCTATCTGATGGAAGCCATGACCGACGCCGGCGAACAGTTGGGCCTGCCCCGGGAAGTAGCCGAGCGGCTGACGCTGTTTACCGCATTGGGGGCCGCAGACATGGCGGTACACAGCGATGTGGATACCGCCGAACTGCGCCGCCGAGTTACTTCACCCAACGGTACTACCGAGCAGGCCATCAACAGTTTCAGCCGGGATGATTTGCCCGGTATGGTTGCCCGGGCCATGCAGGCGGCCGCTGAACGTTCCGCCGAACTATCCAAAGAACTCGCCTGAGGAGACACGATGAACGGAGTGAACATGGCCGCTGTATATGTGGTGCAGACCCTTGGCAGCCTGTACCTGCTGATCGTACTGCTGCGCTTTATCCTGCAGCTGGTACGCGCCGACTTTTATAATCCGCTGTCCCAGTTCATTGCGCGCGCTACACAGCCGCTGCTGAAGCCGCTGCGCCGGGTCATCCCTGGTTTTGCCGGGATCGACATCGCTTCGCTGGTGCTGGCATTGATCATCCAACTGGCGCTGTTGGCGGCGATCATCTCCTTGATGGGTTACTCGCTGCCGCCGGTACTGCAACTGCTGGTCTGGGCGCTGGTTGGTATCACCGCACTGTTCCTGAAGATATTTTTCTTCGCGCTGCTCATCAGCGTCATTCTCTCCTGGGTTGCGCCACAGAGTCATAACCCAGCGGTGTTACTGGTTTATCAGATCTGCGAGCCCGTGCTCGCACCGATTCGGCGCTTTCTACCATCCATGGGCGGACTGGATCTGTCGCCTATCTTTGCGTTCATCGCACTGAATCTGCTGGATATGCTGCTGATCACCAATCTGGCGATAGCAACCGGCATGCCCAAGGGCCTGACGCTGGCGCTATAAAATGGTCGCGTTCTATCAGTGGCAGGGTAAAAATCTGATCATTGACTGCCACCTGCAGCCTGGCGCCAAAACCATTGGCTTTGCCGGCTTGCATGGTGAACGGTTGAAGATCCGCATCAGCGCACCACCGGTGGATGGTAAAGCCAACACCATGCTGCTCGAGTTTCTCGCCCGTGCCTTTGCGGTCAGCAAGCGTCAGGTCAGCCTGCTCAGCGGGCACCAAAGCCGACAGAAACGGGTACTGATCGAAGCACCGCAGCAACTGCCCGATGAACTCGCTATTACCCGGCCCTGATAACGCGACCCGGCTTGCGATGCAACGCCAACACGCCCTAGACTGACGCCTCGATTATTGGCCCAACGCCCGGTTATAACGGCCAATCCAGAACAGGAAAACGAAAACCCCATGTCCCCATTCCCTGCTGATTCCGTCGGCCTGGTCACGCCGCAGCGGCAGACCTTCACCGAGCCGCTGCAGCTGGCCTGCGGGCGCAGCCTGTCGCAGTACGAGCTGGTCTATGAGACCTATGGTCAGTTGAATGCCAGCCGCAGCAATGCGGTGTTGATTTGCCATGCGCTCTCCGGCCATCACCATGCCGCCGGTTACCATAGCGAAGATGACCGCAAGCCCGGCTGGTGGGATGCCTGTATCGGCCCCGGCAAGGCTATAGACACCAACCGTTTCTTTGTCGTCAGCCTGAATAACCTCGGCGGTTGTCATGGCTCCACCGGCCCCTCAAGCATCGACCCGGATACCGGCAAGAGCTACGGCGCCAACTTCCCGATGATCGTGGTGGAAGATTGGGTCAACAGCCAGGCACGTCTTGCGGATCATCTTGGTATCGATTGCTGGGCCGCCATCGTCGGCGGCAGTCTGGGCGGCATGCAGGCACTGCAATGGGCGATTGCCTACCCGGAGCGGCTGCGTTACTGCGTCGCCGTGGCTACCGCCTCCAAACTGTCAGCACAGAATATCGCCTTCAACGAAGTCGCTCGTCAGGCCATCATCAGCGATCCGGACTTCCGCGATGGTGACTATGCCGCCTTCGGCGTGGTGCCCAAGCACGGCCTGGGGCTGGCGCGCATGGTCGGACATATCACCTACCTCTCCGATGATGCCATGGGCCAGAAATTCGGCCGCGACCTGCGTGCCGGCGAACTGAAGTACGACCTCAAGAGCGTCGAATTCCAGGTGGAGAGCTATCTGCGTTACCAGGGCCAGGAGTTCTCCCAGCGCTTTGATGCCAATACCTACCTGCTGATGACCAAGGCATTGGATTATTACGACCCAGCGCGGGTGCATGACGGCAATCTGGCCAAAACGCTGGAGCCGGTTCAGGCGCGCTTTCTGGTGGTGTCCTTCAGCACCGACTGGCGCTTCCCGCCATCCCGCTCGCGGGAACTGGCTAACGCGCTGATCAGTGCCCGCAAGCATGTCAGTTATGTTGAAGTCGACGCTGCTCAAGGCCACGACGCCTTCCTGTTACCGATCCCCCGTTACATCCAGGCGCTCAGCAGCTTCATGAACCGTATCGAGGTGCAGGCATGAGTTTGCGCGCTGATCTACAGATCATTGAAAAATGGATCAAACCCGCCAGCCACGTGCTCGACCTGGGCTGCGGTAATGGCGAGCTGTTGCACTATCTGCAGGAAGCCAAGCAGGTGCATGGCTACGGCCTGGAAATCGACCCGGATAACATCAATGCCTGCATTGCCAAGGGCGTGAATGTCATCGACAAGAACCTCGATCACGGGCTGGACAACTTCGAAGACCGCAGCTTCGATACCGTGGTCATGACCCAGGCGCTGCAGGCGGTGCATTACCCCGATCGCGCACTGGAGGGCATGCTGCGGATCGGCCGTGAGGCCATCCTGACCTTTCCCAATTTCGGCCATTGGCGCTGCCGCATGTATCTGGGCATCAAGGGACGCATGCCGGTATCCGAGTTCATGCCCTATACCTGGTACAACACCCCGAACATCCACTTCTGTACGTTCAAGGATTTTGAAAACCTGTGCCATGAGCGCTCGGTGAAGATACTTGATCGGCTGGTGGTGGACCAGACCCACCGCAGCAGCAAGCTGAGCGCCATGTGGCCCAATCTGCTCGGTGAAGTTGCCATTTACCGTGTCACTCGCTGACAAGGAGTTCATCATGTTACGTAATCTGTTTGCCGGCTTGCTGATGCTTGCCGCCACCGCTGTCAGTGCCCAGCAGGGCCCCGCCCAGAGCCCACAGCGCTTTGGTGATCTGCTGGTGTATCACAACACCTTCAACAGTTCCTATCTGCAACCGGACATCGCTGCCGCAGCCGGGCTGCAACGCGGTCCGCGTCAGGGTGTGGTGAATATTTCGGTGCAGCGCCTGACCGACGAAGGCATGCAGGTCGTGGATGCCAAACTCGAAGGTACGGTCACCAACCTGCTGCAACAGACCACACCATTGAAATTTATCCGCATTCAGGAGCAGGACGCCATTTACTTCGTCGCCAACTACACGGCTGGCCAGCGTGGCCTGCTGCGCTTCGAGGTCAAGGTGCAGGCAGAAGAAGGTGCAGCAACGCATAACGTCCGTTTCCAGCAGGAGTTCCACCCGGATGAGTAAGCCGTTGGCATTGAGCAAGCTGGTACTGGCCAGCAATAACGCCGGCAAGCTCAAGGAGCTGCAGGCCATGCTCGGCGAGCAGATTGAAGTATTGCCACAGAGCCGCTTCATCACCGAAGAAGCCGAGGAAACCGGCCTGAGCTTTGTCGAAAACGCCATTCTCAAGGCCCGTCACGCCGCCCGCGCCTCCGGCTTGCCGGCACTGGCCGACGACTCGGGGCTGGCGGTCGATGCCCTCGGCGGCGCCCCGGGCATCTACTCGGCGCGCTATGCCGATGGCCAAGGCGACGCGGCAAACAACGCCAAACTGCTGCAGGCGTTGCAGGATGTGCCTGACGAGCAGCGCGGCGCGCGCTTTATCTGCGCGCTGGCGATGGTACGGCATGCCGACGATCCGGTGCCGATCATTTGCGAAGGTGCCTGGGAAGGTCGCATCCTGCATGCAGCGCAGGGCGAGCATGGCTTCGGCTATGACCCGCTGTTTCTGGTGCCGGAGCTGGGCGTATCCAGCGCTGAGCTACCCGCCGAGCAGAAGAACCAACTCAGCCACCGCGCCCGGGCCATGACCCTGCTGCGCGCCCGCCTGGGCCTGGTGTGAAACAGTCACTGCCACCGCTGGCAGCCTATGTGCATATTCCCTGGTGTGTGCGCAAATGCCCCTATTGCGACTTCAATTCGCACACCTATGACAGCGGCCTGCCGGAGGCCGAGTATATCGATGCACTGATCGCCGATCTGGATCAGGATCTGCAACATGTACAGGGCCGCGAATTGGAATCGATCTTCTTCGGTGGCGGCACGCCGAGCCTGTTTTCTGCTGCCAGCCTGGATCGGTTGTTGCAAGCCATGCAGCAGCGACTGCACTTTGCCGCTGATATCGAGATCACGCTGGAAGCCAACCCCGGCACCTTTGAACAGGCCAAGTTCAAGGACTACCGTGCTACCGGCATCAATCGCCTGTCGATCGGCATCCAGAGCTTCAATCCGGCCCACCTCAAGGCACTGGGGCGGATTCACGATGATCAGGAAGCATTGGCGGCCGTGGATATGGCGCGCCGTGCCGGCTTCGATAATCTCAATCTGGATCTGATGCATGGCCTGCCCGGTCAGTCGCTGCAGCAGGCCAGGGCAGACATTGATCAGGCCATTGCATTGGCACCGGAGCACCTGTCCTGGTACCAGCTGACAGTGGAGCCGAATACCGTGTTCTATAGTCGTCCGCCGAAGCTGCCGGAGGACGAGGTGTTGTGGGACATCCAGGAAGCCGGACAGGCACGGATGGCCGAAGCCGGTTATGCCCAATACGAAATTTCCGCCTATGCGCGCGATAATCGCCGGGCTCGGCATAATCTGAATTATTGGCAGTACGGCGACTTTATCGGCATTGGCGCCGGTGCCCACGGCAAACTGACCCACCTCGACGGGCGCGTGGAGCGCAACTGGAAGACCCGCCAGCCGAAGGATTACCTGAATCCGGATAAACCCTTCTGCGCCGGGAACAAGATTCTCAGCGCCGAGGAGCTGCCCTTCGACTTCCTGATGAACGCCCTGCGGCTGGTGGATGGCGTACCCAGCGCCTGGTACAGCGAGCGCACCGGCCAGTCCCTGGACACCATCGCCCCGCTGCTCGATCGCGCGGTACAACGCGGCCTGCTGGAACCCTGGCAACGGCAATTGCGCCCTACCGAGCAGGGCCGACTGTTTCTCAATGACCTGCTGGAGATGTTTCTCTAAGCTCCTGAGGACGAGCTGGTGCTCGTCCTCCCGGGCGTCGGGCCTCCTCCCTGGCAACCTCGAACCCCCTGAAAACATCGAGCCCTGCAAACGTCGAGCACCCTGGGAACGTCGAGCCCCCCTGAAAACGTCGAGCACCTCTGGGAACGTCGAGCACCAGCTCGATGAGCGCGCTCGCTGGATTCTCACCGCCTCACGTCCGCTATAGAGTCCCAAGGCAACGTCAGCATGACGCTGGTCAATGCGCCATTCAGCGCAGGTCGGTATCCTCCGCGGCTTTCTTGTCTTGTAAACAGGATTTCCCCCTATGTCCCAAGCTCCCGAACTGCTGGCTCCGGCCGGCACCCTGAAAGCCATGCGCTTTGCCTTCGCCTATGGCGCCGATGCGGTCTACGCCGGCCAGCCCCGCTACAGCCTGCGCGTGCGCGAGAATGACTTTCACAACCCGCAAGTGCTGGCCGAGGCGATTGCCGAAGCCCATTCCATGGGCAAGAAATTCTACCTGGCCAGCAATATCGCCGCGCACAACAGCAAGGTGGCAACCTACGAGCGGGATCTGGAGCAGATCGTGGCGATGGGCCCGGACGCGCTGATCATGTCCGACCCGGGTCTGATCATGCTGGTACGCGAGCGCTGGCCGCACATGCCGGTGCATCTGTCGGTACAGGCCAATGCGACCAACTGGGCGACGGTAAAGTTCTGGCAACAGCAGGAACTGGAGCGGGTGATCCTGTCCCGGGAGCTGTCACTGGATGAAATCGAGGAGATCCGTCGCCACTGCCCCGATATGGAAATCGAGGTCTTCGTCCATGGCGCCCTGTGTATCGCCTATTCCGGTCGCTGCCTGCTGTCCGGCTATTTCAATCACCGTGATGCCAACCAGGGCGCCTGCACCAATGCCTGTCGCTGGAAGTACGATCTGCAACCGGCCGAGGAAACCGCCGAGGGCAATGTCGAGGCGGTGGTCAAGGTGCAGCAACCCCAGGAAGTGCAGCCGCAACCGGTGTACCTGCTCAACCAGAGCGACAAGCCCGACGAGCAGATGGCGATCGAGGAAGATGAACACGGCACCTACATCATGAACTCCAAGGATCTGCGCGCGGTGCAACATGTGCAGCGCTTCGTCGATATGGGTTTGCACTCGCTGAAGATCGAGGGCCGTACCAAATCCCATTTCTATGTTGCCCGCACCGTACAGACCTATCGCAAGGCCATTGATGATGCGGTCGCCGGTCGCCCCTTCGATATGGGTTTGATGGATGATCTGGAAAGCCTGGCCAACCGCGGCTACACCGAAGGTTTCTACCGTCGTCACCCGCCGGGCGTGTATCAGAATTATGAACGCGGCAACTCGGCCATGCTCCGGCACCAGTTCGTCGGTGAAGTACTGGAGGATCTGGGCGACTGGCTCAGTATCGATGTGAAAAACCGCTTCGCCGTGGGCGATCAGATGGAACTCATGACCCCTTCCGGCAATCACACCTTCGTTTTGCAGTCATTGCTGGATCGCCACGGTCATCCGGCCGAGGTCGCGCCCGGCACTGGCCACGTGGTGCGCATTCCCAAACCTGAAGGTATTGATGTGGACAAGGCGCTGCTCCTGCGTTACCTGCCTGTCGAGTGACAGGCAGTTGCACAGGCGCGCTGAATATTCGCTCATACGGTCGGTTCGTGGTTTACTTGCGCGCTTATTTCGCTCTATTTTCCCCTGACCACGGAGCGCCGTAACAGATGGATTGGTTGCAAGTTGTTGTACTGGCCCTGCTCCAGGGCCTGACCGAATTTCTCCCGGTATCCAGTTCCGCCCACCTGATTCTGGTTCCGGCCCTGACCGACTGGCCGGATCAGGGTCTGGCATTTGACGTAGCCCTGCACTTCGGCAGTCTGTTTGCGGTGTTGCTGTATTTTCGCCGCGACCTGATCAACATGACCGCCAGCTGGACGCAGTCCGTAGTCACGCGCAAGTGCGATGATGATGCGCGACTGGCCTGGGGGGTGATCTTTGCCACCATTCCCGTAGGACTGGCGGGGCTGGCATTCAAGGATCAGATCGAACTGTATCTGCGCTCGCCCTTCTATCTGGCCCTCGGTCTGGTATTCTTCGGACTGTTGCTGGGCTGGGCAGACTGGCGTTTTCGCGGCAGCCGCACGGAAAACCAGATGACCTGGCGGGATGTACTGATCATCGGCTGCGCCCAGGCGCTGGCGTTGTTCCCGGGCACCTCCCGGGCGGGTATTACCATTACCGCGGCGCTGTTCATGGGGCTGAATCGTGAGGCCGCGTCACGCTTCTCCTTTCTGCTGTCGATTCCGGTGATTCTGCTGGCCTGTCTGTTGAAGACCAAGGATCTGGTCGAAGCACAGGTAGCGGTGGACTGGGCGTCGATGGGGCTGGGTGTACTGGTGTCGGCGGTCAGCGCATTCCTGTGTATCCACTACTTCCTGGTGTTCATCAAACGCATCGGCATGCAGCCCTTCGTGATCTATCGGATCATTCTGGGCGCAGCCTTGTTGGTGGTGTTCTACTGACCGGGAATATCGAGCCCCGGAAACGTGGAGCTCCCTGGGAACGTCAAGGCCCTTGGGAGCGTCGCGTCCCTGGGAACGTCAGGCACCAGCTTGACGCAGGGGGCTGCGAGCAGCCCCCTGCTGACAATCAAACGCTGGACGAGCTGGTGCTCGTCCCTCCCGGGGCCGGGCGTCGCGCCGACGCGCAACACCCGGCCAGCCTCTGCTCCTCAGAAGCTCATATCCAGCCGCGCCCACAGGGTGCGTCCCGGCTCGTTGAAGCGCTCACTGGCAGACAACCCGACCCCGGCGTTACCCGCCTGGTTGAGATGCTCGCTGTAGACCTTGTCGAACAGGTTATCGACGCCGGCGCTGACCTTGAAGTTCTGGTTCAGGCGATAGGCGCCGTTGACCGAGAACACGCCGAAGCCGGCGCTGTCATCAAAGTCCCTGCTGGTCACGTTGCCCTTGCCTTCAGCGACGCGGGTCTGACCGGCGACCACACGCCAGAGACCACTGGCACTCCAGTCGTTGCGCTCGTAGGTCAGCCCCAGGCGGGCTTCCAGCGGAGGCATCTGCGGTAGCGCTTCGCCGTCGGAGCTGTTCTTGCCCCAGGCCCAGGCGAGGCTGGAGTCGGTCTTCCAGTTATCATCCAGCCGGTAGCTGGCACCCATTTCCGCACCCATGATGCGGCCGTCGATATTGTCAGTGCTGGCGATGGTATGTGCCGGGTTCATCCCCGGGCCATAGCTGAACATGATGTAATCACGCACCTGCCCGACATAGGCCGAAGCCCAGGCATCCAGCGGGCCCTTGCTGTACTGGATACCCAGATCCAGCTGGGTAGTCTTTTCCGGTTTGACCGTCTCGAAGCTGGTCGGCTGACCAACCTGGTTGGCCGCAGAGAACAGCTCCCAGTAATCCGGGAAACGCTGGCTGTGCCCCAGCCCGATATAGGTGGTGGCCGGCAACTCCTGCAGATCATGCTCGTAGCGCATGAAGCCGCTGTACAGCGTATCGCTGCGCTCGTCACTGGCCGTCGGATTATCGCGGCAGGCCATGCCCATCATGTTGCACAGTTGCGCCCGCTCGTCGGTCGCAGACACCCGGTCAATCCGCAGGCCGCTGATCAGGCTGGCATTGTCATCCAGACTGAGGGTCAGCTCAGCAAAAGCACCATACTGGGAAAATTCCGCATCCTTGGCCCAGGGCAGCGCCTTGTAGGCGTCAACGCCCCCAGCGCTGCGCTTACGATGCTCATTGGTCTGCCCATCCAGCCCGGCAACCAACTCATAATCACCCCACAGCCAGGTAGCTGCTACGCGTCCACCCAGTGTGCGCCGATCCACTGCAGTGGCCATCGGCTTACGCATCGGCATCATCGCATCAAGTGGGTTGGGACTGCGCAGGCTGTAGTTGTCCATGACGTGATCGGCGTAGTTGTAGTACAGCCGTGCGTCGACGTTCTGCAGCACCTCGCCAAGACCGGACTTCTCGAAGCGTAACGAGGCGCTCTCGCGCTCGAACTGACTACCATCCATACCGCGGCCGGCGTAACGGGCTTCACCGTCACCGCGGCCGACGGTCAGCTCCAGCAGGGTTTCGGCGTCCGGCGTCCAGCCGAGCACCAGATCACTGCTCCACTTGTCCCAGCGTGAATGCACTTCGTCACCGTTGCCGTCCTCGTAGTCGTCCGACTCGGAGCGGTTGGCCAGCAAGCGGATATAGCCCTGCTGACTGCCGGCGGCGGCGTCGATGTTGCGATCGAAGCGTCCCTCGCTGCCGACCAGCGCACTGGCGTCAACCCGCGCTCCGGGCTCGCTGAAGTTCTCCGGATCACGTTCAAACAGCACCGTTGCCGCCGAGTTGCCCGGCCCCCAGAGTACGGTCTGCGGGCCCTTGATCACGGTCAGCGAATCATAGTTCTCCGGCGTGATGTAGGAGCTGGGCGAGTCCATGCGGCTGGGGCAGGCACCGAGCATCTCGCCGCCGTTGGTCAACAGCTTCAGTCGCGAGCCGAACATGCCGCGGAACACCGGATCACTGTTCGAGCCGCCGCCACTGACCGCGGAAAACCCGGGAATGGTCTGCAGGTAATCACCCGCATCACTGGCCGGCACCGGCTGGCGCGGAATCTTCGGATCGGTGATCACCGTCAGCGGCGACTGCTGACCGACGCCGGTAATCACCATGGGCGCCAGCTCGGCCGCGTCAGGCTGGGCATGATGGGCATGCGGATCAGCAGCCAGCGCACCCGTGGCAAGGGTGGCCAACAGGGCGGCGTGGGCGGCCTGCCAGCGCAGACGGGAAGACAAAATCACACAATTCTGGGGCAGGCGCGCGCGCGTCTGCCGGTCACACGAAATTCGGGACATGACAATTTCCACTTCAATATTCAGTTGTACCGTGCTGCAACACGGCTATGGATATCAGCTGGGAAATTGCACGGGAGGGGCGCGGGCGTGACTGCCGCTGTGGCGCAGCACCTGCGCAATAGGCGTCCCAGGTAGCGGCTGAACCTGCACCGGCTGAGGCCGGGGCAACATGAGGGTGACAGCAAACAGCAGCGGAGGGTTGAGCGTCAGCAGCTCACAGTAGCCGCACAACTCCAGTGCTGCCAGCCACTCCGGTTCGCCCGCGCGTGGCTGTCGATGGTGACCATGCGCAGAGGCGCTTTGCTCATGATGGGCATGGTGATCGTGATGGTGCTGCGGGTCGGGATTTGCCGATGCCGCCGGAGGCGGTGCCATCGTCAGCGCGGAGTACAACGGGCCGACATGGATCATCAGCATGGCGAACAGGCCAAGCCAGATACTCAATGTCGAAAGTCGTTTGCGCACCAGCAGCAGATTCCTTCAAGGATCAGGCTGACCCGGGGAGCCAGCCTGATCGAATAGTCCCATGTCCTGTCCTGCGAAGCTAACGGACAGGGTGAGCATAGATGAATATTGCCTGCTTATTCTTGGCCAGGATCAATTCTTGATCAATCAGCCAAGCCGGCGCCTTTGCTGTTTGTGTTGATCCAGATCAGCTATCCGCCGTGAGACACCTTGTATTTTAAGGCCAGGCCATCATAACGACATTAAACAACATGCCTGCACTTATCGATCTACTACGTAGTCGGCTCAGCTCGCTGCTGCCAGCCGAGATAGAAGCCAATGAACGTCTGAAGCTGCTCACACCCTTTCGCCACCCGATGCTTATCAGTCGACATCGGGCAGGTTTGATTGTTGACCGGGTTCGCCTGTTTGCCTTCCTGTTTGCCTTGCTGACGCCGCTATGGGGCATTGTCGATTTCATCGCATTCCCCTATCCCTTGTGGGGTCAGTTACTTGTTCTGCGGATACTGGTGTGCCTGGCCTTCCTGAGTCTGCTGCTTTTTTATCGCGATCAGGATCACATGACCGACGCCTATCTGGCGATGTTCATCCTGTTTGCCATTCCGACCCTGTTCTATGTCGGATCCCACACCCTGCTCGCCCATTACCAGTTAGCCGATATGCCGGCTGCGGTGGCTGCCGGTTACGCATTTCTGCCCTTCGTATTGATGGCTGGATTAGCACTGTTCCCTCTGACCTTGCTGGAGAACCTGCTGGTAGCGGTCGTTCTGCTGGCGGCTCAGGGGCTGGCGGGGCTTCTGAACTGGTCAACCCTGAATTGGCCGTCGTTTCTCGGTGCGTTCTGGTTGCTGATACTCATTGCCGGCGTCACCAGTCTCGCCTGCATGAGTCAATTGGCTTATATGGTAGCGCTGTTACGCCGGGCAATTCGTGACGATATGACCGGTGTATTCTCGCGCAACAGCGGCGAGCAGATCCTGCAGGTACAGTGGCATACCAGCCAGCGCAACAACAGCGCCCTGTCGGTGGCCTTTATCGATCTGGATCACTTCAAGCAGATCAACGACACCTTCGGCCATAACATGGGAGATGAGGCATTACGCCAGGCCAGCCAGCATATTCAGAACTGCATGCGCAGCTCCGATAGCGTGGTGCGCTGGGGTGGAGAAGAGTTCCTTCTGGTCATGCCCGATACCGACATGACCCGTGCCCGCCAGGCATTGGAGCGGCTCAAGACCAACGGCCTGGGTAGCCGTCCCGATGGCACACCGCTGACCGCCAGTATCGGTCTGGCGGAGCGCTTCTTTGATCAGATCAAAAACCCTGAGGATCTGTTGGAACTGGCTGACCAGCGTATGTACAAGGCAAAGGCGGCAGGCCGTAACCGGATCCATGTGTTGTAACAGCGCAGCGCCGATGGAGCGTTTACCCAGGCGCAGCCCGCCACGACCTACTCCGCTCGTTGCAGATCCTCCACCAGCGCCTGGAGAAAGCGCGCAGCTTCGCCACCGGTTACTCGGAAAGGTTACCGACTACGGTACCGCTGTCCTCACCAGCGCCTTCAAACTCCACCAGCGGCGTGCCGACATGCAACAGATTCCCCGCTGCCCCAAAGCAACGGCTGATCACTCCTGCCCGTGGCGCCCGGGTGTGGGCATTGGCGATGACAGCACAACTGCTTCCGCAAGCAGTATAGGTCAGGATTCTGGCCGCGGGCCCGGTCAGCGCTCTGGAGAATCTTCTCCCGTTACCGGCTGCAAACCGACCCGCTGGCGCCGCAGGTGGCGCAGCCCCTCAAACACCAGCACGGCTACCGCCAACCAGATCGGGATATATGTCAGCCACTCATCCCGGGCTATGTGCTCACCCAGTACCAGCGCTACCATGACCAATAACACCGGCTCCACGTAGCCGAGCAGACCGAATAGCGTGAACGTCAGCAGGCGGCTGGCAACGATAAAACAGATCAAAGCCGCAGCACTGAACAGCCCCAGCAAGGCAACCAGCAGATAGAGCCGTGGGTGATCCGCAAACTGCTCGACAGCCGCTCCCCCATCCCAGGCAAACCAACAGGCCACCGGCAACAGAAACAGCATATCGAACCAGAAACCACCCAGGTGGTTGGTTCCACGGGCCCGGCGCAGGATGAAGTACAACGGATACCCGATCGCCACTACCAGGGTTTCCCAAGCGAACGTGCCAGCCTGAATCAGGGCATGGCCGACGCCGAACACGGCAAAGACAATCGCCAGTTGCTGGAGCCGCGAGGGGTGCTCCCGATAGAGCAGAAAGCCCGCCAGCACCATGCTCAGCGGCAATAGAAAGTAGCCGAGCGAGACCTCCAGTGCGCGGCCGTTGAGCGGTGCCCACATGAACAACCACAGCTGAATACCCATCAGCGCAGTACTGAGCAGTTGCATCAGCAACAGCACCGGACGGCGACGCAGACGCCCGGCAATCTCCCGCGCCAGCGGCCAGTAACCAAACCACAACATGAACAGGGTGACACAGGGAAAAGTCAGCAGCATCCGCCAACCGAAGATCTGCTCACCGTTCAGCGGCGCCAGCAGGGTCGAGAAGTAGTACAGCCCGCCAAACAACATGGAGGCCAGCACGGACAGAATGACACCAACGGACAAGGGAGCCTCCCGGGCAAATCCAGAAGGGCGATTGTAGGCGTTCAGTGTGACGGAAAGACAGTCGCGAATGATCGCAGGGGCACAGAAAACGAAAGGAAATGAAGCAACCGCAAGACATTGGGCAGACCCGAAGGCCTGCCCAACGAACCGATCTTAGAAGAAATTGATCGGCATATCGACGAAGATGCGTACTTCGTTGCCGTCGGCGTTGTAGCCGTTGGTGGTACGCAGGACGGAGCTGCGCAGGCGGACGCTCAGGTCTTTGGCAGCGCCGCTTTGCACAACGTACTTGACCTGGTTGAAGATCTCGCGCTCACCAGCGCGCTCACCGCCACCCATATTGATATCGGTACCATAGATATAGGCAACGTTGTAGCTCAACCCAGGAATACCGTACTGGGTGAAGTCATGGCCATAACCCAGCTGCCAGGAACGCTCGTCTTCGCCATTGAAGTCGGACCAGAAGGAGTTGGCGACCCATATGGTGGTACCGCCGTCGCCTACCGCACCTGCGTTCTGGTAGAAGCCGTAGTTGTATCCTGTGTCTCCGCTGCTGCGCTGGTAGGCCAGCGTGAAGTCATGCGGACCGGTTGCATAATTGGCCGACAGGCTCCAGAGATTGTTGCGGGCACCCTCGCCATCCCATTCTTTATCCTGCTTGGTGCGATAGCCACTGAAATCCAGTGTCAGAGTGTCGTCCTGGTCCATCGGCACCACATAGTTCAGGTTCACATACTGACGCTTGAGCACATCTTCCACGTCCGAGGCGTACAGCGCGGCACGGACATTGTCATTGAACTGATAGCTGCCACCCAATACCTCGATGGTTTTCAGCCCACCGCTGTCACGACCTTCGTCACTCTTACGATGCTGGGCGTGGAAACGACCGGCATGCACGGTCAGACCGTCGATCTCGTTGGAGGTGATCATGGTGCCGGTAAAGGTTTCCGGCAGCAGACGACTGTTGTCATGGCTCAGTACCGGCAGCGCGGGCTGCTGATCGCCATAGCTCAGAACAGTATTGGAGAAGCGCGCCTTGACTGCCGCACCGGCATGAGCGACATCCTTCTCCACGTCGTCATTTCTATCGACCATAAAGAAGTCGATGCCAGGGGCACCAGCACGGCCCCGGCCACTATCCAAGCGTACTGCGTACTGCCCGAAGACATCAACACCGAAACCAACGGTGCCCTGGGTAAAGCCGGACTTGTAAGTCAGAACCGCGCCCTGCCCCCATTCAGCCTTGTCGTCTTCACCATCTTTAATATCACGGTTCATATAGGCATTGCGCAGGAACAGATCAAGACTGCTGTCCTCAACAAAACCATTGGATTGCGCCTGGCTGGCAGCCAGAGCGGGAACGGAGGTCATCAGGGCCAATGCAATGGCGCTCAATTTGTACTTGGTCATTTTGGATGCCTGGATGCTGTTTTAATTAATGTTGCTTAACCCATCACCCATCCGAGGGATGCTGTAATGGGATGGTCATGCATTATCCATATTCTAACAGGTTTGCCTAGCGTCACGCTTGTCGCACCCTATGTACCCGGCCTGGTAAAAGCCAGAAATGTGACGCAGAAACTGCGCAGCTTTATATACCCAATCAGACTTAAACAAGAAGATTCCATATCAATACAAGCCTTGTATTTTACCACCCATTACTGACATCAAAATAAAATCAAAATTGATACAGGCTATTCGGCAAAGTGCGGACAGGTTCGCAGAAGCGATATTTATAACTTTTATAACCCGACTCAAGCAGCTGTGTTAGAAGGCGGAAAATCATGGCAGATTATAGATAATTATCGAAAACGACAAGCACCTAACACAATACTACTTGTCCTATCCGAACATGGGAATTAGAGTTCGAAACTTCAAATAATCATCGCGAAATAAGTTGCAAACAAGGTCTTCTGAAGCCTTTAACCGACCGCTTCTCTTATAAAAGACGACTATTACTCTAATCCCCAAGGAAAGCCATGCAGTCTCGCCGTAAATAGATTATTACGGACTATTTTCTCTACATGCTTACTACTCGGTATATATCACTGGCGTCCAGGCCGATCACGGCGGACGATTTCGCCGGGCCGGATGTTCGTTATTCCAGCGAGTTCGAGGCAATCGAAGCGATGTTGGAAAAGGAGAGCTCCATGCACCGTATTGTCGGGCCCGATTGGCAGTCAGTTGTTACTCAAAGCGAGCAGCCTTTGCACACCCAATCAAAGGATCTGCGTGTGGCTTGCTGGCTCAGCTGGGGGCTTTATCGCTGCGAAGGGATGAATGGGTTGCAGGCCGGCCTGAACCCTGCTCAGCAGTCTGCTGGAACATTGGGATGTGCTGCATCCGCGCAAGATCAGAACCCGCGCCGCGGCCATTGGCTGGTTGGCAAATCGGCTTGAAATGGCTGTTCCTGAGCTGGTCGCATCGGCTTTCAACGAGTGGGAAGCCCAGCAGCTGCATAACCAACTCGCACAGCTGGACAAGCTTCTGACCCGCCTACTGGCCGATCAGGCGCCCACGCTTGAACCACTGTGCAGACAATTGAATACCCGGATCAACAGCAAGCCTGACGCAGATACACCCACAGCTGCGTTATCCAGCCCGGCCACCGCTTCCACTGCGGCACTCACGCCCACTGCCCAGTCAAGCACACCGTTGTCCGTGGACGCTATCGCCACTCCGCGCGACGCGCAAAAAGCATTGAGAGCGTTGCAGGAGCAAGCCCGCAATCCATGCCAATGGTGGCGCGGTCAATCGGTTCTTGATGAGCGCGCAATTAGCCTGTCTCGCATCACGCTGTGGTTACCCATTGAGACCCTTCCGGAACATGACAACAGCGGCAAAACCGGGCTGCGCGGGTTACCGGGTGATCGTCTGAATGCCTGTCAGGAACGCTTGAATCAGAACCAGCCCGCTGAGCTGCGGCGTGACATCGAAACCAGCGTCGCCCGGGCTCCATTCTGGCTGGATGGTCAATACCTGGCCTGGCGTTGCCTACAGGGATCTCAAGGCTGACAGCGGCCAGCGGCAACTGGAACAGCAACTGCGGAGCTATCTGTTACGCCTGCCAAGTATTGAGAGCCTGCAGTTTTTTGACGGCACACCCTTCGCTGATCAATCAACCCTCGGTTGGATCAATAGCACAGTGCTGGTGAAGGCCGCCCTGATCACCACCTCATAAGTTCAGATAACGATGCCCCAGATGAGCCCTGGGAAGTCGCCTTTCGCGAAGCCAGGGAGTTATTACGCGGCAATGAACTGAGGGTCGCCATGGCACCCCTGCAAGCCGGAATCCGCAGCGCACAGGGTGGCCGAGCGCATCTGCACTGGCAGTTGGCTACCGCGCGGTTATGCCTACAGGCCGGCAAGCATGACCTCGCTCGCAATATTCTTGAGGGGCTGGAACAGAGGCTGTACGAAGCGCAATTGACCTATTGGGAACCACAGCTGTTGGTACGGGTAATGCGGTTGCTATTCAAGAGTCACGAGCAATCCGGCGGAAAGGCTACCCGCCAGCGTCGCGATGAAATTTTTCAACGGTTGTGGCACCTCGATTTCGACGTGGTGCTGGAGCAGGCCTTAGGGCCATAACAGAAACGGAGACTAACATGGCCAAAGAAGGCTCGGTAGCACCCAAGGAGCGCATCAACGTCACCTTCATCCCGGACACCAATGGTGCTCAGGAAGAGATCGAGCTGCCGCTGAAGCTGATGGTCCTGGGCGATTTCACACAACGGGAAAACGGACGCAAGATTGAGAATCGTAAGCCCATTTCTATCGATAAGAACAACTTTGATGAGGTATTGGCCAAACAGGAATTCAGTCTCAACGTCAATGTTCCCAATCGTCTGCAGGATGACGAGCATTGCGAAGATCTGGCGGTCAATCTGCAGATCAATTCGATGAACGACTTCAGCCCGGCAAGTCTGGTTGATCTGGTGCCTGAGCTACGCAAGCTGATGGAGCTACGTGATGCGCTGGTTGCCCTCAAAAGCCCTCTGGGCAATGCCCCAGCCTTTCGCAAAGCCATCGAAAGCGTGCTCAGCGACGATGATTCACGCGAACGCATTCTGAATGAGTTGGGCCTTGCTGCTCAGCAACAACCCGACTCCTGACACCATCTAGGACACCCACCATGACCACCCAGACAGCACTGGACAGCACCCGGCAGAACAGCGAAGGACAGCATTCTTGATCGCATTATCGCTGAAACTCGATTGAACCCTGAAGATGAGGCCTACGGCATTGCCAAGCGAGGCGTCTCGGCCTTTATCGAGGAACTGCTGAAGCGCGATGAACCAAAAGAATGGCCCAGGATCAAACGCTTAAACGCCCCCCGCCCGCGACTACCGGCTCATTGTTGGCCCGCATTACGCCAGGCGCTGGCGTTTGATCACCAACAGCGCCCCGATAGCCAGAGCCTGCTGAACGCTTTCAGCGCCTCGCCACCCACGCTCCTGATGCGATTGCTTGGACGCACACCCTGAACGTTCACCTCACCCAGACCACTCCTGTACATGACCCGAACATCACACATCCCGTAGCAATTCCTTGCCCGCTGCTGCTTCCATTCGTCCTGCTGCCATGTCAGCTTCATTAAAGCTGGTTCATACTCAAAACGATGATCCTGATCTGTTCGGTACAGCTTTTTTCAGAGGTTATGACCCATGTGGTACAACGGTTTACTTGATCTTTCCGCCTGGCAGTTATTGGCTGTCACGCTGGTATTGACCCACATCACCATCGTCAGCGTGACGGTGTACTTGCACCGTTATTCAGCACACCGCTCGTTGGAATTGCACCCGGCACTGAAGCATTTCTTCCGTTTCTGGTTGTGGCTGGCAACCAGTATGAATACCCGTGAGTGGACGGCGATTCACCGGAAGCATCATGCCAAGTGTGAGACTCCTGAAGATCCGCACAGCCCGGTACAAAAAGGATTGTCCACCGTGCTGCGCAAGGGCGCAGAGCTTTATATGGAGGAAGCGAAGAATCAGGAGACGCTGCGTATCTATGGCAAGAACTGCCCGGATGACTGGATCGAGCGAAACCTCTACGGGCGCTTTCGCAATGCCGGCATCGTCTTGATGTTGCTGATTGACCTGGCGTTGTTTGGGGTACTGGGCCTGACAGTCTGGGCGGTACAAATGGTCTGGATTCCGCTGTTTGCTGCCGGCGTGGTGAATGGTCTGGGGCATGCCGTGGGCTATCGCAACTTCGAGTGCAAGGATGCCGCCACCAATATTTTGCCCTGGGGCATCCTTATTGGCGGTGAAGAGCTGCACAACAATCACCATACCTACCCGAATTCAGCCAAACTCTCGGTAAAAAAATGGGAGTTCGACATGGGCTGGTTCTGGATCCGCGTATTCAGCCTGCTGGGCCTGGCCAGGGTGCGCCGCGTTGCACCAACGCCACACCGTATCGAGGGCAAACAGACGCTGGATCTGGATACGGCCAGGGCGATCCTGAACAACCGCTTCCAGGTCATGGCGCAATACCGCAAGACCGTCATACGTCCGCTGGTGCGGCAGGAAATGCAGCGGGTAGATGATTCCATGCGCCACCTGCTCCGCCGCGCCAAACGGCTGCTGGGTCGCGAAGCCAGTTTGCTGAAGCCTCAGCAACAGGCGCGGGTGCAAACCCTGCTGGAACAAAGCCAGACGTTGCGCGTGATGCACGAGAAACAAGTGGCTCTTCAGCAGATATGGGGACGCACCAGCAGCAACGGTCATGAAATGGTGCAAGCCCTGATGGAATGGTGCGCGCAGGCAGAGGCCACCCGTATTCGCGTATTGGCCGATTTTGCTGCCCATCTGCGCACCTACACCCTGCAACCTACCACCGCTTGAGCCACTGCCCTCCAGCCGAAACCGGGGGGCACACTGCTGCCGCCTCGCTGGCGGGCCAGCGGTGCTGCACTACACTGGGCAGGCATGAGGCCGATGTGTTTCCGTAGCTAAACGGGATCACACGCCCGGCGAGTCACGTTGGGTCGGTCTCTACCATTGACCGACTACAAGGAAACCCCAGTGACTTCCATTTCCGTGCATGCCCGTCCCGCCCCCCTCCATCCTTTGCACGCGCTGCTACTGGGCGGCAGCCTGCCCCTGTTTCTCGGCGCTCTGCTCAGTGATATCGCCTATTTCAACAGTTACCAGATTCAGTGGAGCAACTTCGCTTCCTGGTTGATTGCCGGTGCTCTGTTACTCAGTGGCTTTGCATTGCTTTGCGCGGTTATCGGATTGTTCCGCAGCACTCGCCGCCAGGGATCTGCATTGGTTTATTTCCTGCTGTTGCTGGCCGGCTGGATGCTGGGCTTGCTCAATGCGCTGGTTCATGCCAAGGATGCATGGGCGGTGATGCCTGCAGGTCTGGTGCTGTCAGTAGTGGTTGCCCTGTTGATGCTCGCCGCGACCTGCCTTGGTTTCTTCGCTATGCGTACTGGAGGTGTCCAATGAATCGTTCATACCTCTGTTGTGTATTTGCCTTGTCTACCCTGTTAGTGGCTTGCGGTAATGACTCTGACGCGCCTCAAATGTATGGCGCCGAACCGGATCTGCCAAAACTCCAGCGCGGCCTGCTGCCGAGCATGACCATTGCCGAACCGGCCGAGTGGGGTGATCAACAACCGAGGGTACCCGATGACTACACCGTCACAGCAATCGCTACCGATTTACAGATTCCACGCCAGACGCTGGTCCTGCCCAATGGCGATATTCTGGTCGCTGAAGGCCGTGGCGGCGGCGCGCCAGCACTCAAACCCAAGGATGTAATAGCGGGTTACATCAAGGCTCAGGGCAATACGTCCGTGGACAGCGGTGACCGATTGACCCTGCTTCGTGATGCCGATGGCGATGGCAGCTATGAGCTGCAGACGTTATTTGCTGAAGATCTGAACGCGCCTTATGGTCTTGCTCTGATCGGCGATGATCTTTACGTTGCCAATCAGGACGCCCTGGTGCGCTTTGACTATACGGAAGGGCAAACCCGAGCCAGGGGCGCTCCCGAGAAAATCATCGATTTACCTTCGGAGATAAATCACCACTGGACCAAGGCGATGACCGCCAGCGAGGATGGTCAGTATCTGTACGTCGGTATCGGCTCCAACAGCAATATCACCGAACGTGGTTTGGCAGCGGAAGTGGATCGCGCCCTGGTGTGGCAGATCAGCGTTGAAACCGGTCATTACAAACCCTACGCCACGGGCCTGCGCAACCCGACCGCATTAGCCATTCAGCCCGGCACCGGCCAGCTGTGGGCCGTAGTCAATGAACGGGATGAGATGGGTGAAGACCTGGTACCGGACTATCTGACTGCGGTGCGCGAGGGCGGGTTCTATGGTTGGCCTTACGCCTACTGGGGCCAGCATGAGGATCCCCGCGTCAAACCACAGGATACGGAAAAGGTGGCAGCTTCGATCACCCCGGACTATGCGTTGGGTGCCCACGTAGCAGCTCTGGGCCTGGATTTCTCGACTGCTGCGATGGGCAGCGAATTCGCCGATGGTGTGTTTGTCGGCGAGCATGGCAGCTGGAACCGCGAGAATCCGGTCGGTTACAAGGTAGTGTTCGTGCCCTTCAGTAACGGTAGCCCCAGCGGTGAGCCCATCGACTTCGTCTATAACTTCCTTGGCGAAGACGGCAAGACCCGGGGTCGCCCGGTCGGTGTCACGGTCGACCCGGCAGGTGCGCTGATTGTTGCGGATGATTTATCCAATACTGTGTGGCGAGTCACACCCAGCCGCTGACGAACGGTTAGCGTAACCCGTTTAGTGGGTCGCTTTAGCGAGCAGCACGGTTTATCCTTGGCAATCTGTCATGCCTTGAATGGTTGCAATGGATGCGTACCTATTTATTGGGGCTTGCCTTGCTGCTCGCCAGTCCGGCGCTGCTCGGCTCGACCATTTACAAATACACTGATGCCAATGGCGTAACGACCTATACCGACCAACGGGTAGCGGGCGCTGCCGTATTCGTTTTCAACGACAATATCGTTGAAGACAACGACCGCCAGGTCTATGTCACCACCCGCTCGCATGCGGGTGGTGACACGCTGGTGGTGAAAAACGATCTGTACGCTCCCGTGGAAATTGAGCTGGAAATAACCCGCGCCGAGCATGTGCGGGGAGTCCCTTCCAAACCCATACGCTGGGTACTGCAACCTCGCAGCGAGATTCGCCTGCTGACCCTGGCTCCCACCGGCACGGGTACGCCCCGCCATGAGCACAAGTTGCGCTACGCTCTGGGCGACCCAAGAGCGCAGCATCTTACCTCGACTTATCCACTACCCTGGCGCGGCGGCCCATTCCGCATGACCCAGGGCCCTGGCGGGCGCTACAGCCACACCGGCCCCAAGGGACGCTACGCGGTCGACATCGCCATGCCCATCGGCACGCCCATCGTCGCAGCCCGACCGGGAGTGGTGATCAAAACCGAGAACAATCAGAGTGGACGGGGAAGCAACCCGGCGGGTAACTTTGTGCGCATGCTGCATGACGATGGCACCATGGGTGTCTATCTGCATTTGAAACGCGGTTCAGTACAGGTTCGCGAGGGTCAGCGGGTACGCGCAGGCGAGTTGCTGGCGCAGTCCGGCAATACCGGCAACAGCACCGGTCCGCATCTGCACTTTGTGATACAGAAGAATGCCGGCCTGAATACGGTGTCCATTCCCTTCGAGTTTGCCCAGCCGGTTAACGCGATGCCCAACTTTGCTGTGGGTGGGGATCGTTAAGCAACCGTTTCAAATATTTTTGCCTGAGACGGAACTTCACCTGTAAACCCCAGTCAGAAACTGTGAACGGCTCGTCAAGCCCTTCATGCTCCTTGGATGTGATTTAGTGTTGGCAGAATATCGGGCGTCCTTCCTAGCACAGCCCGATTGTTGAACCCCGAACTTTCCCTCCCCATAGGAGTTCGGGGTTTTTTTATTGCTGCTTGATACCCGCCTCAATCCTCCGGCGCTGTATCCGACTCAACCGGGAACAGCCAATCCTCCAGCACCGCATGCGCCTCATCCACTCCCAACCGCTTGGGCGAGGAGAACAGCTGCACGGTAGCCCGATTACCAAACTCCCTGCGCACCCGGTTCTGCACCTTGAGCAGTTCGCCCTTGGCCGCACCGTAGGACAATTTATCTGCCTTGCTCAGCAGGATGTGCACTGGCAGGCCGGTCTTGTCGGCCCATTCAAGCATCATGCAATCAAAGGGGGAAAGAGGGTGGCGAATATCCATCACCAACACCACACCCGCCAGCGAATGCCGTCTGGTCAGATAGGCATCCAGATGCTGTTTCCAGTGCTCCTTCAGCTCCAGCGGCACCTTGGCATAACCATAGCCGGGTAAATCCACCAACCGACGCTGCTCATCAAGTCCAAAGAAGTTGATCAACTGAGTGCGTCCGGGCGTTTTGGATGTACGCGCCAACCGAGCGTGAGTCAGCGTATTCAGAGCGCTGGATTTGCCCGCATTGGAGCGACCGGCAAAAGCCACTTCCAGCCCCTGATCAGCGGGACATTGCTCAACCTGGCTGGCGCTTTTGATAAAACTGGCGGTCTGGCAGAGAATGGCCAGAGGTGTTACTGGGGGCATGGAGAGGATTATCCGGTTCGGTGGCTTGATGCATTCACGTGAGCCGCTAGCTTAGTATATAATGCCGCAGTTTTATATCGTGACAGTGCACTGCGACAGAATGACCATTGCGCTGCCTTCGGGTGGCCGCTAGCATGAGCGCTCATTTGTGCCGGCAGCTGGAATCTCTGTCGACAAACGCGAGGCGGCCTGCATAGAACGCGGTCAACAAGACCGGACGCAGACCAGACCTGTTATTTTTAGCCGTAATTGGATTAGCCGATGAATAAATTACTTGTAAGTCTGGTGTTATCCCTCGGTGTGGCCGGTTCGGCCCATGCGCTGCAGGGTGATGCCGCTGCTGGTGAAGGCAAGGTGGCAATCTGTTCAGCCTGTCATGGTGCAGATGGTAACAGCATGATGCCCAACTGGCCGAAGCTGGCTGGTCAGGGCGAACGCTACCTGCTCAAGCAACTGATGGACATCAAGGAAGGCGTTCGCGTTGTTCCCGAGATGACCGGCATGCTGACCAACCTGAGCGAGCAGGATCTGGCTGATATCGCCGCATACTATCAATCACAAACGCTGGCTGGCGGTGTGGCTGATGCCGACCTGGCTGCGCGTGGCGAAGCTATCTATCGTGGTGGCAACCTGAAAACCGGCCTGCCTGCCTGTACCGGCTGCCATTCGCCAACCGGTCAAGGTAACGAGCCTGCAGGTTACCCGCATCTGGCGGGCCAGCACGCTGCTTATACCATCAAGCAGCTGACTGATTTCCGTGAGGGCGATCGTACCAACGATGGCGACATCATGGTCATGCGCACCATCGCTGAGCGCCTGAGCAACAAGGATATCCAAGCGGTTGCTGAGTACATCCAGGGTCTGCGTTGATGCCTGAATGGACTTGCAATAGCTGGTGATAAAAAAAGGGTGGCCTTGGCCACCCTTTTTTGCGACTGTTGAAAACCCAACGGCAGGAAGGATCAGCCTGCCGGGAACCTTTTTGCCATCACTGTGGCCTTAATGGCAGCCACATTCGTTCGGAGAATTACATGCGCAAGTTATTCGCTATTGGTTTGGTCTGGGTGCTGGGCAGCCTGTCGCTGGCACAGGCTCAAAGTGCTCAATATCAGGCAGGTGTACATTACGTCGAGCTACCATCTGCCGCCCCGACGCAGAACCCCGAGAAGGTCGAAGTCGCCGAACTGTTCTGGTATGGCTGCGGTCACTGCTTCACCTTTGAACCGATCATCAGCGACTGGAAGCAGAGCCTGCCTGAGCATGCCTACTTCCGCCCGGTACCGGCTTTCTTTGGTGGCAGCTGGGATACCCATGGTCAACTGTTCTACACTCTGGAGAGCATGAATAAGCTGGATGACGCCCATGCGGCAATATTCCAGGCCATTCATAATCAGGGCAACCGTCTGGCCGATGTTGACGCCATGGTCAAACTGCTCAAACAGTATGGTGTGGATGAGGACGAGTTTCGCAAGACCTGGGCCTCTCCCGGCGTGAAGCTCAAGATCGCTCAGGCCAAGCGGCTGGCCCGGGACTACCGTGCTACCGGGGTACCGACGCTGATCGTAAATGGCAAGTACCGCATCGAAGGCGGCATGGCCGGCAGTTTTGAAAATATGCTCAGCATCGCCGAATATCTGGTGGAGCGGGAACGTCCCTGACCGAGGATACAACTCATGATCGCGACGGGTAATATTCCATGGCGACGCGCCACTCAAGGCTCAATGGCGCCCGCCTGCATGCAGACCAACCCGAACTGGGCCTGTAACGAGCAGCCGCCAATGCTGCCGGAGGTACTGAAGCTGCTCAGCTTCAACATTCAGGTCGGTATCAATACCCAACGCTATCATCACTATCTGACCCGTGGCTGGCAGCATCTGCTGCCCCACGCCCGCCGGCAGCAGACCCTGGGGCAGATTGCCCAGCTGCTGAACGACTTCGACGTGGTTGCACTACAGGAGGTTGATGGCGGCAGCATTCGCTCCGGCTTTATCAATCAGGTAGAACACCTGGCCCGGGAAAGTCAGTTCCCCTACTGGTATCAGCAGCTGAACCGTAACCTCGGACGCTTTGCCCAGCATTCCAACGGGTTCCTCAGCCGTTACCAACCACAGTTGCTGGAAGATCATAAACTGCCAGGGATGCTGCCAGGCCGTGGTGCCATTCTCACCAGCTTTGGGCAGGGCCCGGATAGCCTGTTAGTGGTCATGATGCACCTGGCTCTGAGCACCCGTACCCGCGCCAACCAGCTTGCCTATATACGTGAGCGGATCGCTGATCATGCCCATGTGGTGTTGATGGGCGACATGAATACCCACGCCGAGGATCTGCTCGTACACTCGCCGCTGAGCAGCAGCAATCTGCATACCGCGAGTCTGCCGGGCACCTATCCCAGTTGGAAACCGGCCCGAGTACTTGATCATATTCTGCTCAGCCCGAGCCTGAGTATCGAGCAGGTAGATGTGTTGCCACAGCCGATTTCCGACCACTTGCCGGTAGCCATGCATATCCGCCTGCCTCCGAGCATGTGCAGCCTGCCCGCCGCCAAGCAATAATGCACCACCGTTGGCACCCATCGCTGCGCTACCTGAGCCTGCTCCTGGCATTTGCCTTCATGGCCGGGTGCAGCAACGGGCTGCGTATTGATACCAGCCATCAGGCACTGGGGCATGACAGCCGGGTGCAGTATGTCATCCTGCATTACACCTCCTCCAACGCAGCCCGGGCCTTGAATACGCTGACCCGGGGCGAAGTCAGCAGCCACTATCTGATCAATGATAATCCGCCCACCATCTACCGGTTGGTTGATGAGGATCGTCGTGCCTGGCACGCTGGGGATAGCAGTTGGCAAGGACGTACCTGGTTGAATACCAGCTCGATTGGCATCGAGATTGTGCATCCCGGTTATCGGGACACCGCTGATGGTCGGCACTGGTATCCCTGGAATCAGCAGCAAATCGAACAGCTTATTCCGCTGCTGCAGGACATTCTCCAGCGCCATGATCTGCCACCCGAGCGCGTACTCGGCCACAGCGACATCGCCCCCCAACGCAAGGTTGACCCTGGCCCACTGTTTCCCTGGCAACAACTGGCCGAGGCCGGCGTAGCCATCTGGCCAGATACCGCCCAGGTGGCGCAGTATGAATACCTGTTGGCCGGACAAACCCCGCCACTGGCCTGGTTCGAGGCGACGCTACAACGCTTTGGCTACAACGTAGTTGGCCGCCCGGGGCAAACCAATACGCTCAGCAATGTGATTGCCGCCTTCCAGATGCGCTTTCGCCCGGCCCACCACGACGGCGAACCTGATGCGCAAACCGCTGCCATACTGGCGGCAATGGTGCCCGATAGCTTTAACCAGATCAGTCAATTCGGTGGCCTGACTGAGGCCATCGATGAGCTGACACCACCCTAACCAAGGTCTGGTCATCCTATGCTGAATGGAATCTGGCTGAGCTTTTTCCTTGCTGCCTTCGCCGCCGCTCTCTGGCAGTGGCTGGGCATGGGCGACAGCGAAGTTTTCAGTCGGATGGTCGCCGCACTATTCGATATGGCGCGTTTGAGCGTCGATATCATTCTCGTACTGGTCGGCACCATGACCCTCTGGCTGGGCTTTCTGGCGATTGCCGAGAAGGCCGGGCTGATTCGACTGCTGGCAAAACTACTCGATCCGCTGTTCCGCCGCCTGATGCCGGACGTGCCCAGCGGGCATCCAGCATTGGGCCATATCAGCATGAACTTCGCGGCCAATATTCTCGGTCTGGACAACGCCGCTACACCGATCGGCATCAAGGCCATGCACTCACTGCAGGAGCTGAACCCGCAAAAGGACACGGCAACCAACGCGCAAATCCTGTTTCTGGTGCTCAACAGTTCATCGCTGACCCTGCTGCCGGTCACCATCTTCATGTATCGTGCGCAACAGGGCGCCACCGATCCGACCCTGGTGTTTCTGCCTATCCTGCTGGCCACCAGCGCCTCCAGTCTGGTCGGCCTGCTGACCGTCGCCTTCATGCAACGCCTGCGTCTGCATGATCCTGTGGTGCTGGCCTACCTGCTGGCCGCTGCGGCGGGTATGGGGCTTCTTCTGACCAGCCTTGCCGGCATGTCCGCCCAAGCCTTGGCCGCCACCTCATCGCTGGTAGGCAACCTTACCTTGTTCGGGATCATCATCCTGTTCCTCGGCGTCGCAGCACTACGCAAGGTGCAGGTCTATGACACCTTCATCGCCGGCGCAAAGGAAGGCTTCAGCTTTACCATCTCGCTACTGCCGTTCCTGATTGCCATGCTGGTCGCTATTGGCGTACTGCGCGCCAGCGGCATCCTGGACGCGGGCCTTGAGGGCATTCGCTGGCTGATCGAGGGTGCCGGCTGGGATACCCGCTTCATTGATGCCCTGCCCACCGCCTTCATGAAGCCGCTTTCGGGCAGCGGCGCCCGGGCGATGATGATCGAGACCATGAATAACTTCGGCGTCGACAGCTTCCCGGCCCTGCTTGCAGCGACGTTCCAGGGCAGTACAGAAACGACTTTCTATGTACTGGCCGTGTATTTTGGTGCCGTCGGCATAACCCGCATCCGCCACGGGCTCGGCTGCGCACTGATTGCTGATCTGGCCGGTATGCTGACCGCTATCGGGGTGTGTTATTGGTTCTTTGGATAAAATCCGCACCTCGCCAGGCCATCTCTGTATCGACCCGACGCAGTAAAACTGCTGAAGCCAGTTACAACACGCTGATTTCACTGCTCGATGGACACAGCCTGTTAAGCTGTATGACAGAGTCCTCAGAGGAGTCACCATGCCTGCACCACGTTTTGACCAATTACATAATCAACCGGGCCCTTTTTTCTGCGCACTTGGTGGTGCCGGTATGTTCGGTGCCAATCTGTATGTGTATGGCTCGGGTGGGCAGTGGATTGGTATCGATTGTGGTCTGGCCCTGGAATCCACGCCCAGTGGTGACAGCCGGGTTTCCATTCCCAGTATCAGCGCGCTGGAAAAGCATGATATCCAGTTGAGCGCATTGTTGATTACCCATGGGCATGAGGATCATATCGGCGCGATCCCTTACCTGTGGCGGCAGCTGAACTGCCCGCTGTATACCAGCCCCTTCACTGCGCAACTGGTTCGCAGCAAGCTGGGATCAAACCTGAGCTGGCCGCCGCTGCATGAAATCAAACCTCTGCAACCCATCGGCCTGGGGCATTTTCAGGCCGAGTGGATACCGGTCACCCATTCGATTCCCGAGTCACATGGCATCCTGTTGCAGGTCGCCGATAAGCGGCTTTATCACAGTGGCGACTGGAAACTGGATACACGCCCCCTGGTGGGCGAACTGACGGCGGAAGGGCGACTTCGCAGCCTGGGTCAGCAGGGTATTGATGTGGTGATAGGCGACTCCACCAATGCGCCGAATACCGGTGCAAGCCGTTCAGAAGCAGCGGTGCAGAACGGCCTGTCTGACGCGATACGTCCCTGCCGCGGGCGGGTCATCGTGACCTGCTTCGCCAGTAACCTGGCCCGTCTGCACAGCCTTGCCGAGATTGCCATGGATACCGGGCGCTACGCTGGGCTGCTCGGTCGTAGTCTGCTGAGAATGCAGAGTCATGGCCGCGCCCATGGCTACCTGCGCAGCCGCCCCGGCTTTATCGGTGCATGGGAGCTGGGCTTTCTGCCAAGGGAGCAGCAACTATGGGTCTGCACGGGTAGCCAGGGCGAGCCGGCTGCGGCGCTGGGCCGACTGGCCGCCGGCAGCCACCCGCAGCTGACGCTCGAGGCGGGTGATACCGTGCTGTTCTCATCCAGATTGATCCCCGGTAATGAGCTGCCACTGGAGCGCATCCGCGCGCAATTGTTGGGGCAGGGCGTGCATATCATCGATGACGACATGGCCCCCATTCATGCGTCGGGCCATCCGCCGCAGGAGGATCTGCGGCAACTCTACAACTGGCTACGTCCGCGCTATCTGTTGCCTGTGCATGGTGAGCGCTGTCACCAGCAGGCTCATCTGGCGTTTGCCCGCAGCCTGGGCATCAGCGGGCTGGTACCTGCCAATGGTGATCTGATTAATTTGAGCGGCCAACCCTGTCGGGTGGCGGACATGCCGTGGGGGTTGCTGGAGGTGGAGCGCTGAGGCAGACCCTCAGAAGCTCCCTTCCCTGATCTTCTGCCAGAGCATTCCCAGCGCCAACAAGGGCGCACGCAAGCGTTCACCACCGGGGAAGGCAACATGGGACACCTGGCTGAACAGATCAAAACCACGGCTGGCCTGGCCGGTAATCGCTTCGGCAAGAATCCTCGCAGCCAGGTGCGTAGCGTTCACCCCGTGCCCCGAATAAGCCTGGGCGTAGAACACGTTAGGCTGATCCGGCAGACGACCGATCTGCGGGAGCCGGTTGGCACCGATACCGATCATGCCGCCCCATTGGTAGTCGATGCGGGTGTGGGCCAGTTGCGGGAAGACCTTGAGCATCTTCGGTCGCATATAGGCGGCAATATCCGCCGGATCGCGTCCCGAGTAATGGCAGGCACCGCCAAACAGCAAGCGCCGATCCGCCGTCAGTCGGTAGTAGTCCAGCGCCACGCGCTGATCACACAGCGCCATGTTCTGCGGAATCAACTCCTCAACCAGCGCCTGCGGCAGCGGCTCGGTAGTGATGACATAGCTACCCGCAGCGATAACGCGGCTGGCCAGTTGAGGCTGTATCCCGGTGTGATAGGCGTTACAACCGAGCACCAGCTGCCCCGCGTTAACCCGGCCGTGGGCGGTATGCACGGTGATCCGGCTACCATAATCGATTGCCGTTACCGCTGAACGCTCAAACAGACGCACGCCCAGTGAACGCGCCGCGGCCGCCTCGCCCAGCACCAGATTCAACGGGTGCAGGTGTCCCGAACCCATATCTATCATGCCGCCCACGTACTGATCGGAACCCACCACGCTGTGCATCTGGCCGGGTTCGATCAATTTCAGTTCGTGGGGATAACCCAGCGCCAACAGTTCTTCACGATCGGCACGGAAGCCGTCCATATGCCGAGGCTTGTTTGCCAGGTCACAGTAACCCCAGGTCAGATCGCACTCAATCTGGAACTGTTCGATGCGTTGACGTACCAGCTGTACCGCTTCGATGCCCATCAACTTGAGATCACGCACGCCGTCGCTGCCAAGCGTGTTGGCAAACTGATCGACATCGTGGCCCACGCCACGAATCAGTTGTCCACCGTTGCGGCCGCTGGCGCCCCAGCCAATGCGGTGCGCTTCCAACAGCACCACGGTGAGACCGCGCTGGGCCAGCTCAATGGCGGTGTTGATGCCGGTAAAACCGCCACCAATCACACATACATCGGCCTGCACCTCGCCCTGCAGAAAGTCGAGTTCAAGCTCTCGGTTACACGAGGCCAGATACCAGGAGTTGGGGTAATCGTTTGAATGAATGGCTTGGCTGGACATGCATACCCCATCAGCAGAATGACAATTCCACAGCATAACGGCATTCAGGATCAGGCAGAAGAGGGCGCGTATTTCCGCCCTGCAGGCGACCAATGTCGACGACGCTGGAATGGAGAATCTGGTATTCTTGCACCCGGCGTTCCGCCACCTCTGATCCCTTTAGATACCGTAACTCCTGTGGATTACCATGCGTCCAGCCCGTGCTTTGATAGATTTATCCGCCCTGCGTCATAATTACCGTTTGGCCAAGAGCCTGACTGGCTGCCGTGCATTGGCGGTGGTCAAGGCCAATGCCTATGGTCATGGTGCTCTGGAATGTGCCGCCGCGCTGGCTGATGAGGCTGACGGCTTTGCCGTTTCTGCTATTGAAGAGGCGCTGGAGTTACGCGAAGCGGGGCATCGCCAGCCGATCGTGCTGCTCGAAGGCTGGTTCGAGGCCAGTGAGCTGGAGCTGATCTGCCGTCACGACCTGTGGCCGGTGATCCATCATCACGGGCAACTGCAGGATCTACAACAGGCCAATCTGCTCAAGCCTCTGCACGCCTGGCTGAAGCTCGACAGCGGCATGCATCGCACCGGTTTCAGCCCGGCGGAGTACCCGCAGGTATGGCAACAGCTGCAGACCAGCGGAAAGGTCGCCAGTCTCACCAGCATCACCCACTTTGCTCGCGCTGATGAACCCGAAACCGGCCGCACTGAACAGCAGCTGGAGGCCTTTCATGCGGCCACCCGAGCGCTGCAAGGCTCGGTCAGCCTGTGCAACTCAGCGGGCGTGTTGGCCTGGCCGCAGGCCCACGGCGATTGGGCAAGGCCTGGCATCATGCTGTATGGCTCCAGCCCCTTTGGTTTTACCCAGCCACAGGCCAGCGAGTTGCAACCGGTCATGCAGCTGGATTCACGGATCATTGCAGTCCATCAGGTACCCGCCGGGGAACCGATCGGCTATGGCTCACGCTTCATGACCCACCGCCCCAGCCGTATCGGGCTGGTGGCAATGGGCTATGCCGACGGTTATCCACGCCATGCTCCGGACGGCACCCCGGTGTTGGTCGATGGCCAGCGCACCACGCTGGCAGGCCGGGTATCCATGGATATGCTGACGGTGGATCTGACCGATCTGCCCGGCAGCGGGCTGGGGAGTCATGTGCGCCTGTGGGGCAAGGGTCTGGATGCGGGTGAAGTCGCCCACTGCGCCGGCACCATTTCATACCAGCTATTCTGCAATCTGAACCGGGTGCCGCGGGATTATCTGAACTGATCGACACCCGCGCTGCGTTGAAGATAATGCACAGCCGTGCAACAATACGAGCCAGCTGTCACCTCACGACAGCCTGCTCAGTTGCCCTGCTGGAGGATCTCGACCTTGGATGTTGGCGCCCGACTGAAGACCATCCGTAAACTCAAGGGCCTGTCCCAGCGAGAGCTGGCAAAACGCGCCGGCGTGACCAACAGCACGATTTCCATGATCGAGAAGAACAGCGTCAGCCCCTCGGTCAGTTCACTGAAAAAAGTGCTCGGCGGCATTCCCATGTCGCTGGTCGAGTTCTTTTCGCTGGAAGCACCCCAGGCGCAACCTCCCAAGGCCATCTATCGCGCTGATGAATTGCTGGATATCGGTAGCAATCAGGTGATCATGCAATTGGTCGGCAAGGATCATCCACAACGGCATCTGTCGTTCCTGCGGGAAGTCTATCCTCCCGCCGCCGATACCGGTCCGGATATGTTGCAGCACGACGGCGAAGAAGCCGGCATGGTAGTCAAGGGGCGACTGGAACTGACCGTGGGTACCGAAGTACACGTTCTCGATACCGGCGACAGTTACTACTTCGAGAGCAGCTTACCCCATCGTTTCAATAATCCGTTCAATGAACCCTGCGAACTGATCAGCGCGACCACACCGGCCAACTTTTAGATCTCTATTAATGAGGCGGATAGTTGGCCAGTATGCGTGCTACTCGCTCATGCATTTCGCGACTGCGATCAATTGGCGAAAGACGCTCATTGATAACGTCGCTATCGCTTCCGCGCCATACCAACCGACCATCATTGGCATCCATCAGGTCAATCTGCAGGGTCATGACCTGATAATCCACCGTACGGGTCTGGCTGTAGCCGGGCCCACCCCAATACGGTCCCCAATAACCCCAGCCGCCGCCGTAGTGGGTGGTAATATCGTCCCGGCGGGTTTCCACCACCACAGACGTACGCACCTGTAAATCAGCTCCACCTGCCTCTGTGGTCGGCCGCAGCCCACGCACATCCAGCTGCGCAGCGACCGCGTCCTCTATGCGTTGCGTGGTCAAGTCACTGGTCAAACGGGGATCATTGGCGGGCGCATACGTCACTGCCGGCTCGGCCCATGCCCAGGTCTGATATTGGCTGAAATCACGGTTCAGATCGAAGTCGGCACGGGGCCCAGAAGTCTGACATGCGCCCAGTACCAATAATAGCGGTAACAACATCAGTGAACGAAACATGGCAACCTCTGCGGAAATCGGCGGTCTATCACTTCAGACTGTCCTGAGAATTGATGATTCTATATTACTCCTCGCTGAGGATTGTTGTATTGGAATCGCCGGGCTCAGGAGCAGTCAAACGTTCTGAAGGGAGCTGAACCAATGCGTGAATTAAAAAGAATCGCTATTGCTACCGCCACTATCAGCGTACTCGTCATGGGCCCCCTGTCGGCCCTCGCCGCTGATGGAGACACCAGCCGGCAACTGACCGAAGCGCGTCAGGAAGGCTCGGTATGGACCGCCTTTGCGCTCAACCGTCATCTCAGCCCGTTTGCCATTGATGTCGATATCGAGCACGGCGTGGCTACCCTTACCGGCGAAGTGGAGTCGGAAGTAGAGCGTGATCTCGCCGCACAGGTAGCTCTGGGTGTGGAAGGAGTGACCGAAGTAGACAACCAATTGCGGGTGACCGGTGAACAGGTTCAGCGTAACACTGATAGCGACCGCAGCTTCTCCGCGCGCTTCGACGATGCAACCACCACGGCTACGGTCAAATCCAAACTGCTGTGGAATCGTAATACCGAGGGTCTGGATATCAAGGTATCTACCCGCAACGGTGTCGTCACCCTGGATGGACAGGCAGCAAGCTCAGCGGCCAGCGAGCTGGCAGAGCGTCTGGCCCGCAATACCGAGGGTGTACGTCAGGTCGATAATAATCTGAAGGTGAGCGCTGATGCCGGCACAGCTGACCGGGCAAAAGCGCGCGTTGACGATGCCGGTAATGCCATCAGCGACGCCTGGATTACCAGCAAGGTGAAATCCAGCTTCCTGTTCAACAGCAATCTGGATGGTCTGGATATCTCCGTAGACACGAAGGACGGACAAGTGACCCTGAGTGGTCAGGTCGCCAGCGAGACAGAGAAGTCGCTGGCCGTCGAGACCGCCGAGAACATTCGCGGAGTACGCGATGTGAACGCCAATTCGCTCCGGGTTGGCGGCGTGGAGAGCTGAGATCGGCGCCCCGAGTGCTGAAACCTGAAAATGAACCGAGGAGAAAGACCATGCTGAGCTGGGCTATTACCTTTCTGATCATTGCCATCATCGCTGCCGTTCTGGGCTTCGGTGGTATCGCCGGCACCGCCACCGGTATCGCCAAGATACTCTTTGTCGTGTTTCTGGTGCTGTTTATCGTGTCCTTTATCATGGGGCGTCGTCCGCGACTCTGACCACCGCCCCGTAGCACGACACCATACCGGCTGACACTCTGGCTGGTATGGGATTGTCGTTCTTTGTAACAGCGACTTTCAGCCCCTTGCTCCGGCTCGCCTGCAACGTTTAGCCTTGATGGTTTGTTCATTCAAGGAGCGCTTCTGCCGTGCGGATTACAGTCTGGGATCTTCCCCTGCGGTTGTTTCACTGGTTACTGGTATTGGCGGTGGCCGGGGCACTGATCACGATCAACCTGGGAGTCAGCTGGATTGAATGGCATGGGCGCTTCGGGCTGGCCGTGGTCGGCCTGATCAGCTTTCGCCTAGCCTGGGGCGTTCTGGGCTCCACCCATTCGCGGTTCTGCAGTTTCTTCCCCACCCCCGGCAAGATCGGCCGTTATCTACGCGGGCAATGGCATCAACCCGGGCATAACCCGCTGGGTGCCCTGTCGGTCTATGCGCTACTGGTATTGTTCGGATTTCAGGCAGTAAGCGGCCTGTTCACTACCGACGAAATTGCGTTCAGTGGCCCCCTGACCCGGGCGGTATCCAGCGATATGATCAATACCCTGAGCCGCCTGCACCGGCAGACCGAGCTGTGGCTGTATCTGCTGCTGGGGCTGCACGTGTTGGCGATAGCGGTATATCGGCTATGCGGCAAGAACCTGGTCGGTCCCATGCTGCACGGTCAGCTGGAAGTGGATGCGTCGGCAGACAAACCCCGGGGCGGTGGCCTGCTGGCTTTCATTATCGCTGTGCTGATTGCTGCGGCCGCGGTATGGCTGGCCAATGGCAGCTGGATCCCGGTACCGCCACCGGCGCCGGCTCCGAGCTGGTAAGACTGTGCGGGCAAGCCCGCACAGCAACGGCTCAGTCCATGCGGTACTTGTCGTGGCAGGACTTGCAGCTTGCGCCAACGGCAGCGAAGGCAGTGCGAATGGCACCCTGGTCATCGGTATTGGCTGCCGCTACCAGCTGGGCTGTGGCCTGGACCATTTCACCCGAAATTTTCGCTACATCGTCGAAATTATCGAACATCTCCGGCTTGACGCGGGTGGTCTGCGAACCGACCTGCTTGTCGGTGCCCGGCCCGTAAAGTGCGCCCATACCGGAATTGGCAATAGCATCCAGAGTGTTGGCCGCCGCCAGAATCTGTTGCTGGTTATAAGCAACGCTCTGATCGATGACCTGAGCCTTGATCTTGCCCATGTTCCAGGACATATAACTGTAGCCCGCCTTGCGCAGTTTGATCTGGTCTTCGGGGGACACAGCCTCGGCTTGCGCGGTCAGGCTGGCACCCGCCACAACCATAGCCAGTGCACCAGCCAATACGGATTTAATCACGTCGGTACTCCTTGTTTGCTTGAACAACCCTGACAGTCAATCACTGCCATCCGCACTTTATAACGGCTGGATAAGGCAAAAACCAGTGACTAATAGTATCAGGCTGTTTGCGCAGCCCCGTCCGTGACGGGCCGGGCTGCATCACCGAGGGTATTGAATGCGATATGGGTACTGGGAAAGACCTCACCCACCAGGGTCGTCAGCCAGTCGGTATCGGTCAGCCGATCCATCACCGGCCCCTTCACCTCGGCCAGGTGAATGGTAATACCCTTGTCCCGAAGGCCCAGACTCAGCTCGCTGAGCATGTCCAGTCCGGTACTGTCGATATGGTTGACCGCCGACAGGATCAGCAGCAGCGTGCGGGTGTCGGGATACTCGTCCAGCGCCTGCAGTATGGCCCGTTCGATCGCCCGGGTATTGGCAAAGAAGATATTCTCATCAATACGGATCGCCAGCAGTTGCGGCTCGATCTCCACCAGATGGCGCCGGGTATTGCGAAAATAATGGGTGCCGGGTACCCGCCCGACCACGGCCACATGCGGGCGGCTGCCACGCCAGAGCTGGGTGACAATGGAGAGCCCTACGCCGAGCACGATACCGCCCTCGATGCCCAATACCACCACCCCTATCGCCGTCGCCAGCAGCGTCACCCCTTCACGCCGGTCATAGCGCCAGATGCGCCGCAGGCCAGCAATATCGATCAATGGCGTCACCGCCACCAGAATAACCACTGCCAGCACCACCAGCGGCAGGACGGCAAACAGGGGGGCGATGGTGATCAGAATCAATGCAATAACGGCGGCGGATATGACGCCAGCCAACGGTGTGTTGGCGCCCGCCTCAATATTCACCCCGGAGCGAGAGAAGCCACCACACACGGCAAAGCCGCCAGTCAGCGCGGAGCCGATATTAGCGGTACCAAGCGCCAGCAGCTCAGCGTCCGGATTGATATTCTGCCGTTTGCGCCGGGCCAGTGATTGGGCGATGGAGACGCTTTCGACAAAGCTGACCAGACTGATCAGCGCCGCCGGTAATAACAGCGCGCCAAGCGTGCCCAGCCCTGGCGTGCTCCATACCAGCGCAGGTAAACCCGCCGGAATATTGCCTACCACCGGCACGCCCAGCTCGTCCAGATTCCACAGCGAGGTGACAACCAATCCGAGCACCACCACCAGAATCGGTGCCAGCCGCGCCATCAGCGTGGCCAGCGCAGCGCCGATACCCAAACGCTGCAGATGCCCGCTGAACCAGGTGCGCGCATAGATCAACCAGACCAAGGCGACCAGGCCCATTATCAACACCAGGCTATTGGCTGGCTGCCATTGGGAAGCCAGCTGCGCCGGAGAGGCTGGCACAGTCTCCAGCCCGAGCATGTGTCGTAATTGGCTGAGTACGATAAGAATGGAGGCACCGCTGATAAATCCGCTGATCACCGGGTGGCTGAGGAAATTCGCCAGAAATCCCATGCGCAGCAAACCAAGAGCAAACAGCAGCACTCCGGACAACAATGCCAACCAGATGGCCAACTGCATATACTCGGCGCTGCCCAGCGCCGCCAGCGGTGCCAGCAGTGCAGCGGTCATCAGGGCGGTCACCGCCACCGGCCCCACCGACATGACCATGCTGCTGCCGAACAGCGTGTAGCCGATCAATGGCAACAGGCTGGCGTACAAACCAATCTGCACCGGCAAACCAGCCAGCATGGCATAAGCCATACTTTGCGGAATGATCATGATGGCGGTTACCAGGCCGGCAACCAGGTCGCCGTTCAACCAGGCTATTCGATAATTGCGCAGCCAGGCCAGCCAGCCATCACCACCCGGGGGTTGTAGCCGAGGATTATCCAGCATCAGTAACCATCCACCACAAACAAGCCTCCATTACCGCAAGCCGCCGCACCGACGGAGTTGGCCACAGTGTAGCGCCGAGCGCGCGGCCCTGCATGTCTCGCCGCCATCAGAGACGATGCGCTGCTGGAGTGCCGCGGCCGGATCAGAGATACTCAACCCAACGCCAATATAAGAAGGAAGCAGGTAATGGTTCAGCAATGTTTCGATCTGTCCGGTAAAACCGCTCTGGTAACCGGTGCATCCAGCGGCCTGGGTGCCCACTTTGCCCGTACTCTGGCTGCTGCCGGTGCCCGCGTAGTGGTGACCGCACGGCGAACCGAACGTCTGGAAGCTCTGGTAGCTGATCTGCAAGCAAGCGGTTACCAGGCGCTGGCAGTATCGATGGATGTAACCGATACGGACAGCGTCAACCTGGCCTTTGATCAGGCAGAACAACACTGGGGGGTCATTAACGTGCTGGTCAACAATGCAGGCATTGGCGATCCGGTGATGTTTCTCAATATGACCGAAGGCAACTGGCGCAGCATGATGGATACCAATCTGGACGGTGCCTGGCGTGTCGCTCACCGTGCCAGTCTGGCCATGGCAAAGTCAGGTCAGGGCGGATGCATCGTCAATATCGCCTCGATTCTCGGATTACGCGTGGGTACCGCCTTGAGTCATTACGCTGTAGCCAAAGCCGGCGTGGTACAGCTGACCAAAGCCATGGCCATGGAACTGGCGCGCAACGAGATCCGCGTTAATGCCATCGCCCCCGGCTATTTCCGCACCGAAATGAACAGCGACTATTTCGCGACCCAGCAGGGTCAGGACTATATTCGCAGCAAGGTGCCCATGCGTCGCCTTGGTCAACTCGACGAACTGGACGGCCCGCTGCTGCTGTTGGCCAGTGATGCCGGCTCATTCATCACCGGTACCGTTATCAATGTGGATGGCGGCCACCTGAACAATAGCCTGTAACAGCATTCGGAGAGAAAATGAACGCGTCTCGAGCTGGCTGGATAATCGTACTGACGCTTGGCCTGAGCCTGACCGCTCAGGCCTCCATGCGCTGCGGCTCGCAGTCGGTCGATACCGGCATGCTGGCAGACGAGGTGCTGGAGCAATGCGGAGAGCCTCAACTGCGCTCGGTTGAAGAGCCGGTGGATGAGTATGGCTATCAGATTCGCGGCGCGGTACGGGTGGAGAACTGGCGCTACGGGCCGGATCACGGCATGTATCGCCACCTTCGATTTATTGATGGTCGCCTGGTCGAGATCCGCTCCAGGCGCTATTGAGTTATTGGCGCAGCGCAGCCAGTACCGGTGCCGTATCCGGGCGCACACCGCGCCACAGCAGGAAAGCTTCCGCGGCCTGCTCTACCAACATACCCAACCCATCCAGACAACGAGCGGCGCCCTGTTGCTGTGCCCAACGATTGAAAACGGTTGTTTCGCTGGCGTACATCATGTCGTAACACCAGGTCTGACCGGGGCTGATCAACCGGGGCGAGATCGGTGGTAATTTGCCATCCAGGCTGGCCGAGGTCGCGTTGATGATCAGATCCACTGATTCCTCGATCCACTCGAATCCGGCGGCACTGATCGGCCCCTGATCCTTGAACAGCATGGCCAGTTGCTCGGCCTTCTCCACGGTACGGTTGACCACACAGAGCTGCGCTGGCCGCGCTTCAAGCAGCGGCTGGATCACACCCCGTGCTGCGCCACCTGCGCCGACCAGCAGAATACGCTTGCCGGTCAGACTGAAGCCGGCATTATGTTGGATATCCCGCACCAGCCCCTTGCCGTCGGTGTTGTCGCCCAGCAGGCGACCATCATCCAGCCGCTGGATGGTATTCACCGCCCCAGCCAATTCTGCGGCCGGGGTATGTTGGTCAACCAGTTCCCATGCCTGCTCCTTGAAGGGCACGGTGACATTGACCCCATGCCCCTCGCGCAGGAAGGCACGAAGGGTGCCGGCAAAATCCTCCAGCGGTGCCAGCAGAGCTTCATAACTCAGCTGCTCTCCGGTCTGCTGGGCAAACAGGCGGTGGATAAGCGGGGATTTACTGTGACTGATCGGGTTACCGATGACGGCATACTTGTCCATCAGTTGGCCTCCTTCAGCCAATCACGCGGTGGCAGAAATTCTTCAACCAGACGCGCCTCGGCGCTCCCCGGTTCGGCTTGCCAATTGTAGCCCCAGCGCACCGTCGGTGGCAGCGACATGAGGATCGATTCGGTGCGCCCGCCGGATTGCAAACCAAACAGAGTGCCGCGATCCCAGACCAGATTGAACTCCACGTAGCGACCCCGGCGGTATTCCTGAAAGGCTTTCTGTTGTTCGTTCCAGGGTAGATGCCGTCGCCGCTCGATGATGGGCAAGTAGGCTTCAAGATAGGCATCACCGATGGCACGCATGAAGGCGAAGCAACGCTCAAATCCCCACTCATTGAGGTCATCAAAGAACAGCCCACCTATACCCCGCGCCTCCTGACGGTGCTTGAGATAGAAATACTCATCACACCATTTCTTGTAGCGAGGATAGACGTCTTCACCAAAAGGCGCACAGACTTGCCGAGCCACGCGGTGCCAGTGGATACAATCTTCTTCGTTGGCGTAATAGGGCGTCAGGTCAAAACCACCACCGAACCACCAGACCGGATCAGCGCCTTCCTTCTCGGCGATAAAGAAACGCACGTTGGCGTGGGATGTCGGCACATGGGGATTGTCCGGGTGCATGACCAGCGACACGCCCAGAGCCTGAAAACGCCGGCCCGCCAGTTCCGGCCGATGCGCCGTGGCCGAAGGCGGCATCCCGTCGCCGTAGACATGGGAGAAGCCCACGCCGCCCTTCTCCAGCAATTTGCCCTGCTCAAGGATGCGCGAGCGTCCGCCGCCGCCACCTGGGCGCTGCCAATCATCCTCAACGAAAGGCGAACGCCCGTCCGCCTGCTCCAGCGCAGTACAGATGCGCTCCTGCAGATCCATCAGGTACGCCTTGACGGCAGCTATATCGACGGCAGTTGGGATTGAACTCACAGGAACCTCTTACGCGGGACGAATGACAGAGTCGGTTTGCAGATCCCGGATGATACTGGGATTGCGCTGACTACCCAACGAGCCCGGCACCACATCATCCAGCTCGCCATGAAAATACTGCTCAACACGTAAGCGGCTACGTGCTGGCGGCCGCCCCGCAGGATTGGCTGAGGTTGATACCAGCGGGCCGCAGGCATTACACAGCTGGCGCACCACCGGATGAGCACTGACGCGCAGCGCTACCGTGGCATGATTGCCAGTAATCCATGGCGGCAGGCGGCCCTGATGGGGTACCAACCAGGTATTGGGCCCCGGCCAGGACAATTGCAGTTTGGCCATTTGCCCGGCGGGAAGATCCCATAACAGGAAGTCGAACTGCCGAATATCACCAGCGACCAATATCAGGCCCTTCTCCACCGGACGCTGTTTGAGTTCCAGCAGCCGCTTTACCGCCGCGCTGTGCAGCGGATTACAACCCAGTCCCCAAACCGCTTCGGTCGGGTAAGCAATTACGCCCCCGGAGAACAGCACTCGTCGTAGCTGCCCTAAACGCCAATCCGCCAGCATAGTGTCCCCTTATATCTGCGAGTGGCGACATTAGCTGAGCCGCCACGATCGCTCAAGGTCAGCGTACGTTTGCCCGACAATATCCCTGCGGCGTATGCAGTACATGGCCGTCCAGTTCCAGCTCCATCAGGTTCTGCAAAACCTGATGGATGGGCAGATCGCTCCGGTTAGCGAGCCAGTCCGCCGTGACTGGATCCTGCCCGAGCCACCGCCATAGCGGGTTCTTGACCGAGACGACAGTCGCCGGGGCCGCCTCGCTCAGCGCTGCCTGTAACGGTAAGTGCAGCGCCTGCAGCAGCTCCTGCACCGTTTCTACCAGGGTGGCACCATCCCGCAGCAGACGGTGACAACCGCGCGCCTGCGGATTATGGATCGAGCCCGGCATGGCGAACACGTCCCGATTCTGCTCCATGGCCAGACGGGCGGTGATCAGCGAGCCGCTGTTGAGACTCGCCTCGACCACCAGAGTACCTAGACTCAAGCCGCTGATAATACGGTTACGCAGCGGAAACAATCCTGCATGGGGGCTGGTATCAGGCAACTGCTCCGACACCAGGGCACCGCCTTCAGCCACTATGCTGTCCGCCAGTTTGCGATGGCGACGTGGATAACAATTGGCGAGCCCGGTGCCCCACACCGCAATCGTCTGCCCGCCGACATCCAGCGCACCCTGATGGCAGGCACCATCAATGCCCAGCGCCATACCGCTGGTTACCGTAAGACCATGTTCGGTAAAGCTGCGGGCAAAGGCACGGGCAGTATCAGCACCGTAGGGGCCGGGATGGCGTGTGCCTACCATGGCAATTTGCGGATCAGCCAATAGCGCCGGATTACCTCGCACAAACAATAGCCAGGGCGGATCACTGATTTCACGCAGTAATTCAGGGTAATGCTCACTATCCAACGTCAACAGATGACAGTCCGGCTGCTCCAGCCAACTGAGACTCTGCTCAACAGCCAGGCGGATACGTTCATCACCTTGCTGAAATTGCAGGATGCCGTGCTGGATACGGGCGTTCAGCCCGACGGCGGAGAGGGAAAGTAGATCGGCGTCGAGGAGCGCTGGCGGATCGTCAACCTGCTCCAGTAGTTGCCGCCGTGCCGCTGGCCCCAGCCCGTCGATAAGACTCAACGCCAGCCAGGCCTGACGGCGGTCGCTCAGGTCAATGGGCATGACTCGGCAACTCGCAAAGGCAATGCGGGAGCGGCGCCACTCATTGGCTGGGCAGCGCCGCTATGCATCAGGGGTTACGGATCTTGTCCATGATTGCCAACTGACGCTGGGCATTCAGCACAATACCGTAGCTCATACGGTCGTAGACGCGGAACACCATCAGCAGACCGGCGCGCTCGTCGGGCAGACGCACACGCTCGTTCTGGATGCGGTCACGTACCAGCTCACCGGTCTTGTAGATCGCCAGTACGTTACCTTCTTTCAGGTTGTCCCGGGCGCCCTTGTTCAGAATAACCACGTCGTACTGACCGATCTGGGTCACGCCGTTGGGTACGTCCAGAATCAAACCGTCAATTTCGTCCTCAGGATCGCTGGGGAAGAAGGTCGAGGCTACCGCACGCTCTTCGCTTTCCAGCAGGCGGTCACCCACCCGGATTTCCTGGCGGCTGCGATTGACCATCAGCGTGGTGATATCGCCCTCGTTGGCCAGCACTTCGACGTTACCGACTTCTTGGGCATGCAGACCGAGGAACTCGCCGGTTTGCGGATCAGTGTAGGCTTTGCCACGGCGGTACAGACCGAAGGCCTGGCTGTCTTCATCAACCTCACCGCGAGCGTATACCCGGTTGCCGGCACCGGCGATCACGCTTTCTGCCTCACCACCGATGATATAGGGGGCCGCTTCCAGCTCGTCAGCGCTGTCCATGAGACGACCCGCATTGAGGAATGCATTGAGCGCTTCCAGCGGAATGGTCTGGATGGCTTCCGCCATGGGCGTTGTGCGCACGCTCGGCGACAGTTTGATGGTTTCGCCCTGACCACGATTGACCGTCAGACGCGGCTGACCATCGATATACACCAGCGAGATGATGTCGCCGGGATAGATAAGGTGGGGGTTATTGATCTGCGGGTTGGCATGCCAGATTTCTGGCCACTTCCACGGCAAATTGAGAAATCGACCAGCGATGCCCCACAGGGTATCGCCCTTCACGACCTCATACCGCTGCGGGTGATTATCCTTGAACACTGACTCCTGCGCCTGCACTACAAAGCTCACCGAGAGTAGCAACAGGCCGAGTAATGTTTTCCTCATGACACGAATCCCTTTATTATAGAGGTCAGCACCCAAATGCTCCGCCAAAACCGGCGCGAGAACCAGCTATACTGCCAAGCTGTCTGCATATTAGCAGCACCTTTCATTCCAGTTCTACAAGTGCATCACAAACCGACATGGCTATATTGAATATTCTTGAGTTTCCCGATCCCCGATTGCGCACCATTGCGAAGCCGGTAGCTGTGGTTGACGACCGCATTCGCCAATTGGTGGATGATATGTTCGAGACCATGTACGCCGCGCCCGGCATTGGCCTGGCAGCGACCCAAGTGAATGAGCATGAGCGGGTCATCGTTATTGACCTCTCCGAAGAACACGACGAACCGCTGGTATTCATCAATCCGGAGCTGGAAATCCTCACTGAAGAGCTGGAAGAGATGCAGGAAGGCTGCCTCTCGGTTCCGGGCTTCTACGAAACGGTAACCCGCCCCGAACGGGTACGAGTCAAGGCGCTGGGCCGCGATGGCGAGCCCTTCGAGATGCTGTGTGAAGGCCTGTTGGCCGTGTGCATTCAGCATGAATGCGATCACCTCAACGGCAAGCTGTTTGTGGATTACCTGTCCAATCTCAAGCGTGACCGTATTCGCAAGAAGTTGGAAAAAATGCACAAGGCCCAGGCCAACGTCTGAGCCTGATCAGCCTTGAAGGCTTGCTGCGGCAAGCCTTTTTTCTTTACGCAGGGGTTATCGGTGATGAATAGCACTGATTTACGCATCGTTTTTGCTGGCACCCCGGAGTTCGCCGCTGCACACCTGCAGGCATTACTCCAAGCCGGTCTGAATGTGGTTGCCGTCTACACCCAACCGGATCGTCCTGCCGGCCGCGGTCATAAATTGACGCCCAGCGCAGTCAAACAGTTGGCCTTGCAGCATGATCTGCCGGTTTTTCAGCCGCAGACGCTACGGGCCGAGGAGGCCCAGGCCGAGCTGGCCGCATTGCACGCGGATCTGATGGTGGTGGTGGCCTACGGCTTGATTCTGCCGCAAGCGGTGCTCGATATGCCGCGACTGGGCTGCATCAACAGCCATGCTTCGCTGCTCCCTCGCTGGCGCGGTGCGGCACCCATCCAGCGTACCATCGAAGCCGGGGATGGGGAGACCGGCGTGACTGTGATGCAAATGGAAGCCGGCCTGGATACCGGCCCCATGTTGCTCAAGTCCATCACCCCGATCCGACCCGATGACACCGGTGGCAGTTTGCATGATCGACTGGCAGAAATGGGCCCGCCAGCGGTACTGCAAGCCATCGAAGGATTGGCCACCAATGCCCTGCATGGCCAGGTACAGGATGACAGTCTGGCGACTTATGCGCATAAACTGGACAAGCAGGATGCGCGCATCGACTGGTCGCGTCCGGCCAGCGAATTGGCCTTGATGATCCGTGCCTTCAATCCCTGGCCGCTGGCTCACGCCCGGTGGCAGGAACAGCCGCTCAAGGTATGGGGTGCCGACGTGGCCGACGGCAACGGCTCACCCGGCGAGATTCTGGATTGCGATAAACAGGGGCTGCTGGTCGCCTGTGGTGAGCAGGCCCTGCGCCTGACCCGTCTGCAACTGCCTGGCGGCAAGCCGCTGGCCTTTGCTGATCTCTACAATGCCCGCCGCGACCAGTTCGTTGTCGGCCAGACGTTGGCAAACGGCCAATGAGTCCGCGCTTGGCAGCAGCCAATGCGCTGGCGGTGGTCATGGCTGGCAAGGCTTCGCTGGGCAGCAGCCTGCCGCCACAGCTGTCTCAGGTGGCGCCGCGGGATCAAGCACTGGCGAGGGAACTGGCATTTGGTACCTCACGCTGGCTGCCACGATTACAGGGGCTGGCTGATCGACTCCTGCAGAAGCCGCTGAAAGCCGCTGATCGCGATTTGCAGGCCCTGCTGTTGGTGGGCATCTATCAACTTTTATACACCCGCATTCCCGCCCATGCGGCGATCGCGGAAACGGTGGACGTCGCTAACAGCATGAAGAAAACCTGGGCCAAGGGCATGCTGAATGCTGTCCTGCGCCGGGTGCAGCGGGAAGGTGCAGAGTTGCTGGTGGAGCTGGAACACGATCCAGTGATTCGCGTTGCCCACCCGCGCTGGTTGCAGAAGCGCCTCAAGTTGGATTGGCCGCAACACTGGGAAGCCATCTGTGCTGCCAATAACATGCATCCGCCGATGAGCCTGCGGGTCAACCGTCTGCAGGGTTCACGGGACGCCTATCTGGATCGGCTGGCCGCTGCAGATATTGCCGCGGTAGCCAGCCCCTTCAGTGCGGATGGTCTGACCCTGGCTGAGCCCCGGGATGTGCATCAATTGCCCGGCTTCGCCGACGGTGCCGTCAGCGTGCAGGACGAAGCCGCGCAACTCGCCGCTCCGTTATTGGAACTCAATCCCGGCCAACGGGTACTGGACGCCTGCTGCGCCCCCGGTGGCAAGACCTGCCATATTCTCGAACTGGAGCCGGGACTGCAGGAGCTGGTGGCGCTGGATCTGGAACCGGCGCGCCTTGAACGGGTGCGCGACAACCTGCAGCGGCTGAAATTGAGCGCTACACTCAAGGCTGCTGATGGCCGTGCGCTGGCGGATTGGTGGGATGGCCAGCCATTCCAACGCATTTTGCTGGACGCACCCTGCTCTGCCACCGGGGTCATTCGGCGGCATCCGGATATCAAGTTGACCCGCCAGCCCGACGATATTGCCGCGCTGGCCAAACTGCAGGGGGAGTTGCTTGACCAGCTATGGCAAACCCTCGACGTGGGCGGCATTCTGGTCTATGCCACCTGTTCGGTATTGCCCGAGGAAAATACCCGGGTGATGGAAGCTTTCCTGCAGCGTCAGAGCGGCGCACGGCAATTACCCATTGCCGGCGAATATGGTGTGGAACAACCCTGCGGCCGCCAATTATTACCGCAACCGGGTGGCCATGATGGCTTCTACCTGGCCCGGCTGATGAAGCTCGACAAGGGCACAGCGCCATGTAACGGGATGGGTGCATGAAAATCATCATTCTTGGTGCTGGACAGGTAGGCGGTAGCCTGGCAGCCGAGTTGGCCAGCGAAGCCAACGATATTACCGTGGTCGATGTGGATGCCCCGCGCTTGCGCGCACTGGGCGACCGGTTGGACATTCGCACCGTGCAAGGCCGCGGCTCTCTGCCAACGGTCATGCGACAGGCCGGCGCAGACGACGCGGACATGTTGATCGCTGTGACCAGCAGCGATGAAACCAACATGATTGCCTGTCAGGTAGCCTATTCGCTGTTTCGTACTCCTACCAAGATTGCCCGTATCCGAGAGTCAGCTTACCTGACGCGCAATACGCTGTTCTGCAACGAAGATATCCCGATCGACGTACTGATCAGTCCAGAACAAGCCGTCACCACCTATATCAAGCGCCTGATCCAGAACCCCGGTGCGCTGCAGGTATTGGACTTTGCCGGCGGCAAGGTGCAGCTGGTTGCGGTACGCGCATACCATGGAGGGCCGTTGGTTGGTCAGGAGCTACGCTACCTGCGCCAGCACATGCCCAGTGTGGAAACCCGTGTGGCAGCCATTTTCCGCCGGGATCGGTCAATCATTCCGCAGGGCGATACCATCATCGAAGCGGATGACGAGGTGTTCTTTATTGCCGCCTCGGAGGATATCCGTGCGGTGATGAGCGAATTACGCCGGGTCGAGAAAAACAACAAGACGGTGATGATTGCGGGCGGTGGCAACATCGGTGAACGGCTGGCCGAGGCCATAGAAACCCAATATCGCGTCAAGATCATCGAGAACAACCGGGCCCGGGCTGATTACCTGTCGCAGAACCTGGACAAGGCTATCGTACTGTACGGTAGCGCCTCCGATCGCGAGCTGCTGGTCGATGAGAATATCGAGGAAGTGGATATTTTCTGCGCAGTAACCAACGACGACGAAGCCAACATCATGTCCTCGTTGCTGGCCAAGCGGCTGGGTGCGCGCCGGGTGATGGCGCTGATCAATAACCCGGCCTATGTGGATCTGGTACAGGGTGGGCAGATAGAAATCGCTATTTCCCCCTCATCGGCGACCATCGGCACACTGCTGGCCCATGTACGCAGGGGCGATATCGTCAATGTGTATTCCCTGCGCCGCGGCGCGGCCGAAGCTATCGAGATCATCGCCCATGGCGACATCCGCTCCTCCAAGGTTGTCGGTCGCGCCATCATCGACATCAAGCTGCCTCCCGGCACTACGATAGGCGCAGTGGTACGCAATGAAGAGGTGCTGATCGCCCATGACAGTACCGTGATCGAATCCAATGATCACGTCATCCTGTTCGTCATCGACAAGAAACATATTCGCGATGTCGAGCGACTGTTTCAGGTCGGCCTGACATTCCTCTGAGCCATGGACAGGTAGCGCGCCATGCAGTATTCCCAGATCCAGCGCATTATCGGCATTCTGTTGATGCTGTTCTCTCTCGCCATGCTGCCGGCGGCGGCCGTGGGCTTGTATTACGGGGAGCAAGCACACGCCTCCTTTTTTACCGGCTTTGCCATTACCCTGATCGTCGGTTTTCTGACCTGGTTACCGGTACGTAAACAGCGCAATGAATTGCGCACCCGCGATGGCTATCTGATTACCGTACTGTTCTGGCTGGTACTGGGATTATTCGGTGCGATACCGCTGTATCTGCTGGAATTGCCTGACCTGACGGTGGCGGATGCGGTGTTCGAGTCGTTCTCTGGGCTGACGACTACCGGCGCCACCGTGATCACCGGATTGGACACCCTGCCACGTGCGTTATTGTTCTACCGTCAGCAACTGCAATGGTTTGGCGGTATGGGCATCATCGTGCTGGCGGTGGCGATATTGCCCCTGCTCGGCGTCGGCGGCATGCAGTTGTACCGCGCAGAAATGCCCGGCCCGCTGAAGGAGAACAAGCTCACCCCGCGCATTGCTGAAACCGCCAAGGTGCTGTGGTTTATCTATTCCGGTTTGACCCTGGCCTGCGCCTGCGCCTACTGGCTGGCCGGCATGAACCTGTTCGATGCCATCGGGCACAGCTTCTCAACTGTAGCCATCGGCGGCTTTTCCACTCATGACACCAGCATCGGTTACTACAACAGTCCGATGATCGAAATGATCTGTCTGGTGTTCATGGTGTTCTCCGGGATCAATTTTGCCCTGCACTTTACCGTCTGGCGGTTCCGCTCGATCAGCAGTTACTGGCGGGATCCGGAGTGCCGCAGCTATCTGCTGATCCTGCTCGGTCTGGTACTGGTAACAGCGGTCATATTGATCGCTTACCAGTATTACAGTCCGCTATCGGCCATCCGCTTTGCCGCTTTCCAGGCCGTGTCCATCGCTACCACCACCGGCTTCACGGTCACCGATTTCTCGGTCTGGCCTTCGGTTCTGCCGTTCCTGCTGTTATATGCCAGTTTCGCGGGAGCCTGCGCCGGATCCACCGGTGGCGGCATGAAAATCATCCGGGTGGTGCTGGTATTCAAACAGGGCGTGCGGGAGATCAAGCGGCTGCTGCATACCAACGGCGTCTTTCCAGTCAAACTCGGCCAGCACGCAGTAGGTGACCGGGTGGTGGAAGCAGTGTGGGGCTTCTGTTCGGTATACGTATTCACCTTTGCCGTGCTGTTCTTGTTATTGCTGGGTACCGGGCTGGATTTCGTTACCGCATTCTCGGCATTGACCGCCTGCATCAACAACCTCGGGCCTGGTCTGGGCGACGTGACGGCGCACTATGGTGAACTCAGTGCCTCGGTGAAATGGCTGTTGAGCTTCGCCATGCTGCTCGGACGATTGGAGGTGTTCACCCTGCTGGTACTACTGACTCCGATGTTCTGGCGCCGCTGAGCGCAAGCAGTAGACAGGGTCAGTCGTCTAGAAACGCCAGGCCGACGCCTTCGCCTGGCACCACCCGCTGGATGACCATACGCAGTACCGGCGCCTCGAAGGGCATATCCTGCACCTGCCCCTCGACTTCGGTACCCGCGGCCAGACTGGTCAGGTCAGGATTTTCCACAAATACGCCGCCATCAGAGAGATCACGCGTCAGACCAAATACCTCCCCCAGTTCCGGGTGGCTGATCTTTATGCGGGCCTTCATCATCGCCCGCGGATAAACTCGCTTGTTGCTCATGGCTGCGTCCCTTCATTTTTAAAGCCGCCGGTCGATCAGTACCACCTTTTCTCGCCAACGGGGCGCTTCTTGAAGCGCTTCATGCTCCACATGTATTGACTTGGCCAACGCCGCACGTAATCTTCAATGGTGTTACTCAATGCAGCGACTGCTTCCTGTTCGTTGTCACTGTATAACGCCTCCGGCGCCGACTCGACAATCACTTTGAAGCCACTGTGATCCGGCAGTCGCACGCAATGCAGAAAAACCCCGTTGGCCGCACCGCCCTTGAGCAGGCCAGGGACAAACTTGCTGGTCAATGCCTGAGTGGCGAAAAACGGCACGAATCGGCCACTCTTGAGCGAGGGCTCCGGATCAGCCGGAATGCCTACCGCGCCGCCACGGCGAACTTCTCGCATGACACTGATGATGCCTTCCCGGGTAGACGCCGCCACCTTGTTGCCCAGCTGGGTGCGCTTCTCCTGGAGCAGTTCGTCGACCGCCTTCTGTTTGGGAGGACGGTAGAAAATGATCGGCGAGCATTTCTGGCAATACCAATGGTTGAGCACTTCCCAGTTACCCAGGTGACTGGTGATGCCGACCAGCCCTTTCCCCTCGGCCAGCGCTTCATCCAGCAGGTGTTCACCTTCCACTTCCTTGATCAGCGCCACGGTCTTCTGCGGGCTCCACATCCAGGCGCAGGCGCTTTCGGCAAAGCTGCGGCCGATATTGATCAGGGTTTCGCCCACCAGTTTTTCGCGCTCGACAGCGGACAGCTCGGGGAAGCAATGACTGAGGTTGATACGCACCACATCCCGAGAGCGATTTGGCAGTTTCCACATCAGCCAACCTGCAGCGGCGCCCATACGCTGCGCCACACCAAACGGCAGCCGCGCGAACAGCTTGAGTGCACCTACCACCATAGCGCTCTTGAGCTTTTCCACTCACCACTCTCCCAACCGGTCAAAGAGGGCATTGTAGCCTGCACGCCTGCATCAGCCCACAGGCTTCGAACAACGCCACAGTTCCACCGCCGGGCGCTGCGGGGTCGGCGGCCCCAGCCAATCGGCAAGCGGCTGGCATCCCGCCTCGCTGCACAGATGGTAATCGCCCGCTTCCGGGGCGCTGCTGCGCCCCAGTCGCAGCGGCTGGAGCACCGGCAGTTGCGGCCGATAATGCCAGCTACCGTTGCGCAGCACGGCGCCGTCGGGAATCTCCATGCCGGCACCGCTGCCACGCACCCGGGCCTCGCGCAGCAGCAGACCCTCGGCGGTGAGCTGATAATCCTCCTCCCAACGTACCTTCTCCACACTGTGCTGCCAGGCCAGGGTGAATCGATCCAGCGGCAACTGCGTCCAGATCACCCCGGCCAGCCCCAGGCACAGCAGGTTCATGCCAGACTCAACGCCCGCCGCGCCCGCCACCAGTGCTGCGCGAGAAAAAGCACTCCCAGCGCGAAGCCCAGTTCATCGGTGACCGGCAGGGCCATGATCATCAGCGCACCCGCGGCAAAGCCCAGCAGCCTTTCCCACCATGACAGCGAACGCATGCAGTATCCGGTAAACACGATGCCCCACAGACCGATGGCGAAAGCCGCCTTGATCAGCATGTACAACACGGCCTGCCAGTCACCGCCCTGCATCATCAATGCCGGGCTGTAGACGGCCATGAAAGGCACAACGAAGCCGGCCACCGCAATGCGCACAGCCCAGAGACTGATCTTCAGACCGTTTTCCCGAGCGATCGGCGCGGCAGCAAAGCAAGCCAATGCCACAGGGGGTGTGAGATCGGCCATGATGCCGAAGTAGAAGACGAACATATGCGAGACGATCAGCGGCACGCCCAGATCCAGCAGCGCCGGAGCCGCAATGGAGCTGGTGATGATGTAGTTGGGAATGGTCGGAATGCCCATGCCCAGTACCAGACAGGTCAGCATGGTCAACAGCAGCGACAGGAACAGGTTATCCTGGCCGATGGCGAGAATATAACCCGCAAATGTCGAGGCCACCCCGGTCAGCGAAACCACCCCGATAATCACCCCAACCAGCACACAGGCAATTCCCACCGGCACCGCATGACGTGCGCCTTCGACCAGGGCATGCAGACAGATACGCAGGGTATCGCGCCCACCCTTGACGAACCAGCAGGCAAGAACCAGCGCACCGATCACACCGAAGATCACCCCTATGCCCAGCTGGAAGAAGCCGGCACAAAGAACCCCCAGGGCTACCCAGAACAGCACCCGCAGGGCGGTGGATGACAGTCGCAGGATTAACGCCGAGCCCAGAATGACAATGGCGGTCAGCGCCAGCCCCACCGTGCCGGCAAACATCGGCGTACGGCCGGAGAACAGCAGCCAGATCAGGATCATCAGCGGAATCAGCAGGAACCAGCGCTGCCGCACGGCTGCCCAGGCGCTTGGGCATTCATCCTTTGGCAGACCATTGAGATTCGAGCGCTTGGCTTCCAGGTGCACCATCCAGAACACCGAGCCGAAATACAGCAACGCCGGTATCAATGCCGCCTTGGCGACCTCGACATAGGGCACGTTGATGGTTTCCGCCATGATGAAGGCCACCGCACCCATGACCGGCGGCATGACCTGGCTCCCCATACTCGCGGTTGCCTCGACACCTCCGGCAAAGGCTGACCGGTAGCCGAAGCGCTTCATCAACGGGATGGTGAACTGCCCGGTGGTCACCACGTTGGCTACCCCGGAGCCGGTGATGGTACCCATCAGCGCGGAAGACACCACCGACACCTTGGCCGGCCCACCGGCGCGATGACCGAACAGGCCCATGGCAAAATCGGTAAACAGACGAATCATGCCGGCCTGCTCGAGAAAAGAACCGAACAGGATGAACAGGAAGATATAGGTGGCCGACACATAGGTTGGCGTGCCGTACAGACCTTCGGTGCCGAAGGACAGCTGGTTGACCAGCTGGTCGAGCCCATAGCCACGGTGCGCCAACTCGCCCGGCAGGTAGTTGCCGAACAGGCCGTAAGCCAGAAACAGCCCGCAGATAATCGGCAGGGCGATACCCATCACCCGCCGTGCCGCTTCGAATACCAGGGCGATAAGCACCAGGCCGATCACCATATCCAGGGTGGTCAGCTCCCCCGAACGCTGGATCAGATCCGCCTCAAAATACCACTGATAGAAGAAGGTCGCCATACCCGCCAGCGCCAATACCCAGGCCAGTGGCTGCCAGGGCCGTGCGTTGCCCCGCAGGGGATAGCTCAGATACACCAGCATCAGCAGAAAACCCACGTGGCCAGCCCGCATGACCTGGGTGGACAAGGGGTGAAAGGCGGCGGTGATGATCTGATAGGTGGAAAACAACAGCGCTACGTAAAACAGCGCTCTGGGCCAGTCGGCGGGGCTCGCATGGAGCCCCTGATATTCGCTCATGGGCTACTCCTGTGCCTGCACTTATTGCAGAATGCCCGCTTCCCTGTAAAACCGCTCGGCTCCCGGATGCAGAGGGATCGGCAGGTTGTCCGCGGCGGTTTCCAGCTTGATCGCCTTGGCCGCAGAGTGGGCATTGCCCAATGCTGCCAGGTTGTCGAAGATCAGTTTGGTCATCTGATAAGCGATCTCCTCGTCGACCCCTTCATGGCTGACCAGGATATTGGTGATGCCGACCGTGGGCACGTCTGCATCCTGACCTTCGTAAGTGCCGGCAGGAATCACATCCGGCTGGTAGGCCGCGTTATCGATCTTCTGCACCACCTCTTCCGGAATGGCCACGAAGTTCACCGGCATGGTGCTGGCCAGGTCCCGGATCGCCGCCATCCCCAGGCCGGACGATTGCAGGGTGGCATCAAGCTGGCGGTTCTTGATCAGCTCGACCGACTCGGCATAGGGCAGAAACTCGACCCGGCGCATATCGTCATAGCTCAGGCCGGCGGCAGCAAAGATGGCCCGGGCATTGAGCTCGGTACCGGATTTGGGTGCCCCCACTGAGATACGCTTGCCCTTGAGATCGTCCAGCGTCTTGATGCCCGATTCTGCACTGGCAACCACCTGGATATAGTTGTTATAGGTGCCGGCAATCGCCCGCAGCTTCTTGAGCGGCACCCGGAAACCCGCGTCCTCGACGCCATTCCAGGCATCGGCAACCGAATCGCCCAAGGCAAAGGCCAGCTCCCCGCGGCCGGCCTGCAACAGGTTGAGGTTTTCCACCGAGGCTTTGGTTGCCTGCACGGAAGGCCGGGCGTCATCAATCTGCCCATAGAGCTGGGAAATGGCCACACCAATCGGGTAATACACGCCACTGGTGCCACCGGTAAGCACGTTGATATAGGTAGGGGCGGCAAATACCGCGGTGGTAGCTGTCAACGCCGCGGCAGCAGCGAACAGGCCCAGTCGTTTGGTCAATTGCATGGATGTTCTCCATTATTGTTGTTTAACGGCAGCTCCCGCAGCCAGTTCGGCATGGCGGAAACAATCCAGAGTATGGTCCATAACCATACCGGTTGCCTGCATGAATGCATAACAGATAGTCGGCCCCACAAAACTGAAACCCGCTTTCTTGAGCGCCTTGCTCATGGCCTCGGCCTGCGGCGTGCTGGCCGGCACCTCAGCGCTGCTGGCAAACGTATTGATCCGCGGCTGGCCGGCAGCAAACTGCCAGAGCCACTCAGCCGGGTCCTGCTGCCCGGCCAATGCCAGCCAGGCACGGGCATTCTGCCGTGCCGCGCGCAACTTGAGTCGATTGCGAATGATGCCCGGATCCTGCGCCAGCTGGTGAAAATCCTCATCGCTCTGGTTCGCCATGAAGCTGATATCAAAGCCATGATAAACCTGACGATACCGCTCACGTTTGCGCAATACCGTGATCCATGACAAACCGGCCTGAAGCCCTTCAAGAATCAGCATCTCGAACAGATGCTGCGGGTCATGACTGGGCACGCCCCACTCCTGGTCGTGGTATTGCTGGTAAAGCGGATCCTGGTTGCACCACTGGCAACGGGGAAGCGAAGCAAGATCAGTGGTCATCGGCTGGCACCTGCACAGAGTAGGTAGCGACATCCTAGCGCCCCTGTAGCCGCTGCGCATCCGTCGGCCTTTGCCTCTCCGCTTCGGCAATGGCGTAAGATGGGCAGTCCTGTTCAACCGGAAGACATAATGCCTGCACACACCGTCAACGTTTCAGTTACCCCACGGGGGAGTATGGAACTTCTGTCCCAGCGTGAAGTTCGCAATCTGCGCCAAATCGATTCTGGCAGTACCTACCAACTGTTCCGGCAATGCGCGCTGGCGATTCTGAATACCGGCGCGCGGGTGGATGATGCGCGCAGCATCCTCGAGGCCTACTCCGATTTCGAGATGCATATCCACCAGCTGGATCGCGGCGTCAGCCTGGAGCTGCGCAATGCACCGGCGGACGCTTTTGTTGACGGGCATATGATCACCAGCGTCCGCGAGATGCTGTTCAGCGCCCTGCGCGATATCGTCTATACCGAAAGCGAGCTGCATAACGACCGCGCTGATCTGAGCTCCTCCAGCGGCATCACCGATTACGTTTTCCACTTGCTGCGTAACGCCCGGACACTGACACCCGGTGTCGAGCCGAAAATGGTGGTGTGCTGGGGCGGCCATTCGATCAACGAAGAAGAATACAAATACAGCAAGCGGGTCGGCCATGAACTGGGACTGCGCAACCTAGATATCTGTACCGGATGTGGCCCCGGGGTGATGAAAGGCCCCATGAAAGGCGCCACCATTGCCCACGCCAAACAGCGGGTGCTGGATGCCCGCTATCTGGGGCTGACCGAGCCGGGGATCATTGCCGCCGAGGCACCGAACCCGATCGTCAATGAACTGGTGATACTTCCGGATATCGAAAAACGTCTGGAAGCCTTTATCCGCGTCGGCCATGGCATCATCATTTTCCCTGGCGGTGCGGGTACAGCCGAGGAATTCCTTTACCTGCTGGGCATTCTGCTGCACCCGGATAATGCTGACTTGCCCTTCCCGCTGATTCTGTCCGGCCCACGCTCTACCGCCGATTACATCCAGCAGCTGCACAAGTTCGTCGGTGCTACCCTCGGGGAGCAGGCGCAGTTGCGCTACGAGATCATCATCGAGGATCCGGTACGGGTGGCGCGCAAGATGAAGCAGGGACTGGCCGAGGTGGAACACTTCCGCCGTGAGCGCAACGATGCCTTCCACTTCAACTGGCTGTTGAAAATCGAAGAGGAATTTCAGCTGCCCTTCGATCCGACCCATGAAAACATGGCTGCGCTGGAACTGCGCCGCGATACCCCGCCACACCAGCTGGCGGCCAACCTGCGCCGTGCCTTCTCCGGTATTGTGGCCGGTAACGTCAAGGAGCAGAGTATCCGCCTGATCGAAGAGTTGGGGCCGTACGAACTGCATGGCGATGCCCAGATCATGCAACCGCTGGGTGATCTGCTTCAGGCATTCGTCACCCAGCAGCGTATGAAATTACCCAACGGCACGGCCTACAAGCCCTGCTATCGGGTGATCAGTTGAGCTTACAGCTCGTCAGGATGGCCTCAAGGGCGACCAGTAAACACAATCCGGCATGCTCAAGCTGTATGCCGTCCCGCCAGGATTGTATACTTCGCCCTTTCTTCACAGTTGACCGGTGAAAAACGTGACACAGACAAACCCTGCTACCCAGACCTTCCAGGGCCTGATTCTCGCCCTGCAAAGCTATTGGGCTGAGCGAGGCTGCGTAATCCTGCAGCCCTATGACATGGAGGTGGGTGCGGGTACCTTCCATACCGCTACCTTCCTGCGCTCCATCGGCCCCGAGATCTGGAACGCAGCCTATGTCCAGCCCAGCCGTCGCCCGGCTGACGGCCGCTATGGCGAAAACCCCAATCGCCTGCAGCACTACTATCAGTTCCAGGTGGTGCTCAAGCCGAACCCGGACAATATCCAGGAGCTCTACCTGGACTCGCTGCGCCATATAGGTATCGATCCGCTGGTGCACGATATCCGCTTCGTCGAGGACAACTGGGAATCGCCAACCCTCGGCGCCTGGGGACTGGGCTGGGAAGTCTGGCTCAACGGCATGGAAGTCACCCAGTTCACTTACTTCCAGCAGGTCGGTGGCGTCGAGTGCTACCCGGTCACCGGTGAGATCACCTACGGTCTCGAACGCCTGGCCATGTACCTGCAGGGTGTGGATTCGGTCTATGACCTGGTGTATTCCGACGGCCCGTTCGGCAAGGTTACCTATGGCGACGTGTTCCATCAGAACGAAGTGGAACAATCGACCTACAACTTCGAACATGCCAACGTTGAGAAGTTGTTCGACCTGTTCAGTTTCTATGAAAGCGAAGCCAACCGGCTGATCGAGGCCGAGCTGCCGCTGCCGGCCTATGAAATGGTGATGAAGGCCTCGCATACCTTCAACCTGCTGGATGCCCGCCGCGCCATCTCGGTAACCGAACGCCAGCGTTACATCCTGCGCGTACGCACCCTGGCCCGCGCCATCGCCCATGCCTATCTGCACGCCCGCGCCCGCCTCGGTTTCCCCATGGCCACCCCGGAGCTGCGTGATGAAGTACTGGCCAAACTGAAGGAGGCCGAATGATGCAGGCTCAGGATTTTCTGGTTGAACTGGGCACCGAAGAGCTGCCCCCCAAGGCGCTGAAGCAGCTGGCTGAAGCCTTCCTTGCCGGTGTTGAGAAAGGGTTGGCCGATGCCGGACTGGCCTTCCAGTCCGCTCGTTACTATGCCGCGCCACGTCGCCTGGCCGTACTGGTCGAACAACTGGCCACCGAGCAGCCTGACCGAACCCAGCAGATGGACGGCCCGCCAGTAAAGGCGGCCTTTGATGCCGAAGGCAAGCCGACCCAGGCCGCGCTGGGTTTTGCCCGCAAATGCGGCGTGGATCTGAGCGAGCTGGATCAGAGTGGTCCGCGGCTGCGTTTCGTACAGAACATTCCCGGCCAGCCGGCCAGCGAACTGCTGCCCGGTATTGTAGATCAGGCACTGGCTGACCTGCCGATTCCCAAGCGCATGCGCTGGGGTGCCGGCAAGACCGAGTTTGTCCGTCCGACCCAATGGCTGGTCATGTTATTGGGCGACCAGGTCGTCCCCTGCGAGATTCTGTCCCAGCAGGCTGGACAGCAATCGCGCGGCCACCGCTTCCATCATCCCGAAGCCGTCACCATCGGCAGTCCCGCCAGCTATGTGGACGACCTGCGCAAGGCCCATGTGGTTACCGACTTTGCCGAGCGTCGCGCATTGATCAGCCAGCGGGTAGCCGAGTTGGCCGCCGAGCAGCAAGGCACCGCGATTGTGCCGGACAGCCTGCTGGACGAAGTCACCGCACTGGTCGAATGGCCCGTGCCGCTGGTGTGCAGCTTCGAGGAACGCTTCCTTGATGTACCCCAGGAAGCGCTGATCTCCACCATGCAGGACAACCAGAAGTACTTCTGCCTGCTGGATGCCAAGGGCACGCTGCTGCCACGTTTCATTACCGTTGCCAATATCGACAGCCGGGACCCGGCGCAGATCATTGCCGGTAACGAAAAGGTCGTACGTCCACGTCTGACCGACGCCGAGTTCTTCTACCAGCAGGATCTGAAACACCCGCTGCAGGACAACAACCAGCGGCTGGCCAATGTGGTATTCCAGGCCGAACTGGGCAGCGTGTATGACAAGGCACTGCGGGTTTCCAGCCTGGCGGCCTTTATTGCCGAATGCACCGGCGGCAACCCGGCCAATGCGGCCCGCGCCGGTCTGTTGAGCAAATGTGACCTGGCCAGTGAAATGGTCGGCGAATTCCCCGAGCTGCAGGGCATTGCCGGTTACTACTATGCGCAACACGACGGCGAAGCCGAGGATGTGGCGCTGGCGCTGAACGAGCAGTACATGCCCCGTGGCGCCGGTGCCGAACTGCCCGGCACCCTGACCGGTGCCGCCGTGGCGCTGGCCGACAAGCTGGATACCCTGGCCGGCATCTTCGGTATCGGCATGCTGCCCACCGGCAGCAAGGACCCCTATGCCCTGCGTCGCGCTGCGCTGGGTGTGCTGCGCATCCTGATCGAGAAAAAACTCGAACTGGACCTGCACACGGCCCTGCAGACCGCCGTGAACCAGTACGGCACCGCCGTGAAGAGCGAAGGGCTGGTCGATCAGGTCCAGGACTTCATCTTCGACCGTCTGCGCGCCCGCTACGAAGACGAGGGCATCGACATCGCCGTGTACCAGTCGGTACGTGCCGTGCATCCCGATTCGCCGCTGGACTTTGACCAGCGCGTGCAGGCAGTCCAGGCCTTCCGCCGTCTGCCGGAAGCCGAAGCCCTGGCCGCAGCTAACAAGCGGGTGGCAAACATTCTGGCCAAGGCCGGTAGTGAATTGCCCGGCGAGATAGACCATGCGTTGCTGACCGAAGCAGCCGAACAAGCTCTGGCGGCAGCGGTAATGGCGGCTGAAGAGGCGGTACGCCCGCTGGCACAGCAACGTCAGTACGATGCCACACTGAACCGTCTGGCGGCCCTGCGTGAACCGGTTGATGCCTTCTTTGATCAGGTACTGGTCAATGCAGACGATACCCGGGTCAAGGCCAACCGCTATGCACTGCTGGCCCGCCTGCGCGGCCTGTTCCTTGGCGTTGCTGATATTTCGCTGATCGGATGAAGCTGATCATCCTGGACCGCGACGGCGTCATCAATGAAGACTCCGACGCCTTCGTCAAATCAGTCGAGGAATGGATTCCGCTGCCGGGCTCCATTGACGCAATTGCCCGGCTGAGCAAGGCGGGCTGGACGGTCGCGGTAGCGACCAACCAGTCCGGCCTGGCCCGTGGCTACTTCAGCGAACAAACGCTGGATGCCATGCATCAGCGCCTGCGCGAACTGGTTGCAGAGCAGGGTGGTCAGGTGGGTCTCATCCGCCATTGTCCCCACGGCCCGGATGACGGCTGCGATTGCCGCAAGCCGCTGTCCGGACTGTTCCGCTCCATTGCCGAGCATTACCAGATCAGTCTGGATGATGTGCCCACCGTCGGCGACAGCCTGCGTGATCTACAGGCCGGTGCATCCATGGGCTGCCAGCCCTATCTGGTGCGTACCGGTAAAGGTCGGGCGACCGAAGGCAAACCACTGCCTGCCGGTACCCGTGTATTCGACAATCTGGCTGCCGTAGCCGATTACCTGCTGGAAAACTGATCATGTCCCTGTTGATGGCCCTGCGTATCGCTCTGTTCTATCTGCTTCTGTCTGCCAGTGCCATCCTCTGGGCCATTCCCATGTTGTTGATTGGCCCCTTTCTGCCGTATCGCATGCGCTTTACCGTGATCCTTGAATGGTGGTGCAGAATGGCCATCTGGCTGACGCGGCATATGGTGGGTATCCGCTATGAAGTCACCGGCATGGAAAACATTCCGGATCAGCCGGGCGTGATTCTGGCAAACCACCAAAGCACCTGGGAAACCTTTTTCCTGCAATTGATCTTCAAGCCCCAGACCCAGCTGATCAAGAAGGAGCTTTTGTACGTACCCTTTTTCGGCTGGGCCTTTGCCCTGCTCAAGCCCATCGCCATTGACCGTCGCAAGGCGCGCAGCTCGCTGCAGCAGCTCAACCGCATTGGCGGGCAACGGCTGCGCTCGGGCATGTGGGTACTGGTGTTTCCTGAGGGCACCCGGGTGCTGCCCGGCCAGCCGATCAAGTTCACCCGTGGCGGCAGTGCCCTGGCCTGTGCCAATAATGCACCGGTAATCCCGGTGGCCCACAATGCCGGCGAATTCTGGCCGCGCCATGGCTGGGGCAAGCGCCCCGGTACGGTGCAGGTGAGAATCGGGCCGACCATCTACCCCAAAGGGCAGGATCCGCGCTCCATCGTCGAGGTCAACAAACAGGCCGAAGCCTGGGTCAACCAGGCCATGCTGGAAATCCGGGCGGGCTAATCCAACCGCACCGGAATACACTACTTCGATCGGGCTTGCCCTCCTTCCTCTCGCCGATGCCGTTTAACGGCACCCCGTCCAGTAACATTGATTGGCATGACAGGAATCAATGGGCGGCCGCAAGAACTGAGTGCAACACCTGACCATTCCGGTATGGTGTCGCCATGTCTTACCTTGAATTGTGTATCGAAGAACGCGCCAACATCCAGGTTGGCCTGGCCCGGGGGATGAGC
>Ga0172382_10000223_pt1 | contig 102962 bp, 103 predicted proteins | sample Leawel138RmetaG_FD_122245 | JGI IMG/M metagenome (GOLD analysis project Ga0172382, IMG submission 122245) | Leachate microbial communities from a municipal landfill in Southern Ontario, Canada - Leachate well 138R metaG | ecosystem: Engineered > Solid waste > Landfill > Unclassified | place... | reverse complement strand
CCCCGCAGCCAGAGGCTGCTTCTGTTCGTGCTGTCCAAAGGTGCGCAGGCACCTTTGGAGCCGCAGCACTCACCCTTGCCTGACACGCCCTTCGCTGCACGCTCAGGCGCATCCAACTGCGGAATCTAGGTTGAACGACGCGGGGCTTTTTTGTTGCCGCACAAAACAAAAAGGCCCTGGAAGCGCATGCTTCCAGGGCCGTCAAGATGAGGTATCTTGTGCGGATTACCGCGGCGTACCAACCACTTCGATTTCAACGCGGCGGTTCTGGGCACGGCCAGCGGCGGTCTGGTTGGTGGCGATGGGCTGCAGCTCACCCTTGCCTTCGGTGTAGATGCGGCTTGCTTCGATGCCCTTGGACACCAGGTACTGCTTGACCGACTCGGCACGACGCTCGGACAGGCCCTGGTTGTATTGCTCGGTGCCCACGGAGTCGGTGTGACCCACGGCAACGACAACTTCCAGGTTAATATCCTGGATCTTGCTCACCAGCTCGTCCAGGCTGGCACGACCCTCGGGCTTGAGGTTGGACTTGTCAAAGTCAAAGAACGCATCGGCTGCGTAGGTGACCTTTTGTGCCACCGGTGCGGGGGCCGGTGCGGGCTCGGGAGCCGGCGCGGCTGCGACCTGGAGCGCGCCATCGCAATCCGGAGCCGCGGTGGCCGGCGTCCAGTAGGCGTTGCGCCAGCACAGCTCACCCGTGCCGTTCATCCAGTTGAGCTCCCCGGAAGCATTATTCCAGTTGTCGGAGGCACTTGCCGGGGCAACGAACGCAGCGCCGGTCAGGGACGCGACCGCAAGCATGATCGCCAGTTTGTTCAGTTTCTTCATGATTCTCCTCATCGGGAAAAAAGCCGCAGTGGAGCTGCGAAAAAATCGGACGTTTCGAGTGACCACCACCGAAAACGCTGAATTTGATTGTGCCACACGCGTTGCGCAATTCCGAGCGCCAGCGGGCCGCAAACCGCCGTATACCGGCGAAAAGGCACCATTCTGTTGCCAAAACGCCACACCCTGGCCACGGCAAGCAGCAAAGTGCCGGGCGGCGCCACGTGCGGGCGCACAAGACTGTCCGTATAAGAGACGGGTTCGTGCTTATAAGAGACGGGTTCGTGTTCGTGCTACCAGCCGGTTGCGCGGACGCTGGCCCGTTTCGTGCGTTCATCCCTGTCCACTGACCTGCCTGCAAAAGGAAGAAGGATGGCTTGTTGCCGCGGCGCCCGGGCGCACCCGGCGTGCGCGACCGGGCCAACGGCACACTACACTAGAATGACTGGTTCGGCCTGATCTGCTGTCCCGGCCGCCTGCCTGCCTCATTATCAACAACATGCCTTCATTTGCAAAAGAAACACTGACCATCAGCCTGGAACAGGAGATGCGCCAGAGTTATCTCGATTACGCCATGAGCGTGATCGTTGGCCGCGCGCTGCCCGATGCGCGGGACGGGCTCAAGCCCGTGCACCGGCGCGTGCTTTATTCCATGCACGAAGCCAACAACGTCTGGAACCGGCCGTACGTGAAGTGCGCGCGCGTGGTGGGCGACGTGCTGGGGCGGTTTCACCCGCACGGGGACTCGGCCACGTATGAAGCGCTGGTGCGCATGGCGCAGGATTTCTCGCTGCGCCACCCGCTCATAGACGGCCAGGGCAACTTTGGCTCCATAGACGGCGACAGCGCCGCGGCCTACCGCTATACCGAGTGCAGGCTGGAGAAGATTGCCGGCGAGATGCTGGCCGACATCGACAAGCAGACCGTCGACATGGTGCCCAACTACGACGGCAAGGAGATGGAGCCCACGGTCCTGCCGACGCGGCTGCCCAACCTGCTGATCAACGGCTCCGGCGGCATTGCGGTGGGCATGGCCACCAACATCCCGCCGCACAACCTGAGCGAGGTGGTCGACGCCTGCCTGTATGCGCTGGAACACGCCGAGGCAACCATAGACGAGCTGATGGAAATCATGCCGGCGCCGGACTTCCCCACTGGCGGCATCATCTACGGCATGCAGGGCGTCCTGGACGGCTACCGCACAGGCCGCGGCCGCGTGATCATGCGCGCCAAGTGCCACTTTGAGGACCTGGACCGGGGCCAGCGCCAGGCCATCGTCGTCGATGAACTGCCATACCAGGTCAACAAGAAGACGCTGCAGGAGCGCATGGCCGAGCTGGTGCACGAGAAGAAGCTGGAGGGCATCAGCCACATACAGGACGAGTCCGACAAGTCGGGCATGCGCCTGGTGATCGAGCTCAAGCGCGGCGAAGTGCCCGAGGTGGTGCTCAACAACCTGTACAAGCAGACGCAGCTGCAGGACACCTTTGGCGTCAACATGGTTGCGCTCATAGACGGCCAGCCCAAGCTGTGCAACCTCAGGGAACTGATAGTCGTGTTCCTGGAGCACCGCCGCGAGGTGGTGACCCGGCGCACCATCTTTGACCTGCGCAAGGCACGCGACCGCGGCCACGTGCTGGAAGGCCTGGCGGTGGCGCTGGCCAACATAGACGAATTCATCCGCATCATCCGCGAGTCCCCGACGCCGGCAGAGGCCAAGACCGAACTCATGGCACGCACCTGGGACAGCGCGCTGGTGCGCGAGCTGCTGACGCGCGCCCGCGAGGACGGCAGCAGCATCACGGCCGACGACTACCGGCCCGACGGCCTGGCGCGCAGCTTTGGCCTGCAGGAGGGCGGGCGGTACCGGCTCTCTGCGGTGCAGACGCAGGAAATCCTGCAGATGCGGCTGCAGCGGCTGACCGGGCTGGAGCAGGACAAGATCGTCACCGAATACAAGGACGTGATGGCGCAGATCGAGGACCTGCTGGACATCCTGGCCAAGCCCGAGCGCGTCTCGGTCATCATTGGCGAGGAGCTGGTGGCGCTGAAAAAGGAATTTGGCGAGACCGCCAAGGGCGCGCGCCGCTCGACCATAGAGCACGATGCGCAGGACCTGGCCACCGAGGACCTGATCACGCCCTGCGACATGGTCGTCACGCTCAGCCACACGGGTTATTTCAAGGCGCAGCCGCTCTCGGAGTACCGGGCGCAAAGGCGCGGCGGCCGCGGCAAGCAGGCCACGGCCACCAAGGACGACGACTGGATAGAAAAGCTGTTCATCGCCAACACGCACGACTGGATCCTGTGCTTTTCCAACCTGGGGCGCGTGTACTGGCTCAAGGTCTGGCAGGTTCCGTCCGGATCGCGTGGATCGCGGGGGAGGCCCATCGTCAACATGTTCCCGCTCGCGCCAGAGGAAAGAATCAACGTCATCCTGCCGCTGACCGGCAGCGACCGCGATTTTCCCGAAGACCGCTTTGTCTTCATGGCCACGTCGCTGGGCACGGTGAAGAAAACGGCGCTCAGCCAGTTCAGCAACCCGCGCAAGAACGGCATCATTGCCGTGCGCCTGGACGCCGATGACTACCTCATCGGCGCCGCGCTCACCGGCGGCGACCACGACATCATGCTGTTCTCCGATGCCGGCAAGGCCGTGCGCTTTGACGAGAACGACGTGCGTGCCATGGGCCGCGCGGCCCGTGGCGTGCGCGGCATGCGCCTGGACGACGACCAGAACGTCATTGCCCTGCTCGTTGCACCCACCGGCGAGGAAGTTGCAGGCGGCGCGCGCAGCAGCGTCCTGACCGCAACGGAAAACGGCTACGGCAAGCGCACGCACATTGATGAATACACGCGCCACAATAGGGGCACCAAGGGCATGATCGCCATTGCCCAGAGCAAGCGCAACGGCAAGATGGTTGCCGTTGCACTGGTTGCCGAGAGCGATGAGATCATGCTGATCACGGATGCGGGCGTGCTCATCCGCACGCGCGTCTCGGAGATTCGGGAAATGGGCCGCTCCACGCAAGGCGTGACGCTGATCAACCTGGACGACGGCACCCGCCTGAGCGGGCTGCAACGCATCGCCGACATCGACGACGAGACGGACGCCGCGGACCCGCTGGACGACGAAGCACAGGAGCAAGCACCTTGAAACAACTTGGCAAGACCCTTTTACCGCTGGCGCTGACGCTGGCGCTTGCATGCACGCCCGCGCTGGCGCAGCAGAGCAAGCAGGCGCTGGCGACCCGGCTCGTGCAACTGCAGGTGCAGCTCGATGGCGACGCCATGACCGAGCAGCTGGCCGCAACCGCCATCGGCCCGCTGGTGGCCAAGTGGTCGCAGCGCGTGCAGGAGTCGGTTCCGGCCGACAAGCAGCGCGACGTCACGCAAAAGCTGGATGCAGAGCTGGAAAAGCTGGGCAACGCCACCGAGCAGGCCATCCAGGGCCAGCTCAAGCCGGCTGCGGAGGCGGCGCTGGTGCCGCTGTACATGCAGCGGCTGACCGAAGACGACATGAAGGCGGTGATTGCGTACCTGGAATCACCGGCCAGCGAGAAATTCCAGTCGCTGAGCAGGGAGAGCACCGAAGCCTGGGCACAGAAGATCGTCGACATCTCCGAAGCGCAGGTGAAGTCCAGGGTAGACGCCTTTGAAGCAGCCGCCATCGGCATCGTCGGCGTTTCCGGCAAGCAGTAGGCCAACGTGTACCCGGCAACCCGCTGCCCAGCCCATGCCTGAGGCGGTCCCGCTCCAGTCGGACGCGCTGGGCCGGCTGCGTGCACAAATCGACGCGCTGGACAACCAGCTGCTGGCGCTGCTCAACGAGCGCGCGCGCGTAGCGGAGGCGGTTGGAGCGCTCAAGCGCGAGGAAGGATCGACGTTTTTCCGCCCCGATCGCGCGCGGCAGGTCATTGCCCGCATCCAGGCGGAAAACGCCGGCCCGCTGCAGGACGCGCACGTGGCCGCGGTCTGGCGCGAGATCATGTCGGCCTGCCTGGCGCTGGAGGCGCCGCAGCGCGTGGCCGTGCTGGGACCGGAGGGGACGTTTACCGAGCAGGCGGCGTTGACGTTCTTTGGCAGCGCCACCGAGCTGATCTACTGCCAGAGCTTTGACGAGGTCTTTCACGCCACGGCAGCCGGCACGACGCAGTTTGGCGTGGTCGCGGTGGAAAACTCCACCGAGGGCGGCGTCTCGCGCTCGTACGACCTGTTCCTGCACTCGCCGGTGCACATCGTGGGCGAGGTCAGCCTGCTGGTGCGGCACAACCTGCTGCGCCAGACCGCGGGCATGGAGGGCATAGAGGCCGTGCTGGCGCACCCGCAGGCGCTGATGCAGTGCCACCGCTGGCTGACGCACCACCTGCCGCAGGCCGAGCGGCGTGCGGTGGCCAGCAACGGCGAAGGCGCCCGGCTGGCCGCCAGCAACGCGCAATGGGCCTGCCTGGCAGGTGAGCATGCCGCGGCCCGCTTCGGGTTGCACATGGTGGCGCAGGGCATCCAGGACGAGGCACACAACCGCACCCGCTTCGCCGTCATCTGCCTGCCGCAGACGCTGGCCACGCCGGCAGCCACCGGCAACGATTGCACGAGCCTGGTCGTCTCCGTGCCCAACCGGCCGGGATCGGTGCACGACATGCTCAACCCGCTGAAGAAGCACGGCGTCAGCATGACCCGCTTTGAATCCCGCCCCGCCAGGTCCGGGCAGTGGGAGTATTACTTCTACATAGACATCGCCGGCCACCCCGAGCAGCCGCCCGTGCAGGCTGCGCTGGACGAGCTGCAGCAGCAATGTGCGTTTTTCAAGATCCTGGGAGCCTACCCCCGTGACCCCGGCGTTTGAGCAGCTGGGACTGATAGGCTGCGGCCTGATGGGCGGCTCGTTTGCGCTGGCGCTCAAGCGCGCGGGACTGGTGCGTCGCGTGGTGGGCTACAGCAAGTCGCCGTCAACCATGGAGCGTGCGCGCAAGATGGGCGTCATAGACGTCCCGGCTTCGTCGGCGCTGCTGGCGGCGTCCCGCTCCGACCTCATCCTGCTGGCGGTCCCGGTGGCGGCCACGGAAGACACGCTGGACGCCATACGGCGCGTGCTCGCGCACCAGGCGCTTGTCATGGACGTGGGCTCGACCAAGGCCGACGTGGTGGCTGCAGCGCGGCGCGTGCTCCGTGACGACGTGGGCCAGTTTGTCCCCTGCCACCCCATTGCCGGCAGCGAAGCCTCGGGGATAGAGCACGCCAGCGCCACGCTGTACGATGGCGCGCAGGTGGTGCTCACGCCCATAGAGCGCACGCTGACCGCGCAACTGGCGCGGGCCACCGCGCTGTGGGAGGCGCTGGGTTGCCGCGTGCGCGTGATGTCGCCCGCCGCGCACGACGCCGCCTTTGCCGCGGTCTCGCACCTGCCGCACCTGCTGGCCTTTGCCTACATGAACGCGCTTGCCGGCCAGCCCGATGGCGCCGGGCACCTGACGCTGGCCGGAGCGGGGTTCCAGGACTTCAGCCGCATTGCAGGCGCCAACCCGCGCATGTGGTGCGACATCTTCACCGCCAACCGGCAGGAAATGCTGGCGCAGATCGGCCATTTCAGGCAGGCGCTGCAACAGCTGGAGACGCTGATCGCCGACGGCGACGCCCCGGCGCTTGAAGCAGCCATCGCAGCGGCCAGCCTGGCGCGCGCGCAATGGCAGCCCGCGGCTGCAGGCACGACAAGCACCGCGTAGCCCGGATCGCGCGGCATCACGCAACACAGGAGCATCGTGTACGCCATCCCCTACCTGGACGTCCCGGCGCTGCAGCAAGTCAGCGGGCGCGTCCGCCTGCCCGGCTCCAAGAGCATCTCCAACCGCGCGCTCCTGATGGCTGCGCTGTGCCCGCAGCCCACAACCATCCACGGCCTGCTTCATTCGGACGACACGCAGGTGATGCTGGCGGCGCTGGCGCAGCTGGGCTGCGGGCTTGACGTCGATGGCGACCGCGTGCGGATACACGGCGGCGGGCTGGGCGCCCGGCGCGCCATGCAGGCCGATCTGTTCCTGGGCAACGCCGGCACCGCCATGCGCCCGCTGGTGGCCGTGCTGGCCATCCTGGGCGGCCAATACACGCTGGACGGCGTGCCGCGCATGCGCGAGCGGCCCATAGCCGACCTGGTCGACGCCCTGCTTGATTTTGGCTGCCAGGTCAGCTGGCTGGGCGAGCCCGGGTTCCCGCCGCTGCGCATAGCCACGCCGCGCCGGGGCAGCCAGCGCCGCGTCGCCGTGCGCGGGTCGGTATCCAGCCAGTTCGTGACGGCGCTGCTCATCGCGCTGCCGCTGGCGGCGCGCGACGCCGCGGCTGGCGACATCGTGGTGGAGATCAGCGGCGAGCTCATCTCGCGCCCCTACGTGGACATCACGCTGGGGCTGCTGGCGCGGTTTGGCATCTCCGTTCAAAACGACCAGTACCGGCGCCTGACGATCCCGGCCGGCAGCCGCTACGCATCGCCCGGGGAACTGCAGGTGGAGCCGGACGCGTCAACGGCCAGCTATTTCATCGCTGCGGCCACGCTCTCCCGGCCCGGCAAAGCCAGCCCGGGGCTGACCATAGACGGCCTGGACGAAAACGCCGTGCAGGGAGACATCCGCTTTGTCGATGCGGCAAGGCAGATGGGCGCCGACATCCGCAGCCATGCCGGCAGCCTGCACGTGCAGCCGGCGCGGCTCCCGCTGCAAGCGCTGGACCTGGATTGCAACCACATCCCCGACGCGGCCATGACGCTGGCCATGATGGCGCTCTTTGCCAACGGCCGCAGCACGCTGCGCAACATCGCCAGCTGGCGCGTCAAGGAAACCGACCGGCTGGCCGCCATGGCCATCGAGCTGCGCAAGCTGGGCGCCGCCGTTGAAGAAGGCAGCGACTTCCTCGTCATCACGCCGCCGGCGGCAGATAGCTGGCGCGCAGCCTGCCTGGGCACCTGGGACGACCACCGCATGGCCATGTGCGGCGCGCTGGCCGCGTTCAACCCGGCGCGGCGTCCGGTGCGGATCGAAGATCCGGCCTGCGTAGCCAAGACCTTTCCGGACTTCTTCGAGACCCTGTTCATGCTGGCCGAGCCGGCGCAGGACGTTCCGGTCATCTGCATCGATGGTCCCAGCGCATCGGGCAAGGGCACGCTGGCCAGCGCACTGGCGCAGGTTCTGGGGTTTCATTACCTGGATTCGGGCGCGCTGTACCGCCTTGCCGGCGTGGCGGCAAGGCGGCGCCAGATCCCGATCAGCGTCGATCATGCCGCCGCCATTGCGCAGTTATGCCAGTCATTGCAGCCCCGGTTTGTCGGCGAGCGCGTCCTGCTGGACGGCGAAGACCTGGGAGCGGCGATCCGCAGCGAGCAGGCGGGCATGGACGCATCGACGCTGTCGGCCTGGCCGCTGGTGCGGACGGCACTGCTGCAGACGCAACGCAGCGCGGCGCAGCTGCCCGGGCTCGTGACCGATGGCCGCGACATGGGCACCGTGGTCTTTCCGCGCGCCCGGCTCAAGGTTTTCCTGACCGCCAGCGTGGCAGAACGCGCACGGCGCCGGCAGGGGCAATTGCGCGCGCGCGGAATAGACGCTAAAATTGATCAGTTGCGCGCAGACTTGGAAGCACGCGATGCGCGAGATCGATTGCGCGCCGCCTCGCCGCTCAAGCCTGCGGGTGACGCATTGCTGCTGGACAACTCGGACCTATCCATTGCAGAATCAAAGGCCCGAGTCCTTGACTGGTGGCAGCAAAAGCAGTGCCTTGAGCCCGCCTGAAAGCGCGCAAGGTGCACTGCGGGCGCTCTATTTTTGCAGCGCCCGACAATCAGGCCCACCGGATCCGCACGTCGCGTCGGCACAGCCGACGCAGCGGAGCCGGTGATTTTGCAGTTTTGAACCCGCGGTCAGACACCGCCCTCAGCCCCCGCGCGCAGAACGCGGCCATGGCGCATCCGCCGCGCCATTTCGCAGCCTCTGCCCGCACAGGAAATATCTTTCATGTCCGAATCATTCGCCGAACTGTTTGAAGAATCACTGCAACGCACAGAGATGCGTCCCGGGGAAGTGGTCCCCGCCGAAGTCGTCCGCGTAGAGCACAGCTACGTCATCGTCAACGCAGGCCTCAAGTCCGAAGCCTATATTCCCATCGATGAATTCAAGAACGACCAGGGAGAAATCGAAGTGGAAGCCGGCGCCTACGTGCCGGTGGCCATCGATACGGTAGAAAACGGTTATGGCGACACCATCCTCAGCCGCGACATCGCCAAGCGCCTGGCATCGTGGATGGAGCTGGAAAAGGCGCTGGAGTCCGGCGACTACATCGAGGGCACGATCTCCGGCCGCGTCAAGGGCGGCATGACCGTCATGATCAACGGCATCCGCGCGTTCCTGCCCGGCTCGCTGGTCGACACGCACCCGGTCAAGGACCTGGGCACGTTCGAGGGCAGGACCGAGGAATTCAAGGTCATCAAGCTGGACCGCCGCCGCAACAACGTGGTCATCTCGCGTCGCGCCGTGCTGGAGGACAGCATGAGCGAGGTACGCGAGAAGCTGCTGGCCACGCTCAAGGAAGGCCAGATCCTGGACGGCGTGGTCAAGAACATCACCGAGTACGGTGCCTTTGTCGACCTGGGCGGCATAGACGGACTGCTGCACATCACCGACATGGCCTGGCGCCGCGTGCGCCACCCCAGCGAGGTGGTGCAGACTGGCCAGGAACTGACGGTCAAGGTGCTCAAGTTCGACCCCGAGCGCGAACGCGTCTCGCTGGGCCTGAAGCAGCTGGGCGACGACCCCTGGGTCGGCGTCAGCCGCCGCTACCCGCAGGGCACGCGCATGTTTGGCAAGGTCACCAACCTGGCCGACTACGGCGCCTTCGTCGAGCTGGAGCCCGGCATAGAAGGCCTGGTGCACGTGTCTGAAATGGACTGGACCAACCGCAACGTCGCGCCAAGCAAGGTGGTTTCGGTGGGCGACGAAGTGGAAGTCATGATCCTGGACATAGACGAGACCAAGCGCCGCATCAGCCTGGGCATGAAGCAGTGCCAGCCCAATCCGTGGAAGGAATTCGACCAGAACCACCGGCGCGGTGACCGCGTCAAGGGTCCGATCAAGTCCATCACCGACTTTGGCATCTTCATTGGCCTGAACGCCGGCGTCGACGGGCTGGTGCACGTGTCCGACCTGTCGTGGAACGAGCCGGGCGAGAGCGCCATCCACAACTACAGCAAGGGCCAGGAAGTCGAGGCGGCCGTGCTGGCAGTCGACGTCGACCGCGAACGCATCAGCCTGGGCATCAAGCAGCTGGACCAGGACCCGTTCATCACCTTTGTCTCGGTCAACGACCGGGGCCAGGACGTCAGCGGAACGGTGACGTCGGTGGACGAGCGCGGTGCCGAGATCGACCTGGGCAACGACGTGGTGGGCTACCTGCGCGCAGCGGAAATCAGCCAGGACCGGGTCAGCGACGCCAGCGACGTCCTCAAGGTGGGTGACGAAGTGACCGCGGCCATCGTCCACGTTGACCGCAAGAACCGCAACATCCAGCTGTCCATCCGCGCCCGCGACGGGAGTGACCGGCGTGGCAGCCAAGACAGCTACGACGACGCCAGCGGCAAGACCAACCTGGGTGCGCTGCTGCGTGCCAAGCTGGACGACAGCGACGGCGACGACGACGAATGAGACTGCGGCGCGCGGCCGCGCGACCTGTCAAGCCCTCATGCGGGCTCAAGCGGGTCCGTGCGGCTGCTATCCCACCTCTTTGGACAGGCAAATGACATGACGCGATCCGAGCTGATCAGCCTCCTGGCCGAGCAATTCGACCAGTTGACGCAGCGTGACATCAAGCTGGCAGTGGAGCAGATCACCGACGCCATGGCCGAGGCGCTGGCACAGCAGCAGCGCGTCGAGGTGCGGGGGTTTGGCAGCTTTTCCATCACGGTGCGCCCGCCGCGCATGGGGCGCAATCCGCGCACCGGCGAAAGCGTTGCCATTGCCGAGCAGCGCGTCCCGCATTTCAAGCCGGGCAAGGCGCTGCGCGACGCCGTGGCGCCCATCGCCAAGAAGAAAACGACCCGGTGACCCGGCGCGGGGTCCCGGCACTTTCGACTTTCTGCTTGCCGGGCGCGCCGATCGGGCCGGCCGCCCCTGCGCAGCCGGCGCAGGTACACTGCCCCATGTTGCAGCCAGCGGCCGTCGGGGACACTTGCGCCTGAGCGCGGCGCAAGACCGGCGGCGCAGGCTTGGACAATCACATGGAATTAGACCTGAACTGGATCCTGCTGGGGCTGCCGCTGGCCTTTGCGCTGGGCTGGCTGGCGTCACGCGTGGACCTGCGCCAGCTGCGCCTGGAAAACACCAATGCGCCCAAGGCGTACTTCCGGGGGCTGGGTCATCTGCTGAACGAGCAGCAGGACGAGGCCATAGACGCGTTCATCGAGGCCATCCAGAAGGACCCGGACACCTCCGAACTGCACTTTGCGCTGGGCAACCTGTTTCGCCGCCGTGGCGAATACGAGCGCGCCGTGCGCGTGCACGAGCACCTGGTCTCGCGCGCGGACCTGAGCAACGCGGACCGCGAGCGTGCACAGCATGCCCTGGCGCTGGATTTCCTGGCCGCCGGGTTGCTGGACCATGCCGAAGCCGCCCTGCTGAAACTCCAGGGCACCCCATACGAGAGCGATGCCCGCCTGGCGCTGCTTGCCCTGTACGAGCGGGCGCACGACTGGGACCGCGCCACCGACATGGCACGCCAGCTGCAGGCGGGTGGCCAGGCGGACTTCAGTGCACGCGTCGCGCACCACCTGTGCGAGCAGGCGGCGCAGTTGCAAAGGGAAGGCAACGATGCAGGCGATGGCGCCTGTGCCGAGCCGGTGCGCGCGCTGCTCGAGCAGGCCGTGCAGGAAGCGCCGGACGCGGTGCGGGCGGGCATCGAGCTGGCGCGGCTGCTGGCCCGCACGGGCCAGGCGCCCGGCGCGCACGACGCCTTTGCTGCAGTGGTCGCACGCGCGCCGGCGTTTGCGCCGCTGGTCGCGACCGAGATGGTGCAGCAGGCAACGCACTGCGCCCGCGTGCCGCAAACAGCCGGCCTGCTGGAAGACATCTACGCAAAGGCCCCTTCCGTGGATCTTGCCGACGCGCTGGCCCGGGCCGACCTGGCGGCGGGCCGGCCGGCCGCAACAGCCAGGCAGCGCTACGTCCGGCATATGAGGCAGGAGCCGTCCATCATTGCCGCGGATCACTGGCTGGCGCAGGGCCGCCTGAGCGACGCGGGGGACGGGGAAGCCCATGCCCTGCTGTCCCGGTCGGTGGCAGGCGCCGCGCTGCCGCAGTCGCGCTATCGCTGCGCTGCCTGCGGCTTTGAAGCCAGCGATCATTTCTGGCAATGCCCGGGCTGCCAGAGCTGGGACAGCTTCCCACCGCGCCGCATCGAAGAGCTGTAAGCCCACGCCAACCCTGAGGTTGCAGCAGCCCGGCGCGCCGCGCCGACTCACGGACGCGCCGGTTGCACCAGGTCCATGCGTCGGCGCAGGTGGGCCGCTGTTGCGATGTCTCCCGCCTGCTCGGCCAGCTTCAGCTGCACGCCCAGCCACGCCAGCAGCGGACGCCGCCAGCCCTGCCCGGAAGCTGTTTCAACCATGTCGGCCACCTGTGCCGGCGCGATGCGCGTCTGTTGCAGCAGCACGCCGCCCGCCACCAGCCGCGCGAGCGGGTCGCCGATGGCCGCCAGGTCCGCACCACCTGCTGCAATGGCCTGGTGCTGTGAGGGCAGGTTCGCCACGTCCTGCGGACTGGCCTGCCCGCGCAGATAGCGGGCGTACGCGCGCTCGCCCGGCCCGGCGTCTGCGGCCAGCGGGGCAAAGCCGTCGCAGGGACCGAAGTCCAGGCTGGCCACCTGCAGCGCGCAGCGGGTGAGCTCGACCCGCGCCACCAGGTCGGCACGGCCCGTGCGCGTGGTTTCCGCGCGAGCGCTGTCAAACTCCCGCCGGGCCGCCCTGCTGCGACCGGCCAGCCAGGCCTGCTCATAGCGCTGCAAGTGGCCCACCGCATTGACGCGCCAGTCCGGCGCCGCCGGGCCCGCCGCACAGGCCGCGAGCAGGGCAGCCACGACGCCCAGACCAGCAAGAATCCACCCTGAAGGCATTGATGTCATGGCAGCGTGATTTCCTTTTTTGACGGCGCAAACGGCCACTTGCCACGCAGTTCGGTGACCATCCCATCCACCTTGTCGAGGCTGTCCTGCACGTCGCCGCGCAGGTCGTCCAGGCCATCGGTTGCGGTCCGCAGATTGCCGCTGACCGCCTCGCCATCGTCCAGGATGCGGTCCAGCCGGGCTACCGCTGCGCGGACGTCGCGCAGCAGCGCTTGCAGCTCCCGCGTGGCCGCCTGGGCCTCAGATGCAACGCCCCCGGGGCCCAGAACCTGCTGGTGCACCGCCAAGACCACCGCGTCCAGGTGCGTCACCAGCTCATTGAGCTTGCCCAGGGTGGCGGAAATCTGGCGGGCGTCTTCCGGGTTCCCGGTCAGCGCGCCCAAAAGGCCGCCCGACTCCGGGTCCGCGGAAGCCAGCTGCCCGGACAGCACGTTGATGCGCTGCAGCGTCTGCCGCAGGTCCGACCGGCGCGACGTCAGTTGCTCGATGTTTTGCAGCACATCCCGCGCGTCGGTCACCATCCTGGGGATCTCCTCGGAGACATCGCCACGCAGCAGCGGGCGCCGCGCGCCGTCGGGCAGCGGCGGATCGTCGGGCAGGCCGGTAAACGCGCGCAGGCGCGCGGCGCCGACCAGGCCGCGCTCCAGCGTGTAGACGCTGGACGTACGCAGCCAGTGCGCGTCCTTGACCGGCACGTCGACACGGATTTGCACCTCGCCGCTGCCAACCAGGTCGATCTTGCTGACGCGCCCGACCGGGAATCCGGAAAAAGTCATGTCCATGCCCACGACCACGCCTTCGGAATCATCGGTCAGCAGGTACAGCGGCTGCGTCACCTCAAAGGCGCCACGCGCGCCCATCAGGTAGAGCGCCGAGCCCAGCAGCACCGCCGCCATGAACAGCAGCAGCAGGATCGCGCGGAACTCGACGCCGCGCCGCGCCCTGCCGCTCAGCACCGTGACCGCCGGCGCTTCGTCGTCTTGCGTCTCGTCTTCTTCCGCCATGGATGTCACTGGTAATTGCCCACGAGCGAGGCGATCTCGATCAGGAACAGCAGGGAAAACATCTGCATCAGCCCGCGCAGCTCGACCCGCGTCCGCGACGCGGTGGACGCAAAGTGACGCAGCGCGTTGGCCACGGGCAGGACCGCCACCGAAAGCGCGAACAGCCCGGTCTTGAGGACAAAGATGAGCGTGACGGCCGGGTCAAAGATGTGCCCCACCGCGCGGTTGTACGCCGGCGCACCGGCCAGCGTAAAGCCGTAGATGGCGACATACGCAAGCAGCAGGGACACGATGCAGCTGACCGCCGCAAGCAGCAAGACGGCAAAAACGGAGGCGATGACCCGCGGCAGCACCTCGTAGCTGAGCGGATGGCGCACCGCGCCTGCGGCGCGGCTGTGCCACTCGGTGGCGTAGATCTCAGACGCGCCGGGCACGCTGTAGTTGATCGCCACGTACAGCGCCGCCACCAGCGGAATCAGCTCCAGCACGAGAACGCGCACGATGGCCTGCAGCGCAAACGACGAGAGTCCGTACGCAAACGCCGTGACGACCATGATGCGGATGACGACCACGTTGAAGATGGCCATCAGGATGGTGAACCCCGGCAGGCTCGGGCCGGCGGCAAGATAGATCTGCTGCAGGACGGTGGCGCGCGGCTCCTTGCGGTAGCTGGACGGCGAGAACGCCAGCACCATGAGCTGCGCGCCAATGAAGAGCACCTCCCACCAGCTGAACCAGCGGTAGAGCACCTGGCGCAGCAGGCGCCGTGAATCCGACTGCCGTGTGCAAGCCGGTTTCATGGCGCAGCCCCGGCCATGGACGCGCCGCATGTCCCGGCGTCCATGCATGACCATCGCGATGAAGGCAACCCAGACCGCCACATCGCTGCAAGTATGCCTGACGCGGCCTGCCTGCCGTCAAAACCGCGCCGCTGCAAATGCGCGTTGCGGACCCGGGCCGCTGCCGATGCTTGCCCGCGCCGCGGCATCGTCAGGCACCGGCCGTGGCGCGGCGAACCCGCGCCTTCCTGCCGCGACCCGGCGTTCAGGCTTTCTTGGCCACCCGGCTGGGCAGCTTTTCCTTGATGCGGGCCTTCTTGCCGCTGAGCTTGCGCAGGTAGTACAGCTTGGCGCGGCGCACGTCACCATGGCGCTTGACCTCGATGCCGGCAATCAGCGGCGAATACGTCTGGAACGTGCGCTCAACGCCTTCGCCGCTGGACATCTTGCGGACCGTGAACGAGCTGCCCAGGCCGCGATTGCGCTTGGCAATGACCACGCCCTCGTAGATCTGGACGCGCTTGCGCACGCCCTCGACCACGTTGACGCTGACGGCCACCGTATCGCCGGCGCCAAAGGGCGGGATATCCTTGCCCAGCCGCTCTATTTCCTCTTTTTCAAGAGTTTGAATCAAGTTCATGGTTTTTCCTGCCGCGATCGTGTTCAGCTACGCTGCCGGCGGCCCAGCGCGGGCGGCCACCCGTTGAAATTGCAGGTCTGGCAGAGGATCGCAAAGCCCGCAATTATAGCTTTTCTGCGCCCTGCTCCAGCACGTGCAGGTCCTCCGGCGCGAGCCGGCCAGCAGCGCGTGCGGCGGCCAGCAGGTCCGGGCGGCTCCGGGCCGTGGCCAGCAGGCTCTGCTCGCGCCGCCAGCGCGCAATGCGCTCGTGGTGCCCGGACAGCAGCACGACCGGCACGTCCTGCTCCTGCCAGCGCTCCGGACGCGTGTAGTGCGGGCCGTCCAGCAGCCCGTCCAGCGCGGGCGCAAAGCTGTCCTGCTGGTGGCTGCGCTCATCGTGCAACACGCCCGGCTGCAGGCGCGCAACGGCGTCGAGCAGCGCCATGGCGGCGATTTCGCCGCCCGAGAGCACGAAGTCGCCCAGGCTGATCTGCACGTCAACGTGGCGATCGACAAAGCGCTGGTCCACGCCCTCATAGCGGCCGCACACCAGGATCGCGCCGCTGCTGGCGGCCCACGCCGCCACGTCGGACTGGTCCAGCGTCTTTCCCGCCGGGGAAAACAGCACCACCGGTGCCGGTTCTGCGCCCGCATCCTCGCGCGCGCGGCGCACGGCGCGCAGGCAGGCGGCCAGCGGCTCGGCCATCAGGACCATGCCCGGGCCACCGCCAAACGGGCGGTCGTCGACGCGGCGGTAGTTGCCCTCGCCGTAATCACGCAACGGCCACAGCCCCAGGTCAACGGTCTTGTTCGCGAAGGCGCGCCGGTTTACCCCCGCCTGCTGCAACGGCGCAAGCAGCTCGGGAAACAGCGTGATGACGTCAAAGCGCACGGTTCACTGGATCGCTGCCGGGCTGGCCACCTGCGGCTGACCGGCGCTGAAGAGCGCGGCCACGTCCACCGCGTCAAAGCGCTGCTGCGCGCCGCAGAATTCGCAGTTGACCTCGACACGTTCCTGTTCGCGCAGGATCGCCATGACCTCGGCCTCCCCCAGGCCCTGCAGCATGGCAGCAACGCGCTGGCGGTCACAGGTGCAGTGAAACGCCGGTCGCGCAATGTCCAGCAGCTGCAGGGGCTCGTCCCAGAACAGCCGGCGCAGGATGGTTGCGGCGTCCAGCTCCAGCAGCTCCTGTGCGCCCAGGCTCTGCGCCAGCGTGCCCAGGCGGGTATGTGCGTCCGCGTCGCTGCCCTGCTGCCCCGGCATGCGCTGGACCATGAGCCCGCACGCAGCGCGGGTGTCCGCGGCCAGGACCAGTGCGGTCTCCAGCTGCTCGGACTGGCGCATGTAGCCGGTGATCATCTGCGCGACGCTCGTCAGCGGCTGCCCGGACGCGTCAGCCAGCGGGACCACGCCCTGCCAGGCCTTCCGGCCCGGCCCCAGCCCGCGCGGGTCCAGCGTGATGGCGCAGCGGCCCCGGCCTGCGGCGTTGACCAGCTGCACCAGCGTTGTATCTTCTTCTATGGGAGCCGACAGCGTGGCCATCGCGCGCAGGCGAAGCTGCGCATCGACCTCGGCAACGGCAACGGGGACCGGGCCGTCGCCTGCCACCTGCAGGATCAGCGATCCGTCAAACTTGATGCTGCTGCGCAGCAGCGTGGCCGCAGCGGTCATTTGCCCAAGCATGTGCACCACCGGCTGCGGGTATCCGCTGCCCTGCCCGCTGGCACTGCGGCGCTGCAGCAGCTCCTGCCAGGTGTCGGTGAGGCGCACCAGCGCACCGCGCACCGGCAGGCCGTCGAAGATGAACTTGTGCAGCTCGGACATACACCTTCAGGTGGCGCCCGCATCCAGCCTTTTCAAGCCGGCACGAAAGCGGCGCGCGTTCTCCACGTAGTGGTCGGCGCCCTGCCGCAGCATGGCCGCCTGCTCGGCGCTGAGCTGGCGCACCACGCGCGCCGGTGCGCCCAGGATCATGCTGCCGTCGGGGAATTCCTTGCCTTCGGTCACCAGCGCGCCGGCGCCAACCAGGCACTGCCTGCCGATGCGTGCCCCGTTGAGGATGATGGCACCGATGCCGATCAGCGATTCATCGCCTATGGTGCAGCCGTGCAGCATCACCTTGTGGCCCACCGTGACGCGCTCGCCGATCCGGACCGGGAAGCCGGCGTCGGCGTGCACCACGCTGGCGTCCTGGATGTTGCTGCCCGCGCCCAGGTGCAGCAGCTCGGTATCGCCGCGCAGCACGGCGCCAAACCAGACGCTGGCGTCGCGGTCCAGGCGAACCTCGCCCATGACGTCCGCCGAGTCGGCGATCCACGCCGTCTCGTGCACCTGTGGAATCTTGTCGTCAAGTTGATATACCGCCACTGCGCGTCTCCTTTCATGCTGGCAACACGGCCATTCTAAGGACGGGTTGCGCCACGACTCGGAATCAGCAAACGCATGCGCGGGTCCCCGGCACTGGCTGCGTCTGCGCACGGCAGGCCGGAAATGAAACTCGTGCTGCGGCCAGAGCCGACGGCGACGCACGACACGCACTGCCGGGTCCATGCCGGATTTTTCCCCACCATGATGACGCCGTGCCGAAGACGAAAACACGCGAGACCTGCCGCGGCAGGACACCGGCCCGGGCCGGACGCGTTATGCTGCGGCTGTTGTGCCTTTTTTGACTTGTCTTGCCCCATGTCGCTTCAAACAGAGAGAATCGCTGCGTTTACCGTGGACTCATACAGCACGCTGCTGGACGTGGACAGTGCGGCCGCCGCACTTGCGGGCTGGGTTGCCGATGCCGAGCGCGTCGCTGCCGTCTGGCGCCAGCAGTCGCTGGCGTACGCCACCACCTGCAATTTCATCGGCCACTACCAGACCTTCTATGAACTCAACCACGCGGCGCTGACTTACGCACTGGCCCGTGAGGGCGTGCGGCCCGGCGCTGAAAAAATCCGGGAGGCGCTTGCGATCTATCATGATTTGCAGCCGTTCCCGGATGTGCGCAGCGGCATTGCCCGCCTGCGCGAGCTGGGGTTCCCCGTGTACGTCGTCTCCAACGGCGATCCCGACATGCTCCGCTCCCTGCTGCGCGACGCGCACATAGAAGACGTGGTCAGCGGCGTGGTCAGCGTCCATGAGATCCGCCGCTACAAGCCGGCGGTTGAGATCTACCAGCACGCGGCCAGACGCATGGATCAGCCCACCTGGGCCATCGCGCACGTCAGCGCCGGCTGGTTTGACGTGGCTGGCGCCATGCACGCGGGCATGCAGGGCGTCTGGATGAATCGCAAGGACCTGCCCGCCGAGATCTTTGGCCCGTTCCCGGCACCGGACCTGACAGCAGACGGGTTCGACGCCTTGATTCAGGCCTTGTCCTGAGCCGGTCAGAGCGCATCGAGCGCCCGCGCTCGGGCAATGTGTGCCAATTAAACAAAGGAGCCTCACATGACCATGCCACTTGAATTCGTGCGCCAAGGGGTCGAGCAATTCGCCGATCGCACGGCCGTTTATTTTGGCAACCACACGCTGACGTTTTCCGAAGCCAACGACGCCTCCAACCGCATCGCTGCCGGGTTCGCCGAAGCGGGGCTGAAAAAAGGCGACCACGTCGGCTTGGTGTATGGCAACGGTCTATGGACCATTTCGGTCGATTTTGCAACCATGAAAAGCGGCCTGGTGCGCGTGCCGCTGAACCCACGGCTATCAGTCGAAGAGCACGCCCGCATGCTGGCCGAGGCCGACGTCAACATCCTCGTGCACGATGCCGACACCCGAGAGCGAGCGACTGAATTGCTGCAACGCATGCCCGACGGCAATGCACTTGGCCTTGGCTGTGCGGCTGCCGACGGGCACGGGCCCAATCTGCTGGACGAGAAGTTTGCAGGCGCCGGGGAGCCTGACGTGGCCATCCACGCCGGCGATCCGCTCCTGCTCATCTACACCTCGGGTACCACCGGCAGGCTCAAGGCCGTGATCCATACGCACGGCAGCTTTGGCGCGATCGGCGACAACATACTGGCCAACCTGATGAGCCCGGGGCCGGATTCGGTCATGCTGCATGCTGCATCGCTCATACACGCCAGCGGCACCTTCGTGTTGCCGTACTGGAGCCGCGGCGGCGCGTCAGCGGTGCTGTCCAGCTTTGTGCCCCATGACTTTGCCCAGGCCATCGCCCGCTACCGGGTGACCGAAACCAACGTGGTGCCCACCATGCTCGGCATGCTGTTTTCCACGGGCGCCCTGGACGAAGCCGACGTCTCGTCGCTGCGCACCATCATTTATGGCGCCAGCCCCATGCCACGGCCCATTTTGGAGCGGGGCATCGCGCATTTTGGCAATATTTTCAAGCAGTATTATGGCCAGACAGAGGCGCCGCTGGCCATTACCGTATTGACCGAGGAGGACCACCGCAACCCCGAACTGTGGGAGTCCTGCGGCCGGCCCTCATCAGACGTTGAACTGCGCATCACCGACAAGCACGGCAAACCGGTGACCACCGGCGAAATCGGCGAAATACAGCTGCGTGCGCCCTTTACCATGCAGGGCTACTACAAAGCCGACGAGCTCAACGCTGAAATGTGGATGCACGGCCGCTGGTTGCGCACGCGCGACATGGCGCGCGCCGACGACAACGGCTACATCTACCTGATGGACAGAAGCAGCGACATGATCATCACCGGCGGCTATAACGTCTACCCGCGCGAAGTCGAAGATGTGCTGCTCGGACACCCAGCCGTAGCCGAATGCGCCGTTGTGGGTGCACCTGACCCCAAATGGGTGGAGGCCGTCACAGCCTTTGTCGTCTTACGCGCCGGGCAGGCGGTCAGCGGAGACGAATTGCGTGAACTCACACGCAGCCATCTGGCCGGCTACAAGGTGCCCAAGACGGTACGCTTTGTCGACAGCATCCCCAAAACATCGGTCGGCAAGGTCTTGCGCCGCGCAGTGCGCGAGCAGCTGCGCAAGGAAGCGGAGGCAAAACCAGAGAAAGCCGATTGACATGACTTATGAGGACATCCGGGTTGAAACCGACGGCGTTGTCACCACGGTCGTCATGGCCCGCCCGGACCGCCGCAACGCGGTCGACGGCCGCATGGCCGCCGAGCTGGCCGACGCCTTCCGCAACTTCGAGGCGTCCGACGCCAGGGTGGCCGTGCTCTGGGGTGAAGGCGGCCATTTTTGCGCCGGCGCGGACCTCAAGGCCATTGGCAGCGCACGCGGCAACCGCACCACGCCGCACGGAGACGGTCCCATGGGCATCTCGCGCCTGCAGTTGAGCAAGCCCATCATTGCCGCCGTCAGCGGCCACGCGGTGGCCGGCGGGCTGGAGCTGGCACTGTGGTGCGATCTGCGGGTGGCCGAGCACAGCGCCGTCTTTGGCGTTTTCTGTCGGCGCTGGGGCGTGCCGCTGATCGATGGCGGCAGCGTGCGGCTGCCGCGCCTCATCGGCCAGTCGCGCGCCATGGACATGATCCTGACCGGCCGCCCCGTGCCGGCTGATGAAGCCGAGCGGTTCGGGCTGGCAAACCGCCTCGTGCCCGACGGACAGGCGCTGCCTGCGGCGCAGGAGCTGGCCACGCAACTGGCCGGCTTTCCGCAAACCTGCCTGCGCAGCGATCGTGCGTCGCTGCTGGCGCAATGGGACCTGCCGGAGGCGGCAGCCATGGCACGCGAGTTTGCCATCGGCCTGTCCGCGCTCGAGGCCGATGGCCACGACGGTGCCCGGCGTTTTGCCGGCGGTGCGGGCCGGCACGGTGCTTTTGAGTAAAGTGCGGGCATTTGCATCCGCCAGTCAACAGAAGGAAACGCATGGCCGAGCTGCGCACCGATCACGAGGAAGGCATCCTGACGCTGACCATCAGCAACCCGGGCCAGCGCAACGCGCTGAACCCGGTGATGTACGCGGCCGGCGTCGAAGCGCTGGCCAGCGCCGGCTCCAGCGCCGACGTGCGCTGCATCGTGCTGACCGGCGCGGGCGACAACTTCTGCGCTGGCGGCAACCTGCAGCGGCTCCAGGAAAACCGCCAGCAGCCCGATGCCGTGCAGGCCGCATCGATCACCGGGCTGCACAACTGGATCGAGGCCATCGCCACCTGCCCCAAGCCGGTGATCGCGGCCGTGGAGGGCGCGGCCGCAGGCGCCGGGTTTTCGCTGGCGCTGGCCTGCGATCTCATCGTGGCGGCCCAGGACGCGCTCTTCGTCATGGCGTACAGCACGGTTGCGCTGTCACCGGATGGTGGTGCAAGCTGGCACCTGGCGCGGGCCCTGCCGCGCCAGCTCGCCTGCGAGCTGATGATGGCCGTGCCGCGCGTCAGTGCGCAGCGCCTGCACGAGCTGGGCTTGGTCAACCGTGTGACCGAACCGGGGACGGCATTGCCAACGGCGCTGGACTGGGGCCGGCAACTGGGCCAGCGTGCACCCAACGCCCTGGCCAGCATCAAGGAGCTGCTGTCGGACGCCGCATCGAACAGCCTGCATGAGCAACTGGACCTGGAGCGGGACCACTTTGTCCGCAACCTGCACCACCCCAACGCCGGCATCGGCATCGCCGCGTTCCTGCAGCGCCAGCAACCGCACTTCCAGCGCTGAGCCGGCATCCGGGCTGCGGCGTGGATCGCGCGGGGCCACGCAACGTGCCTGCGCCTGCGGAATGCGGGGCACCCTGCAGGCGACAATAAGCCCTGTTGCAGTCACCCAAGGGACAGTAGATGAATGGTTTTGTTCTTACCATGGAAGAACGCGATGCGATCAATCAGGGTCGCTGGTTTTGTTCGTTGTCCCCCGTCCTGCGGCATGATATTCTCAGATGCGCTTCGGTCAAACGCTTCGACGACGGCGACCTGATCGCCGCTCGCGGCGATCCGGCCCGCCTGTGGCTGGGCTGCGCCGGCGGTGCCGTGCGCGTATGCTCGACCTCGCTGGCCGGCAAGCAGATCACGCTGACGTACATCGAGCCGGGCATCTGGTTTGGCGACATCGCCATGTTCGATGGCGACCAGCGCACGCACGACGCCTACGCACATGGCCCCACCACCGTCCTGTCCGTCACGCGCAGCAACCTGGAGCGGCTGCTCAAGCAGCACGTGGAATTGTACGAAGCGCTGCTGCAGCTGCAGGCACGGCGCATCCGCCTGCTGTTTGGCCAGGTCGAGGACCTGGTCGCGCTGCCGCTGCGCGCGCGTCTGGCCAAGCAGCTGCACCAGCTCATGCGCAGCTATGGCGCCCCGCATCCCGAGCACAGCGACGAGACGCTGATCACGCTCAGGCTGGCGCAGGAAGAGCTGGCTCAGCTCCTGGGTGCGTCGCGCCAGCGCGTCAACCAGGAGCTCAAAGCGCTGGAGCGGGACGGAGTGATCCGCATCGACGCTGCGGGCCTGGTCGTGCGCGATCCGCAGCAGCTGAGCGCGGCGGGCAGCGGCGACTGAACGATTGGCAGACAGACACATGAACGACAAGACAGCATCCTTGACAGAAACCCGCACGGTGCCGGAGCGCCACGCGCTTGACCTCGATGCCCTGCAGGGCTGGCTGGAACGGCACGTCGCCGGTTACGCCGGTCCGGTTTCGGTAACCATGTTCAAGGGCGGGCAGTCCAACCCCACGTACAAGCTGGCGACGCCGGGGGCAACATACGTGCTGCGCGCCAAGCCCGGCCCCAAGGCCAAGCTGTTGCCGTCCGCGCACGCCATTGAGCGCGAGTTCCGGGTCATGCGCGCACTGGCGCAGACCGACGTCCCGGTGGCCCGGATGCACGCGCTCTGCGAGGACGAATCGGTCCTTGGCCGCGCGTTCTACGTCATGGAATACGTCCAGGGCCGCGTCCTGTGGGACCAGTCGCTGCCGGGCATGACGCGCAGCGAGCGCGCGGCCATCTACGACGAGATGAACCGGGTCATCGCGGCGCTGCACAAGGTCGACTACAGGGCGGTGGGGCTTGCGGACTACGGCCGGCCCGGCCAGTACCTGGAGCGCCAGATCAGCCGCTGGAGCAAGCAGTACAAAGCGTCCATCACGCAGCCCATCGCCGAGATGGACAACCTCATGGACTGGTTGCCCGAGCACATCCCGCAGGCCGCGCACGGCGGGCTGACCAGCATCGTCCATGGCGACTACCGCCTGGACAACCTGATCTTCCACCCCAGTGAGCCGCGCATCATCGCCGTGCTGGACTGGGAGCTGTCCACGCTGGGCCATCCGCTTGCCGACTTCAGCTACCACTGCATGTCCTGGCACATCGGCGCCGAGCTGTTTCGCGGCATCGGCGGGCTGGACCTGGCTGCGCTGGGCATTCCGGCCGAGTCGGACTACATCGCGCGCTACTGCCAGCGCACCGGCTTTGCCAGTCCCGACGAGCTGGCGCCGCACTGGAATTTTTACCTGGCCTACAACATGTTCCGCATCGCCGCCATTCTGCAGGGCATCGCCAAGCGCGTCGAGGCAGGCACCGCGGCAAGCGAGCAGGCCCGCGCCAGCGGCGCGCGTGCGCGCCCGCTGGCCGAGCTGGGCTGGCAATTCGCGCAACGCGCCTGAGGGCCCTTCGATTTCTCACCATCACCCAGGAGTCTCACATGGAATTTGAATACACCGACAAGGTCAAGCGGCTGCAAGACAAGCTGCTGGCCTTCATGGACGAGCATATCGGTCCCAACGAAGCACGCTACCTCGAAGAAGTCGCCGCCAACCGCGCCAATGGTGACCCGTGGGTGCCGACCAAGATCATCGAAGAGCTCAAGCCCAAGGCACGCGCGCAGGGGCTGTGGAACCTCTTCCTGCCCCAGTCCGAGCGCGCTCCGGAGGGGCTGTCCAACCTGGAATACGCACCGCTGTGCGAGATCATGGGCCGCGTTGCCTGGGCCCCCGAGGTGTTCAACTGCTCGGCGCCCGATACCGGCAACATGGAAACGCTGGAGCGCTACGGCTCCGAAGCCAACAAGAACGAGTGGCTGGAGCCGCTGCTTGCTGGCGAGATCCGCTCGGCCTTCCTCATGACCGAGCCGGCGGTAGCCTCCTCGGATGCGACCAACATCGAATGCTCCATCCGGCGCGACGGCGACGCGTACGTCGTCAACGGCCGCAAGTGGTGGTCTTCCGGCGCCGGCGATCCGCGCTGCAAGGTCTACATCGTCATGGGCAAGACCGACCCGGACGCCGCGCGCCACGCGCAGCAGTCCATGATCCTCATCCCGGCGGACGCCCCTGGCATCACCGTGGTGCGGCCGCTGACCGTTTTCGGCTATGACGACGCGCCGCACGGCCACATGGAAGTTGAGCTCAAGGACGTGCGCGTGCCCGCCGGCAACCTGCTGCTGGGCGAGGGCCGCGGTTTTGAAATTGCGCAGGGTCGCCTCGGGCCCGGCCGCATCCACCACTGCATGCGCTCCATAGGCGCTGCCGAGCGCGCGCTGGAGCTCATGTGCCAGCGCCTGGACAGCCGCGTTGCGTTTGGACGGCGCATCTCCGAACAGGGCGTCTGGCGCGAGCGCATCGCCGAATCGCGCATCATGATCGAGCAGGCGCGCCTGCTCACGCTCAAGGCCGCCTACATGATGGACACCGTCGGCAACAAGGTGGCCAGGGCCGAAATCGCCATGATCAAGGTGGTCGCGCCCAACATGGCGACCCAGGTGCTGGACTGGGCCATACAGGCGCATGGCGGCGGCGGCATCAGCCAGGACTTCCCGCTGGCACAGCGCTGGGCCTGGGAGCGCAGCCTGCGTTTTGCCGACGGACCCGACGAAGTGCACCGCAACGCCATTGCCAAGCTGGAGCTGGCACGGCACGCGCTGTGACCGTCACCAGGCTGCTCGCCTTGGGCGCCCAGGGCGCGCTGCGGCACGGTAGAATAGCCCTCTTGCCGGAGCGTAGCGCAGCCTGGTAGCGCATCTGCTTTGGGAGCAGAGGGTCGCGGGTTCAAATCCTGCCGCTCCGACCATTGCCGAAGTGGCCCGCACGCCGGGCCATTTTTGCACGTGCTGCCCGTAGCTCAACTGGATAGAGCAATTGCCTTCTAAGCAATAGGTCGGGGGTTCGAGTCCCTCCGGGCAGGCCAGATGATTCACGCGTCACCCGATCAAGACGCGTCGCGATGGCGGGCACATCGGTCATATGGCCCGATCCCGTGATTGATATCGTGGCAACCCGCGTTTTCATGGCGTCGGCAGCACTGCCCGCGTGATCCTTGCGCCACTCCTCGTGCACTGCCCCGCGCCTGCCCTGCAGGATTTGCCGGCCGGCACCGGCAGCCGCGGCAGCATCGACAGGCTGCTGATGGGAATGACCAGGAGAACCGCCGGCAGGCCGTTGATCCCATGGAAATAATCTTCCAAGAAGCGCCCGACGCCCTCCCCCAGAATGAACTTTCGGGGCCGCATCGCAACTCCAGGCCGGCCATGGCCCCGCCGGATGAATGACTCCTGCACGCCGTCGCGAGGGCCGCATCGGCCGGGTTTGTGATTGACCTCAACCCCAGTGGGTACGCCCGCCGCCATCACCCCAACGTACATTAGAATGTTTGCAAATGACGGAGACCACCAAAACCCATCTTTATGAGCAGGTCGCCCGCATCGGCAAGGCCCTGGCCAGCCCGAAGCGCCTGGAGTTGATTGAATTGCTGGCCCAGGGCGAAAAAACCGTCGAGACGCTGGCGGCGCAGGCTGGGATGAACATTCGATTGGCCAGCGCCCACCTGCGCGTCCTGCGCGAAGCCCGGCTGGTACAGACGCGGCGTGAGGGCAAGTTCGTCCACTACCGCCTCAGCGGGCCGGACGTGGCCCACCTGTGGCTGAACGTGCGCCAGGTCGCCGAGGAGCATCTGGTCGAATTGCGCGTCGCGATCAACCAGATGGCCGCAACTGCGGACATGCTGAGCCCCGAGAGCCGTGTATCGCTTCTGGCCAAGGCCCAAAAGGGAGATGTCGTCGTCATCGACGTGCGCCCTGCGGCGGAGTACGCGGCCGGGCACCTGCCTCACGCCCGATCCATGCCGCTGGCCGAGCTGCAGAAACGGCTGGCCGAGTTGCCCACGGACAAGCGAATCGTGGCCTACTGCCGCGGCCCGTTCTGCCTCATGTCCGACGAGGCGGTGCGCCTGCTGCGCTGGCGCGGCTACATGGCCCACAAGATCGCCGACGGCGTAACCGAATGGCTGGCTGGCGGCCTCCCGATCGAACGCTGATTTCAACACCCAAGGAGACAAGTCCATGATGAAACGAGTGGCCATTGCCCTGGCGGGCACCGCGTTTGCGCTTTCGGCCGCCGCCGCCAACCTGTCCATGGCGGTGCCCGGCGCCCAGGACATCAGCGGCCAGAAGGTGCTGACCTTCATCGCCAAGGACCCACCTGGCCAGCGCTGCAACGGCAACCTGCAGGTGGCCGCCGAAATCGCCAACACCTACCGCGTGCCCATCCAGCTGCTGCCCGCCAGCCTGGCGCCGGGCCTGCCGGCGCCCGCGGTGTTCTACGGCAGCCAGGTTATCGTGGCCGATGGCGAGGACTTCAACGGCGCGGCCAGCTACCAGATCGTGGCCGACGTGCTGGACATGGAGGGCGTGCCCAGACAGGCCAAATCCGGCCTGCTGTTCCAGGAGGGCGTGCGCCAGGACCTGGATGCCCTGAAGGCTACCATCAAGGCCGGCGGCAAATGAGGTCCATGCATGGGCTCGGGAGAAGTGGGCCTGAACATGTAGTGGGCCTGAACATGTCGCTCCGCCACATGGCACGCACGGCCGTGGCGAGCTGATCCAGCGCCGGGCCGTGCCTGCAGGGAAGATGGACACGGTGCCGCTGCCCGAAGCGGCCCGCGCCGATCCGTTCTGAACCCTCAAGCCGGGCTTCGGGCCTGCGGCGTCAGCCCAGCGCCTGCTGCAGATCGGCGATCAGGTCCTCGGCGTCCTCCAGGCCGCAGGAGATCCGCACCAGGCCATCGTCTATGCCACGGCGCCGGCGTTCTTCCGGCGTCATGCCGTGGTGAGTGGTGGTGATGGGCTGCGTCACCAGGCCTTCCACACCACCCAGGCTGGCGGCGATGCTGAACAGTTTCAGGCGGTCCACCACCGCCGCCGTGGCATCCGCGTCGCCGTCGAACACGAAGCTGATCATGCCGCCGAAGCCGTGCATTTGCCTGCGTGCGACGTCGTGGCCGGCGAAGTCCGGCAGGCCGGGGTAGTTCACGCGCTTGATCTTGGGGTGGGTACTCAGAAATTCGGCCACCGCCTGCGCGTTGGCGTTTTGCTGGCGCACCCGCACCGTGAGCGTGCGCACGCTGCGCAGCAGCAGGAAGGCCACCTCGGGCGCCATCATCTGACCCAGGTTCTTGCGCCAGGGCCAGATCGGGTCAATGAGCGCACGCGGACCGATGACGACGCCACCGGTCAGGTCGCTGTGCCCACCCAGGTATTTGGTCGTGCTGTGAATCACCAGATCGGCGCCCAGCGCCAGCGGCGACTGGTTGACCGGCGAGGCAAAGGTATTGTCCACCACGGTCAGCGCGCCGTGCGCCTTGGCGACCTGGGCCACCGCCGCGATGTCGATGACCTCCATGTTCGGGTTGGTGGGGGTCTCGAAGAACACGATGCGCGTGCGCTCGGTCATCACCTCGGCCAGGCGGCCGATTTCGCTGCCGAGCAAAAAGGTGGTCTCGATGCCCAGGCCCGGCAGTTGGCTCTCGAGCAGCTCGAAGGTGCCGCCATACACGTCACCGATGCAGACGATGTGGTCGCCGCTCTTGCAGCAGGCCAGGAACGCCGCCGCCTCGGCCGCCATGCCCGAGCTGAACACCAGCGCGGCCTCGCCGCCTTCCAGCAGCGCCAGCTTGCGCTCGGCGGCCTTGATGGTCGGGTTCAGGCCGTAGCGGGTGTAGAGGTTGCCCTCGACGCGGCCCTCGACCACATCCAGCAGCGCACGGGTGGACGGGAAGGCAAAGGTGGAGTGGTTGTAGAGCGGAGTGTGGATGCCGCCTTGCGGATCCGTGGTTTCGCCGCCATGGACGCACAGGGTGGATGGGCCGGGTTGGTGTTCTTGCATGATCGGGAACTCCTTTTCAGACGATGGCCACAGTTGTGGAAAAAAAGCGAAGCAGTGTGCACCGGGTACAGGTGGAGTCGAACGGCCCATGAGCCGGCCGACGACATCTCAACCGGGATGCGCTCATTCCCGCATTGGCCCCGGACGCGCGCTGCGGCTCTGCGCGGCAGGTGGACATTGCAGAAATCCTGCATTCTCTCACCCTGTGCAGGCACACTTGCCCTGTCGATGCGACCGCTCATGAAACACGGAGCCGGTCTGTGCCTTGTCAAGCCATGGCCGCGCTTGGTGTTGATGATCTGGACGCATGAAGGTTTGGCGTCAAGCGGATAAATCGTCGAGCGTCCAGCGAGTAAGCCGTCCAGCGTATGCCGCGCCACGCTCAACGCTCCTCGCCGCCCCCCGCGATCCGTCCCAAAAATAATCGCCGTGCCCCATCAATCCCCCTATCGGCCAGAGGGCTGGCCTTCAAAAAATCGCAATACACCCCACCCATGGAGCGGCGCCCTCGCCGCGATTCCCCGCCGAATGACCGATGACCTCGGCCCTTGCGGACCTTTGATGAAAGCCGCCTGCGGCGGCTCATGATGAATCATGGCGGCGCAGCCGCAGTCATTGCCGCCGCACAGCGGCGCGGTCATCAAAGCGCAGCAAGATCATCCGTCATCCGCCACGCCAAACGCGCAACGCTCAACCTCCCCATCATGGCGGCGCAGCCGCAGTCGGTGGCGGCCGCACGAGGGCTGGAAACCGAACCGGATGGCATGCTGGTCAGTCGCCTGGAGGGCACGGATTTTGCGTCAGGAGCCTCGAGTGCGGAGGCGGCAGGATCGGGTTCACACAGACGCATTGAGGCGCTCCTGCGCTTCCCAAGCCTGGACGGAAGCCGGCCCTGCCGTGCGCACCTGGTGCACGACACTGCCAGCGCGCAGCAACGTCAAGGTGTTGGGAACCAGGCAGGTCCAACGCTCTTCATCCGTCAGCGGATGCGTCGCAACAAGGGTCACCTGCTCCAAATTGCCGCAGGGAACGCAACTGCGCGACAGAATATGCAGGTAGGTATGCGCGTGGGCAGCGACGTAGGTTCCGTCGCTGATCAAATAGTTGAATTCGCCGTAGTGGTTGATTCTGGTGGTGATCCGCTCCAGGACGGACGCGAAGTGCTGCTCATCGCCGAGCCTGCCGGTGTCGTCGTCGCTCTCTTCCTGCAAGGCGTCCAGGATCAGATAAAACGCATGTTCGGAATCGGTGCTGCCAATGGGCCGGTGATGGCGCAAGGGGACGTGTTCGATGCCGGGCAGTTTGCCGTTGTGCGCGAAGACCCAGGTGCGCCCCAGAGCCGAACGCTTGAAGGGATGCGTATTCTGATAGCTCAGGCCGGTGGCCGGGGGGTTGGCTTTCCGGATGTGCGCAATGATGGTCCGGCCCTTCATGTCCAGGCGGCGAACCAGTCCAAACAACGCGCTCGAGGCGGCCGGCTCGGGCTCCTTGACAAGCGCGGGATCGCCACTCCCCGCGCTGTAGATTGCGATGCCCCAGCCATCCGCATGGGGACGCGTCTGCCCGCCGCGAGGCTGGAATGCCGCGAGCGAGTTTTTCAGTTCGGTGTCGAAACTGGCGCTCATCGCCAGGAGTTCGCACATTTCCTGTCTCCCCGAGCCGCAGCTTGCTGCTGGCGCAACGCGGGATGGCGCACAATGCCACCATTGTGCTGCCGTGCCCCCGCCATCCAGCGTGCGCGCCTGTATCTGGGACTCGAACAGCAAAGATCGCGCGATTGGTCGATCCGCCTGAACCGGCCACCCTCAGCGAACTTCCAGCACAAGGATTGCACGCCAGTTGCGTTTTTCATGGGCGCGAGCCGCAAAACCATCATTCGCGTTAATGTTTGAATGATAGGTCAAAGCACGATGGGCGTCAAACCGTGGCCCTGGGCGAGGAACTCCAACAACTCCAGCCGGTTCAGGTGACCGATGGCCTGGGCGACCTCGGCCAGGCTGGAGAGAATGGTTCGTCTTGGCTCCTGCAACGCCGTGGGCTCCCTTGGGTTGCGAGGGACCGGTTCAATCAATACCATCCTTCTGCCAAATTTGCGACTGCCTGACAAACTGCTGCTGACAGCGCAGCCAGAGACATCCGGAACGCAGAACAGGAGTTTTGTGTCCACTGCAGCCGAGCCTATCTTCTTGACAATCCATTTTTACAATCTATCATTCCTTCATTCTGTTGAATGTTGATGCCAAACCATTCAACTCCCCGTAGCGCCCGCTGTGGAAGGCTCGCCATGAACACACTGATCATCATCAACGACCCGCCCTACGGCACCGAGCGCATGTACAACGCCCTGCGCCTGGCGGGCGGGCTGGTCAAGCGCGACGATCGGCAGCTCACGGTCTTTCTCATGGGCGATGCCGTCTCCGGCGCCAAGGCGGGCCAGAAGACGCCGGACGGCTATTACAACGTCGAGCGCATGCTGCGCCGCATCATCAGTGGCAAGGGACAGGTCCTGCTGTGCGGCACCTGCCTGGACGCACGCGCCCTGGGCGATGACGAGCTGCTGGCCGGCACCCGGCGCAGCACGATGGACGAGTTGGCGCAGGCCACGTCGGCCGCCGACAAGGTGCTGGTTTTCTGACGTGCCACGCGGCACGTCAGGGGCTGAAGCCGACACCATCTCGCACCCATTGCGTGCCGATGCCAAAGCAACCAAACCGGCCCGAACCCGCCGCGGCTCCAGGTTGAAAAGTCCATGCACGGCCAGGTGCCGATCCTCGCCAGCGCGCAGGCACTGTCTCAGATTGTCCTGATTGCCGTCTGACCGTGGACGGGTTGGCCGGTGCCGACATTGGCGATGCGCCACGCTGGGCCACCCCGGTCAATTGGCGCCGATGCTGTCCTCAAGATGCAACAGCGGGCGAGCAAAACGACTTTCGGCCAAGGTGGTGAAATTTCCCGGTTAGCGGGAACCTTCAGGAAGCGAGCGTCGTTTTTTCCTGCTTTTTCTTCATTCTGCTCCGCTTCTGTCAGCGCTCGCTTGCGCGCAGATGACGGGCGAAATAGTCGAAGGTCTCGGCCGAGGTTTTTTGCGGCGTATAGCCGAATTCCTCCTTCAGCCGCCGGTTGGCGAGCACCGGGCGGTAGCGCAGGAAGTCAACCTGCTCCGGGCCGGTCGGGCGGCCCAGCCATCGGGCGACTCTCAGGCCCGTTCGGACCAGGCCGACGGGCAGGACAAGCCTGGGTTTGCCCAGGCGGCGGGCGATTTCACGCAGGGTCAGCGCGCCGTCGCCGGCCAGGTTGTAGATGCCTTCGGCGTTCTGGCGGATGCCTTGTTCCAGGATGTTGACCACATCCTCGTCCCAGACAAACACAAACGGCGAGCTGTAGCCCTTGAGCACCAGGACACGCCGCGCGGCAAACAGGGCGGTGATCTGGTTGCGGGTGTGTGCACCGAGCACGGTGCCGGGGCGAAGGACAAGCTGTTTGAGCTGGGGCTGGAGCTTGCGGTAACGCGCCAGCAGCTCCTCGATGCGGCGCTTGTGGTCGGCATAGGCAAAGCGCTCGTTGCCGCGCAGCGGCTGGTCCTCGTCGATCCAGTCCGGATTGTCGGCATGGTAGCCGTAGGCCGCGCCCGAGCTGGTAACGGTCAGGTGCTCTACGCCGGCCTCGATGCAGGCCTGCACCAGGTTGCCGGTGCCGCCCACATCGATGTCGAAATCGCGCCGGCGGTCTTTGGAGGCCCGCAGCACGGACGCCAGATGGACAACGTGGGTGATGGCGTGCTCGCGCATCAATTCGGCCAGATGCCTGGAACGAATATCGATTGCTTGCAGCGGAAAATCCAAGTCATCGCGCGTGCGGATATCGATGCCCAGCACCGTGAAGTCGTGGGCCAGGCGGTTGCCGAGCTGGTGGCCGATATAGCCGGCCGCGCCGGTGATCAGCACGCGCTTGCTCATGCCAGCTCGCCGGTGCGTATCGGCTGGTCGACGGGCGCGCTGCGCGCCCAGAGCAGGGCCAGGGTCAGCCCCGCAATCAGATGCCACACGCCCCAGAAGCCGGCGATCAGCAGCATGCCGCCGGCGTCGGGGAAAAAGGTGAACAGGATGACGAGCCCTAAGCCGGAGTTCTGGATGCCCACTTCCATGGTCACCGCCCTGCGATCGGCCGCCGACAGCCGGCTCACGAGCGCCATGCCGAAGCCGAGCGCGAAGGCGAGCAGGTTGTGGCCGATAACGAGCCAGACGAAAGTATGGATTTTCTCCACGAACACACTGAAATTCATGGCAAAAGCAATGCCGGCAAAGGCCAGCAGCACGAGCAGTGAAAACAGGCGCAGCGGCATTTCGCTGCGCGCGGCCAGCCTTGGCCAGCGCTTGCCTGCAAGCATGCCCAGCAGCAGCGGAAGGCCCAGGACCAGCAGGACCAGCAGCAGCAGGCTGCCCGAATCCAGGCTGATTTCGGTCAGGTAGCTGCGCGTGTAGGGATTGAGCCAGCCGTAGAAGGCGAAGTTGAGCGGGGTGAGCACGATCGCGGCCAGGCTGGAGACAGCGGTCATCGACACCGACACGGCCACCGAGCCACGGGCGATAAAGGTCATGATATTGGAGAAGTTGCCGCCGGGACAGGCGGCGATCAGGATCATGCCAAGCGCGATGTCAGGGTCGAGCTTGAGCGCCCAGGTGACCAGGCAGGTGGCCGCCGGCAGCAGCAGAAACTGCGCGGCCAGCCCGGCCGCCGGCGCAAGCGGGGCGCGGACCACGCGAACAAAATCGCTCACCCGAAGCTGCAGCGAGATGCCGAACATCATCAGCGCCAAAATGGCGTTGAGCAGGATCAGGCTGCCGGGGTCGAAGTGCAAGTTCAAGCTACCCCTTCGGTTCCTCGTGCATCTTCTTGAAATGCATGAGTCCCGGTGCCCACATGTGCTTGACCGGATCGACGTCGACGTGAAGAACGCTGCAGCCGTCGTGGCCGACGGCACGCTCAAGGGCGGCGCGCAGATCGGCCGGATCGGCGACCCGCTCGCCGCGTGCGCCCATGGCCTCGGCAACCCGGTCAAAGGCAATTTCGCCCAGGTCGGCCTTGATCGTTTCCTCGGGCTTGAGCGATTTGAACAGCAGGGTCTTGAGCGGCTTGAGCGCGAACTGCTGGTTCATCTTGACCATGCCCCACTGTTTGTCGCACAGCACGACGTAGACGATTTTCAGCCCGTTGCGCACCGCCGTTTCGATTTCTTGTGGATGAAAACCGAAGGCGCCGTCGCCAATGATGCAGCACACCGGCTTGTCGGGCCGGGCCACGGCCGCGCCGATGGCCTGGGCGACGCCGGCGCCGAGCATGCCGAACTTGAAGGTCGACAGCACCCGGTTGGGCACGCGGGGGCGGTAGTAGAACATCGCCCAGATGGCGGTATTGCCGCCGTCGGCCACAAGCGGGCTGTCGTCGTCGAAGACTTCGCTGCAGATCGAGGCAACGTGGGCCGGGTGCATCGGCACGGCATCATCATCCAGCGCCTTGTTCCACTCCGCGCGGTCGTCTTCGATGGCCTTGCCGTAGCCGGCCACGCGCGTGCGGCGCGCCTCCATGTGCTCGCTCTTGCGCTCGGCCAGAGCGCGCGCCAGGGCGTTGAGAAACATGCCGATGTCGGCCTCGATGGCCACGTCGGCGGGTTTGTTGAGACCCAGCATTTCCGGGTCTATGTCAACCTGGATGGTGGTCTGCTCGCCCGGTTTTCTCCAGTACGGTGGCTTGCCCCACCAGTCGGTTTCACCCACCCTCGAGCCCAGAATCAGCACGGTGTCGGCGTCGTTGCGCACCTTGTTGTTGAGCTTGATGTGGGGCATGGGCACGGCCAGCAGCGAGTTTTCACTCAGCACGCCGCGCGCCGCCCAGCTGGTCGTGACCGGCGCGTGCAGCTGCTCGGCCACTCGCTCGAGGGCGTCGAAAGCTGCCGCGTGGATGACGCCGCTGCCGGCGTGAATGATGGGTGCCTGGGCACGGCACAGCAGCTCGGCGACGCGCTCAATCTGTTCCGGCGTCGCCTCGGTCGGCTGGATGCTGCGGTACTGCTCGGGCTGCCACAGAGGCGGCAGCGACTTGAAGCGGCCGTTCATGATGGTTTCGGGCACGTCGACATGGACGATTCCGGGGCGACCGCTCCAGCAGGCCCGAAAGGCCTTGCGCATCACCTCGGGCACGCGCGGCCACGATGAGACAGCCTGCGAGAACTTGCCGATCTGGCCGATCACGCCGACCTGGTTGAAGCACTGGTAGGCGCCGCCGCGATCGGGATACATGATCTCGGGCCGGCGCGCGCTGGTGATGGCCAGCACGCGGTTGCCCTCGGCCTGCTCGACGACCAGGCCCGGCAGCAGGTTGGCCACGCCGGGGCCGTTGGAAGCCATGCACACGCCCAGACGGCCCGTCAGGCGGGCATAGGCGCCGGCCATGTGCGCGGCGCTGGTTTCGTGGCGCGGGGTGACGATTTCGATGCCCAGGCGGTCGAGCGCGGCGTAGAACCCGAAATAGGTGCCGTCGATGATGCCGAAGACTTTTTCCACGCCTTCGGCCTGGAGCATGCGGGCAATCAGCTCGCCGCCGTGATGATCCGCCATTTGCGCCCGTCCCGTTTCGAAACCCTGATGGCGAGCCGCATTGTGGAAGCCGGCTCGCCGCGCCAGTGTAGTGCAATGCCGCCGGCATGCCGGCGCACGCTGCTTCGAGTGGCTGGAGCAACCCGGCGCCAACCAGGGCAGGAAAGGGATGGAACCTCACGTCTTGAGGGCCCCCAATGGCAACGAGAATTCAGCCCGATGCGGCGCACCTGCGCTCCCGTGCTGCATCGACGCACGGGCGCTGCCATCACCAGGTGCAGCGCGCTACCGTGGACAACGTGCAAGGCGAATACAGCCGCAACCGTGCGTTGGTGCACGTCAACCAGCTGCAGCCCAAGCGCCCTGTCGCGAATATCAAACGCGGCGCCTGGCCGCTGACCGCGTCCATGGCGTGAAACTCGAGCCAGCCGCCCTTGACAAAATCACGCGCGGGCCTCGCCGCTGACGCGGATCTCGTCACCGAGCATGTTGAGCGCGCCAGCCACTGGCGCCGGCCACCGCCAGCGCCGCAAAGGCCACGAGCCGGGGACCGCCGGTGATGTTGATGGCGACATCATGGGACGCCAGCGCCCCCCAAGCGCCAGCAACCGTGCCTTGGCGTGCTGGAAATCGCCCGCATCGTGCAATCGCAGCTGCTCGACCCGAATCGCCTGCGCTTGCAACACGGCTTGCAGGTCGGCTGCGTGGCCCTGCATCTTGTCCGTGGCCACCAGGACGACCTGCCCGGGCCGGAGCACCGGATCCAGTGCGGCCAGCAGGTTGGCCGCAGCCCGCCGGGATACAAGGCAAACGTGGATACGCATGGTGCAAGCCTGCATTGAAGCGTGATTCAGCAGTCGAGCGCTGCTTTGTGTTTATATCTGGTTGCTTATACTAAGGTGCATCACCCCTTGCTGCATGAGAACAGCCACATGTCAAATCTTGAGCATCCGATCCGCCAGTCACGCCGCAACGTCCTCGCTGGCGCCGCGGCCCTGATTGGCTTGCACGCGGTGCGGGCAACCGCGGCCAGCACGACAGCCATCCAGGTCTGGAAGGACCCCAGTTGCGGCTGCTGCAACGACTGGATAGACCACCTGCAACAAAACGGCTTTTCCGTGCAGGCAAGCAACGAGGGCAACAACGGCGCGCGCCACCGGCTGGGGCTGCCGCGCCGCTACGCATCCTGCCACACGGCACGGGTGCAGGGCTACGTGGTTGAAGGCCATGTGCCGGCGGCAGACATCCGGCGCCTGTTGCGCGAGAAACCGGCCGCGCTGGGGCTGGCGGTGCCCGGCATGCCGGTGGGGTCACCCGGCATGGATGGCCCGGTCTACGAAGGCAGGCGCGATCCCCACGACGTCCTGCTGGTGCAACGGGACGGCACCGCCACGGTGTTCAGCAGCTACCGCTGAATTCATGCCCGGCGAGCCGGGACCTGCACCCGGCCCCGGGCCGGCTTGCCGCAGATGGCGGGTGGCGACTACGCACCGGGCGCAAGAAAGCCGCCAGCGCGCAGGGTGACGACCAGCGTGTCGCGATGCCCGGGCCGGCTTGGCGCCAGCGGTTGTATGGGCGTGGTTTCATGGATGACCATGGCGTCGTCCAGCAGCAGGACCGACCAGGGCTCTTCCAGCGTGAAGCGTTGGCCGCTGGGGCCGTCGAGCTCGAAGACCCGGGTCTCGCCGCCCTTGATTCCCGCACGGCTGACCAGGAGCACCGCAACCACGTCGACGCCATCACGGTGCGCGCCTTCGGGCGTGGGACGACCGATGCCGCCGGTGGTATCGATGCGAAACTGGTGCGCTTCACCGTACCAGCGCGGCGCAGGATGCGCGGCGCTGGCAACGGCAGCCACCCAGCACAACAGCTTCTGCCAGGCTGGCGCGGCCTGCGTCTGCTGCGCCACCGGGGCAAACCAGCGTTGCATGCCGCCGTGCAGGGCGTTGTACTGCAGCGGCTGCCAATGTGCCCGGTGTGCTACCGGCGTCACCTGCCCGGCAGCAACGATGAACGAGGCGTGCCTGCGGTAGCGATACGCGCCGCCGTCACGCAGGTACGCGTCGCGCTCCAGATGCTCCCAGTCGGCTTGCAGCGCGGCCAACTCCTGCGCATCAACCGCCGCAAGTGCACGCACATCTGCTGCGCAGAGGACTGCGTAGCCCTGCCGGCGCAGGTGGTCGACATGGCTGCTGCGACTGGAGAACGGTGGCGAGAACATGGCGTGACAGCGGGGCGCGGCCGGAAGAAGGCAACCGATTCAGCACAAGCATCCATGCCCTCCAGAGACGGACGGCGCCCACTCATCCGTGCCTGGACGCGCCATGCTGCGTTGCTCCGCCTTGCAGACAGTAGTCTGCGGCGTTGTCGCGCCTTGCCTGACACGCCCTTCGCTGCACGCTCAGGCGCATCCAACTGCGAAATCCAGGATGCATAGCCGCGCGCTGCGGAGCGCGCGGGCTGGCCCAGCCGGGCCTTTTTGTTTGGCCCGAGCCCCGCTGCACGCGCGGGCTCTTGCCGCGGCCTTACCAGCCCCAGGTCAGGCGTGCAGCGATCCAGCCCTTCTGGCCGTTGCTGCGCTGGATCTGCACCCAGTCGTTCTGGCTCGACAGCGTGCGCACGACCTCGTACTGCTCCAGCTTGCCCACCACCTGGTTGTTGGTGCCCGGCCCGGAGCGCATGTTGGCGACCTTGACCTTGACGACCCGGTGCGGCGAATTGGTGACCAGCGGAGCGTACACCCAGCCCAGGGTGTCCTCGAAGTCGCGCACCTTAACCCAGTCACCCTGCTTTTGCTCCACCTGCAGCGGGTAGCCCTGCGTCAGCTTCCACAGGATTTCCGAGTTGGTCGACGCCTGCGCCCGCACGTTGACCGTATCATTCTTGATGCTGACAAAGTCTGCTGCCTGCGCGCCGACGGCCGCAGACAGCGTCATGCCGGTCGCTACCAGCAGCGCGCCAATGCGCGGAAAAGACAATTTGAGAAAAAACACGTGAACAGTACTCCCAATCACCATCGGACAGTATAAAACCAGTGGCAGCAATTGTACGGGCGCCAACCCCGGTGCCGCGACCGCAGGCCGGGCCTTGCAGCGCCGGGCGGCCCGGTCCCGCACGGCCTGAAGCCCCCATGGGCGCCAAAGCATACACGATCGTTTTGCAGACCAGGGCAAACACCGGCAAAATCGGGCTGCGTCGCAAGGCGCGGGGCGTACCGGTTACGACGCGCCTGCCCGTTGCGGCATTGTGCGCGCTCCATCGCTACGACCGTTGAACCTAGATTCAGCAGTCGAACGCTGCTGGGTGTGAATATCTTATTGTGAACAAAGGGAAAGCCAAGTTTGCACGAGCACACCATTTTGGTGACCACGCTATGCGCCCGATCACACAGCGCTGGACGCATCCAACTACTGAATCTAGGTTGAATGAGAACAGAAAAGCATACAGAAAAACGCCTCTTGTCCGGCATGCGGCGATCGCACCGGACCCTGGTCATCGTGCTGTGGCGCACCCTGGCGATCTGCGCGTTCGTACTCGGCGTCATTGGCGCGTTCCTGCCCGTCATGCCGACCGTGCCCTTCCTGCTGGTGTCCGCATGGGCGGCCAGCAGGGGCTGGGTCCAGTTCGAACGCTGGCTGCTGACGCACCGCTTCTTTGGCCCGCCCATCGTGCGCTGGCGCACCAATGGCGCGGTCAGCCGCAGTGCCAAATGGCTGGCCAGCACCATGATGCTGGCCAGCGCGCTGATGTTGCAGCTGTTTACCGTCATCCCGCTGGGCGTGCGCGTGGGCGTGCCGCTGTTCCTGGCCGCCGTCGCGCTGTGGCTGTGGCTGCGCCCGGAACAATAGCGGCGCGCCAACCGGCGGACATCGGCACCCGGTACCCACGGGCGCCGGCGCCGCGCCGGACACAGCGGGCAGGCTGCCCGCGGCGCCGGGCGCTTCAGGCCAGGGTATCGGCCCAGATATTGTGCGCCCACATCATTGCAAACTTGCCCTCCTCCTCGCTTGCGGCAGACGATACGCCACCCGAGCCCGGGACGGTCAGCATGGTCTTCTCGTCGGCGTCGTAGCGGTGCACGCTGGCCACGTGGATGACGTCGGTATCGCTGACGAAGCTGTAGCAGGTGTTGGTGTAGATGGGCAGCGAATTGGGCTCGTTGCCCGACAGCAGGGCAATGATGGCGGCGGCGGCGGTCTTGCCGTGCTGGTTGGCCATGTGGCCGGACTTGGGCATGCGCGGCGCCGTTTGTATGGAGTCACCCAGCACGTGCACGCCGGGCGCGGCCACCGACTCCATGGTCAGCCAGTTGACCTCGGCCCAGCGGTTGTTGGCCGTGGCCAGGCCCGCGTCGCGCACGACGCTGCCGGCGTACATGGGCGGCACCACGTTCAGGACGTCGGCCTTGATGTCGTCCTGGAAGTCGAATTTCAGCGTCTTGCCGGCCACGTCCACGTCAACCAGCCGGTGCTCGGGCCGATACTCGATGATGTCGGCATAGCGGTCGGCCCACGCCTTCTTGAACAGCGCGCCCTTGGACGTGACGTCCGCGTTGGCATCCAGCACCAGCACCTTGGAGCGTGGCTTGGCCTGCTTGAAGTAATGCGCAACCTGGCACGCGCGCTCGTACGGTCCCGGCGGGCAGCGATACGGCGCCAGCGGGATGGCCAGCGCGTAAACGCCGCCATCGGGCATGGCCTCGAGCTGGCGCCGCAGCGCCACGGTCTGAGGCCCGGCCTTCCAGGCATGCAGCACCTGCTCCTGCGCGCTGGCGTTGTTCATGCCGGGGAGCTGATCCCACATGAAGTCGATGCCGGGCGCCAGCACCAGCCGGTCCCAGTCCAGCGTGCTGCCCCCGGCCAGACGCACCTGGCGCCGGTCCAGGTCTATGCCGCTGACGCGGTCGCGCACCAGCTGCACGCCATGGCGTGCCGGCAGGTTGTCGTATGCCGTGGTGATGTCTTCCATCTGCCGGATGCCGCCCAGCACGAGGTTGGAAATCGGGCAGGAGACAAACGCCGCATTGGGCTCGACCAGCGTCACCGACACGCCGCCTCCGGACCACTTGCGCAGGTACTTGGCCGTCGTGGCGCCTGCGTAGCCACCGCCCACGACAACGACCTTGCCACTGGCACGGCTGCCCGACGTGGCACAGCCGGTGGCCATGGCCAGCATGGAAGCGGCCGACACAGCCGATCCGGCCCGCATGAATTGACGACGATGCATCATGATTGTTCTCCTCACTTCTTCTGTGCCGCAAACCACGCAGCAATCGCGCCCAACTGTTCGTCGCTGTAGCCCTTGGTGATCTGGCCCATGACGGTGGAGGGGCGCACGTCGTTCTTGTAGTCAAGCATTTTCTCGTACATGTCCGCCCCGCTCTTGCCCGCCAGGGGAATGCTGTTGGGAACGGCACGGCCGTCGGTGCCGTGACAGGTGGAGCAGGTTGCCGCCCAGCCCTGCACCTGCAGTTTGTTGCCGGATTGGGCCACGGCAACGCCGGTCCAGGCCAACAGGCCCGCCGTGAGGCCAGCCATCAAGATCGGTCTCATTTTGCAAATCCTCCTCTTTTTCCCAGTTCAAATTTTCTTATACCAGTTTGGCGATATAAATCAAGGCAGGGATTACCCGGGGGGCGGCGAGAATGCGCGATCGGCGCAGGCCGGGTGTCAAACCAGGCCCATCGGAGCGGCGCCGCCAAGCAGGCTCGCCTCCAGCGAGCGCAGGATGATGCTGGCCACCTGCAACAGCACCAGCGCCAGCAGCGGCGACAGGTCCAGCCCCCCGATCAGCGGCACGAACCGGCGAAACGGCGCAAGCAGCGGCTCGGCCAGCGTTCGCACGACGTCGGCCAGCAAGGTGCGGTTCTGGGTCCACGACACGACGACCGCGGCAATGATGAGGATCATGGCCACCGTCACGCCCAGCTTCACCACGTCCACCAGCGCAACGACCGGCAGCACGCCCCAGCGGCCCGCACGCAGCAGGGCCAGCAGCATGGCCCACTGCAGCAGCTTGACCACCCAGGCGGCGGCGATGCAGGCCAGGTCCACCGATGGCGTGGGCGGAATGATGCGCCGCAACGGCAGCACCAGCCAGTCGGAAAGCACCTGGACGAAGCGGCCCAGCGGATTGCGCATCGACAGCGTCCGCGCGTGCATGACAAACCGCAACAGACAGGCGCCACCCACCAGCGTGGCCACCACTTCCATGAGAAATATCAGGATTTCAGACAGCATGCTCAGGCTCGGTTTGGCGGGGCGAGGCGAAAGGAAAGCCCCCTGCCGGATAATAACGGGAGTTCGGGACCGGCCAGCAGCGTGCGCTGGCTGCGCCCGTCTTTTCTTTTTTTCAACGTGGCCCGGCAACACGCCGGGCACCAGTTCATGGATGCATCAGAACAGACTCCTACCGCGCCTGCCGAAACCGGCAGCAGTGAAAACAGGCTGATTGCCGAGCGCCGTGAAAAACTCCGGGCGCTGCGCACGGCGCAAGCCGCCGGCAGCGGCCCCGCGTTCCCCAACGACTTCAGGCCCCAGGACCGGGCAGCGCGGCTGCACCAGGCGCATGGCGACACCGACAAGGCCGCGTTTGAGGCGGATATTGCGGCGGGCCGGACGATTCCGGCCAGCGTGGCCGGGCGCATGATGCTCAAGCGCGTCATGGGCAAGGCCAGCTTTGCCACCGTGCAGGACAGCACCGGACGCATCCAGCTCTACATCCAGCGCGACGCGGTCGGCAGCGAGACCTACAGCGCCTTCAGGCACTGGGACCTGGGTGACATCGTTGCAGCCGAGGGCCATGTGTTCAAGACCCGCACGGGCGAACTGTCCATCCAGGTGTCGCGGCTGCGGCTGCTGACCAAGAGCCTGCGCCCGCTGCCGGAAAAATTCCATGGCGTGCAGGACCAGGAACTCAAGTACCGGCAGCGCTATGTGGACCTTATCATGGACCCGGACGCGCGGGCCCGCTTTGCCCTGCGCAGCGCCACCCTCACGGCGATGCGCCGCTTCATGATCGAGCACGGCTTCATGGAAGTGGAGACGCCCATGCTGCAGCCTATCCCGGGGGGCGCCAACGCCAAGCCGTTTGTCACGCACCACAACGCGCTGGACCAGGACATGTATCTGCGCATTGCGCCGGAGCTGTACCTGAAGCGGCTGGTCGTGGGCGGGTTTGAGCGTGTGTTCGAGATCAACCGCAGCTTTCGCAACGAAGGCATCAGCGTGCGGCACAACCCCGAGTTCACCATGATGGAGTTCTACGCCGCCTGGTGGGACTACCGCGACCAGATGGACTTCACCGAAGCGCTGCTGCGCAAGACGGCACGGGAAGCCGTCGGCGCGCTGCAGCTGACGTACCAGGGCCGGGAAGTTGACCTGGCGCGGCCGTTTGCACGCCTGACGATACGGCAGGCGCTGCAGGCGCACACCGACCTGGGCGACGCCATCGACGACCGCGCGATGCTGGTCCGGCGCCTGCAGAAGCTGGGACTGGGCGATGCGCTGCACGGGCGCAGCCTGGCGCTGCTGCAGGTGATGCTGTTTGAAGCGGTGGTTGAAGAGCAGCTGTGGCAGCCCACGTTCATCATGGAGCACCCGACGGAGATCAGCCCGCTGGCGCGCGCCAGCGACACCGAGCCGGGCGTGGCCGAGCGCTTCGAGCTGTACATCACCGGCCGCGAAATGGCCAACGGGTTCTCGGAACTCAACGATGCGGAAGACCAGGCCGAACGCTTCCTGGCGCAGGCCCGCGCCAAGGATGAAGGCGACGAAGAGGCGATGTACTACGACGCGGACTTCATCCGCGCACTGGAATACGGGATGCCACCCACCGCCGGCTGCGGCATCGGCATCGACCGCTTCATGATGCTGCTGACCGACAGCGCCAGCATCCGCGACGTGATCCTGTTCCCCACGCTGCGGCGCGAGGGCGGCTGATCCCGCGCAGCGCGGTCACGGCCCGCTGCCGACCGCGCTCAGCGCGGGTCTTGCGAGTCGGACACGTCGCGCCAGGCCACGTCCTGCACGCGCTCGCCCGCCGCACTGTCGGTCGTGCCGCCGGCCGCATCGGCGCGCGGCGTGGCCGAGGCCTGCCCCGAAGGCGGCCTGGGCCAGCGCTGGCGCGCCAGGTCGCGGTACTGCCGCCACAGCATGCCCACGGTGGAGGGGCGTCCGGTGATCAGGCCCACGACCAGGCTGAAAAGCGCCATGACCGCGAGCCAGAACAGCAGGACGAAAAGAAACATGAACCCCATCATGGCAAACAGGGCCCAGGTCATCCAGGCAAAGATGCGGCCCATCAGGCCGCCCCCTGCCGGGGCGCCGCGGGGCGACGCGGTTGGCATGAAAACATAAAGCATCCAGGATTCCTTGCATGATCTCGCACCCTTCCTATGATGGGGCGGGGCGGTCAAAGTTCAAGGACGCGCTGGCGGCTGCGCTGATAGCGCGCCGAGCGGCCCAGCTGCTCCCAGGCCGGCGCCGCACCCACCGGACGCAGGCTCTGGCGCCGCGGCTCGCTGGCCGGGTCGGGCTGCCAGCGGCCGCTGTGCACACCGTGGGCCAGCTCGTCCAGCACCTGATCCAGCAGCGTGCTGCCGGCCAGCGACTGGTTGCACAGCAGCACCAGGTCACAGCCGGCGCCCAGGGCGGCCACGACGGCGTCGGTTGCGGTCAGCGTCTGCCCCTGGACACGGCGCGCACCGGCCATGCTCAGGTCGTCGCTGATGATGGCGCCGGCAAAGGCCAGCTGGCCGCGCAGGACGTCCTGCAGCCAGCGCCGGGAAAACCCGGCCGGCCGCGCATCCACGCGCGGGTAGACGACGTGCGAGGGCATGACCGCCGCCAGCACCGAACCCAGCCAGGCGTAGGGCGCCGCGTCTTGACGCAGGATGGTGGCCAGGGCACGCCGGTCATGCGGTACCGCCTGGTGCGAATCGGCCAGCGCATGGCCGTGGCCCGGGAAATGCTTGCCGCAGTGCTGCATGCCGGCGACCAGCATGCCGTGCGCCAGCCGTGCCGCCAGCTGCGCCACCACCTGCGGCTGCCGGTGCAAGGCGCGGTCGCCAATGACGCCCGAGCGGCCCCAGTCCAGGTCCAGCACCGGCGCAAAGCTGAAATCCACGCCGCAGGCACGCAACTCGGCGGCCATGACCTGGCCACAGGCGGACGCGGCATCCAGCGCCAGCATGCGGTCCTGCTGCCACAACTGCCCCAGCGCGCGCATGGCTGGCAGCGGCGTGAAGCCGTCACCCCGAAAGCGCTGCACGCGCCCGCCCTCCTGGTCGGCGCAGATGAGCAGATCGCCGCGCAGCGCCCGGATCTGGCCGCACAGCGCCGTCAGTTGCGCGCGGTCCTGCCAGTTGCGGCCAAACAGGATGACGCCACCGACCAGCGGATGCTGCAGGCGCTGGCGGTCCACTGCCGACAGCTGCAGGCCGGCCAGGTCGATGATCAGTGGTGCGTACGGCATGAAGCGTTTGGCGTCGAGCGTTTGGCGTTGAGCGTGGACATCGCGGCATGGCCGCAGTCATTGAGCCGCACGGCGGCAAGGCCATACGTCATCAAGCCGATGTGCATGGCCGTTGCATGTCTGCAGAAGCACTGGATCCACATGCGGAGTTGGAGGCAATCAGTCCTGTCTTTGCTCGACGATGCAGAAGCTGGCCGCGTAGTCGCTCTCGTCGGTGATGCTGATGTGCGCCACCAGATGGCGCGCATCGAACCAGGTCTGCAGCGCGTCATGCAGCACGATGCGCGGCTGGCCGCTGCGGTCGTTGATGATTTCGCAGCGGCGCCACTGCATGGGCGCGCGCATTCCCAGGCCAATGGCCTTGCTGAACGCTTCCTTGGCCGAAAACCGCGTGGCCAGGTAGCGCAGCCCGCGGTCGGGCCAGCGCTCGCCGCGCTCGCGCCAGACCTGCAGCTCGCGCTCGGTGAGCACACGCCGTGCAAAGCGCTCGCCCCGGCGTTCCAGCGTCTTGCGCATGCGCCGCACGTCGCAGATGTCGGTGCCTATGCCGTAGATCACCCGGCGGCTTCCAGGCAGCCCAGGTACGCGCGGGTAGCTGCCGCGTAGCCCTGCTCCAGGGCGTCGGAGACAAAGGCATGGCCTATGGACACCTCCAGCAGCCCGGGCACCTGCGCGGCAAACAGCGGCAGGTTGTCCAGGTTGAGGTCGTGCCCGGCGTTGACCCCCAGCCCGGCATCCCGCGCAGCCTGCGCCGCGGCCACATAGCGCGCGAGCTGCTGCCGGCGCTGCTGCGGGTCGGCCCATGCTGCGGCGTACGGCTCGGTGTACAGTTCGACGCGGTCGGCACCGACGCCGCGCGCGCCCGCCATCTGCGCCGGATCGGCGTCCATGAACAGGCTCACGCGCACGCCCAGCGCCCGGCACTCGGCCACCAGCGGTGCCAGCCTGTCGGCATCGGCGGGGAAGTGCCAGCCATGGTCGCTGGTGAACTGGTCGGTGCCGTCGGGGACAAAGGTGGCCTGCGTTGGCCGCACCTGCCGCACGTGCTCCAGCAGGTTGTGCGTGGGGTTGCCCTCGATGTTGAATTCCGCCTGCGGCCAGCCGCGCATGAGCTCGGCCAGCTCCTGCACGTCGTGCGCACGGATGTGGCGGCCGTCTGGCCGCGGATGGATGGTGATGCCGTGCGCGCCCGCCTGCAGGCACAGCCGTGCCGCCCGCGTGACGCTGGGAATGCCCAGGTGACGGGTGTTGCGCACCAGCGCCACCTTGTTGACGTTGACGGAAAGCCGGACGGTCATGGAACCACACTCAAACGCGACAAATCATGCGCCAGCTGGCGCGTGCGCAGCATGTCGATGCCACTATGGTACTGGAGCAGGCGGCGCAGCTGCCGGCGCAGCCGCATCTGCCGGCCGCGATCCAGGCCGTCGATGACGGTCATGAGCCCGGGCAGCACGGGCAATCCCATGAACGCCTGCGCCAGCGCGGCCCAGTCGGCACCGCGCAATTCCCCGGGCAGCGGCTCATCGGACACCGCTGCGAGCCCGCTTTCCGGATCGATGCGGTACGGCTGCTCCGGCTGCAGCGGCTGCTGCGTAAACGTCTGTATGTCCAGCGTCGGCAAATAGCCGCACTGGTGCAGCAGCACCAGCTCGAACGCGCGCAGCGCCACCGCCAGCTGCCGCCTGTCCGCCGCGCCTGCAGCCAGCGTGCGAACCAGGTCCGCATAGGCATCGAACAGCGCCTCGTGCGGGTCTTCGCGCGCGACCAGCCGCAGGACCAGCTCGTTGGCGTAGCAGCCTGCCATCAGCGTCTCGCCGCCCGGCATGACGTGGCCGCCGCCCCATTCGGCGCCCTTGAGCGTGCGCACCTCGCCTTGGCCGCCCCAGGAGAGGAACAGCGGCTGCAGCGGCAGCAGCACCGGCCGGAAGTTCGACGAGGGTCGCTTGGCGCCCCTGGCAACCAGCGCCACGCGGCCATGGGTGCGGGTGAACGCCTCGATGATGACGCTCGATTCGCTCCAGTCGTAGTGGTGCAGGACGTAGCCCGGCTCGTGCGAGATGCGCTTCACGCCCTGTCTCCGCGCCACCGGCAGGGCAGGGCTGCGCCGGGCCGCAGCACCGCGGACCATGCGCCGCCAAAGCGCCGCCGGAAGCAGGCCCGCGCCCGGCCTGCGGCCATGCCACGGTCCGGCGTGAAGCCGCCGCACGCATGGTGGTGCTCCCGGCACGGCTCCGGCCGCTCAGCTGTAGCCAAAACCACGCACGCGTGCTTCGTCGTCGGCCCAGCCCGAGCGCACGTCCACCCACAGGCGCAGGTAGACCTTGCAGTTGAACAGCTGCTCCAGCTCCTTGCGCGCCTGCGTACCCAGCTGCCTGAGCCGCTCGCCGTCCTTGCCGATGACCATGGCCTTGTGGCCTGCGCGCTCGACGATGATGGTTGCGGCAATGCGCACCATGCGCCCGTGCTCGCGGCTCTTCTCCTCGGTAAACGCATCGACGACCACGGCCGAGGTGTACGGAAGCTCGTCACCGGTCAGGCGAAACAGCTTCTCGCGCACGATTTCCCCGGCCAGGAAGCGCTCGTTGCGGTCGGTCAGCTCGTCGGCGTCGTACCACCACGGCTGCACGGGCAGGTATCTTGCGCACAATTCAAGCAGGCGCTGCACGTCGCCCGGCCGCCGGGCCGACATGGGAATGAATTCTGCAAAGGCAAAGCGCTCCTGCATGGCCTGCAGCCATGGGGCCAGCTCAGCGCGCCGGCGCACGCGGTCCAGCTTGTTGGCAACGAGAAAGACCGGAATGTCCGGCTTGAGCAGGGCAAGCACCTTGGCGTCGGTGAGGGAAAACGTGCCCGCCTCGACGACATAGAGCACCAGGTCGACGTCCGACAGCGCGCCCAGGACGGCCTTGTTCAGCGTGCGGTTCAGCGCCGCCGTGTGCCGGGTCTGGAACCCCGGCGTATCGACAAACACGTACTGCACGCCGCCACCTGCACCGTCCGGCACGGTCCGTATGCCGGTGATGCGATGCCGCGTTGTCTGCACCTTGCGGCTGGTGATGCTGATCTTTTGTCCCACCAGCGCGTTGAGCAGCGTGGACTTGCCAACGTTGGGCCGGCCCACGATGGCAATCAGGCCGCAGCGCTGCTCGCCTGCGGCGGCCACCCCCGCGGGCGCGGCTGCCTGCGCGCCGTTCCCGTCTGGCGCTGCGCTCATGGGGCCGGCGCTCCTTGCTGCAGCTTGCGGAGCATGGCCGCGGCCGCCATCTGCTCGGCCTTGCGGTGCGATTGGCCGCGGCCCACCGTCTGCAGCGACCGGCCCGGCACCCGGCACGCCACCTCGAAGGTGCGAGCGTGTTCGGCGCCCAGCGTGCGCAGCACCTCGTACTGGGGCAGCTCCAGCTTGTGCCCCTGCAGCCACTCCTGCAACGCGGTCTTGGCGTCCTTGGCTGCGACGGCGCCGGCCTGGGAGGCATCGATCTCGCCCAGCAGATGGCGCACGAGGCGATCCGCCGCAGCGTAGCCGCCGTCCAGATAGACGGCGCCCAGGAGCGCCTCAACCGCGTCAGCGAGGATGGACGGCCGGGTCCGGCCGCCGGAGCGCTGCTCGCCCGCGCCCAGTCGCAGCAGCGGCGGCAGGTCCAGCTGCAGCGCCACGCGGTGCAGGCTTTCCTCGCGCACCAGGTTGGCGCGCATGCGCGACAAGTCCCCCTCGGCGCTGTCGCCCAGCGCGGCAAAGAGCCGGTGCGCGACGACCAGGCCCAGCACGGCGTCGCCGAGGAACTCCAGACGCTCGTTGTGCACGGCGGAGAAACTGCGGTGCGTCAGCGCCCGCTGCAGCAGCCCGGTTGATGCAAACCGGTAGCCGATCCGGTGCTGGAGCCGCGCCAGCGCTGCCGCACCGCCGCCTGCCTGGGCAGGGTCAGTTGTATCCGCTGTCGGAGGCACCACGGTACTTGATCAGGAGGTAGGCCGGACCAAAGAGCGGGATTTCCTTGTCGTAGGCAAAGCGCACGATGACCTTGCCGTCGATCTTGGTGATCTCCAGGTCCTTGCCGGAAATGGAATCAATGTAGTCCACCGAGGCGGTGCGGTCAAACGCGGCGCGCACCGAAGGCACCGTATCGCCGTCCTGCGCCGCCTTCTTGACGGCCTTGGTGATCGACATGTACTCGGTCACCGTGGGGACGACCCGCGCGCCGACAATGACCAGCAGCGCCAGGATGATGCCGAAGAACAGCAGCCCCAGGAACGTGATGCCGCGTTGCGCGCGATGCGTCCGAAAAGTCATCGAATTCTCTCCGTCCGGTCAGATCCGGTTCCCGATGCGACTCAAGTGGCCAAAATTCATCCATACCAGGAACGCCTTGCCCACGACGTTCTCGCGTGGCACAAAGCCCCAGTAGCGTGAGTCCAGCGAATTGTCCCGATTGTCCCCCATGACAAAGTAGTGCTCTTCCGGCACCTTGCAGACGACGCCGTCGACGCTGTAGTTGCACGCGGACCGGTACTCGAAATGCCCCGGATTCCCGATCAGCGCCGGCACGTTGTCGTTGATGATGATCTCGTGCTCCCGGCCCCCCAGCAGCTCGTCAAAGCGCGCATAGTACTGCATCGTGGATTCATCCAGGAAATCGCCGTCCCGGGTCAGTGGCACCTCCTGGCCATTGATGGTGAGCCGCTTGTTCAGGTACGCCACCTCGTCGCCGGGAACGCCGACCACGCGCTTGATGTAGTCCACGCTGGGCTGCACCGGGTAGCGGAACACGATCACCTCGCCGCGCTTCACGGGCCGACCCTCGGTCAGGCGCTGGTTGACCACGGGCAGCTTCAGCCCATAGGTGAACTTGTTGACCAGGATGAGGTCGCCGATCAGCAGCGTCGGAATCATGGACCCGGACGGAATCTTGAACGGCTCGAAAACAAAGGAGCGCAGGAGGAACACGATGAGGATGACCGGAAAGAGCCCCGCCGTCCAGTCCAGCCACCACGGCTGCGCCAGGGCAGCGGCCCGCTTCTCGCGCAACGCCGCTGCGCGCTTGCCCGGCGTGGCATCGGCTGCCGGAACGCGGTGGCCTGCCTGCTCCAGCCCATGCGCCACGGCGCGCCTGCGCGGCGCAAAGACCAGGCGATCGAGCAGCCAGTAGGCGGCGGTCACCAGCGTGGCCAGCAGCAGCAGCAGCTCGAAGTTCCCGTCTATGAAGCCCAGGTACCAGGCGCCACCGTACGCGACGAAAGCCGCCAGGATCAGTGCAGTCAGCTGCGGCATCAGTCCTGCACCTGCAATATGGCCAGGAACGCCTCCTGGGGCACCTCAACCGAACCGATCTGCTTCATGCGTTTTTTCCCTGCTTTTTGTTTTTCCAGCAGCTTGCGTTTGCGTGAAATATCGCCGCCGTAGCACTTGGCGAGCACGTTCTTGCGCAGCGCCTTGACGTTTTCACGTGCGATGATCTTGGCGCCCACGGCCGCCTGTATGGCCACGTCAAACTGCTGGCGGCTGATCAGCTTGCGCAGGCGCGCGGCCAGCGCCCGTCCGCGCGCCGCGGCGTGGCTGCGGTGGACCATGATAGAGAGGGCGTCGACCTTCTCCCCGTTGAGCAGGACGTCCACCTTGACGATATCCGATGCCTGGAAGGTCTTGAACGTGTAGTCCATGGACGCGTAGCCGCGCGAGACCGACTTGAGCCGGTCAAAGAAGTCCATGACGACCTCGGCCAGCGGCAGCTCGTACACCAGCTGGACCTGGCGGCCGTGGTACTGCATGTTGATCTGCACGCCTCGCTTTTCATTGCACAGCGTCATGATCGCGCCCACATGCTCCTGCGGCGTGAACACGTGCATGGTGACGATGGGCTCGCGCACCTCGCTGATCTGGCTGGGCTCGGGCATGCGCGAGGGGTTCTCCACCGCAATGGTCTGGCCATCGACCTGCTCGACCTCGTAGATGACGCTGGGCGCCGTGGTGATCAGGCCCTGGCCAAACTCGCGCTCCAGCCGCTCCTGCACGATCTCCAGGTGCAGCAGGCCAAGAAAGCCGCAGCGGAACCCGAACCCCAGGGCATCGCTGGTGTCGGGCTCGTAGCGCAGCGATGCATCGTTGAGCTGCAGTTTTTCAAGGCTGTCGCGCAGCGCCTCGTACTGGTTGGCCTCGGTGGGGTACAGCCCGGCAAACACCTGCGGCTGCACCTCCTTGAATCCGGGCAGCGGCTCCTGCGCCGGCCCCAGGTTGTCCGGGAGCTTCTTGTCCAGCGTCAGCGTGTCGCCCACCTTGGCCGCGGCCAGCTCCTTGATGCCGGCAATGACGTAGCCCACCTGGCCGGTGAGCAGCGCACCCTGCGGCCGTGCGGTGGGCGTGAAGACGCCCAGGTCGTTGGCTGCGTAGACCGCGCCGCTGGCCATCATGCGAAACCGCTCGCCCTTCCTGAGCGCACCATCGACGATGCGCACCAGCATGACGACGCCCACGTAGGCGTCAAACCAGCTGTCGATGATCATGGCCCGCAGCGGCGCATCCACGCGACCACGCGGCGGTGGCACGCGCGTGACGATGCGCTCGAGCACCTCCTGCACGCCCTCGCCGGTCTTGGCCGAAATGGCCACGGCATCGTGCGCGTCCAGCCCGATGACGTCTTCGATCTCGGCCTTGGCCCGCTCCGGATCCGCCTGCGGCAGGTCGATCTTGTTGAGCACCGGGATGACTTCCACATCCAGGTCCAGCGCCGTGTAGCAGTTGGCCACGGTCTGCGCCTCCACCCCCTGCGAGGCATCGACCACCAGCAGCGCGCCTTCGCAGGCCGAGAGCGAGCGCGAGACCTCGTAGGAAAAATCCACGTGTCCGGGCGTGTCGATGAGATTGAGGTTGTACGTCTGCCCGTCGCGCGCGTGGTAGCTCAGCGCCGCCGTTTGCGCCTTGATCGTGATGCCGCGCTCTTTTTCTATGTCCATGGAATCCAGCACGCGCGCGTCCATTTTGCGGTCGGTCAGTCCGTCGCACATCTGGATGAGCCGGTCGGCCAGCGTTGACTTGCCGTGATCAATGTGCGCGATGATCGAAAAATTTCTGATGTGGTCCATGAAACAAGCGTGACACGGGCGCGATGCACGCAGCATCTGCGCGCCGGGCCACGGCAATGGTCGGATTGGTAAAGACTTGTGTGATTGTACGGGCGCGGCGGCCGCTCCTGCGGGCTTGCGCGCCAAATCCGCCGGTGCACCCGCCGCGGCTGCAACCCGCGCAACGGCAGGCAGGCACGCCCGGGGCCGGCTGCACCGGCCCCGGGCGGGGTCATGCCGCTGCGGTCAGCGCTGGCTGCGCGGGATCAGCACGAACTGGACCAGGTCGTCGCGCTGCACCAGCATGTTGATCGACTTGCTCGGGTCGGCTTCCTTGACCGCCGCCTTGAAGTCGTCGACATTGTTGATCTCGGTGTTGCCCACGTTGAGGATGATGTCTCCCGGCTGCAGGCCGGCGATCGCGGCAGCACCTTCGACCTCTTCGACCTGGACGCCACGCGGCGCGTTGGCTTCACGGCGCTCGGCGTCGGTCATGTTGGCCACGGTCAGGCCCAGCGCCTGCACCGCGCCGCTGGGCAGTTCGGACGGCTCGCCCGACGAGCCGCTGCTGCGCGCGCTGGCCTTGGTCTCCTCCGGCTTCATCAGGCCCACCGTGATGTCCAGCTTGCGGTCCTTGCCGCGCCGGAACACGGTGATCGTGGTCTTGGTGTCCGGCTTCGTGCTGCCGACCAGCCGCGGCAGGTCGGACACCTTTTCAATTTCCTTGCCGTCAAACTCCAGGATGATGTCGCCTGCTTCTATGCCGGCCTTGTCTGCCGGGGAATCGGGCTCAACGCTGGCCACCAGCGCGCCCCGCGGCCGGTCCAGCCCTATTGATTCGGCCACGTCACGCCGGACGCGGTCGATGCGCACGCCGATGCGTCCGCGCGTGACGTGCCCGGTGCTGCGCAGCTGGTCGCCGATACGCATGGCCTCGTCAATCGGGATGGCAAACGAGATGCCCATGAACCCGCCCGAGCGCGAGTAGATCTGGCTGTTGATCCCCACCACCTCGCCGGACATGTTGATGAGCGGGCCGCCGGAGTTGCCCGGGTTGACCGCCACGTCGGTCTGGATGAAAGGCAGGTAGTCGCCGGTGTCGCGGTACTTGGCGCTGACAATGCCGGCGGTCACGGTATTTTCCAGGTCAAAGGGCGAACCGATGGCAATGACCCACTGGCCGACCTTGAGGTCGTCCACGTTGCCGATGCGCACCGCCGGCAGGTTCTTGGCGTCTATCTTGACCACCGCAATGTCGGTGCGCTTGTCCATGCCTATGACCTTGGCCTTGTACTCCTGCTGGTCATTGAGGCCCACGAACACCTCGTCGGCGCCGTCGACGACGTGCGCATTGGTCATGATGTAGCCGTCAGAAGAAATGATGAACCCGGAGCCCACGCCGCGCGGTACCTCGCGCTCCACGGGCGGCTGCGGCGATTCGCTTCGCGGGTCCGCGTGCGGCATGCCGGGCATGGGGACGCCGAAGAAGCGCCGGAAGAACTCCTGCATGTCGTCATCGTCCAGGCCGCCGCCGTACCGGCGCACGCGCACCCGCTCGGTGGTGCGGATGCTGACCACGCTGGGGCCCACTTCCTCGACCAGGCTGACAAAATCCGGCAGCCCGCGCACGCTCTGCGCCGCTTGCGACGCCTGGGGCGTCTCGGCCAGCGCGGGCGCCATGCCCAGTCCCAGACTGACCGTGCCAATCACCGATGCCGACAGCGCGGCAGCAAGCCAGCGGTTGTACCTGATGGTGTGCTTTTTCATTTCAACTCCTGTAGTTGCCGTGGAATGCCTGGACAGACCCGAATTCCGGAGGCACAGGCCCGGCGCTGAAGACCGGTTCCAGCTGTCGCCGGTCAGGGCATCGGCATCGCGTTGCTGCTGCGAGAGCCCGGGCAGGTCCATCCGCCTCAGTTTTCTGACATGGAATCCGCGTCAGCGTTCCATGCCCTCGTAGCCCGCGTTGCGAAAAAACTCACTGGCGCGCTGCACGGCCGGATCCGGGTTGCTGCCGGCCCGCTGCGCCAGCATGCGGTCCAGCTCCGGGTTGCGCAGCACCATGGTGTAGGGCGGCTGCGCAGGGCTCCAGAACCTGGACGGGACGCGTCCCTGGTTCCAGGCCACGTTGCGCGTCTCGGGCGCCGGCTCGGAAATCTCGTTCTGCGCCAGCACGGCTGCGTCAGGCGCCGACGCCGGCTGCAGCGTGCCAAACAGGTTCCAGCCCACGGCGGCCACCGCGGCAAACGACGCGAGCCCGGCCACCATCTTCCAGCGGAAGACACCATCGTTGGCGGCCGGCTGCTGCGCCAGTGCCGGATCAACGTGCCGCTTTGGCGCCACGTCCGTCGCGGGCAGCGCCGGCGCCCCTGCTTCCGCCTGCAGGCGCTGGCGGAACTGCTCCAGCCACTGCGGATCACGGCCGCAGGCGGCCAGCTCGGGCGCGCGCAGCACATCTCCGATGACCTGGTACGCCTGCCAGCAGGCAGAAACTTCATCGGGCGCCGTGGCGGACAGGAGCGCGTCCAGCTCGGCTGCATCCAGTTCGCCATCGACCAGGCAGGACAGCTGCTGGCGAACGCCATCCATGCCCATCTTCGAGTTCATGTCCATCGTGTTCATGTCCGCTCTTTCACTGAACGCTCGTTGCTGTTGCAAGCCTGCCTCACCATCGCTTGCCGCTCTGGTGGCTCAACAGCGGCCTGATCTTGGTCGAGATGGCCTCGCGCGCCCGGTAGATCCGGCTGCGCACGGTACCAATGGGGCAGCCCATGGCTTCGGCGATCTCTTCATAACTCAATCCATCCACCTCGCGCAAGGTGATGGCCTCGCGCAGGTCTTCCGACAGCTCTTCCATCGCGGCCGAGACGGCGGCGGCCACCTCGCGTGCGGCCAGCTCCGTCTCCGGCGTTGATTCACTGATTAGTTCATCTTCCAGTCCATAAGTTTCATCGTCGCGCGATTCCGGGCGCAGCGCCGACTCCGACACAAGCGGATCGCGCTTGAAACCCAGCAGCGTGCGCTTGGCCGTATTGATCGCGATGCGATACAGCCAGGTGTAGAACTGCGCCTCGCCACGAAACTGCGGCAGCGCACGCCAGGCGCGGATGAACGTCTCCTGCGCGATATCGGGGACCAGGTCGGTATCCCGGACCAGCCGGCCGATCAGGCGCTCGATGCGCCGCTGGTACTTGATGACCAGCAGCTCGTACGCCCTGTGGTCTCCTGCCGCCGCACGCTGCACCAGCAGCGCATCCTCGTTGGGCGGTGGTCCTGCTTCTTTGTTTTTTTCAATCACGGGGAACGGCAAAATCGTCGCAAAGGCTGGCTTTTCCGGTCAAAAAGACAGGTCGGCGCGCAAAACGCGTTGCCGACTGCCAGCACGGGCGAACGCAGGGATCGGACAAGCCGATAGCATACAGGACCCGCCGTCGGCGACCTGCCCCGGACGGGCGTGTTGCACGCCACCCGGCCGGGTCGGAATCAGGCATGGTCCGGCGCCGCGAACAGCGCGCAGCGCAGCGCGTGCCAGCGATGCGGATCATCGGCGCGCTGCAGCCACAGCCAGCTGCTGCGCCCGGACGGCGCAACGGTCCGGCTGCGCAGCAGCAGCGCAAGCTGCAGGTCCAGCGCCACGACCACATGAACCGCATGCCGGCGCGGGTCGGGCGCCACGCCGGGGTCGGTGAGCAGCCAGTTGCCGCCGTCCCAGGCCAGCCGCTGCGGCGTCTGGCCGCGCCAGAAACGCCAGCTTGCCGCGGCGCCGGCGCCCAGGAGCAGCACCAGAACAGCCTGGGCCGGCCCACTCAGCCCGCCCAGTGAGACCGTCAGCGCAACAACCAGCGCGCCGCTGCTCCAGAGCGCGAGCAGCGCCGCTGCCAGCAGTGGGGTCGCGCCCGAGACAAAGCTGGCCGGCGGCGCCAGCGATGCATTTGCCGCCATGGCATCCTCTCCTCGTTCCCGGCAAGGCCAAGCCGCGCCTGCAAGGCTCACCGTCTCTTATGGGCAAGCATCGCCAGCGTGCCGGATGACCGATGACCTCGGCCCTTGATGAACGTTTGGCGTCAAGCGTCAAGCGTCAAGCGTGGGCGTTGGCGAACAATGAACGCCAAACGCTGGACGCAATACGCTCAACCTCTTCATCGGTCATGCGCTTGTGTGTTGCCGGGCATCGTTTCCAGTCAGAAGACTCCATGGCACCGGGCCGCTGTGGGCACGTGCCGGGCGCGGCCAGCCACCGCCGACGCATGTGGCGTTCAGATGCGCTTGAAAACAACCGATCCGTTGGTGCCGCCAAACCCGAAATTGTTTTTCAGCGCGATGTCTATCTTCATGTCCCGCGCCGTATTGGCGCAGTAATCCAGGTCGCACTCCGGATCCTGGTTGAAGATGTTGGTCGTGGGCGGGCTCTTCTGTTCGCGCACCGCCAGCACGGTAAACACGCACTCGATGCCGCCGGCACCGCCCAGCAGGTGGCCGGTCATGGACTTGGTCGAGTTCACCACCAGCGACCGGGCCACATCGCCGAACGCGGCCTTGATGGCCTTGGTCTCGTTGAGGTCGCCAAGCGGCGTGGACGTGCCATGCGCGTTGAGGTACTGCACGTCACCCGGATTGATGCCGGCATCGTGCAGGGCGTTGGCCATGGAAAGCCGCGGACCCTCCACGTCTGGCGCGGTCATGTGAAACGCGTCCGCGCTCATGCCAAAGCCAACGAGCTCGGCGTAGACCTTTGCGCCACGGGCCCTGGCATGCTCGTACTCTTCGAGCACCAGCACGCCGCTGCCCTCGCCCAGCACGAAGCCGTCGCGGTCGCGGTCCCAGGGGCGCGATGCCGTCTGCGGATCGTCGTTGCGCACCGACAGCGCCTTGGCCGAGGCAAAGCCGCCTATGCCCAGCGGAGACACGGTGGATTCGGCGCCGCCGGCCAGCATGACGTCGACGTCGCCATGCTCGATCATGCGCGCCGACAGGCCGATGGCGTGCAGCCCGCTGGTGCATGCCGTGGTGACGGCCAGGTTGGGGCCCCGGAAGCCAAAGCGTATGGACACGTGCCCCGAGACCATGTTGATGATGGACGAAGGCACGAAAAACGGCGAGATGCGGCGCGGCCCGCGCTCCAGATACACCGTCTGCGTGTCTTCTATGGTGGGCAGCCCGCCTATGCCTGAGCCGATGTTGCAGCCTATGCGCACCGCCTGCGCTTCAGACAGCGCATCGCCGGTGGGCAGGCCGGCATCGGCCACCGCCTCGTCCGCTGCGGCGATACCCAGGTGGATGAACCGGGCCATGTGCCGCGCTTCCTTGACGGGCAGGAACCGGGCCACGTCGAAATCCTTGACTTCGCCCGCAATCTGCGCCGCAAAGTCGGTCGCGTCAAACTGGGTGATCGTGGCAATGCCCGAGCGCCCTGCCAGAAGATTGTCCCAAGAGGCTGCAACCGTGTTGCCCACGGGGCTGACGCAGCCCAGACCAGTCACGACCACCCTGCGCTGCGTCACGCTCAGGCCTTCTTTTCGTTGGCGTAGTCGATGGCTGCCTGCACGGTTGTGATCTTCTCGGCATCCTCGTCAGGAATTTCGATGCCGAACTCGTCCTCCAGCGCCATGACCAGTTCCACGGTGTCAAGCGAGTCGGCGCCCAGGTCAGCGACAAACGCCTTTTCATTGGTGACTTGCGACTCCTCCACGCCAAGTTGCTCGGCGATGATTTTCTTGACGCGTGCTTCGATATCGCTCATGGGTTTCCTCTAAGCCTTGTAGAAAGTTTGAATTCTAACTGGCCTGCGCCAGCATCGGACAGTTCACCAGGCCCCGCGGCCCCGGAACACAACGGTTGCTCAGACCATCAGCATGCCGCCATTGACATGCAGTTGCTGGCCTGTTATATATCCTGCATTTTTGCCGGCCAGGAACGCCACGGCGTGCGCGACGTCTGCGGGCGTGCCCAGCCGCTGCATGGGGATCTGCGCGGTCAGCGCAGCCTGCTGCGCCTCGGGCAGGGCGGCGGTCATGTCGGTTTCCATGAAGCCCGGCGCCACGCTGTTGACGGTGATGCCGCGCGGCGCCAGCTCGCGCGCCAGCGCACGCGTGAGGCCGGCCGCGCCCGCCTTGGCTGCCGCGTAGTTGGCCTGGCCCGCATTGCCCATGGCACCCACGACGCTGGTGATGTTGATGATGCGGCCGTAGCGCTGCTTCATCATGGGTCGCATGACGGTCCGGCACATGGCAAAGACCGCCTTCAGGTTGGTGTCCAGCACCGCATCCCAGTCCTCGTCCTTCATGCGCATGGCCAGCCCGTCACGGGTGATGCCGGCGTTGTTGACGAGTACGTGCAGCGCGCCGTGCTCGCCGGCAACGGCGGCGACCAGTGCCGCCGCCGCATCACCGTCGTTGACGTCCAGACAGGCGCCCCGGCAGTTGTTGTATTTTTGCAATGCCTCGGTGATGCGCCCGGCGCCCGCTTCGGTCGTTGCCGTGCCCACGACCTGAAAGCCGCGCTTGGCCAGTTCCCCGGCAATGGCCGCGCCAATACCGCGCGACGCACCCGTGACCAGCGCGGTTTGCGCGGCGGGCCGTGTTGCCTCCGTCATGTCCAAATCCTCCTGTTGCTGCCGCTCACGGCAAATCAGCCAAGCAGGTCCTGCACCTGCGCCAGCGTCTGCGGGTCGCAGAGCTCGGCACTGGCCAGCCCGCGATCGATGCGGCGGGTCATGCCCGCCAGCACCTTGCCCGGGCCGCACTCGATGACGGCGGTTGCGCCCATGGCCTTGAACTGCTGGACCGTCTCGACCCAGCGCACCGGGCCAAACGCCTGGCGGTACAAGGCATCGCGGATGCGGTCGGCATCCTGCTCGACGGCAACGTCCACGTTGTTGACCACCGGCACCTGCGGCAGCGCCACCGGCACCTCGGCCAGCGCCTGCCGCAGCCGCTCGGCAGCCGGCTTCATGAGCCGGGAATGAAACGGTGCAGACACGGGCAGCGTCACGGCGCGCTTGGCGCCTGCGGCCTTCAGCTCGGCGCAGGCCTGCTCCACCGCCTGGCTGCTGCCGGCGATGACGGTTTGCACCGGCGTATTGAAATTGACGGCTTCAACCACCTCGCCGGCGCCCAGCGCCGCGGTCACCTGCGCGCACACGCCCTGGATCACGTCAGCGTCCAGACCCATGATGGCGGCCATGGCACCCTGCCCCACCGGCACCGCGTCCTGCATGGCGGCAGCACGCAGCCGCACCAGCGGTACGGCATCGGCCAGCGTCAGCGCGCCAGCGGCAACCAGCGCCGCGTACTCGCCCAGCGAATGCCCGGCAACGGCCAGCGGCAAGGCGCCACCGGCAGCGCGCCAGGCACGCCAGCACGCGACGTCGGCGGCCAGCATCACCGGCTGCGTGTTGGTGGTCAGCGCCAGCGCGTCGGCCGGACCGTCACGAACCAGCGCCGCCAGGTCCTCGCCCAGTGCGTCGGACGCTTCCTGCAGCGTCTGCCGGACCACGACGTTGTCGCCCCAGGCATCGAGCATGCCGACCGACTGCGACCCCTGCCCCGGAAAAACAAATGCAAATCCAGTCATCACCCTTCTTCCAAACCCGCTGACCCGCCTTTCACGCCGTCACGCCCGAAACAGCACCGACCCCCAGGTGAAGCCGCCGCCAACGCCCTCGAGCAGGACGATGTGCCCGGGGCGGATTCGTCCGTCGCGCACGCCCTGGTCCAGCGCCAGCGGAATCGACGCCGCCGACGTGTTGCCGTGCTCGCCCACGGTGACCAGCACCTTGTCCATGGACAGGTGCAGCTTCCTTGCCGTAGACTGCATGATGCGGATGTTGGCCTGGTGCGGCACCAGCCAGTCTATGTCCGATGGCGCAAGCCCGGCCTTGTCCAGCACGGTGCGCGCCGTCTGCCCCAGCACGTTGACCGCCAGCTTGAAGACGGCGCGCCCGTCCATCTTCAGCAGCGGTTTGCCCAGGATGCCGCCGCCGGCCACATGGCCGGGCACGCACAGGATGTCTGCGTAGCTGCCATCCGCGTTCAGGTCCGTCGCCAGGATCCCGGGCTCCCCGGATGTCTCGAGCACCACGGCGCCGGCACCATCGCCAAAGAGCACGCAGGTGCCGCGGTCGTCAAAGTCGAGCAGCCGGCTGAAGACTTCGGTGCCGATGACCAGGGCGCGCGATGCGCTGCCGTTGGCCAGCATGGCATCGGCCACGGTCAGCGCGTACACGAAACCCGTGCAGACCGCCTGCACGTCAAACGCCGGGCAGCCAGCCACGCCCAGCTTGCGCTGCACGATGGCTGCGGTGGAGGGAAAGACCATGTCCGGCGTCGACGTGGCCACCACGATGAGGTCGATTGCATCGGCCGTCAGCCCCGCCGCCTGCAACGCGGCCTGCGCAGCGGCCAGCGCCAGGTCGCTGGCCATGACGCCATCGTCGACAAAGTGGCGCGCGTGTATCCCCGTGCGCTCGACGATCCAGGAATCCGACGTCTGCACGCCGCGCTCGGCCAGCTGCGCCGCCAGTTCCTCGTTGCTCACCCGTCGTGGCGGCAGAAAGCTGCCGGTACCGGCGATTCGGGAATGGCGTCGCGTCATGGGCTTGGTGTCGTGGCGTGTCAGGAGCCGGGACTGGCCGCGGCATGGGGCGCTGATGGCGGCGTCGGTTGCTCCGGCACGTGGCATGCCATGTCGGCGATGCGTTCCTGGACCCGCGTCAGCAGTTGATTGTCGGTGGCATCATACGCGTTGTTCAGCGCGTGCTCGAAAGCCGTGACATCGGCCGAGCCGTGGCTCTTGAAAACCAGGCCACGCAACCCCAGCAGCGCGGCGCCGTTGTAGCGCCGGTGGTCGGTTCGCTGCTTGAGCGCAGCCAGCACCGGATACGCCAGCGCACCGCTGATCCGGGTCCGCAGGTTGCGTGAAAACTCCTGCTTGAGAAAACTGCCTATCATCGTCGCCAGGCCCTCTATGGTCTTGAGCGCGACGTTGCCCACGAAGCCATCGCAGACCACGATGTCGACATCGCCCTTGAAGATGTCGTCCCCTTCCACGTTGCCGGCAAAATTGAGGCTGCCAGCCGCAGCGGCACGCTGCATGAGCTCGCCTGCTTCCTTGATGAGCGCGCTGCCCTTGATGGCCTCGGCGCCCACGTTGAGCAGGCCGACCCGGGGATGCGCGTTGCCAGTGAGCGCGGCCACCATGGCCGAGCCCATGACGGCAAATTGCAGCAGGTGCCTGGCGCTGCAATCCACGTTGGCGCCCAGGTCCAGCACCGTCGTCGCGCCGCCCTTGCTGTTGGGCAACTGGGTGGCAATGGCCGGGCGCTCAATGCCGTCCAGCGTCTTGAGCAGGTAGCGTGCCACCGCCATCAGCGCACCGGTGTTTCCGGCGGATACGGCGGCGCCGGCCGTGCCCTGCTTGACCTGCTCGATGGCAACGCGCAGCGACGAATCCTTCTTCTTGCGCAGCGCGATTTCCACCGTGTCGTCCATGGTCACGACCTGGCTGGCAGCAACGACCTGCGCGCGCTCGTGGTCAAATCCGGACAGCAGCCTGGGGTCACCCACGAGCAGCAGCCGCGCATCGGCGTGCCGCGTCAGAAAACGGCGGCACGCAGGCAGCGTCACGGATACCCCGTGGTCGCCACCCATGCAATCAACGGCCAGTATCGTCATGCCAGACACGTGAGCACGCGCTGCGCGCAACAACCATGAAGCTGCGCTCGCGCATGTGCTGCCCCGGCCCCTGCGCTACCCCGGGAGACCGAACCGGCCTGCCCCGTTTGCGCCAGTTGCCGGGCGGCAGAGTCCCGGTCAGTCTTCGCTCTTGGGCCTGATGACCTGGCGGCCACGGTAGAAGCCGCTGGGACTGATGTGGTGCCGCAGATGAACCTCGCCGGTGGTCGGCTCGATGCCAATGCCCGGTTTGCCCAGCGCGTCGTGCGAGCGGTGCATGCCGCGTTTGGACGGCGATTTCTTGTTTTGCTGAACAGCCATGATGGCCCCCTTGTCGCGTTGGGTCGCGTTGCCTGCCTGGCGATCCGGCGCACCGCGCCGGCCTTGCCAGGACCTGAACGTCTGAACGCACGGCCCGCCATGCCAAGTGGCACGGCGTGAAATGTGCAAAGGGCTGATTATAAGATATCCGCTGCTCTTCCCGGAGGGCCTGCACGCCGCAGTCGCTGCAGCGCCCGGCGCCGATCCTGGCCGCCATCAGTGCCGGGATCAGTGCCGGGGCTTGCGCCCGTAGCCGGCCAGGACGGCAAAGGGATTCTCGGGCGCAGCGGCAGCGTCAAAATCCCCGGTCTGCGTTGCCAGCGGCGGCGGATTGTCGCAATGGGCGTGCCGCGGAATGGCCGGCAACGCCAGGATCAGCTCGTCCTCAAGCAGCGCGGCCAGGTCAAAGGGCCGCTGCAGCACCAGCACGTCGTCTTCCAGCTCCGCATCCCAGCGCGCTGCGGTCTCCTCATCGGGCGCAAAGACAAAATGACGGTCCACCTGCACCGGCACCGGCACGGTCTCCAGACAGCGCTGGCAGATCAGCGGCAGCGTTGCGCGGATGCGCAGGTGCAGCGCGGGCTGCCGGCCCTGTGCGCCCGCGTCGCGCCAGAGCCCCTCGGCCTGCCAGTCGGCGGCGGCGTCCGGGGGCAGCGCGGCCAGGCCGGTGCGCAGGCGCGCGAGGTCACGCAGCGGCACGGCACCAGAGAGTGACTCCTGCGCCTCGGCCATGCCCAGCAGGTCCAGGGTGGGTGCATTGGTGAAAGCCATGCGCCCACTGTACGACAATCAGCGCCATGAGCAACGCCAACGCCGCGCCTGCAGGCAAAACCCGGCCGCTGATCCTGGCATCGGGCTCGCGCTACCGGCGCACGCTGCTCGAGCGCCTGGGCATCCCGTTTGACAGCGTTGCGCCGCAGGTGGACGAGACGCCGCTTGCAGGCGAGACGCCGCGGGACCTGGCGCTGCGCCTGGCCTGCGCCAAGGCGGACGCCGTTGCTGAAACGCAGCCGCAATCGCTGGTCATCGGGTCGGACCAGGTCCTGGATCTGGACGGCCGCCCCGAAGGCAAGCCTGGCACGCACGCGCGTGCTGCGGCACAACTGCAGCGCCTGAGTGGACGGGAGGTGGTCTTTCACACGGCGCTTGCGGTGTGCTGCCGCGCCAGCGGCTTCCGCCGCAGCGACGTGGCCGAGGTCCGGGTGCGGTTCCGCAAACTGGAGCCCGCGGAAATCGAGCGCTACCTGCTTGCGGACCGGCCGTATGACTGCGCGGGCAGCGCGCGCAGCGAAAGCCTGGGTATCGCCCTGCTCGAGCGCATGGTCAGCGACGACCCCACGGCGCTCATCGGCCTGCCGCTGATCCGCACGGCGGCGCTGCTGCGCGCGGCGGGCCTGGCGATTCCGTAGGCTCGCTCAGCGCAGGACCGGGAGCACGTGCATGGCGCGCAGTGCGCCCTCGCCCACCGCAGCGCCAAAGCGGCGCGCCACGCGCTCGACGACACTGGGCCGGTTGGTGTAGTCGACCAGGCGCTCGGCGCCCACCACGTCCCGCGCCACGCTGTCGACGCTGCCGTAGTCGTCGACCAGCCCCAGCGCAATGGCTTTCTCGCCGGTCCAGAACATGCCGTTGAACAGCTCGGGACTGTCCTTGATCCGATCCCCGCGACCCCGCTTGACCACCTCGATGAACTGGCGGTGCACGTGGTCAAGCAGATCCTGCGCGTGTTCCCGTTGCGGCTCGGACATGGGGCTGAACGGATCGCCAAAGCCCTTGTCATCGCCGGCGATGAACAGGCGCCGTTCTATGCCCATCTTCTGCATGGCGTCGACGAAGCCAAAGCTGCTCATGAGCGCGCCTATGCTGCCGACGATGCTGGCCTTGTCGACATAGATGTCATCTGCCGCGGCCGCGATGTAGTACGCACCCGACGCGCAGGCTTCCTCCACCACCGCGTAAATGGGCTTGTCGTGCACGGCACGCAGGCGGCGGATCTCGTCGTTGATGATGCCCGCCTGCACCGGGCTGCCACCGGGCGAGTTGATGCGCAGGATGAGGCCGCGCGTGTTCTTGTCGCCCAGCGCATCGCGCAGCGCCGGGACGATGCTGCGGGCACTGGCCTCGGCATCGTCGGCGATCTCGCCGCGGATCTCTATCACGGCCGTGTGCGGCTGGCCCACGCTGGTGCCCGACCAGGTGCCTGACCAGGTGCCCGGCTTGAGCACCCAGAACAACGCGACCAGCAGCAGCAAGCCGGCCAGCCGCCGAAACAGCCGCCAGCGCCGCTCCGACCGGCGTGCGCGCAACTCCAGCAGCAGCAACTTGTGCAGGACTGTGTGCTCGGCAGTGTCATCGGGTGAATTCATGTTCCTGTTTTCCTGTCAAGGCAATCGCTGCCCGCTGCCGCCGCGCGACGCAGGCTTCAGGTTCGCGCCAGCAGCCACAGCGCAAGCTCGGGCACCGAATGGACCACCTGCAGCGGATCCAGCGCCAGCAGCCCGTCCCCGTCGTGCGCGCCGTAGCTGACGCCAACGCTGGCACAGCCGGCATTTTGCGCCATTTGCAGATCATGCGACGTATCGCCCACCATCAGCGTGCGCTCGGGCGCAACCTGGAACTCGGCCATCAGCTCGTGCAGCATGCGCGGGTTGGGCTTGCCGGCGGTCTCGTCCGCAGTCCGGGAGCCATCGAAGAGGTTGGCCAGCTCGCGCGAGGCCAGCGCCAGGTCCAGCCCGCGCCGGCTCTTGCCGGTGGCCACTGCCAGCCGGCAGGGGCGCTGCTTGAGCCGGGCCAGCATGGCCGGCACGCCGTCAAAGAGGCTGATGTCTTCCTGGTGCCTGACGTAGTGATGGCGAAATCGTGCCATCAGCTGCGCGTGCCTGGCCGTCGGCACGTCCGCGGCAACGCGCGCCAGCGCCGGCCCCAGCGACATGCCGATGACAAAGGCGCAATCTGCGGCAGCCGGACGCCGACCGCCCACGTCGACCACCGCGTCCTGGATGCAGCGGACGATGATCGCGGCCGAATCGTACAGCGTGCCGTCCCAGTCGAAGCAGATCAGGTCAAAGCGGCGCGGCGTGCTCATATGGCATCGGATGCATAGGGTGGCAGCGGCAGGTCCGGCGGCAGCGGCGCCTCCAGCTCCATGGCTTCTCCGCTGCGCGGATGTGTGAACTGCAGCTGCCAGGCATGCAGGAACAGGCGCTTGACGCCCAGCTTGCGCAGCTGCCTGTTGTGGTCGAACTGCCCGTACTTGTCGTCGCCCGCAACGGGGAACCCCTGCGCCGCCAGGTGCACCCGGATCTGGTGCGTGCGGCCGGTCTTGATCCGGACCTGCAGCAGCGTGTATGCGGGCCAGCGCTGGCGCACCCGCACCAGCGTCACGGCGGCGCGGGCTGCCGGGTCGCCGGCCGGCGCCGGCGCCACGTGCCGCTCGCCGCTGGCCAGCAGGTGCTTGTGCAGCGGCTGGTCAATGACGCGCAGCCGCTGCGGCCATTCACCCAGGACCAGCGCCAGGTACGTCTTGCCAACCCGGCGCTCGCGAAACTGCTGCTGCAGCGCGCGCAGCGCACTGCGCCGCTTGGCCACCAGCAGCACGCCACTGGTACCCCGGTCCAGCCGGTGGACCAGCTCCAGCAGCGGCGCCTGCGGCCGCGCCGCGCGCAATTGCTCGATGACGCCAAAGCTGACGCCCGAGCCGCCGTGCACCGCCACGCCCGACGGCTTGTCTACCGCAAGCAGCACCTCGTCCTCGTACACGATGTCAAACGCCCGTGCCGGCGCCTGCCGCTTGCCGGATGCGGCACGTGCCGGCCGGCGCAGCGGCGGCACGCGCACCACGTCGCCAGCTGCCAGCCGCGTGGCCGCAGCGGCACGCCCCATGTTGACCCGGACCTGCCCGGAGCGGATGAGCCGGTATACATGCGACTTGGGCACGCCCTTGAGCATGCGGAACAGGAAATTATCGAGCCGCTGGTCTGCGCTTTCCGCATCCACGTCCAGCAGCGCGGCAGCCATCTTCGGCCCGCTTGCCGCAGAAGCGGCCGATCCATCTATAATCTGCTTTGCTGGCACTTGTTTGTGTGACATGGACCCTGCATCGTGAAAGCGCGGTGACAACAGACCCCGCGCATGGCCTGTTGCAACAACCCAACAACCCGGGTGCCGATTTCAAGCAGATCGGCGCCACCGCGCACGCGACAGATTGGACATCGTAATGCGCGCATCTCATTGGCGGGCATGTCCACGCGGATGACCCCAGCAACAGTTTTTTAGCGCCGTGCCTGCTGCGGAAAACGCCATCGCCAGCCTGGGGGCTGCGGTGACCCGCTGCAGGCAAGGGCCATGCAATGAAATTCCGAGAAACAAGCTCCGACGCCTGCAGTTCCCTGAAGAAGGGCGCAGGCTCCGGAACCGGTAGAACCGAGTACACGAGTTGACTGTCTGTGGCGCAAGCCTCTGCGTCTGGCTGGTACCGCTGTTGTCGCGTCGCTGTCCCATTGTGACACGGCCGCAGCGCGCGCCAGTTGCCGGCGCAACGGATGGGCGGCGGGCCGCGCGGTTGCGCGTACGCCGCCCATCCCGCCTTTGCCCGTGCCTGCCCGTGTCTGCATTCAGTCCACGGGCCGCAGGGTCCCGTTGAGTGTCGCGCCGCATTGCGCGGCACCGTTCCTGTTTTTCGTTTCAGCGCGTGGTCCCGGCATGGAAGGCCCGCAAGGGTCGCTGACATGAAAAGGAACGTGCATCATGAAACGGATGCTGATCAACGCCACGCAGGCTGAAGAACGCCGGCTGGCCATCGTCGACGGGCAGAAGCTCCTCGACTACGAAATCGAAAGCGAAGGCCACGAGCCGCGCAAGGGCAACATATACAAGGCCGTGGTGACGCGCGTGGAGCCGTCGCTGGAGGCCTGCTTCGTCGATTATGGCGAGGACCGCCACGGCTTCCTGCCGTTCAAGGAGATCTCCAGGGACTACTTTGCCGACGGCGTGAACGTGGGCCAGGCCAGGATCAACGAGGCGATCAAGGAGGGCCAGGAACTGCTGGTCCAGGTGGAAAAGGAAGAACGCGGCAACAAGGGTGCCGCGCTGACCACCTTCATCAGCCTGGCCGGCCGCTACGTCGTGCTCATGCCGAACAACCCGCGCGGCGGCGGGGTCAGCCGGCGCATTGCCGGCAACGAGCGCAACGAGCTCAAGCAGGTGCTGTCCGAGCTCAACTATCCCAAGGGCATGAGCATCATCGCCCGCACCGCGGGCATAGGCCGGGGCGCCGAGGAACTGCAGTGGGACCTGGACTACCTGCTCAAGCTCTGGGAAGCCGTGGACCAGGCCGGCAAGGGCGGCAAGGGCGCGTTCCTGATCTACCAGGAAAGCAACCTGGTGATCCGCGCCATCCGCGACTACTTTGACAACGACATCGGCGACATCCTGATCGACACCGATGACATCTACGAGCAGGCGCAGCAGTTCATGAGCCACGTCATGCCCGAGCATGCGGCCAAGGTCAAGCGCTACAAGGACCACGCGCCGCTGTTCTCGCGGTTCCAGATCGAGCAGCAGATCGAGTCGGCATACAGCCGCACGGTGGACCTGCCCTCCGGCGGCGCCGTCGTCATCGACCACGCCGAGGCGCTGGTTGCGGTGGACGTGAACTCGGCGCGCGCGATCCGCGGCGGCGACATCGAGGAAACAGCGACGCGCACCAACCTGGAAGCTGCCGAGGAAGTGGCGCGGCAACTGCGCCTGCGCGACCTGGGCGGCCTCATCGTGATCGACTTCATCGACATGGAGGAGAGCCGCAACCGGCGCGAAGTGGAGAACCACCTGCGCGACGCGCTGCGCCAGGACCGCGCACGCGTGCAGTTCGGTTCCATCTCCAAGTTCGGCCTGCTGGAGATGAGCCGCCAGCGCCTGAAGCCCTCGCTGTCCGAGGGAGCGTCCATCCTCTGCCCGCGCTGCGGCGGCGCCGGGCACGTGCGCGACACTGAGTCGTCGGCGCTGCAGATCCTGCGCGTCATCCAGCAGGAAGCAATCAAGGACAGCACGGCGGCGGTGACGGTGCAGGTCCCGGTGGAAGTGGCCAGCTTCCTGCTCAACGAAAAGCGCCCGGAAATCCGCAAGATAGAGGTGCGCCAGCGCATAGGCGTCACGCTGATCCCCAACAAGACGCTGCGCACGCCGCACTACCGGCTCGAGCGCCTCAAGTACGACGACCCGCGGCTTGACAACGTGGTTGCCAGCTACAAGCTTGCGGAAGAAGAGGAAGATCTCACGACCATCACGCGGCGCAGCCAGGAGCCGGCCAATCGCCAGCAACCCGTGCTCAAGGGCATCCCGCGCGAGGCGCTTGCGCCACAGCCAAAGCCGCAGCCGCAGGAGCAGCGCGAGGCGCCCCACCAGCTCGCACCCGAGCAGGCCACCTTTGCGCGCGCCACGTCGGCGCAGGCCGGCGGCATCATGGGCTGGCTGAAAACGGTATTTGGCGCGGCAGCAACGGCACAGCCAGGCGACGAAGCGCCGACAGCGAGGGCGCCTGCCGCCCCGGCGCCGGCGCAGCCCGAGCAGCGCGAGCGCCGCAGCCGCAACGAGCGCAGCGGCGACGGCACGCGCAGGCGGTCGGCTGAGGACGACGCCAGGGGCGAGCGCAGCGACCGGCGCGGTGGGCGCGGAGGCCGGGGCAGTGGCCGGCGCAGCGACAGCCGCCAGGACACTGCCGAGCAGCGCGCGGACACGGCCAGCGCCGATCGCGAGCAAACAGCAGCCGCAGGTGGCGACGCCAGCGCCGAGGATCGCAGGCGTGGCCAGCGCAGCAGCGACGGCAGCAGCGGCAGCCGCCGCCGGCGCGGTTCCCGCGGCGGGCGGCGTGGCGAATCCCGCCAGGCGGATTCCCAGCGCAACGGACGCCCCTCGCGCGAGCAGGAGCGGGACGCCAGCGGCCGTGAGCCGGCCGCCGAGCGCAGCGAGCGCACGCGCTCCGATGCCGAGGCACCCGCCGCACGCGCTGAACAGCAGCCGGCCCGGGACAACGGGGATCGCGACGCAAGGCGCACGCGCAGCAGCCGGCGCGACACGCCGGAAGCGCAAGCCCGCGCGGAACCGCCCGCCCGCGCCGATGCCGCGCCCGAAGAGGCGGCGACGCAAGAGCCGGCAGCAGCCACCACGCCGCGCTCGTACTTCGAGCGCGGCGTGGTCGCGCAGCAGCCAGCAGCCAGCAGCGCAGCCGAACCGGCAAGCGCCGCGCCGACTCCCGCAGCCGAGTCCAGCGAACCGGCCGCAGCCGAGGCTGTGCCGGCCGCGCAGGACGCGAAAAGCGCGGAGCCCGCGGCGCTCCCGCAAGTCCAGCCGTTTGACCTGCCCACGCAAGAGCTGGACCAGGTCGCGGCAGGCGCCGGCCTGCAGTGGGTGCATTCGGACGCCGACAAGGTGGCTGCCGCCCAGGCGGCCATTGCGGCCGAGCCGGCGCCCGTGCACGCTCCGCGCGAGCGCCCGGCGCTGGTGCCCACGGACACCGAAGACCTGGTCCTGGTGGAAACCCGCAAGGACCTGCGCGACGTCAAGCTGCCGTTTGAACAGCCCGAAGAGCAGGCCGAGGCCTGATTTCCGGCGCTGCCCGCGCGGCGACGCGGGCGATCACCGCGACACACCCCGGCGGCCCAGCGGCAACGACCTCCGGGGGACTGCGATGCGGGCCGCCGCATTGCGTCGTCTGCCGGCACGGCCCGGCACCGTGCGGAAAATCCGCCGCGCCACCATGCGAACCGCCCCGGCGACGCCGGGCGCGGACGCGTGCACGGCGTGCTCGCGGCGCCTTCCTGCCCCACCCTGCGACGGCCAGGACACCGGCGTGTTTTCGTGCGGTTGATAGCTCGGACCTATCAAAAACATAAGCACAAACAATTTGATCTTCAGATAGCTGCACCCTATATTAGAACGTAGCCACTCTGGTTTCCCCACCCCCTCAACCAAGGATGTTCATGTCTCTCATCAACACACAGATCCAGCCGTTCAAGGCACAGGCATTTCACAATGGCGAGTTCGTCGAACTCACCGAGAAGAACTGGACCAACGGCAAGAACTGGTCCGTGGTGTTCTTCATGCCGGCGGCGTTTACCTTCAACTGCCCGACCGAAATCGAAGACGCGGCCGATCACTATGCCGAGTTCCAGAAGCTGGGCGCCGAGCTGTACGCCGTCACCACCGATACGCATTTCAGCCACAAGGTCTGGCACGAAACCTCGGACGCCGTCGGCAAGGCCCGGTTCTACCTGGTCGGAGACCCCACGCACCAGCTCACGCACAACTTTGGCGTGCACATAGCCGAAGAGGGTCTGGCGCTGCGCGGCACCTTTGTCATCGACCCCAGCGGCACCATCAAGACCATGGAGGTGCACGACAACGCCATCGCACGCGACATGACCGAGACGCTGCGCAAGCTCAAGGCCGCGAAGTACGTGGCCGAGCATCCGGACGAGGTCTGCCCCGCCAAGTGGAAGGAAGGCGAGAAGACGCTCAAGCCCTCCATCGACCTGGTCGGCAAGATCTGAGCAAGCGCCTGATGGCCTGCGGCGCGCGCCGCAGGCGCGTGCTTGCCCGGCGGTGATGGCCGGCCTGGCGCCGCCGCACCGCTTTCCCACTCGGCCCACACATTTTCCGGAGCCAACATGCTGGACGACGACATCAGACAACAACTGGCCGCCTACCTCGAGCGCGTGCAAGAGCCGTTCGAGATGGTCGCCACGCTGGACAACGGCGCCAAATCCGCCGAAATGCGCGAGTTGCTCGAAGAAATTGCCGCGCTGCGGCCGGACAAGATCACGCTGCGCACCGACGGCAGCGGCCCGCGCACCCCCTCGTTCACGCTGGCGCGGCCGGGCAGCGGCACCGAGCTCACGTTTGCCGCGATCCCGCTGGGGCATGAGTTCACATCGCTGATCCTGGCGCTGCTGTGGACCGGCGGGCATCCGCCCAAGTTCGAGCCCGAGGTGATCGAGCAGATCCAGGCGCTGGATGTCGACCTGGACTTCGAGGTCTACATGAGCCTGTCCTGCCACAATTGCCCCGAGGTGGTGCAGGCGCTGTCGCTGATGGCGATCCTGAACCCGCGCATCCGCACCACGGTGATTGACGGCGCGCTGTTCCAGGACGAAGTGCAAGAGCGGGAAATCATGGGCGTGCCGGTGGTCTTCACCGGCGAGAAGATGTTTCACAGCGGACGCATCACGCTGGAAGAAATCCTGCAGAAGGTGGATACCGGCGCAGCCGCACGCGACGCCGCCAGGCTCAGTGCCAAGGCACCGTTCGAGGTGCTCATCGTGGGCGGCGGACCGGCCGGAGCGGCTGCGGCCATCTACGCGGCGCGCAAGGGCATCCGCACCGGCATGGTGGCCGAGCGCTTGGGCGGCCAGGTCAACGACACCGGGGAGATTGCCAACTACCCCGGCATCTCGCAAACCACGGGGCCGGAGTATGCGGCACAGCTGGAAGCACATGTGCGCGAGCACGACGTGGACATCATGACCGCGCAGCGCGTGGCCGAGCTGCTGCCTGCCAGCCAGCCGGGCGGACTCGTCACGCTGCGGCTCGACAACGGCGGCGAGCTGCAAAGCCGCAGCGTCATCCTGGCCACCGGCGCGCGCTGGCGCAACGTGGACGTGCCGGGTGAAGAAGAATACAAGACCAAGGGCGTGGCGTACTGCCCGCACTGCGACGGCCCGCTGTTCAAGGGCAAGGACGTGGCGGTCATCGGTGGCGGCAACTCCGGCGTGGAAGCAGCGATTGACCTGGCCGGCGTCGTTCGGCACGTGACCGTGCTCGAGTTCATGCCCGAGATGAAGGCCGACGCCGTGCTCGTGGACAAGCTCAAGACGCTGCCCAACGTCACGGTTCACACCAACGCGCAGACCACCGAGATCCTCGGGCAGGAAGGCAGGGTCAGTGGCCTCACCTTCATTCACCGTGCGGACCATACCCCGGCCAGTGTCGACCTGCATGGCGTGTTCGTGCAAATCGGCCTGCTGCCCAACACCGAATGGCTGGGCGAGACGGTCGCGCGCAACCGCTTTGGCGAGATCGAGATAGACGCGCGCGGCGCCACCAACGTGCCCGGCGTCTTTGCCGCCGGCGACTGCACCACCGTGCCGTACAAGCAGATCGTGGTCGCTGCCGGTGCCGGGTGCAGCGCGGCACTGAGCGCGTTTGACTACCTCATCCGCACGCCGGAACCCGCAGCGGCCGACGCTGCGGCAGAGGAAACCGCCATCGCGGCCTGAACCCCGGAGCGGCAGCGCCGACGGTCCGCGCTGCCGCTCGGGTTGCTACTCGTCATCCTCCTGCTGCGCACCGGCGCGCCCCAGCGCCGAGAGCGTGTCGTCCAGCTGTGGCAGCACCGGGATGTGCGCCAGCGTCCGGATCTGCTCCAGGCTGGCCTTGGCCGCGGCAACCGCGTCGGATTCCGTGTCAAATCCCAGCTTGAGCTGGGTCACGGCTGCCGCCAGGTCGGCACGCGCCGACTCATGCTGGCGCGCAAGGAGGCCCAGCTTGGCGCCAAGCAGGCGCAAGCGCAGGTTCTGCCGCACGAAAAACAGCTCGTCCTGGACCGGCTGCACCGGCAGGCCCAGCGCCGCGTCCCGCGTGCACCAGGGGCCGCAGATGCGGTCGGCGAGCCATCGGCGCCAGCGCAACCACCAGTGCACGGGCGCCGCAGCCGCGTCCGCGGTATCCGCCGGGGTCACGCCAGCCATCTGCGCACGGACATCGACCGACAGCGGCAGGTCGTCCACCCGGGCCAGCACGCCGTCCAGCCGCGCCAGCAAGCCGGCCGTGTCCGGGACCTGCACCAGCTTGAGCCGCTGCAGGTCCCGCTCCACGGCATGGCGCACCGGAATCAGCCGCGCGTCCGACGACTGGGCAATGCGGCGCTTGGCGGCACGCAGCGCCACGACCATGGGCTGCGGACTGTCGGTCAGCTGCGCCTGGTCCTGCGCCAGCAGCAGCGACGCATCCAGGCTGGCCAGCAGGCTCTCGTCGCGCGCCTGGACCACGGTTTGCACCAGGTCGCGCATCTGCTCGCGATACGCGGTCAGGTCACGCACCCGCGCCTCCAGCTGGCCCAGTTTTTCGCTGGCCTGGTGCAATTCCGCGCTGGCTTGCTCCGACGCGGACTTGGCCGAAATGGAGCGCTTGTTGGCCTCTTCGAGCAACCGGGCCACCTGCGTCTGCATGGCGGTCATTCTTTGCGCCTGCAGGACCACCAGTCCCAGCGCCAGCAGCGCCAGCACAAGGACCAGCCCGTACTTGATGCCCTCGCGCCGCCGGCGCTCGGGCCGCGGCGCGGGCGCGGAAGCAGCCGTGCCGTGCGCGTCGGTCCCGGGCGCGGTCCCCGGTTCGCGCTCGTCCGGCGCGCTGGTGTCGTTCATGGCAAGGAGCCCAAAGTGCGGGCCACGTCGGTCAGGACCGGGTGGCTCTGGCGTATCTGCGCAAACCCGGCGGCCCGGGCCGACCGGCCTATGCGCGGGTGCGTGACCAGCGCTGCCGCAGCAGACCAGTCCTGCTGCGGCAGCGCCGCCACCAGGTTTGCAATGGCCTGACTGCTGCAGAACAGCCAGATGCTGCCGTCCGTGGCTGCCGCTTGTGCACGGGCGCGCTGCTGCGTCGACAAGCGTGGCGCCAGGCGCCGGTAACACACCAGCTGCTCGAGCCGCCCCCCGGCTTGCGCCGCCTCGTCGGCAAGCCAGCTGCGCCCGGCCACGGCGCCGGCCGCATCGCCGCCACGGACGATCAACACCGGCGTGCCCGGCAGCACCTGCGGCGCCACCTGCGCCCACAGGTGTTCGGAATCAAACTGTGCCGCTCCCGCGAGCGGACCGTCTATGGCCTGCTCCGGCCAGCCCGCCTGGCGCAGGGCGCGGGTCGTGCCCGGCCCCGGCGACCAGGCGCGCACGCCGGCAAAGCGCGGCGACCAGCGCGCGTCGCGAAAAAAGCAGCGCACGGCGTTGCCACTGACAAACATGAGCGCGTGCCAGTGCTCCGGCTGCTCGCGCGCGCGGCGCAATGCCGCATTCATGGGCTCTGGCACGATCTCTATCAACGGCAGCGCGCTGGCCTGCAGGCCCGCCTCCCGCAGCGCCCGGACCCAGTTGCGAGCACTGTCCCGGGGGCGCGTGACGATGACGGGTGCCGCGGTCATGGCCTGCCACCGTCAGTGCGCGCCACCCGCGCGCAAGCCCGCGGCTACCTGCAGCCCCAGCGCCTCGGCGGCGGCGGCATCGGCCACCGGGCCGCTGGCCTGTGCCGTGACCAGGTCTGCGGAGCCGTCGGGCTGTCCCCAGGCGCCACGCACCGTCAGCGTCCGCGCATTGAACCGGGCGTGCGCGGCCAGCGGCATGGAGCAGCTGCCGCCCATGGCGCGGCTCACGGCGCGCTCGGCTGCGGTTGCCAGGTGGGTGTCCGTGTCGGCCAGCGGCGCCAGCAGCGCGACCAGGTCGTCGCGATCGGACCGGATCTCTATGCCCAGCGCGCCCTGCCCGGCCGAGGGCAGCATCTGGTCCGCATCGAACACGTGCCGGATCCGCTCGGCCAGGCCCAGCCGCTGCAATCCGGCCGCCGCGAGCACGATGCCGGCAAACTGGCCTTCGTCCAGCTTGCGCAAACGTGTGTCCAGGTTGCCGCGCAGCGGCGCGATCTGCACGTCGCCGCGGCCCATTTGCGCCAGCAGCGCGCGCAGCAGCGCGGTGCGACGCAGGCTGGACGTGCCGATGACCGCAGCCTGCGGCAGCGCGTCCAGGCGGGCAAACTGCGGGGAGACCCAGGCATCGCGTGCGTCGGCGCGCGCCATGACGCAGGCCAGCGCAAACCCGGCTGGCAGCTCCATGGGCACGTCCTTGAGCGAGTGCACGGCCAGGTCGGCGCGCCCATCTTCCAGCGCCACTTCCAGTGCCTTGATAAAGAGCCCCTTGCCGCCAACCTTGCTCAGCGTGCGGTCCAGGATCTCGTCGCCCCTGGTGCTCATGGGCAGCAAGCTGACTTCGTGCCCGCGCGCCTGCAGCAGCGCCTGCACGTGCTCGGCCTGCCACAGCGCCAGCCGGCTCTTGCGCGTGGCAATGACTATGGATTGATTCATGGGCCCGATGCTACCGCAGCAGCAGCCGTTGCATGCGGACGGTGGCGCAGATCCGCGGCCTCTGCATACTGTCTCAGACCTTGCGTGCCGCCGGGGCGCGTCCCGCCAGGACGGCACGGATTTGCGATACCTGGCGCCGCGAGACGGCCAGCGTGGCATCGGTGCCCGCCAGCTCAACCACCCAGCCGTCTGCATCGGGGCCCGCGCGATCGCGCGCCAGCGCGCGGATTGCGTTGCGCGCGACCAGCGCGTTGCGATGGATGCGCAGGAAACGCGCGGCATGCCGCCGTTCCAGCTGCACCAGGCTGGTGTCAAGCAGGTATTCTTCGGCGCCTGTCTGCGCCACCACGTACTTGTCTTCTGCCTTGAAGTAGATCACGTCGGACAGCGCGACCCGCTCGGTCCGCCCCTGCCCCGCCACGGTTAGGAACTGCGGCTGCCCGCCATCCCCGTCCCGGGACGGCGGCTGCGTACGGACGATTTTTTGCAGCGCGGTCTGCAGCCGCTGCAAGCGCACCGGCTTGGTCAGGTAGTCGATGGCGTCGACTTCAAACGCCTGCACGGCGTACTGCGGATGCGCGGTCACGAACACCACGGGCGGCGGCGTGCCAAGCTCGCGCCAGGCTGCCGCCAGCGCCATGCCGTCGGCGCCGGGCATCTGCACGTCGAGCAAGGCCACGTCAAAGGCCTGGCTGCGCACCAGCGTCATGGCGTGCGCCGCGCTGCCCGCCTCGCCTGCAGCAACCGCCTCGGGCTCGCGACACTCGGCCAGCAGGCGGCGCAGGCGCGCCCGGGCCAGCGGCTCGTCGTCAACGATGAGGACCTGCAGTGTCATGTACGCGGGGCTCCGGCCAGCGGGACTTCGATGCGCGCACTGTACACGCCATCGCGGATGCGCGTCTGGAACCGCGCCTCCAGGTCGTGCAGCAGGCGCAGCCGGTCGCGCACGTTGTCCTGCGCCAGTCCGTGGCCCGCGTCCCCCTGCCCGGCCGGCATGGTGTTGCGCACCTCGATCTCGACCAGCGCGCGGCCGCGCAAGCGCGTGCTCACCCACACGTCTGCACCGTCCACGCTGGGTTCCACGCCATGGCGCACCGCGTTCTCCACCAGTGGCTGCAGGATCAGCGTCGGCAGCAGCGCCGCGTCGGCACGCGGCTCCAGCGACCAGTGCAGGCGCAGGCGATCGCCAAAGCGCAACTGCTCGATCTCCAGGTAACCGCGGGCCAGCGCCACCTCCTCGGACACGCTGGACAGCTGGCCGTGGTCGGCCAGGGCGTGGCGAAACAGGTCGGCCAGGTCCTCCAGCACCCGTTCGGCGCGCGCCGGATCCTCGCGCACCAGTGCAATCGCGGTGTTGAGCGCGTTGAAAAGAAAATGCGGCCGGATCCGCGCCTGCAACTCGGCCAGCCGCGCGGTCGTTGCCGCCGGCATGCTGGCGCGGGCGCGCCAGAGCAGGGCCAGCGTCAGGCCGCCGGCCAGCAATGCCCCGCTGCAGGCGCTGGCGAGCCAGGGCGCGGCCGCGGTGACCTGGAACGACGCAAGCAGGGCGCAGGCCAGCAGGCCGGCCAGCGCACCCAGCGCGGCGCCGCAGGCCACCTGCGCGGACAGGCGCCCGCGGGCCAGCCAGCGCTTCAACGCGCACGAAGCCAGCAGCCAAGCCAGCGTGGCAGGCAGCGCGCCCGCCGTGACAAACGCCAGCCGCTCCACCCAGGCGGACAGGCCCGAACTGCCAAACAACAGACCGGCACCCAGCGCCAGCTCCACGCCCAGTACCGCGCGCAGCACGACGCCGGTCTGGCAGGCGTCAAAAAGCGGCGGCTCGGCAGCGCCAGCGGCCCGGCCCGATAGAATTTGCGTCTTTGGCATGTGTCCCGTCCGTGCCCCCACCCCAGCGCTGCAAGCCGCTGGCCTCCGCGCATCCGCATCCCGGCCATGTTGCGCCGCCCCCGGTGCCGCCGCAGCGCCACCCGACACGCCCCCGACCCCACGAGACCCCATGTCCGACAATCAACTCGACAACAAGTCCCACGGCTGGTCCGCCCTGTTTTCCGAGCCCATGAGCGAGCTGGTGCAGCGTTATACGGCCAGCGTCGATTTTGACAAGCGCCTGGCGCATGCCGACATTGCCGGCAGCCTGGCGCACGCCGACATGCTGGCAGCCCAGGGCATTATCTCCGGCAGCGACCTGGCGGCGATCCAGCAGGGGCTGGAGCGCATCCGCGGCGAGATAGCCGCCGGCCGCTTTGACTGGAAGCTGGAGCTGGAAGACGTGCATCTGAACGTCGAAGCGCGGCTGACCACGCTCATAGGCGACGCCGGCAAGCGGCTGCACACCGGGCGCAGCCGCAACGACCAGGTGGCCACCGACATCCGCCTGTGGCTGCGCGACGAGATCGACGCCATAGTCCAGCTTCTGCAGCAGCTGCAGCGCGCGCTGATGGCCGTGGCCGAGCCCAACGTGGACACCATCATGCCGGGCTTCACGCACCTGCAGGTGGCGCAGCCGGTCAGCTTTGCGCACCACCTGCTCGCGTACGTCGAAATGTTTGCGCGCGACCAAGAGCGCCTGCGCGACGTGCGCAAGCGCGTCAACCAGCTGCCGCTGGGCAGCGCCGCGCTGGCCGGAACCACGTTTGCGCTGGACCGCGAGCGCGTGGCGCGCACGCTGGGAATGGAAGGGATCTGCCAGAACAGCCTGGACGCCGTCAGCGACCGCGACTTTGCCATCGAGTTCTGCGCTGCGGCCAGCCTCATCATGGTGCATGTCAGCCGCCTGTCGGAAGAACTCATCTTGTGGATGAGCCAGAACTTTGCCTTCATCCGCATTGCCGACAGGTTCACCACCGGCTCGTCGATCATGCCGCAGAAAAAAAACCCCGACGTGCCCGAAACCGCGCGCGGCAAGACCGGGCGCGTGGTCGGGCACCTGATGGGGCTGCTCATGCTCATGAAGGGACAGCCGCTGGCGTACAACAAGGACAACCAGGAAGACAAGGAACCGTTGTTCGATACGGTGGACACCGTGCGCGACACCCTGCGCATCTTCATCGACATGATCGGTGGCCAGCGCAACCCGGAAACCGGCGTGCTGGAAGGCGGCATTGCCGTCAATGCGCCGGCCATGCGCGCGGCGGCCAGCCGCGGCTACGCCACCGCAACCGACCTGGCGGACTATCTGGTGCGCAAGGGCCTGCCGTTTCGCGACGCGCACGAGGCGGTGGCCAGCGTCGTGCGCGCGGCCAGCGAGCGCGACTGCGACCTGGCCGAGCTGCCGCTGGAGGTGTTGCAGCAATTCAATTCAGCGATAGGGGACGATGTCTACAGCGTGCTGAGCCTGGAAGGCAGCCTGCAGGCGCGCAACACGCTGGGCGGCACCGCGCCCGGGCAGGTGCGGCGGCAAATTGCGCGTCACCGTCAGCGGCTGGGCGACTGACGCCGGCACGCGCGGCAACGCCGCATCTCCGCTCGGTGCTCAGCGCAGAGGCGCGGGCGGCTGGCGCTGGCCCGTCTGGATCATCTTCATGGCCGACGTGATCAGCGCCGAGACTTCGGTCATGTTGCTGGGGACCACCAGCGTCGTGCTGGCTTCATCGGCCAGCCGGCCATAGGCTGCAACTGCCGACTCGGCCACCTTCAGCTGCACGGCTTCTACGCCGCCCGGCTGCTCGATGGCGGCACCTATGCGCGCCAGCGCCGCTGCCGTGGCGTTGGCCACCTCAGTGATGGCCGCGGCCTCGCCCTGCGCCCTGTTGATCGCCGATTGCCGCTCGCCCTCGGAGCGCGCGACCATGGCAGCGCGCTCGCCTTCGGCAATGTTGATGTCCTCCTGGCGTTTGCCCTCGGACGTGGCGATCACCGCCCGCTTCTCGCGCTCGGCCGTGATCTGCGCCTGCATGGAACGCAGGATCTCGGCCGGCGGCGTCAGGTCCTTGATCTCGTAGCGCAGCACCTTGACGCCCCAGTTCAGCGCGGCCTCGTCTATGGCCGCAACGACCTTGGCGTTGATCAGGTCGCGCTCCTCGAACGTGGTGTCCAGCTCCATCTTGCCGATGACGCTGCGCAGCGTAGTCTGCGCCAGCTGCGTGATCGCCATCACGTAGTCGCTGGCGCCGTAGCTCGCCCGCATGGGGTCGGTCACCTGGAAGTACAGGATGCCGTCCACCTGCAGCTGCGTGTTGTCACGCGTGATGCAGATCTGGCTGGGCACGTCCAGCGGGATTTCCTTGAGAACGTGCCGGTACGCGACCCTGTCAACGAACGGAACCAGGAAATTCAGCCCCGGTTTCAGCGTCGTCTTGTACTTGCCCAGCCGCTCCAGCACCCAGGCATTTTGCTGCGGCACGATGCGGATGGAGCGGACGACAAAAATGATGGCCACCACCGCCAGAACAATGGCAATTTCCACGTGCAACCCTCCCGATTCTTGAAAAGACAGCGTATTTCACGCACTTGAAATCATCCTAGATTCAGTAGTTGGATGCGTTCGAGCGTGCTGCGATGGGCGTGCCAGGCAAGACGCGACAACGCGGCAGACTACTGTCTGCAAGGCGGAGCAACGCAGCATGGCGCGTTCAGCGCTGTGCGATCGAGCGCATAGCGTGCTCACCAAAATGGTGTGCTCGTGCAAGCTTGGCTTTTCCTTTGATCACAACAAGATATGCACACCAAGCAGCGTTCGACTGCTGAATCTAGGATCATTGCAAAACAACGTATTGGAGACGATGCCGCGGGCCGCGTTGACCCATGTCGGGCCCATCGGCACGGCCCGGCCAGCCCGGGTCAGTCCGGCGCATCGGAAACGACCAGCAGCCGGCTTCCGCTCAGCTCGACGATGCGGTAGCGCCCAGGCGCCGGCACGCCGCTGTCCTTGCACACCGCGGTCCAGGTCGCGCCCCGATAGCGCACTTGAGCGGTCTTGTCGGGACGCCAGGCATCGATCTGCAGCTTGCCGCCTATGTCCAGATTGACGCTGCGATCGGCGCGCGCCGAAGGTGCGTCCGGCCCGCGGCGGCGCACCAGGTAGCAGGCAAAAACCGCCACGCCCCCCACAAGGGCTGCCGTGGCAATCTGCAGCTGCGGCGCCAGCCCTGCATGCGCCGCCAGCGCGCCAGCGGCCACGCCCAGCGCCAGCATCAGCAGGTAGAAGGTGCCAACGGTCAGCTCCACCGCCACCAGCACGCCGGCCAGCACCCACCAGATCACCGATAGCGACATCACGCCTCCCTGCCTGGTTCAGGAATCCCGCGGTGCCGCCCGCCGCACGGTGCCGGCTGCGATGATCGGGAAATCATCAACGGGTCAAACCCGGCCTCGCACGCAGCGCATCCTGCTTCCGCCTGCCCCTGGCCGGGCCGGCGCAAAGCGCCCCGTGTCGCGTTCAATCGCCGAGGTTCAGCAGGTTGACCGCCGGCTGCTGCTGCATCTGCGCGGCAAACTCGAGTTGCGCCGGCGCGGCGCAGCCGTCTGCAATGCGGCGGCCCAGCTTCTGGTCCAGCAGCATGGATTTGTTGCCCAGTTGCAGCCACATGGCGCCCGCGTTGCCGTCTTCCAGCCGCATGGCCCCGGTGCGGCTGGTCACCGGCCGCATGTGATAGCGCTTGTCACCTGCGTTGACATAGAAGAAACCCGCGTTTTCCGGGTCAACCGAGACGACCACGTCCGCGCCCATGTCGCAGTGTATGGTCCCGGTGTACACGTTGCCGGCCATCTTTTGTTCGGCCTCGGACAGCTGTTCGGAGGGCGCCGGCGCGGCAACGGCAACTGCCGCGTGGCTGGCCGGCGCCGCGGCAACGCGAATCTTGCCCGGACGAATCGTGCTGCCCTGGGCCGCAACCCCTCCGGCAGTGACCGCCAACATGGCGCCGAATGCAACGAGAGCGTGAATTTTCATGAACTACCACCAGCAAAAGGTTGAAAGCGGCCGGTCAGGGCCCATGAATGGCATGATATACACATTGGCCGCCTTTTCCCTGATTTGGCGCCGCCCGCGCGCGCCGGCGTTGGTCGGGGACAACGCTGGCCGCCGCTGCCGGACGCTTACAGCAGGTCGGCCACCGCAGCGCGTTCGCTCTCCAGCTCGGCCAGCGTCTTGTTGATGCGCTCGCGGCTGAACGCGTCGATCTCCAGGCCTTCGACGACCTCGTAGGCGCCGTTGGCACAAGTCACCGGGAAACCAAACACCAGGCCTTCCGGGATACCGTACCAGCCGCGCGAGGGCACGCCCATGGTGACCCAGGCGCCGTTTGTTCCCAGCGCCCAGTCGCGCATGTGGCAGATCGCCGCGTTGGCGGCAGACGCCGCCGACGACAGCCCGCGCGCCTCGATGATGGCCGCACCGCGCTTGCCCACCGTCGGCAGGAACACGTCGCGGTTCCAGTCTTCGTCTCCGACCAGGTCCCGCACCGGCGTGCCGTCTATGGTTGCAAAGCGGTAGTCGGCGTACATGGTGGGTGAATGGTTGCCCCAGACGCACAGCTTTTCAATGCGCTCCACGGGCTTGCCGGCCTTGGCGGCGATCTGGCTCAGCGCCCGATTGTGATCCAGGCGCATCATGGACGTGAAGTTGCCAGCCGACAGGTCGGGCGCGGACTTCATGGCAATGTAGGCATTGGTGTTGGCCGGATTGCCGACCACCAGCACCTTCACGTCGCGCGCAGCCACGGCATTGAGCGCCCTGCCCTGCTCGGTGAATATCTGCGCGTTGGCCTGCAGCAGGTCGGCCCGCTCCATGCCCGGCCCGCGCGGGCGGGCACCGACCAGCAGCGCGTAGTCGGCGTCCTTGAACGCCGTCTTGGGGTCGCTGTGCGCCTGCATGTCGACCAGCAGCGGGAACGCGCAGTCCTGCAGCTCCATCATCACGCCCTGCAGCGCCTTTTGCGCCTTCTCGTTGGGAATTTCCAGCAGCTGGAGGCTGACCGGCTGGTCCTTGCCCAGCATCTCGCCAGACGCGATGCGGAACAACAGCGCGTAGCCGATCTGACCGGCAGCCCCGGTCACTGCCACGCGGACGGGTTTCTTGTTCATTTCAATTTCTCCCAGCAGTAGTTGCATCAAGACAAATGCTGCGCCAGCAGGGCCGCCGCCGTTGCCCACCAAGCCCGTGCCACCGGCCCGGCCAGGGCACCGCGCCGTGCAGGCGCACCCATGGACCAGCATCCACGGCCCCTAGTGTATAGGCGGCCCGGTACCTGGTGCACGCACGCGTGGTCCGCGCGCCAGGCCCCGGGCAAGTCCGGATCCTGTCTTGTATAAGATATAGTTGACACTTTGGCACAAAGCAGGCGGCCGGACCCCGGCCGCCGCCTCCAGCATGGACACCGCGCATCCCGTCATCCCCCCCGCCAGCCCGCGATCGCATCGCCACTGGCGCATTCCCAAGCACAGCCCGCTGTACCAGCAGATCAAGGCGCTCATCCTGGACAGCCTGAGCGAGGGTGAATGGCGTCCAGGGCAGATCATCCCCAGCGAGCTGGAGCTGGCCGCGCGCTACGGCGTGAGCCAGGGAACGGTGCGCAAGGCCGTCGACGAACTGGCCGCCGAGCACCTGCTGGTGCGCCGCCAGGGCCGCGGCACCTTCGTTGCCACGCACACCGAGCGGCAGACCCGCTACCGTTTCCTGCGCCTGCGCTCGGACAAGACGCCGCAGGCGGTCCAGGAATCCACCCAGCGCGACTTCATCAGCTGCGAGCAACAACCTGCCGACGCGCACGTGGCGGCCGCGCTGGGCCTGCAGCACGGCGACCCGCTGCTTTTTACCCGACGCCTGCTTCGCTTTGACGGCGAGCCGGCCATACTTGAAGACCTGTGGCTGCCGCTGGCCCGTTTCAACGGGCTCACCGCGGAGCGCCTCATCGACTACAACGGCCCCATGTATGCGCTTTATGAAGCCGAATTCTCGGTACACATGGTGCGCGCCGAAGAAAAGATCCGCGCCATCCTGCCCGAGCCTGAAGCGGCGCGGCTGCTGGACGTCAGCACCGCCACACCCATCCTCAGTGTCGAGCGCGTGGCCTACAGCTACGGCAACACCCCCATGGAACTGCGGCTGGGCCTGTACCGCACGGACACGCACCACTATCACAATGCCCTCAAGTGACGTGAAGCGCGGGTACAGCACCGGGCATCCTGCACCGGTATTCGGGCTGAAACAGCAGGTCTGGCGCACCGGTACCCGATCGCGGCCGTCCAGCTTCGGGGCCATGCCAGACCGGTCAGCCGGCCTTGCAATAGAATTCAGGCAACCTGCCACCGTCTCCGACAACAAAAAAGCCGGCTGATATTACGTTCATTTACGAGGGACCGCCATGAGCGAACAGACCAAGTCGCGACCCGAATTTCGCAACCTCAACCTCTTCCGTGACGTCGCCAGGTACCGGCTGCCACCGGCCGGCTGGGCATCCATCCTGCACCGGGCCAGCGGCGCGTTCCTGTGCCTGCTGCTGCCGTTTGCGATCTGGCTGTTCGACAAGTCGCTGACGTCGGAGAGCTCGTTTGCCGCGTTCAGCGCGGCACTGGACAACGGCTTCGTCCGCTTTGTCGCCTGGTTGCTGCTGGTGGCCTACCTGTTGCACCTGTTTGGCGGCCTGCGCCACCTGGTGCTGGATGTCACGCACCGCATGACCAAGCCGTTCGGGCGCAACACGGCGCTGGCGGTGTTCATCGCCACCGCCGTGCTGGCCGTCGTCTTCGGCATCATGATGATGTGACGCACTGGCCAACACGTCGATTACACAAAAGGAACACTGACATGGCAATGACTTACGGTCCCAAACGTCTGGCTGTGGGCGCGCACTACGGCTGGCGCGATTTCCTGGTGCAGCGCATGAGCGGCGTCTACCTGGGCCTGTACACGGTCGTCCTGCTGCTGGACGTCCTGCTCACCAGCGGCCCCATGGACCATGCCAAGTGGGTGGGCATCTTCACGCCGCAGTGGATGAAGTTCCTGACCTTCGTGGCCATCCTGGCGGTCATCTGGCACGCCTGGGTCGGCATGCTCAGCATCTGGTACGACTACGCCAAGCCCACCGGCCTGCGGCTGCTCATCCATACCCTGACCGCCGTCTGGCTGCTCGGCTGCGCCGGCTGGGCCGTCCAGGTCCTGTGGCAGCTTTGATGCCTATGCCGCGGCCCCAACCCGTCCAGAATCTCTGAAAGCCTGTTATCAGCATGAGTTACACCAAAGAAAACATCGCGACCCGCAGCTTTGACGTCGTCATCGTGGGCGCCGGCGGCTCGGGTTTGCGCGCTGCGCTGGAGCTGGCGCATGCCGGCATGCGCGTGGCCGTGCTCTCCAAGGTCTTCCCCACCCGCTCGCATACCGTGGCGGCACAAGGCGGCGTCAGCGCATCGCTGGGCAACATGGGCGAGGACGACTGGCACTACCACTTCTACGACACCGTCAAGGGCGGCGACTGGCTGGGCGACCAGGACGCCATCGAATTCATGACCGCCCAGGCACCCGAGGTCGTGTACCAGCTCGAGCACATGGGCATGCCGTTTGACCGCAACGCCGACGGCACCATCTACCAGCGGCCATTTGGCGGGCACACCGTCAACTTCGGCGAAAAGCCGGTGCAACGCGCCTGCGCCGCTGCCGACCGCACCGGCCACGCCATGCTGCACACGCTCTACCAGCAAAACCTGGCTGTGCATACGCACTTTTTTGTCGAGTGGATGGCGCTGGACCTGATTCGCAATACGGCTGGTGACATCGTGGGAGTGACCGCGCTGGAAATGGAAACCGGCGACCTCTATATCCTGCGCGCCAAGATCGTGCTGCTGGCCACGGGCGGCGCTGGCCGCGTCTACCAGCACACCACCAACGCGTACATCAACACCGGCGACGGCCTGGGCATGGCGGCACGCGCCGGACTGCCGCTGGAGGACATGGAATTCTGGCAGTTCCACCCCACCGGGCTCTTTGGCGTTGGCGTGCTGCTGACCGAAGGCTGCCGTGGCGAGGGTGGCATCCTGCTCAACAGCGAAGGCGAGCGCTTCATGGAGCGCTATGCGCCCACGCTCAAGGACCTGGCGCCGCGCGACTTCGTATCGCGCTCCATGGACCAGGAGATCGCCGAAGGCCGTGGCTGCGGGCCCAACAAGGACCACATCCTGCTCAAGCTGGACCACCTCGGGGCCGAGACCATCCACAAGCGCCTGCCGTACATATACGAGATCTGCAACACCTTTGCCAACACCGACATCACCCGGGACCCGGTGGCCGTCATCCCGACGCTGCACTACATGATGGGCGGCATCCCGACCAACATCCACGGCCAGGTCATCATCCAGAAAGATGGCGACGACAACCACGTGGTGAACGGCCTGTACGCCATAGGCGAATGCGCCTGCCCCAGCGTGCACGGCGCCAACCGCCTCGGGACCAACTCGCTGCTTGACCTGCTCGTCTTTGGCCGCGAGGCCGGCCGTCACATCATCGAGAACCATTCCGAAGACGTGCTGCAGGAATTGCCCGGCGACGCTGCCGACTACACGCTGGAGCGCCTGAACCAGCTCGAAAACAAGACCGGTGGCGAATACTGCCATGCCGTCTCCGACGACCTGGCCCGGCTCATGCAAACGCATGCCGGCGTGTTCCGCACTGAAGCCATACTGGAAGAAGGCGTGCAACTGGTTGCGCAGATGCGCGAGCGCATAGCCAACATCGGCCTGGCGGACCATTCCAGCGTGTTCAACACCGAACGCGTGGAGGCGCTGGAGGCCAAGAACCTGATCGAAGTGGCCGAAGCAACGCTGGTGTCCGCTGCGGCGCGCAAGGAATGCCGTGGCGCGCACATGGTGCGCGAGTACGATCATCCGGCCGACCATCCCACCGCACCGCTGGGCCGCGACGACGTCAACTGGCTCAAGCACACGCTGTGGCATCGTGAAGGCAACCAACTGAGCTACAAGCCGGTGCGCATGAAACCCCTGACCGTGGACACCATTGAGCCTCAGGTTCGCACTTTCTGAGCCGAAGCAACGGGATTTTCATCATGACAAAACGCACGTTCCAGATTTACCGCTACAACCCGGACACCGACGAGCGGCCCTACATGCAGGACTACGAGCTGGAGATCACCAGCGAGCGCATGCTGCTGCACGCCCTGATCTCGCTCAAGGCCATGGACCCCACCCTCTCGTACCGCAAGTCATGCCGCGAGGGCGTGTGCGGCTCCGACGCCATGAACATCAATGGCAAAAACCGGCTTGCCTGTCAGACCAACCTCAATGATCTGAAGGATCCCATCGTGCTCAAGCCGCTGCCCGGCCTGCCGGTGGTGCGCGACCTGTTCGTCGACATGACGCAGTTCTTCAAGCAGTACGAATCGATCAAGCCCTACCTGATCAACGACGAGCCGGTGCCGGAAAAGGAACGGCTGCAGACGCCGGAAGAGCGCGAATCGCTCAACGGCCTGTACGAATGCATCCTGTGCGCCTGCTGCTCCGCAGCCTGCCCCAGCTTCTGGTGGAATCCGGACAAGTTCGTGGGCCCAGCCGGCTTGCTGCAAGCGTACCGCTTCATCACCGACAGCCGCGACCAGGCAACCAACGAACGGCTCGACAACCTCGACGATCCGTACCGCCTGTTCCGCTGCCACACCATCATGAACTGCGTCGACGTCTGCCCCAAGGGGCTGAAGCCCGCCGCCGCCATCAGCAAGATCAAGGAGCTGATCGTGCGGCGCGCCATCTGATGCCCGCTGGCGCCGATGTCAGACGAGCAGCCCATGCAAGCCAGTGACCTGCGCCGCCTCAAGTGGCGGTGCCGGCGCGGCCTGCTTGAAAATGATCTTTTCGCCCAGCGCTTCTTCCGCCGCTTCGAGAACCAGCTCAGCGTGCGCCAGGGCAAGGCGCTGACCGAGCTGATGAACCTCGCCGACAACGACCTGCTCGACCTGCTGCTGGGTCGCCGCGCGCCCGAAGGCGCCCTGGACGTGCCCGCGGTTCATCAGGTATTGCACATGCTGCGCTCATAACGTCTGCCTGCCCGGGCAGGACGCTGCAGCCTTCATCTTTCACTTCAGGAGTTCACCGTCATGGATCCAGCCGACAAGCAATCGACGCTGTCGTTCTCGGACAGCAGCCCCAGCGTGGAGCTGCCCGTGTACCAGGGTACCATCGGTCCCGATGTCATCGACATCCGCAAGCTGTACGCGCAATCCGGAATGTTCTCGTACGATCCGGGCTTCCTGTCCACGGCGGCGTGCCGGTCGGCCATCACGTACATAGACGGCGACCAGGGCGAACTGCTGTACCGCGGCTACCCCATCGAGCAGCTGGCAGAAAAAAAGGACTACCTGGACGTCTGCTACCTGCTGCTGTACGGCGACCTGCCCGACACGAAGCAGAGCACCGACTTCCACGAGCTCGTGACCCGGCACACCATGGTGCACGAGCAGATGCAGTACTTCATGCGCGGATTCCGGCGCGACGCGCACCCCATGGCCGTGCTCACCGGCCTGGTTGGCGCGCTGTCGGCCTTCTACCACGACTCCACCGACATCCACAACGCCGAACACCGCGACATCTCGGCCATCCGCATGATCGCCAAGCTGCCGACGCTGGTGGCCATGGCGTATAAGTACGGCGTGGGCCAGCCGTACATGTACCCGCGCAACGAGCTCAGCTACGCGGGCAATTTCCTGCACATGATGTTTGGCACCCCCTGCGAAGAGTACCAGGTCAGCCCGGTGCTTGAGAGCGCCATGGACCGCATCTTCATCCTGCACGCGGACCACGAGCAGAACGCGTCGGCATCGACCGTGCGCCTGTGCGGCAGCTCGGGCACCAACCCCTTTGCCGCCATTGCCGCCGGCGTGGCCTGCTTGTGGGGCCCGGCGCACGGTGGCGCCAACGAGGCGGTGCTCAACCAGCTGCGCCAGATCCAGGCCGAAGGCGGCGTCTCCAGGCTGGGCGAGTTCATCAAGCAGGTCAAGGACAAGGACTCCAAGGTGCGCCTCATGGGCTTTGGCCACCGCGTCTACAAGAACTACGACCCGCGCGCCAAGATCATGCAGCAAACCGCCAACGACGTGCTGGCCGAGCTCGACCTCGAGAAAAGCCCGCTGTTCGCACTGGCCAAGGCACTGGAAAAAATTGCACTGGAGGACGAGTACTTCGTCGAGCGCAAGCTCTACCCCAACGTGGACTTCTATTCCGGCATCGTCGAGCATGCCATCGGCATTCCGTCCAACCTGTTCACCGGCATCTTTGCGCTGGCGCGCACCGTCGGCTGGGTTGCGCAGCTCAATGAAATGATCAGCGACCCGGACTACCGCATCGGCCGGCCGCGTCAGCTCTACGTGGGCCCGGCGCACCGCAACGTGCCCTGACAAGGCCACGCGATCCAGCCGCTTGAAAGCCATCCCCCGGGATGGCTTTTTTCCGCCTGTCGCACACCGCATACAGTGGGCGGGCAAGGCGCGGCAAAACGCGTTTCAAACAAGTACAATGCGCAGTTCCGCAAATGGTCGGGCCCGATCATTTGCACAGCTCCTCAAGGGACCTGCGCATTGCCTGTCGCGAGCGCGAACGCTCGGTATCGGGATGGAGTGCAAGGGGCGCGCAAAACCCATTTGCCCGCCAGGGCACAGGCCGAGCCACGGCTTTGCCGCCCCGCAATCCATCGACAACCGAACGGATCGTGCCGCGCCTGTCGTGCAGGGGTTCCTCAATCCATTTGACTATGGGGAATTGCCAAATGCAAGGCCTGCATCTGACCGCTGACCTGTACCAGTGTCAGTGTGACTCCGAGTTGATGATTGGCACAGACGTCATCGCCCGTTACTGCGACGAACAGGTCGCTGCCTGCGGCCTGACCCGCGTGGATTCGCGCTGGGTCAAGTTCCCCGACTGGCAGGGTGGCCCCGGCGGCGTCACGGGCATGGTGCTGCTTGCCGAATCGCACCTGGCCATCCACACCTGGCCTGAAACGGGCAACGTGACGCTGGACGTGTACGTATGCAACTTCTCCAGCGACAACTCCCAGCAGGCACAAGACCTGCTTGATCGCATCATCGACGCGTACCAGCCCACGCGCATCATGCGCCACCGGCTGGTGCGGGGTGACATCGAAGGCGGTGGCTCGCTCGAGCAGACGCCGGCACCGGAAGAGCGCGGCTGGCTGGTCGAGCGACTCACGCCGTCTGCTGCCTTTGCCTTCCGCGGCCAAGTGCTGCACGGGCAGGCCACGGCGCACCAGTCGCTGCAGATCGTGCAGACCGACTGCTTTGGCAAGGCGCTGCGCCTGGATGGCCGCTTCATGACCTCGGAGAAGGAAGAATTCTTCTACCACGAGGCGCTGGTGCATCCGGCAGCAATCAGCCACCCCAATCCCGGGCGCTGCCTGATCATTGGTGGCGGCGACGGGGGCGCCGCAGAAGAGCTGCTCAAGCATCCCAGCGTGGAGCAGGTCGTCATCGCCGACCTGGACGCCGACGTGATCGAGGTGGCGCGCACGCAGTTCCAGGCCGTCAACCGTGGCGCGCTGGACGACCCGCGGGTGCACATCCGGATTGGCGACGGGATGGCGTTCATGGACGGCAACCCGGGCCAGTTCGACCTGATCCTCATGGACCTGACCGACCCGGACACGCCGGCCAGCGAGCTGTACACGGCGGCCTCGTTTGCCCGCGTGCACGAGGCGCTGGCGCCGGGCGGCGCCGTCGTGCTGCACCTGGGAAGCCCGGTCTTTCATCCGGCACAGGTGCAGCAGATCGTGGCCGAGTTACAGCGCACCTTTGCGCACGTCAGTCCGTTCGGGCTGTACATACCGCTCTACGGCGCCTACTGGGGCCTGGCCGTGGCGTCCGATACGCTACAGCCCGCCCGGCTGGCACCGAGCGAGGTGCGCCAGCGCCTGCAGCAGCGCCGGGTGTCCGACCTGCAATACTTCAACGCCGACGTGCACGGTGCGCTCTTTGCCCTGCCCAACTACTACCGGGCACTGACCGCGGCTTCGGCGCGGCCCGCGGGTGGCCGCGCGTCGCTCGGCACCTCCCATGAGGTGGCGCAGGACGAATGCCTGGCGACCTGAACTGCAGGTCCGGGCAAAGAACCGAAAAAGCCGCCAGCTGGCGGCTTTTTTCATCGTCCCGTCGGCCGCATGGTCGATGACCTGCAGGCCTTCCCTTCCCGTCCGGCAGCCCCGGCGTGCGCGCCTCCCGCCCCCGGTGCCAACCGGCGACCCGGTCAACCTAGATTCCGCAGTTGCATGCGCCTGAGCGTGCAGCGATGGGCGTGTCAGGCAAGACGCGACAACGCCGCAGACTACTGTCTACAAGGCGGAGCAACGCAGCATGGCGCGTCCAGTGCTGTGCGATCAGGCGCATAGCGTCTTCACCTGATGGGTGTTCATTGAAAAACGCAAAAATTCGAGCAAGAACAAATAGCTGCCGAAGAAAACAAGCGGTCAACTGCGGATTCTGGGGTCAGTCCCTGATCCGGCTCAGATACGCTGCCAGGTTGCCTATGTCCGTATCGCTCAGCCCCTTGGCCATCGGCGCCATGATGGGATTGGTGCGCGTGCCATCACGGTAGTCCTTCAGGACGGTGATCAGGTACTGCTCTTTCTGACCGGCCAGGTTGGGGTAAATCGGCGCGACGGAAATGCCCTTGGGGCCGTGGCAGGCCACGCAGGTCGACTCGTAGTGCGCCTGCCCGACCGCCGGATCCGCAGCCTGCGCCCCGGCAGCCATGGCCATGGTGCTGCTGGCCAGCACCAGCCCGGCCAGGACATTGCTCTTCTTCTTTTTCATGCGGGTGATCCTCCTTGAAAGACGGCAATCGTGGGCTCGGCGCAGCGCGCACTCACGCGGCGCGAGCGGCCTTGCGCAAATCGCGCTGGTACAGCGCCGACCACAACGCCACCACCGGAACGGTGCAGCCAACCCAGAACGGCCCCCAGAAGGCCAGGTTGGAAAACGTTTGCGTCGCCAGCGGAAACAGCGCCAGGATCCCCAGCAGCACGGCCAGGACCATGTTGACCCAGCTGTACCAGGGATGCGGATCACTCAGGCGTGCCCAGATGGCCAGCACGAAAATGACCGCGGCAAATCCCAGCAGCGGAAAATACTGCTGCTCTATCCAGGTGGGATGCAGGACCACGGCATAGGCCAGCACGATGCCAACCAGGGTGTTCAGGAGATTGGCAATCATGCGTGAGGCTCCCATGCGGCATGCAGCCGCTCGAGGTACCGAAGGGTGATGGGTGGAATGAACGCATACGCCAGGCCGCTGACCATGATCAGGACCTTCCACTTCAGCTGCAGCGGCGTTGCCAGCGCGATGGTCAGCGCCAGGATCACGGCCAGCGCGTAGCTGGCCAGCCCCGCCCGCATGATCATCTTGCTGCCACGTGTCTGGCCCAGGCAATACAGCAGGGCCCAGGCGCCTCCGCAGAGCATGAACAACCCCAGCAGGATGGCGGTCAGGAGGAAGAGAACAGGCGTCATGCAACCTCCGGCTCGGCTGAACGCACCACGCTCGGGCGCCGCTGGTCGGTCGGCAGCGGCACTTGCTTGACCGACGCCAGCAAATCGTAAACCAGCGCCACGTAGCCTGCGGCAAAGATGATGCCAAAACCGGCGCGCGCCCACAGTCCGGCCGTAAACCACGGGTCCTCCGAGGCAATGACGAAGGCCATCAGCGTCGAGCCACCGGTCGCGCGTTCAAAGAATGCCTGCGCCATCCCCGACAGCAAGAGCGCGGAGACCATGCCGATCATGCCCAGGTTGAGCAGGCCGTAGCCCCAATACCAGCGCCTGTGCGCCAGCAGTTCCATGCCCGAGACTTTCTGCTTGACCACGTAGAGCACGGCGATGATGCCGCAAACGTAGGCGCCGTAGAAGGCAAAGTGTCCGTGAGAGACGGTCCACTGCGTACCATGCGAGAACAAGTTGATCTGCGGCAGCGTCATCATGAAGCCCCAGATGCCGGCGCCAATGAAGTTGAGAAAGGCCTCGGTGGTGATCCAGATGTAGGCGGGACGGTTGCGCGTCTTCATCTTGTGCATGCCCGCGTCGTAGACCGCGTGCACGACCATGCCCAGCAGCGGCAGCGGCTCCAGCGCCGAGAAGAACCCCCCGATGCTCAGCCAGTAATCGGGCGTGCCGATCCAGAAGTAATGGTGACCCAACCCCAGGATGCCGGCGCCCAGCACCAGCATGACCTCAATATAAAGCCAGGCCTCGACAATCTTGCGCGGCGTGCCCATCACGTCCATCAGCACCCAGGCCATGATGATGCCGATCAGTATCTCCCAGGTGCTTTCAACCCACATGTGCACCAGCCACCACCACCAGTACAGGTCGTTGGACATGTTGGTATCGGAGTCGAAGGCAAACAGGTAGACGCCAACCAGCGGGATGAGGTCGATCATCAGCACCCAGACGATGCCGGTCACCTTGTTCGCCTTGATGGCGGTGCCGATCACGTTGTACGAAAACACCAGCATGACGCCCACGATGCCCAGCGCCGCCCAGCGCGGCGCCTCCACGTATTTGCGGCCCTGCTGGATGAACCACAGGGTCCACATGTTGGCCTTGCCAGTTTGCACAAACAGGAAGATCAGCGCGACCACCGCCACCGCAGCACAAAATATCCAGAAAAACCATTCGGCGGCCCGGATTCCCACGACTTCGCGGCCCAGCTCCTTGGGCAGGTACCAGTAGATGGAGCCAATCAGCCCCATCAGGATCCAGATGACCAGCGTGTCTATGTGCAGCGTCTTGGACATGTTGAAGTCAAAGACGTTGAAGAACATGCCGGGGAACAGGTAGTACAGCGCCGACAGGAACCCGAACACGATCATCACGCCAAACAGCGCGACTGCGGCGATGAGATACTTCATGCCGAGTTTTTGTGACCGGTACAAGGTCTCGGAGCGATGCAAGGTATGTGAATCAGACGTGGACATGGTTGCGCCTCCTCACCTGGGTTGCATGCGGCCAAAATTTGCGGGAAATCCGTTGGTGTCTATGGCCGACAGCCACTTGAGGTAAGCGACCATCGCCCGCGCCTCCTCCTCGTCGATGTCGAGGTTGGGCATGCGCCGCTGCCAGGTCGGGTACTGGTCCGGATTCATGAGGAAGGCCACCATCGCCTCCTCCTTGGTCTCCTTGCCGGTCATGGGCATCCAGATCTGCTCCCACGCCGGGTCCAGCCAGGACTTGGTCAGGTCTGGCCCGTAGTACGCTCCATTGCCAAAAAAGGTGTGGCAGTTCATGCAGTTGCGGCTCTGGATGACCAGCTTGCCCTTGCGCATGATTTGTGCCGCTTCGTCGGCGCTGAACTTCTGGCCGAACAGCAGCTCCTCCTCACCGACGACCGGCGTGCTGGCGTGGCGCGACCAGTCGTACTCATACGCAATATGCCGGTTGATGACGTCGTACGCTGGCACGTTGATGCCGCCGGCCCGTATGTAGCCGTAGCTGTCAATCGACAGGAACGCCAGCACGATCAGCATGACCAGCGTCGTGCTCACGGCGCCAGCCCGCCAAAACAGTGGATCCTGGATCTGCACGCTCGCCCCCCCTTCTTGCCTTCTTGGACAGTCAGCCATCGGGGCTTGCACGCTTGCTGCCTCGTGCGGGCGCTCCGATGACTGCTTTATGCCAAAGTTCGTGCTTTTCTGGAAGGGCCTGCGCGAAACACCATGATCGCGTAATAACTATTCACCGCCGACGGCACGCCCGAATTTCGCGCTGCGGCGTGCCATTCCCGCGGTCCGGAGCGCTGGGTGCCTGCCATGCCACGAGCCAACGTGGGGAAGGACGAGTGGCGCCACGGTGGCACGGATGCGTGCCGCGGGCGTACCGGCAGCATGGAGACGGCCTGGCCCTTGACCGGACGGGGCCCGGGTCTTGCACGCCCGGCGTGCACATGCACGTCGGGGCCGTCAGGCTGGTGCCGGTTGACCGGCTGCTCAGCCCTTGTCGTTGGCTGCGCCCGGTGTAAAGGCGTCGGAGAAGCAGAACTCCTCGCCCAGGCCATGCTCCAGGAAATCGGGAACGGCCGCCTCGACCATTTGCGTCGAGCCGCAGGCGTAGATCTCATGGCCGCTGAGGTCGGGATGGTCATCGAGCAGCGCGCGGTGCACGTAGCCGCGGCGGCCCGGCCAGGGATCGTCTTCAGGCACGTCTGAGAGCACGGGCACGTAGGTGAAGTTGTCGTGCTCGTCCTGCCAGCGATGCACCAGGTCCTGCAGGTACAGGTCTTCTTTCTTGCGCACGCCCCAGTACAGTTCTATGGGCCGCCGGATGCCGCGCCGGAACGCCTCTTCCAGGATGCTCTTGATGGGCGCAAAGCCGGTGGCGCCGGCAATCATGAGGATGGGGCGGTTGCCCTCGCGCAGCACGAAGCGGCCGATGGGCCCTTCAAACTCGATGTCATCGCCCACCTGCATGTGCTCGAACACCTGCGTCGTGAAGCGGCCGCCGTCGATGCGGCGGATGTGCAGCTCGATGACGCCATCGTCCGGCAGCGGGAACGGCTGCGCCGGATCGGGTGGCGCCTTGGCAAACGAGAACGAGCGCTTGGCGCCATCGTCCAGGATGATGTTGATGTATTGCCCGGCAACGTAGTCCAGCCGCTTGCCCGGCGGCAGCGCGATGAACAGGCGCATGAGTTCGGGCGAGAGCCGCTCCATGCCCTGCACCCTTCCCGTCCAGTGGCCCATGGCCTGCGCTTCGTCAGGCGACAGCGAAGCCACGCCCTCGACCTCGAACTCCACGTCTTCCAGCGCCACGGCGCAACACATCAGCGCCTGTCCCTTGGCGCGCATGGCCGGCGTCAGCGCCGCTTCCTGGTAGGGGCCCAGGTCGACGCGGCCGGCCAGCACCGTGCACACGCAGACGCCGCAGCCGCCGGAGCGGCAGTCAAACGGCAGCGCCAGGTCGGCGCGCAGGCCCGCGTCCAGCAGCGTCTCGCCCGCCCGCGCCACCACCTGCGCCGGCCCGGGGTGGATCGTCAGGTTGTGGCTGGCCTTGGCGCTGCGGCGGAACGTGAGCCACGGCAAGGCCGTGCCCAGCGCCGTGAATCCCACGACCAACGCCCACAGCAATCCCGAGTAGCCTTCCTGGATCAGCGGGAACACCGGCAGCAGGAACCAGTCCAGCGACAGGCTCATGGGCGTGGTGTGCAGGTCGGCGGGCCCCTGGCTGAAGACCGGGACGGCAAATGACACCACGACCAGCGTCAGCATGAGCGCGATCGCGATCGGCCGCGGTGGTACCGTGCTGGCCTTGGGCACGCGCTGCACGTGGATCCACATCAGCAGCAGCAGCAGCAGCGGCACGCCGATGTGCATGAAGACCAGCAGCGAGAACAGGCGGTTGGTCACGTGCTCGGGCAGGATGAAGTTGCGGATCAGGCGGCCGCCAAACCCCGGCAGCCAGTCCAGCCACTCAAAGCTGGTCTGCGTGACAAATTGCGCAAGCCGGTCCCACGGCAGCATGAAACCGTTGACGCCGGACGCGTACGTCAGCCACAGCAGGCCGACGCCCGTCACCCATGAGAACGCGCGGAAGCCGCGCAGCCGGTCAAACGCAAAATAGCGCAGCATGTGCAGCATCATGCTCAGCACCATGGCGTCCGAGCCGTAGCGGTGCAGCCCGCGGATCAGGCTGCCCAGGCCAAAGGCGCCGTGCGTCACCGCCTCGACCGAGCGGTACGCGCCCTCCACGCTGGTGTCAAAGAACACGTAGAGCACCAGCCCCGTCACTGCGATCACCCAGAACAGGAAGAACGTGATCTTCCCCAGGTGATAAAACGGGTTCATGCGGTCGCCAAAGGCGTGGTTGAACACCGCCTCGATCGCCATGAAACCGCTGCGCAGGATGCGCTGCACAAAGGCGATCACGAGGTGCACTCCCGGCCGGCCGCCGCGCCTGGCCGCGAGCGCATCGCCGCGATCACGACCAGCGCAAACATCAGGCCACCCACGATGGCCAGCAGGCCGCCCAGACCCATCAGGCCCATGCCGGCGATTTCACTGTTGCTGCGCAGCACCTGTTCGGCACCCGCCACCTTGCGCTGCACGCCGTAGCCACCGGACCAGACCAGGCCGATGATGTGCAGCAGCTGGCCGCCGCCATACAGCCAGGGCTGCAGGACGGCCATGCGCCCCTTGGCCGCCGCATAGCCCAGCCGGGGCAGCAGCCAGTAGATGACGCCCATCAGCGCCAGCGTCACGCCCACGATGCTGCCGTGGTAGTGCGCGGGAATTCGCACGTTGCTGCCGTTGATGCCCAGCCCGATGATGCCGCCGGCGGAAAAAAGCAGCATGGACGTCAGCAGCGCGCCGCGCAAGGGCCGCTTCTGCGGGGCCAGTCCGCGCAGCGGTGCCAGCGCCCACAGGACCGCCAGCATCAGCGGCGCAATCGCCAGGCCACCGCCGTAACGCATGGCCAGCGTATGCATGTGGCGGTGCTCCACGCTGCTCACGTCATGCATGAGGTAGATCAGCGGTGTGACAAACACGCTGACCAGCGCCACCGCAAAGAGGAGCAGGACCACGCGCGGGCTCAGCGGCACCCGGCCACCGCAGGCCTGTACCAGCACCAGCCAGGACACGAGCATCAGCAGGGTCCACGTGAACTGCAAGGCATGGCCTCCGCCCCAGAACAGGATCTCGTAGTAGGCCGTGGCCGGCAGTTCCGCCGGCACCTCCAGCAGCGACCAGGCAAAGGCCAGCAGCGCCACGCCACCGGCCACCGCGCTGGCGTGCAGTCCAAAGCGCAGCGCCCCGGTGCCATCGACCGCGGGGCCTATGCGCTTGGCACGGGCCATGGCCAGCAGCACCAGGCACAGGCTGCCCACGCCAAACACGCCCAGGGCAGCGCGGAAGGTGGCACTGTCCAGCACCGGGATGTAGTTGGCCATGATGGCCTCGCCCGGATCGACAAAGGCAGCCACTGCCATGCCCAGCGCGCCCAGTCCGCACAGCAGCAGCGGCAGCCGCGACGCGAGCTGCACGCCGGTGCTTGCCGTGGGGCGCAAGTTGATGCTCCACAACAGGCCGGCTATGGAAACAAACCACACCAGCACCGACAGGTCCACATGCACCACCAGCGCCACGCGAAAGAAGTCACCCGCCGGCAACCAGGCGTTGACACCGGGCGTGCGGGCCAGCACGAGCAGGACGGAAAAGAGCCCGGAGCCCAGCAGCGCCGCCAGCGCCAGCAGCAACCAGGCGCGGGCCAGCCGGCGGCTCTCCGTGGTCAGGGCCGGCAGCACGTACCGTGCCGGGCTCGACGCGCTCAGCTGCGTCGGCTGCCGCGAGGGCAGCCGCGCACCGTCATGGGTCAGGATTGCAGAGGAGTTCATTCGAACAGGATGCCGCCTTTCTCGGCGTCAAAATCAATCACCAGCACCTGGCCAGGCGCCAGGTTGATTACGGCTTCACGCTCCCAGGTCTTGGCGCCCGGCCGCACGTCGTCGTTGAAACGCACGTGGATGTGCTGCTCCCCGGCTGGCACCGTGAGTCGCTCGTAGATGGCCGATGCGCCATCCTTGGACAGGCCGCCGGGTTGCGCCACGCGATCCAGCACACGGTGGCCGTCGACATCCACTTCCATGGTCAGCGGCGAGCGCTCGCGCGGGCATTGCACCGGGTCGCGCATGTTGGGCGGCAGCTTGGCCAGCTCTTCGTCGGTCAGCCGGCGGCATTCACCCACCGGCTGGCCCAGCCGTGCCACGCTGACCTTGATCTGCGCCTGGTCGGCGGCAAGTGGTTGATACGCAGGCCATTGCGAAAACACCGCAATGACCAGCCCGTACAGCCCATACAGGACGAACTGCCCCAGCAATTGCGCCGGCCCGATGCGGCGCGTGCGCCGGGATTCAGCAGTCTGTTCTGGCGTTGATTTCTTGCTCATTGGCCTGGGATTTCACCATGGACGGCAACGCGGCAACCTGCTGCCGCAACGCCTGCAACGCGTGGCTCAGTCGCGCGGACTCGCCCGGCCCGGCATGTACCAGCTGCAGGCGCCCACTGGTTGCAGTGCTGCGCGCCATGGGCGGGCGCTGCCGGCTGAAGCGCTGCTGCGTCCAGCGCGGCCCCAGCCGAAACTCGCAGCCGCCTTCCGGACAAGCAGCCACCAGCACGCCCGCGGCGCCCCGGCTCAGCGCGTACTCGGCAAAAGACGGTGGCAACTGACCCGCGCAGAGCAGCGGCAGCTGGCAAGCATCGGCAGGCAGGTCCGGCGCGCCAGCGCCGTGCTCGCAGGAAAACAGCACCAGCGGGCGTACCGCCTGCGATGCGGCCAGCGCCGCATCCAGTTCGTTGCGCAACGCATCGACGGAGCGCTGCGGCAGGTCGATGCCGGTGACCAGCGGATGGCTGCTGCGAAAGGGTGTTGAAGACGGGCAGGCGCCGGCACAAATGCCACAGCGCGTGCACAGGTCCGGATCGACCTGCGCCAGCAGGTGCCCGGCGCGTCGTCCCGGGTGCGGTACCATGATGATCGCCGCATACGGGCAATCGGCAACACACCAGGTGCAGCCACTGCAATTGTCCGGGTCGACCAGCGCCGCCGGGGCCTGGGCGCGGCGCGCCAGGAACGGCAGCGCCAGCAGCAACAATGCCCCGCCCAGCAGCAATATCCAGGCAAAGCCGCGCGATGTCGCTTCGGCCAGCGGGTGCAGCCACAGCAGCAGCCAGTCCAGGCGCAATTGTTCCGGCACGCGGGCCAGGTCCGCCGGCGGATGGCTGGCAACGGGCTGCAGCAACGCCAACAGGACCAGCATGACCACCAGCGCAAGCGTCAGGCGTCGCGGTGGCAGCCACGCCACGTGCGCCAGGCGCTGCACGTGAAACCACAAGCCAAACAGCAGCAGCAGCGGCACGCCCACGTGCACGAATACAAAAAGCGAAAACAGGCGGTTTCCCACGGCCTGGTTCGACAGGAAATTGCGCGCCAGCGGCGTCGCCAGCAGAGGCAGCGCATCGAGCCATTCGGCCGTGGCCTGCGCAGAATACTGCGCAAGCTGGTCCCAGGGCAGCCAGAAGCCGCCAATCGCGCTGGCAAAGCAAAACGCCACCAGCGGCAGCCCCGTGAGCCAGTGAAAGCGCCGCGCCGCCCGCCAGTGACCGTGCAGCAGCTCGCGCACGATGTGCAGGAGGACCACGGTGGCAAGCAGGTCGGCCGCATAGTGGTGCAGTCCGCGCAGCAACCGGCCGCTGCCCAGCGGCCAGCGGGCCAGTGCATCCACCGAGCGCCAGGCGCCCTCGACCGAGGTATCGAACACCACGTACAGTGTCAGGCCGCTGGCCACCAGCAGCCACAGTGCCAGGAACCCGATCGTCCCCAGCTGGCGCAGCGGATTGTGCGCTGCCCCGAACACTGCGTCCAGGCGGCGCTCGCCGGCGCGCCAGACGTTCAGCCCCCACTGCCGGACACCGTTTGAATCGCTGGAGGACATGACACACGCACGCGCCGCCGGTGACGGCGCTGGCGGCGCCACTCGGCAAACAGCCAGATAAACATGGTCAGGAAAAACAGCAGGCCGCTGACCAGTTGCAGGATGAGCTTCCAGTCGTAGCGATACTCGCCGGTTTCCGCGTCGTAGACCGTGCACAGGATGCGCACGCGCTCAACCAGGTGGCCCACGGTGCTGAACATCGTTTGCGGCTGCTCGTACAGCAGCAGGCGGCGCAGTGGCGTGCCCAGCCGGCTGGCCTGCACCACCTCGCCCAGCACCTGGCTGTGTATGCGTCCCTCGTTGTCAACCACCGTGACCCCCAGCACATGGTCAAAGCCCGCTGGCGTCGCCACGGCGCTGAAGCCAAACGCCTGCATCAGCGCATCGACTTCGTCGGGCCTGGGGCTGAGGAAATCCCAGTTGCGATGCTTGATGCGATGCTGCGCGGCAAACGAGCGCATGGCGCTGGGGTCATCAAACGGCTGGTTGAAGCCGATGCTGACCACGTTGAACTGGTTCTCGCCCAGCATGCTGTCCAGGCCCTTGACCGCCTCGTACAGGGTGCGCGTCTGCGTGGGACAGATCTGGAAGCAGCCCGTGTAGATGAAGCTCACCAGCAGGGGTTTGCCCCGGTAGCCGGACAGGCGCACCGGCTTTCCGTTGATGTCACGCAGCGTGAAATCCGGCACCACGCGACCCACCGCAGCATTGGCCAGGCGGACGGCTTCTTCTTCGACCAGCGACGGCACCTCGCCCGCGGCCCGCTCCTGCTGCGCTGCATGGGCCCAAGCCGGCACGGCGCCAACCAGAAACAGGATCAATACGCTGGCCAGCAACAGGCCCGGACCGCCGGACCGCCTGAAGACGGTTGACCGTTCAGCGCAAAGCCGCATCAATCCAGATCCCCACGATCAGCACGCTCAACTGCACCATCGACGCAAAGAATGAGGACATGGCGCGCTCCCGGACGGGTTCACGGGCCAGCGCCCAGGCCTTGCGCAGGAAATGCGCGCCGCCGGCAATGGCGGCCACGCCGTAGGCCCAGCCGGTGCCGCTGAGCCCGATGGGCATCACGGCCACGGTCACCAGCGCCACCGTGCTCCAGAAGACGATGCGCGCCGCCCGCTCCGGGCCCACCACGACCGGCAGCATGGGTACGCCAGCCGCGGCATATTGCTCGCGCGTGGCAATGGCCAGGCTCCAGAAGTGCGGCGGCGTCCACAGCAGCAGCACCAGCGCCAGCAGCCAGGCCAAGGGACCCAGATGGGGATCTGCAGCAGCCGATCCGGCCAGCGCGGCAAAGCTGCCGGCCGCGCCGCCAATGACGATATTCCAGGACGTGCGTCGCTTGAGCACGAGGGTATAGAGCAGGCCGTAGGTCAGGGCGCCCGACAAGACGAACAGCGCAGCCAGCCAGTTCAACGCAAGGCCCGCCACGACCACTGCAGCAGCCAGCATGCCCCCGATCAGCACCAGCCAGCCCGCGCCACGCTGCAACGCGCCACTGGCAAACGCCCGCTGGCGCGTGCGCGCCATGAGGCGATCGCTGTCGGCCTCCACGTACTGGTTGAATGCGCCGGCGCTGGCAGACGCCACCAGCACGCTCAGGGCCAGCACCAGCACCTGCCACGGCGCCACCGAGGCGTGCGGAACGATGGCCATGCCGGCCAGCGCGGTGAGCATGATGAGCACGCCTATGCGCAGCTTGAAGATGCCAAGCACCAGCCGCCAGCGCGCGCGCGCCGGCCCGGCAGCGGGTACCTGGACCGCGGCAAGTGAAGCCGGGCCTGGGGCGTGTTCCATGCAGATCCTCCCTGTCATTGCGCCTGCCGCAGCTGCGGCAGGCATGGCAAGTCACGTGTCAGCTCAGGCCCCAGAGCGTGGACAGGTACTTCCAGTTGATGAAGTAGTACACCACGAAGGCCACCAGGAACACCATGGCCAGCACGAAGGTGCCCGGCGCGGTGAAGCCGATGGAGCCGTAGCTTTGCACGGCAACCGAAGGTGCGGCGCGCGACACGCGCGTGAACTTCGGGCTGGTCGTGCCCGGCTCGAGCTTGCGGCCCCAGATGAGCGAACCCAGCGTGACGTAGATGAAGATGATGCCGCCAGCAATTGCGGCAATGCCGCCGATGCCGACCAGGGCCATCATCAGGTAGGCAGCGCCCGGCCACTCATACGCCAGCGCAGCACCCTGGAACGCCATGTCCCAGTGGCGGCGCGAGACGCCCAGCGTGCCGGCCCCCATCATGACCAGGGTGAAGAAGTACATGGAGAAGCCGAACAGATAGGGCTGCCACTGCGCCAGCTTGGGCGCGATGAGTTCGCGCTTGAACAACACCGGAATGAGGTAGTAGGTCACCGCCATGAAGGTCAGCGTGGTCCCGATCACCACGGTGGCGTGGAAGTGGCCCGGCACGTAGATGGTGTTGTGAATGATGAGGTTGAGCTGCTCGGTACCCATCATGACGCCGGTGATGCCCCCCAGGAAGCCGAAGCCGATGATGGAGATGAACACGCCGGAAAAAGTCGGGTTGCCCCAGGGCGCCTTGCGCAGCCACTCGAACAGGCCCCTGGTGAGACCCCTCTGGCGCTGTGCCACTTCCATGGCGCCCGGAACGGTCAGGCCGTGGATCATGGAAGCCAGAACGGCCAGATACATGAAGTAGCTGGTGTTGGTGATCTTCCACGCCGTTGACAGGCCCGGATCGCCCAGCAGGTGGTGTGCCGAGGCCAGTTGCAGGAACAGGATGTAGAGCAGGAAGGCCATGCGGCTGACGCGCTCGCTCATGGGCTTGGCGCCCAGCACCACCGCAGCCGCAAAATACCAGATTGTCACATGCAGCGCCACGTTCACCTGCTGCGACGAATGGCCCAGCGCCCACCACACCGTGCGGTAAATGAGCGGGTTGACCTGCATCAGGTTCATCGACTGCAGCCAGGCCGGGATGATGATGAAGGCGCCCGAGAGCAGCGTGAAGACAAAGATGATGGCCGTCGTCAGCGCACCAAAGGTGACCAGCGGGATCGAGCCTTCATAGGTCTTCTCGCGCCGCGCCACCACCAGGGTGCCGAAGAACACGGCGCAGCCCACCAGCGCGCCCACCGCAAACAGGATGATGCCCAGGTAGAACGCCGGCTCGGCCATCATGGGCACGTAGCTGGTCATCATGACGCTGGAGCCGCCCCGGAACACGGCCACGTTGTTGACGATGGAGCCGATCACCATCAGGGCAAAACCCAGCCACGCCAGCCTGGGCATGGCGATGCGCGTGCGCAACAGGACGGTCGAGGCAAAGTGCAGGAAGCCGATCTCGAAGAACATGAGCCAGAAGATCAGCATGTCCAGACCGTGCGCGGTCAGCACCATGTAGAAGGTGTCGGCCTCCAGCCAGCGAATCGCCGGCCAGCGTGTCAGCACGACGCCGATGGCCAGCACGCCGCCAAAGGCGAGCCAGAGGAAGCCGGCAACGATGTGCCATTTGATGAGGCGCTCGGCCCGGCGCTCGAACTGCAGCCCGGAACGCGGGCAGGTGCGGTAGGTGGTTGCAACCGTGGTCATCCCTGTTTCTCCTTACTTCACGTACAGACGGCTGACCATGCGGTGATGGCCGATACCGCAGTATTCGTTGCAAACCAGCGAATACTGGCCCGATTCATTGGGTGTGACGGTGACCACGTGCTCGAAGCCCGGCACCATCTGGATGTTGATGTTGGCCGGCTGCAACGAAAACCCGTGGTTGTAGTCCATGGCCGTGAGGTGCAGGCGGTAGGTCTTGTCCTTCTCCAGCTCCAGGATGGGCCAGAAGGCCCACAGGCGCGCCAGCAGGTAGACGTCGCTGCCGGGCGGTGGCGCCACGACCGGGATGTTCTCGTCGGTCTCGGTGCGTACCGTGTACTGGTCGACCATGG
>Ga0172382_10000222_pt1 | contig 103143 bp, 98 predicted proteins | sample Leawel138RmetaG_FD_122245 | JGI IMG/M metagenome (GOLD analysis project Ga0172382, IMG submission 122245) | Leachate microbial communities from a municipal landfill in Southern Ontario, Canada - Leachate well 138R metaG | ecosystem: Engineered > Solid waste > Landfill > Unclassified | place... | reverse complement strand
CTAAGGGCGGGACACGCCCGGTTCGCCTGTGAAGTGAGCGATGCAGTAATGTCGCCAGCAGCAGGAACCCACCGAAGCGGCTCATTCCGGCTCGATGCTGGGGTGAGCGCCGTAGGAATCCCCCGACTTTAGGCAGGGGAGGATGTCAACAACTTGGCAATGGTCGTGGTCACGATGCCGCAATCGATGATCGCGATCAATCGGACAATCCACAAATTGGAGATATGATGAAAAATGCGCGCATGGCTGCTGAGCGGCTGATCCTTGAAAATCAGCAGAAGATCCGTTTTCATTCGCTGGGTTCGGCGTTCGGCATTGACGACCTGGCTGCGGCTTATGCGGTCCAGGACGAATTCGTGAAGATTTTACAAGATCAGGGCGAGGTGCCTGCAGGGTACAAGATTGGTCTGACCTCCAGGGCGATGCAGGACATGACCGGCATTCCTCATCCCATCTCCGGGGTGGTGCACGCGAGCATGGTGCGGCAGTCGCCGGCCACGCTGCATCTCTCTGACTACGGGCGTCTGGGGCTGGAACTCGAGGTGGCCGCCCGGATCGGCAAGACGATCGAACCCGATGCGCCATTGCGTGATCTGGCGCAGGCCGCAGAAGCAGTCGATGCCGTATGTGTGTCGATCGAGATCATCGATGACCGCAATGCCGACTACTCGGAACCCCTCGATCTCCTCACGCTGGTGGCTGAAAATTCATGGAACCATGGCATCGTGACGAGTGAATTCGTGTCCGAATGGCCCGATCTGGCGGCCTGCACAGGACAGATCTACCGCAACGGGCAGCTCGAGAGCGAAGGCAGCGGGCGGGGCGTACTGGGGCATCCCCTGATGCCGTTGGTGTGGCTCAGCGAGCACCTGTCCAGGCGAGGTGAAGCGCTGCCGGCCGGCACGATCGTCACGACCGGCAATTTCGTCCGAACGGTGTTTGCCGAAGAACCGTGCGTATTCCGCTTCGATATTGAAGGCCTGGGATCGGTCACGGTGAACGTCGAACACTGATAGGGGCACAGGCAGTCCGTACCCCGGAAATGCCTTTGAAAGGAGCAGAAAAAATGGATTTCGGTATTGCCGGAAAACGGGCGCTGGTCTGCGGGTCCAGCAGGGGTCTGGGCTTTGGCTGCGCCCAGGCCCTGGTGGCCGAGGGCGCACATGTCACCCTGGTGGCGCGCACGCCCGAACCCTTGCAGGCGGCTGTCGAGCGTTTGCGGGCGACAGCGGGCGAGGGAATACAGGTGCAGGCCGTGGCGGCCGACATCGTGACCGAGGCGGGGCGCGACGCCGTCCTGCAGCGCACGGGCGCCGACTACGATATCCTCGTGACGAACGCGGGCGGCCCGCCACCAGGTGACTTTCGCGATTGGGGAACGGCAGAATGGCAGGCCGCACTCAATGCCAACATGCTGACCCCGATCGCACTCATCAAGGCGCTGGTCGATGGCATGGCCGCACGCCGGTTCGGGCGCATCGTCAACATCACCTCGGTGGCCGTCAAGGCGCCGCTGGCGCAACTGGGGCTCAGCAATGGGGCGCGCAGCGGGCTGACCGGGTTCATCGCCGGCCTGGCGCGTGGGGAACTGGCGGCCCAGGGGGTAACCATCAACAACCTGCTGCCCGGGTTCTTTGCCACGGATCGCCTGCGGGCGACATTCGAGGCCGAAGCCGCGAAGCGGCAGGTCGATGTGCAGGCGGTCAAGCGTGCGCGCCTGGATGGCATTCCGGCCGGGCGCTTCGGTACCGCGGAGGAATTCGGCCAGCTCTGTGCCTTTCTGTGCAGCCAACAGGCCGCCTACCTGACAGGGCAGAACATACTCCTGGATGGCGGCGCCTATCCGGGGACCTTCTGATCAGGCGCGCGGCAAACCACGCCATCCTTCAGGGCGGGGCAGAATGGCCCAGCCGGTGAAACCGGCTCATGATCGGTCAGGTCGCCCGGTCGGGGCCGCCTTGAAATGCTGGAAGAGCGCGCCGGGGTTCATCAGCCCCTTGGGGTCGAACAGGGCCTTGATGCCCTGCATGAGGTCGAGATCGACAGCGCCCAGATAGGCCTGCAGTTCGTCGCGTTTCAGGCGTCCGATGCCGTGCTCGGCGCTGATCGAGCCATCGAGGGACAGCGCCACTTCATTGATCGTGGCATTGATGGCGGTTGCAATGCTGTCCAGATCTGCAGCATGGGCACTGTCGTGCGGCAGGATGACTTCGGCATGGATATTGCCATCGCCCGCATGGCCGACGAACACCAGCCTGGCGGTGGGAAAATGTTCTGCAACCTGTTTTTCCACACCACGAACGAAATCCGGAACCCGTGAAACGGGCACCGAGGTGTCATGCGACAAAGAGCGCCCCGCCCGGTGGTTGGCCTCTGTGACTGCGTGGCGAATGGCCCAGATCTGCCCGGCCTGGGCCTGGCTGGCTGCCAGAACCCCTTCGGTCACGATGCCCTGTTCCATGGCATCGTGCAGGCTGGTGGCCAACTGGTCCTCCAGCGCGGCTGCCGGGTCGGGATCGGTCAGTTCGACGATCGCCGCCCAGGGGTGGCGCACCGATAGCGGGTCATTGGGTTTGTTGGGCAGGGCCATGACGTGATCATACTGGGCGCTCGAGATGAGTTCGAAATTCGTCAGGGTGCCGCCTGCCCGGCGCTGGATTTCATCAAGCAGCCGCATGGCGGCATCGATGTCCTTCATGCCAGCCAGGCCAACCGCCTGTGAGGCCGGCTTGGCGAACAGCTTCAGAACCGCCCCGGTGATGACGCCCAGGGTGCCCTCGGAGCCGATGAACAGGTGTTTCAACGCATAGCCTGTATTGTCCTTGCGCAGTGCCTTCAGGCCATTCATGATGCGTCCATCGGGCAGGACGGCTTCGATGCCCAGGACGAGGTCGCGCATCGGGCCATAGCGCAATACATTCGTGCCGCCTGCGTTCGTGGCGATATTGCCACCGATCTGACAACTGCCCTCGCTGCCCAGGGACATGGGAAACAAGCGATCCGATGCTGCTGCTGCCGCCTGCACGGCGGCCAGCGTGCAGCCCGCATCCACGGTCATCGTGTTGTTCGAGGGGTCGATGGCGCGAATCCTGCTCATGCGGGCCAGCGCAAGGACGATCACATCGATGCCCGCTGGCGGGGTGGCGCCGCCGCACAGGCCGGTGTTGCCCCCTTGGGGGACCACGGCAACACCCGCCTCGTGGCACAGGGTCAGAACGCGGGAGACTTCCTGGGTGGACGCCGGCCGGACGACACACAGGGCACTGCCCTGGTACCGACGCTCTTCGTCCACCAGATAGGCGGCCAGGTCGCTGGCTTCCCTGAGGACGTTGGCCGGGCCAACCACCGATGCCAGGTCCTGCAGAAAGTTGTCGGATTTTTTCTGATCCATGGATTCACCTCTGTTCATGTTCGGATGTCGTCGACCGTTCGGCAGCCGGCGAAGCGCATGGTCGTGGTCAATTCGCCGGCCAGGATCTGCATCATCCGGGTCGCACCGTGCTGGCCATCGCAGGCCAGGCCGTAGAGCATCGCTCTGCCCGTGAGCACACCCTGGGCACCCTGGGCCAGAAGCTTGAAAATGTCGCTGCCGCGCCGCACTCCGCTGTCGGCGAGGATCGTCAATCGTCCGCCCACGGTCTGGACGATGGCCGGCAAGGCGTCCAGGACGGTCATGGCCGAATCGAAGTTGCGTGCGCCATGGCTGCTGACGACGATTCCCTCGGCCCCCATGTCGGCCGCCATGCGTGCATCGTCCGGGTGAAGAATCCCTTTGATCACGAAATGGCCTGGCCATTTCTCACGCAGTTGCCGCAGGATATCCCAACTCAGGCGCGGGTGGTGGGTCAGCGAGCCCGCCGCCCCCGGGCCCAGCAGGGTGGCGCGAAATGCGGGTGGGTAATTGGCGAAGTCGGGTAGCCGGCCTCTCCGGATATAAGGCAGCATGACCTGCGCAACCCAGCCACAGTGTCTGGCAAGATCCAGAATATTGCGCATGCTGAATCTGAAAGGTATGTCAAACCCGTTGCGGATGTTGTATTCCCGGTTGGGTGCCACCGGCGTGTCGACAGTCACCAGCAGCGTGGTCACCCCCAGCGCTCGTACATGATCCAGAAGTTCGAGGCTGTACTCCAGTGGTTCCCATACATAGAGTTGAAACCAGGGCTGGCGACGTACGGAGTGCGCAATGCCTGAAATGTCCGTGATGGCCTCGGTGGCGGCACAGAACGGGATGCCAAAGCGTTCGGCGGCCCGGGCCAGCTCGATTTCACCGTTGTAGTGCACCAGCCCTGCGCATGCTGTGGGGGCCACCATGAAAGGCTGGTTCCAGTTTTCACCAAGAATGGTCACACGGGTGTCGGGCGGTGCCTCGTTGCGCAGCACCCGTGGCATGATGCGGTGTGCATCGAAGGCGTGCCGTGTGGCCAGGATGGCCGTCTCATCCTCGGTGCCCCGGTCGATATATTCAAAGACCCCGCGAGGCAGACGGCGTTGTGCGCAGGCGCGCGCCAAGTCGAAATTCAGGATCTGCACGCCGCTGTCCCCTGGTCATGCGGGCTGTGCGCCCATGCCTGTGCCCCTGGCTGGTGTCATTTGATCAGACCTGCCACGCGCGGCAGCCACAGGGAAATGGCCGGTATGTAGGTAATCAGTGCCAGCGCCACGAGCTTGACGAAATAGAATGGCAGCAGTGCGCGTGCCACCTGCAGCATGGACTTGCCCGAGATCGACGAGATCACGAACAGGTTGGTACCGACGGGCGGCGTGTTGAGCCCGATCATCAGGTTGACGATGACGACGATGGCAAAGTGGATGGGCTCGATGCCGAACTGCACCGCCGTCGGCTGCAGAATGGGCACAAAGATCAGGATGGCAGGCACCGTGTCCACGAATGCGCCCACAATCAGCAGAAATACGCCCACGATCAGCAGGAACACGTGTGGATCGCTGGTCAGGGACATGAACAGTGCGCGGGTGGCATTGGGTACGTTTTCCATGGCCAGGTACCATGCGAACAGATTCGATGTCGCAATGATGACCATGATGGTGGCGGTGGTGATGGCGCTTTCCTGAAACACCTTGAACAGCGCCCGTGGCCCGACCGAGCGGTAGGCAATCCAGCACAGCACCAACGCATAGCCGCAGAGCACGGCAGCGGCTTCGGTGGCGGTGAACACGCCCCCCCGGACACCACCAATGACTACCAGGGGCGCGGCCAGTACCGGCAGGGCCGTGATGATTGCCGTAAGCATGACCCGCAGACCCAGCGCCCGATCCTGTACGAGTGGATGATTGCGACAGGCATATGCGAGATACAGCATGAGCAGTACAGCGATCAGCACCGCCGGCAGGATGCCCGCAAAGAACAGCGCGCCAATGGAGATCTTCGCGGGTATCGCGTAGATCACCATGATGAGGCTGGGAGGCAGGATGGGCGCCATGATCGCCCCCGAGATCGTCAGGGCGGCCGCGAACTCTACGGTATAGCCACGAGCCTTCATCATGGGCACCATCACCGAGCCCAGGGCAGCCGTGTCGGCCGTTGCCGAACCCGACAGCCCGGCCATCAGCAGATTGGACACGACGTTGACATACGCAAGGCCGCCCCGTATGCGGCCCACCATGATGTCGGCGAATTCGATCAACCTCTGGATGACGCCGCCCTTGACCAGAATATTGCCGGCCAGTATGAACAGTGGCAGTGCGAGCAGCGCATAGCTGTTCATCCCCGCGAACATGCGCTGCGCTGCGATGGAAGGGTTGGCGATGCCGGACATCCAGAGCCCGACAAGGGCCAGCACACCAATCGCAAAGGCAATGGGTACGCCGATGATGAACAGAACGGCGAGAAGGATGATCAGGATGGCGGCCGTCATTCCTGGCGCGGATCCTTTGTGTAGAGTTCAGCGAGTCGGCCGATCAGGGCCAGTACGGACAGGCCGCAGGCGACCGGTATGGCCAGGTAGAACCAGCCCATGGGCAGGCGCATGGCCATCGATGGCTGGTTCCAGCTGCGCAGGGCCAGCTCGTAGCCCCCGAAGCTGATATAGGCAAGGAAGGCGGTCGAGGCCAGAATCGCCACGGTTTTCAGCGCCCTGACGGCGACCCCCGACAGATGCGCAGGGATCAGATTCAACCGGATGTGCAGGTCTTCATCGATGGCGCGATACATGCCAAAGAATGACAGGATCACCAGCAGGAGCTGGGAGAGTTCTTCGGGCCATGGCAGCGCCGCATGATAAAGATAGCGTGCCCCGACCTGGTACAGCATCGCTGTTACGATGACGGCCAGAGCCAGGGCGAGCAGGGCGTCGACCACTTTCCGGAAGGCGTTGATCACAGCCACGGATCGGTTATTCGACGAGCGCGCGCCTCTTGGCCCGGATGGCATCGATCTCGCCATAGACCGATTTCACGAAAGCCGGGTCGAGTTCTTTGTTCAGGAATTCCTGGATCGGCGCTGTCACGGCATCGCGGAAGGTGGCGATTTCTTCGGGCGAGGGGAAGGCGATTTCCATGCCCTTTTCCTTCAGGTCATTCACACCGGTGACGCGGGCCTGGTAATTGCGTTCGCCGTATTCGGTGGCGCTGGCCATCTGCGCGCCGGTCCGGACGATTTCGCGCAGTTCGACGGGCAGGCTTTGCAGGAACTGCTCGCTGACGATGATGCTCGTGAGGCCGATCTGGTGGCCGTCGAGAGTCAGGTGCTTCTGTACCTCGGCAAATGAATAGTCGTTGATGATGCCGATCGGGTTTTCCTGACCGTCGACCACGCCGGTCTGCAATGCGCTGTAGAGCTCTTCCCAGGGGATCGGGGTGGGCGAGCCGCCCATGGCCTCGACCATGATGAGCGACATGGGGCTGGGTGGCACGCGCATGCGGATGCCGCTCATGTCGTCCTTGGACTGGATGGGCTTCTTGTTGTTGGTGAAGTTGCGAAAGCCGTACGAGCCGGCAGACAGCATGCGCAGGCCCGTTTCATTGGCCATGTCTTCGTTGATCCTGGCGAACAGATCACTGGCCAGAAAATCGCGTGCCTCTTCGTCATTGGAAAAAAGGTAGGGCGCGGCCAGAATCATCATGGGCTTGTAGAACGTATCCAGCGTCTGTTCATCGGCCTGTGCGACCTGGATGGCGCCTGCCTTCACTTGCTCGAGTACGTCGGTGATCGAGCCCAGCTGACTGGCTGGCGAGATGATGACTTCGATCTTGCCGGCACTGGCCCCTTCGACATACGCCTTGAAAACGTGGTAACCCTTGTCCAGTGGGCTATCTGCCGCTTCTGCATGGCTGGCGCGCAATGTGTAGTCAGCCGCATGGGCGATTGACGGCAGTGCCAGCGCCAGAGCCAGCGTCGAAGCACCCAGTAGCCCAAGAATGTTTCTTTTCATGTCTGAATCCAGTGTCCTGATAAACCGAACCCGCGCCATGATTGGCGCGGGCAGTGGCAGAATCATCGTTGATTAACGGCCATGCTGTCAACAGCAGGCGGTATTTGAGGCTGCCCGATCTCTCCCACATCCCCAGTGCCTTTCATCATCCAGGGTGGTTGCGACGGCCTTCTTCTTCAAGCGTGCTCAAGCGGTTGAATTTCTTCGGCGATCATTTTGGCCACTTTGGCCTCTGTGATCTTGAGGTCATAGGCCTGCTGCAGATTCAACCAGGATGCCGCGTCTCCGCCGAAGTACGCGGCCAACCGCAGGGCGGTATCAGGGGTAATGCCACGGCGTTCGCGAACGATCTCGTTCATGCGAGTGGCTGGGACGTGCAGTCTGGTGGACAGGGCGTTGACGCTCATCCCCAAAGGCGCGAGATATTCTTCTCGCAGGATTTCGCCCGGGTGGATCGGGCGCATACCGTTGTTGGACATGGCTATCTCCATTTCAGTGGTAATCGACGATCTCGACGTCTGTTGGGCCGTCATCTGTCCAGACAAAGCAGATACGCCATTGGTCATTGACGCGAATGCTGTGTTGTCCAGCTCTGTTTCCTTTGAGAGCTTCCAGCCTGTTACCCGGAGGGGATCGCAGAAAGCCAAGCGTGTTGGCGCTATCGAGCAACTGCAGCTTGCGCTCGGCGACAGCCCTCACGTTCGTGAATCGAAGAGCGCGATGCCCTTCGTATAAAGCACGGGTCTCAAGGCATCGGAAGCTTCTGATCACAACCAAATTCTATGTCGTTTAACGTTAAGCGTCAAATGCTTGTTTCAGGTCTTGCCACCTGCGAACTTGTTTTGGTGCAATGTGGATATTGCAACCCGACGGCTCGAAATCGACTGCTCGATACAGTACCCCACTACAGGGACAGCCCTGGGTCTGATGAGTCTGGGCCAGTTTACGGTCAATTCGCAACAGCAGCGAAAAAAAGCTTGGGTCGTTCAGCAGGTCATGGCACGCTGGGCGCGTCTCGAATCTTAGGAAGCAAGGGATTCCCCCAAAAGATGACTTTATTCAAGCATCTCGAGGAGGATTACCCCATATCCATCACACTACCCGACCAAATTCCAACAAATATCCATCAGGAGCGGTGGACGTGCCCACGCGCCCGCGCGGGGCGCGACGTATCGGTGTCGTTCGTGAAGCCGAATTTGCGCGTTTCAATCCACGCGCCCGCGCGGGGCGCGACCGAGCCATTCGCCGAAGCGCTTCCCTTCCAACTGTTTCAATCCACGCGCCCGCGCGGGGCGCGACTTGCTCAATGCGATCCTGGCGGGCTGGGCCGATGTTTCAATCCACGCGCCCGCGCGGGGCGCGACCGCCGGTTGGACGGACGGGTATTATACGCTCGCAGTTTCAATCCACGCGCCCGCGCGGGGCGCGACTTGTCATTGGCGCAGACACAACTGGGTTTCAGAAGTTTCAATCCACGCGCCCGCGCGGGGCGCGACTTACCTTTTCATGCTATATTATACTACACACAGGTTTCAATCCACGCGCCCGCGCGGGGCGCGACTGTGTCTTTATAAACCATTCTACGGTCAGAATAAAAACCCTTGTGTTTTGCGAACTGAAGCCATGCGCGTTGCTCAACGAGTGTGCTCGAACATACCGTTCAAAAATTTTGTTTTAAATCAATTGATTGAGACGGTGCGAACAGGTCAGGGAGATTGAGATCGATTGGGGTTCGCAGATCGGTGAGTAGGCCATACTCAAAAAATAAGGGGTGCATTCAAGTTCAATGTTGTTTTAGCACCAACGTGCTCGACTTTGCTCTGCCAATTCGCACCTAGATAGTAAAAACGTAAGCTGTCATGATCGCCATCAATGATGTCCTTCAGTCTCTCTTTGAGCCTGACCCACTGTGCATTATCTACTTCGATCTCAAATACTGAATACTGTACGCGCTGACCAAAATCCTGACAGGCTCTGGCGATATGGCGTAGCCGACGCGCTCCAGCTTTTTCTTCAGTGTGGCCAATGTCGTAACTGACGAGAACCATCATGACAACTATTTCCATAGAAAGGGCGGGTAAGCATCCAAATCTCTTCGCAGGTGGCGGGCAAGCAGTTGTGCCTGAATAAATGGCAGCAATCCAATGGCTACTTTTTCTCCAAGAAAGGGCTGTAGCAGTTCCTCGCGCTTGCGCTCCTGGTAGGCTGTGAGCACAATCTTGCGCGTGTCTTCCTTCAGCACTACGGCTCCCGAGTCCATGATGAGGAAGCCTTTGGCCGTGATCTGTCGACGATTGATTAAGGATAGAACCAAGCGGTCAGCCAAAAATGCGCGGAATTCTTCAGCCATGTCCAGCGCCAGACTGGGCCGTCCAGGCCGGTCACGGTGCAGAAAACCAACGGAAGGGTCGAGACCAGTGGTCTCCAATGCCGAACGACAATCGTGTGTGAGCAGCGTATAGACGAGAGAAAGGAGAGCATTGACGGGATCCGTTGGTGGCCGGCGATTGCGGCCGTGAAACCGCAGTTCGGCATCTGGTACCTGGATAAGGTGATCGAAGGTACCGAAGTAAGCCTGTGCCGCCTCTCCTTCATGGCCACGCAGCAGATCGACTGTTTGATCATCCATGAGTACCGTCCTGATGAATTTCAGGCGACGATGAGCATGTGCAAGTGCTGCACTGGCGGCAGTAGTGAGTTTATTGCCATGATCGCGCAAACCTCGACCGAGGACTGCTCTTTGATTATGGAGTTTGCCAGCGAGAATATTGCGCACGATGCGGGTGCAATGCGCTGGGTCGTCAGTCGCGCGATATTGCTCACGGCGCAGTAACACGTTGCCCGAAACAGGCCCCTCGACACGAGCAAGGAATTTTCCGTAATTGGTTAGGAAACTGACACTGATCTTCTGCTCGGCACAGTAGCCAAGCAATGGTGGAGACACCAATACGCGCCCGAAGCAGACAAGGCTTTCCAGCATGTGCGCAGGTACTCGAGCGCGCTCCTGATGATCGACGCTCATGACAATATTGGCGCCATCCTTGGTGAGCCATGCGCCTTCGGTAGCGACATATAGGGTGTTGAGTTGCTTGCGTATGATCGAGGCTCCTTTCAGCTTGCAAGTTCTCTTGTCAGCCAAGTTTGTACACTATATTCCTTGCATGTAACTCTCGGCAGACACAAATCAAACAGCGAGCAGTGATCACAACGCCCAGATTCATAGTGAGCAGGGGGCGTTTCATGGTTATTGAGCATCGCGCGTACGGCGGCTATCGTGTCGGTCGTCAGGCGACGCAGTACGGGGTCCATGGAGACCTGTTTGCGGCGGTGGGTCTTCCCATAATAAAGCGCACCTTCGGGTACTGACACCCCAAACATGGTCTCCAGGCATAGTGCCTGGGCACATAACTGAACTTCATCCGCTCGGTGTGCCTTTGGGCGCCCCCGCTTGTATTCCACAGGGAACGGCCGCTCCCCAGTGCCCATCTGCAAAAATTCCACAACATCGGTCAAACCCGTAATTTGCAGCTCCACATGTACTATTGGCATGGCTGTGACGGTACGCACGCCACGACGATTCTGGCCTTTAGGCTGATCAGCCCGCACATGCATCACACGACCCTCGGCAGTGTAGCGATTCTCAGCCCACTGCTGCTCCAGATGTATCAGTGCGCATTGACGAGGGCAATACAGATAATGCTGGAGTGCAGAAATAGGGATGTAATCGTCGGCATCCACGGCTGGATCTACAGGAGTACCTGCATGGATACACCAGATGGCATGGTCCCACGATCGATATCGACTGTGTAATCGGCATAGCTACGTGGCGCGCCTTCGACATCATCCGGGCGCTTTGTTCGGACTGTCTCGAATAAGAGATGTGCAGGGGCATTACCCATGGCACTATCATGCCTGAACACGATGAGCTTGCGGGCTGCCATTTCACCGCGTGCTGCTGAACGATCGTGTTCGAACATGTTGGTGAGTGCTTGCCAAAAGAGTTCCAGATCCTCTGTGGAGAATCCCGTCCGTTCAGCAAGCTTGGCTGAAATGAAGCCATGGGTACGATATAGGCCATATGGGATGATATGTTTGCGACCCATCGTACGGTTATCTCCGCTCTGGGCCTCGGCTTCCTGTTCTGTAGTGACAGCCATCCGAGTAATGGATATCTCCAGCGGAATGACAGGGTCGATGGATGTAGCGAAGGCCATTTGTATTGGGCCGCGCACCTGTCCTGCATTGACTCCCGTGGTCATGACTGCGCCAAACGCCCGCACGTCATAGAAATTGCTGCACATCCAATCAGTAATCCTGCGGGCATCAACCTCGCTTCTCGGCAGTCTTTTGTAGCCATCCTTTTTGTCGGGCTTGATGGCGGTGGCATCCCAGGCTTTCTGGTGCTGAAGATTGAGGATCGCCTTTTCTGCCATATAGATGGCATGACCGGGCGAACCTTCCTTGTCGAGAGCAATGAAATTTCGTACCTTTCGCTTCAGGCAGACATCGGTTACCAGGCCGTGGTTGGTTTCTGGGTCCAGACGCGGCATATTGCCTGCATCCGGGTCGCCGTTGGGGTTGCCGTTGGTGACGTCAAAGAGATAGACGAATTCATAACGGTTTTCGATGATGGTCATATGGCTATTTCCTCGATGTGCTCATCGTCTTTATCTTGCGTTGATTTTTGAAAGCGTGCCTGAAATTGATGGTAATAGCCGATGGCAAACTGGCCCTGCGCCTCCATGGGAAGGCTGCGTGGGAAGGCCTCAGGAAGACCATCGATGATTTCGCGAATGTCCTTTTCCAGGCTGGCAGCAAGGCCTGGTTTGTCCTTTCGAAGTTTGCTCAAGTGATTTTGTGTGTTGCGCAGCAGGATAGGGAAGACTGACGCTGGCGTGGATGACGCTGCGCCATAATAACGGTCTCGAATAGTTGCATTGATTTTCCCCTGCGCACAACGCTGCGCATCCTCCAGTGTGGCAAAAAGGCGTCCCAGCCTATAGCCAGGGTGTTTGGATTCCTTGTTCAAGCTCACAGGTGGTTTCTCCTCTTGCTGATGTAGGCCCAGCCGGCGTTCTCGGGTGGGGATGGCTTTGCAAATCGCAACACGAAGACCGGAAATGACATGATCCGAGCGCATACGCATCAATGTGGTCGCCAGCATGCTTCGCGGATACGGATGGCCCGTGAGCACCGAGCGCAGGATATCGCTGGCCAGGTTGGTGGCAACGTCATCTATCTTGGGTTTCGCGCCAGTGCGGATGGGGGCGGTGGCGAGCGCTACACGCCACGTTGATGGCGCCGTTTTCCATGGTAATGGTTCAATATGAAAATCCTCCGTGTGTTGCAAGATACGGTGGGCAAAGGTGCCTAATGTGGCGATCTCCCATAGGCGGATGGACAGACGCGAAGCATTGGGTGCCAGACCAAGGACATACATCAAGGTGGTGTCGTTGAGTTTTGGGTTGACATCATCGAGCGGACGACCTTGGGCAATGTTGTCCAGTATGTTGCGAATCTTCTGGGCCTCGCTGTCATCATCGGGCGCGAAGCCATTCAGGAGGGTGCCAAAGGTCAGTTCCGCCTCCTGCGCCTGCTCACTGTCATCGGCTTCAGCCCAGAACACTACCGTGATGTCACCGATCTGCAGCTTCTGAAAATTGTCAGGACCCGCGCGCAGCAGATGGTTGAGTGCAGTGGTGTAGGCAAACGCCGCTTCTTGCGAGACGGGGGCGTTGGCGCCCTGTTCCTTGCCAAATGATTTGAAGGCGTCGAGATTGAAGGAAACAATCGAGGCGCCCGAGCTCTGTGCACCCCGCACGCCCTTGATGAATGGATGCAAAAGGACTGGCGCTCCGATTTTTCCGGTAATCAGGCACGGTTGGGCAGCCACGGTGTCATCCGTACTGATCAGCCGTGCCCATGCAACGCGGGCTGTTTCACGTTCATGCAGATATTGTCGGCTGCCGTCCAGCCGAAACACCAGTGTGGCATCCAGCATGTCTTCATTGAAAATCCCTGTAGTGACAAATTGTTCTGGAGTCCAGCGCCTGAGGAATCTGCACAGAGCTTGCAGCCCCGGATCATCTGCATCATTCAGTGCATCCAGGTGTCGCGCCTTGAATGCTGCGTGCTCTTCTTTGGTTCGCTTGCTCGTAGCGCTCACTCCAAGTACATAGCTGGTCTTGTCCGATAGAAAACAGGGTGCAATGTTGCTTGAACGCTTGGGCGGTTGTGGCACGATCAGGGGTTTCGGACGGAGCTTGCCGCCTGAAGTTTCTCGGATGTCATTGACTGCCACGATGTCACCCACCATGTTCAGCACGATTTCGTAGCTGATGCCGACAGGACTGTAGCCTGGCGGTGCCAACCCTTTGCTGCCTTGCTCCCGCAGGCGTTCGTAGTAGCGCGTCAATGCCAGAAGAATCATGCCTTGATCTCCGTGCTGTGCCAGGGCGGTACATCGATCACACCATCGGTCATTTGCGCGCGGAAGAAATGAGGAACAGCGCCCTGTGCAAAAGATATGTCGTGGAGCATCCAGCCGAGATCGCGTACACCGGCAGCGCCATCCGGTGCGTCCGTTATGAGATCATCCTCTTCGAGCAGTGCAAAGTGTGCCGGAAATTCCCGTACACCCAAGCATGGTTGCTGAAAGCATTGGCCGTTGCGCGCGCGGCGCTTGAAGATGTCAAGGTGCTTGCCTTCTGAATCATCCGGACCGGCTTTGCCAGTAAGAGTAAAGTGCGCCGCAATCACGTAGGCTACGTCACGCAGGATAAGGGCTGCGCGTTGTTGTCGGTCTTCGTCAACGGCGTTACCGAGGCCGCTGAGCGAGTTCTTTTTCATTGCACTTTTCACATTGGCGCTCGATATTTTGCCACCAACCTCATTACGGCGGATGGATTCAAAACGTATGGGTTTCAGTACGTGAATGCGGTCGATATGCCATTGGATGGCAGGTTTCCAGTGGATGGCCTCCAGGATGCCGCGAGCAGCTGACGGCGTGATGACGTCATAGGAAACCCGCTCTACCTTCATTTCGGGGCGGGTGAAACAGGCGCGTTCACCCCAGATTTTCAACCTGATACCGTAAGCCATGGATGATTCTCCGTTGTGTGTCACCAGTTCAGGTATTCGGTACCGATCAAGTTGGGTTGATCCCAGCTCAGACCGCAATGCCTGTCGTACAGACCCTCATGTGCCAGTACCATGAACTGCTCCTCCCATTTGTCCGGCGCTACCGGAATGATGGCGCCGACGCTGCGCAAGGCATCGAATCCGTTGCGGTGCACCTGTACCAGATAAGGCTGCAGTCGGCGAGCTACACGCGCACAACCTTCAGCGAATTTCAATTGTTCGACCAATGCGCGTGCCGTGTCATCCCAGGGGATGATGACCGGTACCTGCGTATCCTCGATCATTCTGAATTTTTGTGCCAGTATTTCCATGGGTAGAGAGTCAGGACGGCTACGTGCCAGCAAGCCGAGCAAATCGTGTGAGTCCAATGATTGATCACCCTTTTGCCAATAGAGTTGTGTGAAATAGGCACGGATGGCATCCGGAGACAGTGGATCGCGGTCAAGGTCTCGCAATACTTCATGGGCTGTTTGTGCATATTGTTTGAGCTCAACTGGGGGGATCCAGTCCGGATTATCAGTTGCAAATATCATCACCTCGCTCGTAGCAGGGGTACGCAGGCCTTCGCGGTTACAGCGGCCAGCCGCCTGGGCAATGGAATCCAGCCCGGCTTCGGCACGAAGTACGATTGGGAAATCAACATCGACGCCAGCCTCGATGAGACTGGTGCTCACCAGCCGACAGGGCAGGCCTTTCTTCAAGCGGAGCCGTATTTCATTCAGTGTCTTGCTGCGGTGTCTGGCGCACATGAGTGTCGTCAGATGAAATGCGCCAGGTGCAGCGTCGATTGCCCGATAGAGCGTGCGTGCATGACTACGGTTATTGACGATGACAAGAATTTGTTCATGTTCGCGCATCTGCGAGACCAGCCATTCGTCATTTACCGAACCAACATGGCGGACATGAACACGTTTGAGCTGCTTGAAGAGTTGTACTGGCTCAGGTGCCAGTTCGCGTACGTTGGTGAGCCCGCCTTCAAATTCCGGAGCTTCGAGAACAGGCTGCGTAGCGGTGCATAATACCAGGCTCGTATGATAATTGCGGGCAAGTTCGTCTATTGCTGCAACGCATGGCTTGATCAGATTCAGTGGCATGGTCTGTGCTTCGTCCAGGACAACGACACTTCCAGCGATATTATGGAGTTTCCGGCAGCGAGATGGGTGTGCAGCAAACAGGCTCTCAAAGAATTGCACTGCCGTTGTGACCACAATGGGAGCATCCCAGTTTTCCATGGCAAGCCTCAGTTTTTGGCGTGCCTGGTATTTTTCTGGGTCGTTGTCGTGGGGTGGGCGTTCGATAAAGGCACTGTGATGTTCCAGAACCGTGTCTTCGCCCAGTGGTCCAAGCACGCGACGGAAAACCTGAGCAGTTTGCTCGACGATACTGGTATATGGGATGACGAAAATTACACGTTCAAGACCATGTTGAATAGCGTGATCGAGCGCGAACGCGAATGAGGTGAGTGTCTTGCCCCCGCCAGTCGGTACGGTGAGCGAAAACATCCCCGGTTCATGCCCAGCCTGCGCGCGCGCATGCGCCAATATATGGGCGCGCAATCGGTTGACCTTGCTATCGCCAGTGAACCCGGCCAAATGGAAATCGAGTTGTGCACGCAGGTCAGCCAACGATGGCATGCAGCGTTGCCGGTGGTCGGCACTGCCTTCGATCTGCTGGTAGAAACGTTCGGTGTCTATGTAATCAGCGTCGACCAGGCAAGAGAACAACATGCGTGTCAGGAATGCAAGCTGGAATGATCCACGGGCTTTGGATTCCTGCCTGGTCGTGCCATATGGGGTGAACCCTTCCGGTGCGTTCAAATCGGCCGGCAGCGTGACCTCATGCTCCCAGATCGGATCGAGTGGCGGCAATTGCGCTGCCAGGCGTTCGGCCAGTGCCGTCCGTTCACCGGTGCCCATGCCATTGGCCAGACCTGCATGATGGCCAGCGATACCGTAGGCCAGGATCTGGCCGATCGGGCCAAAACGATGCAGGGCGATTTGAGCGCCCTGGGTTGAATGATCGACTCGCTGGCGCTGGCCATGCAAGCGGGCCTGAAATTCCTGCGTGTACTTGCCCAGGTCGTGCAGCAGCCCAATCACTTTCCCCGCATCGGCTGCTCCGAACACGGATGCAAAGGTCGACGCGATGTCCCCCACATTTGAAAGATGCGTTGCGAGCAATTGCCATTGCTCCTGGCTCTTGTCGACGGCGGAATGAGCAAAGTATTGCAATCGTCTGAAGCCCCCATGGTGGGAAAGCAACGATATCGACAGCAGCGACGGCGTAGGCCGTCGCGGGCCATTATCGGCTACAGGCCGGCTGATGTAGTCAAATGTAAACGATATGGCCTAACGTTTCAAGGTGTTTGGTGGCATCAGGCTCTGGGTGATTCAGGTGCCACGTCAGCGTCCAGCCAGCAGTTCATCCAGCCGGGCCAGGAACAGCGCCTGCCCCAGGTGCACCCGAGTTGCCCAGTCCCGGCCCGAATTGTCGTTCGAGTCATCGGTGATGAATTTGAATGCGCGCCAGGGAAGCTGCCGGCGATGGCACACTGCGGCCAGGGCAAACAGCTCCATGTCGACCAGATCCACGCCCTGCTCGAGCAGCCAGGGGTCGCTGGCCTGCAGGAAATTGTCTCCGGTTGCGCAGCGCAGCCCGTCAGCGTTCGACGACAGCACGGGCGGCGTGTCATCGAATGGCGTGGTGCCGCGCGGGAACAGCGGCTCGGTATCCATGTCGCGCTGTATCACTTCGGCCACTTCGACCAGGCCATCGGCCCGGCCAGCGAGGGCCCCGGCCGTACCGTAGTTGATCAGCCGGTCCGGCCGGTGGCGTTCGATGGCGTCCATCAGCGACAGTGCGGCATTCAGCTTGCCCACGCCCGTGTAGATCACCGGGATATCGTGGATCATGGCTGCGTGTTCCAGTTCCTGGGGTAACGCAACCGCGATGAGCAACTTCTCTCGGGGCATACAGACCTCCAGCGGGAAATGGCATGGCTCATGGGGTTTCGGATCGGTTCACAGTGTAGCGAATCCCGTGGCCTGGATGGTCTGCTACCATTCGGGCATCGTTTGCGCCCGCACCAACAGATCAGGAGACAGCCATGCACGATTCAGCCCCGTTGCGTTTCGACGACTATCCACAGACGCCGCACGGTGGGCATCTGGTCGACCAGGTCGTACCGCCTGAACGGAGAAATCAGGAAATCGAACAGGCACGCAGCCTTCCGGCCATCATGGTCGACCTGCAGGCCGTCATCACGATCGAGATGATTTGCACCGGTGTCCTGTCGCCCAACAAGGGTTTCATGAATCAGGCCGACTATCTGTCGAGCCTCGAGAAGGGGCGCCTGGCCGATGGCACCATCTGGCCCGTACCACTGAGCTTTGCGCCGGTCGGGCGGCGCAATGCTGAAATCATCGGCAAGTTGTCGGTGGGCGACAGCGTGGCCCTGGTCGATCATGAAGGCAATCCGGTGGCCAGGCTCGAGGTCAACGACTTGTTCGACTACGATCGCGAGCATCGTGCGAAGCACTTGTTCGGCACTACGGATCGTAGCCATCCTGGCGTCGCGTCCATTTTCGAACGCATGGGTGACGTCTCGATTGGCGGCCACCTGTACCTGCTCAATCGTGTGGATTGGGGCCCGTTCGAGGCCCTGCGCCGAGAACCCAGGGACATCTGGCACCTGTTCTACGAAGAACGGAAATTCAAGTCGGTCGCCGGATTCATTACCGGCGCCAACCCACTGCATCGGGGTCATGAATACATCCATCGCAACGCGCTCGAAGAGGTGGATGGCGTTTTTCTGCAGCCATTGGTCGAGATGGCCAAGCGCGAGTTCGTGCGCCCCGAGTACCGGGTACGAGCCTATCGCAATGTGCTCGACACGTACTATCCCAAAGATCGCGCCATCCTCTCGCCGCTGCGCGTCACCTACATTTTTGCCGGTCCGCGCGAGGCCGTCCTGCATGCGCTGATCATGAAGAACTACGGCTGCACGCATGCGCTCATCGGGCGGGATCATGCCGGTATCGGCAGTTTTTATGACAAATACGCCGGGCACAGCATCTTCGATGAATACGACCCACAGGAACTCGGGATCTCGGTGCGCCTGTTCCACGAAGTGTTTTACTGCATGCGCTGTGCCTGTCATGCCACCGAGCAGACGTGCCCCCACGATGAACGTCATCACCTGAATATCTCGGGTACTGCAATTCGGGAAATGCTGCGCTTTGGCATCATTCCGCCCAAAGAGGTGGTCCGGCCCGAATCCGCGCTGCCCGCCATGCAGGGCGTGCAGCCCAAGGGGGTCGATGAGCGCGACTTCGGTACCATGCACGTGGGTGGCGTGGTCAGGAAAATATTCCCCTACTACATGAAATACGCGGCGCTCGGGGGTCAGGCCCGGGCTGTTCCCCTGAAGGAAGAAGACCTCGGCGTGGCCGATCTCGAGGCGGCCTGTCGTGACGTGCGTGAGCATGCCTCCCGCCTCTACGGTGACATCTACCGTGAATACAGCGCGCTGCTGGATGTCAACAGAAATGTCCAGCCCGGTTGGATCACGGAGGCCCGGGATGCTGTGGCTGGCTATCAGAAGGATCTCATCGGCGACCTCGAAAACAAACTCGCCCAGGCGCAGGATGAGACATCAGACCAGTTCATGTATCAGGATCGTGCCGAGGTCGAACGCGAGTTGCAGGCGGCGCGCGATCTTCTTCAGGATATTCCACCGACGGTCAGCAACAATCGTCTGCAGCAACGCATCTGGAATGACATGCCGTACCGGCGCTACCGCGGGGCGGACGAGGGTTCATGATCTGATGGCTGTCGTGGACCGAGCGTGCGGCAGCCAGTGCCAGAACATCCAGGCGGCCACATAGCCAATGGCGCCTATGGTCAGGATACCCCAGGCCAGCGAAGCCAGAGCCGTGATGGCCGAAAGCAGCAATGGCCCGGTGCCGCCCCCCAGATCGCTGATGGTGCGCCAGGCCCCCAGGAAATGCGTGCGCCCCTTCGAGGGCGAAGCATCGGCGCCGATGGTCATGACGATGCCCGAGCCGATGCCGTTGCCCAGGCCCAGGACCAGGCTGATCAGCAGCAGGCTGGCAAAACCGGTGCTCAGCGGCATGACCATCAGGCTGCTGGCCATGATCAGCAAGGACGGCAGTGCAATCCAGAGTCGGCCGCGCTTGTCCATGATCATGCCGGCCGGATAGAACAGCAACATGTCGACACCCCCCATCAGGCCATAGATCAGGGCGGTATCGGTGGCATCCAGGCCGATCTGGTCGGCCCACAGCGGGATCACGATCTGGCGGCAGGCGCGCAGCGCCGAGACCAGACTGCAGGCGATCCCCAGCGTCAGCAGCACGCGCGCATGCAGGCCGAGCAGTTCGCCCATGCGCGGGCTGGAGGCCGCGCCCCGTTTCTGCTGGCTGCCGGGCAGATCGGGAATCAGCAGCGACAGCAGGCCGGCCGCCAGAACGGCCAGCATGGCCGCCCAATAGGCGCCACGCAGGCCAAGCAGCTGAATGAACAGTGCGGCGATGAACGGCCCGACGAACAGGCCGATACGCATGGTGCCACCCAGGGTGGACATGGCGCGTGCGCGCAGTGGAATGGGTACCGCTTCGATCAGCCAGGTTTGCCGGGCCAGCAGGAACACGGCGCTGGCCATGCCGACCATCAATATGCCGACGCCCAGCAATATCGGTTCGGCAGCCAGCAGGCACAGCGCCAGCCCGAGCAGGCTGAATGCCGCCGCACCCACCATCGCCCGACGCTCGCCAAAGCGGGTGGTCAGCGCAGCAGCCGGGATGTTGGCCACCAGGGCGCCCAGCCCGATGAGTGCAACGATGAAACCCGCCCAGGCCGTGGATGCGCCAACGTCGCGGGCACTGAGTGCCACGACTGGAAATATCGCCCCTTCGCCGATCCCGAACAGCAGCGAGGGCCCGAATGCCGCGATTGCAATCTTGCGCAGGCTGAAATCCTGGGGGTCCTCGCTCACGGAGTATCAATAGCCATCGAATTCTTCAGTGCGGATATTGTCCTCGTCCACGCTCAATTCGTCCATCAGAATGGCGCGCATGGCCCGAACCATGCCGGCGGGCCCGGACAGATAGAACAGGGTACCAGGGATGTCCGCCACGTGGCGGCGGATCATGGCGGCATCGATCATGCCGTGCTCGGCGCCGTCCACGTGCTGCCCGGGGTCCGTGTAGACCGGCACAAAGGTGAAGTGCGGATTCTGCTGCGAACATTCGCGCAGGTCTTCGGTGAAAGCGGCCTGTGCGGGCGTCCTGTTGGCGTACAGTAGCGTAAGCGCCTGTGCTGATTGGTCGTGGCTGGCCTGCATGACCATGCTGCGCACCGGTGTGATGCCGATGCCGCCGATCAGGAAAGCCACGGGCGTGGTGGTCTGTTTGGGTAAAGTGAAGCTGCCAAAGCAGGCGTCGATCTTGACTTCGGTGCCATCCGGCAAGTCGCGGATGGCATTCTTGAATGGCGTACCGCGCATGCGGGTGGCGGCGGCCAGACTGGCTTCGAACGGTGCGCTCGCGAATGAAAACCCGTGTACGTAACTGCTTTTCGGGGCGTCGGCGATGGGTTCGAGCAGAATGTCGAAAAACTGTCCGGCCCGATACTTGAAGCCCTCGGGTTTGCTCAGCAGGAACTCGAAGGTGCCTTCGGCGACCTGTTTTTTTCCGCTGAGCGTGACGGTGTAGATGGCCATGTCTTTCCTCCTGAAATGTGAACAGGGTCTGGATTCATGATACGCCCCAAACACGCTACAATGCAGGGTTACCGATTTTTCAAATGGTGGTATTGGCATGGCAATGCGGCGGCCCCTGATCATGGGCAACTGGAAAATGCATGGCAGCCTGGCTGACAATGCAGTGTTGCTTGCGGGTATCCGGGATGGCACGGCCCGCCTGCGCGGCCAGCCTGAACTGGCTGTCTGCGTGCCCTTCGTTTATCTGGCACAGGCGCAGATGGCCCTGGCCGATAGCGTCATCAGTTGGGGCGCACAAGATGTCAGCGTCCACGAAAAAGGGGCCTATACGGGCGAAATCTCTGGCGCGATGCTGGCCGATTTCGGCTGTCGCTGGGTTCTGTGTGGTCATTCCGAGCGGCGTGCCCTGCATGGCGAAGGCAGCGCGCTGGTTGCGGCCAAGGCCGCTGGCGCCCTGGCGGCCGGCCTGACGCCCGTGGTCTGTGTGGGCGAAACGCTGTCCGACCGCGAAGCGGGTGAAACCGAATGCGTCGTCGGCGATCAGCTCGATCCGGTCCTGGCCTTGGGCGCGGATGCCCTGTCCCGTCTCGTGATTGCCTATGAGCCGGTATGGGCCATCGGCACGGGGCGCAGCGCCACGCCCGAGCAGGCCCAGGAAGTCCACGCACTGATCCGCGCCAGTCTGGCCCGGCACGGGGCCAGCGCCACCCGCATCCTGTATGGCGGCAGCGTCAAGCCCGACAATGCGGCGGCACTGTTCGCTCAGGATGATATCGACGGGGCCCTGATCGGTGGGGCCTCGCTGCAGGCCGACAGTTTTCTCGGCATTGCGGCTGCCGTGTCCTGATCCGGGCACGCAAACATTCGGCGGAGTACTCATTCATGCAATTGTTTTCCACAATACTGCAAACCCTGCAGGTCCTGTCCTCGCTGTTGGTCATTGCGCTCGTGCTCCTGCAACAGGGCAAGGGGGCCGACATGGGGGCTGCATTCGGCAGCGGTTCGGCCGGCAGCGTATTCGGTTCGGCGGGCGCGGCCAACTTCCTGTCGCGCGCCACCAAATGGGCCGCCATCGTCTTTTTCGCCACCACGGGTGGCCTGGCATGGATTGCGCACCACCCATCAGGCTCGCCGCTCGACTCCGGCATCATGCAGGGGTTCACTTCTTCGGCCCCGGCCGATACGGCGCCAACCGGTTCGGCGGTGCCTGAACTCGGGGCATCAGTGCCGGCCGCGCCCGAAGCGCCTGGTGCGCAAGGCGGCGCTTCGGGTGCGGCCGGCAGTGCGCCTGCCGTCCCGGGGGCTGTACCCAGTGGTGCCTCGTCTGCCGCGTCGGTCCCCGCGATACCGGCACCAGGCAGCACGGGCCAGGCTGCCGGAGACTGATCGGGTGTGCGTCAGACCCCGCCCTGCAGAGAAGGCCGATTCTTCATGCTACAATCGCTGACTTTCATGCAGTGCGCCGTCGTGGTGGAATTGGTAGACACGCTATCTTGAGGGGGTAGTGGCGAAAGCTGTGCGAGTTCGACTCTCGCCGACGGCACCATAGTTAAAAAAACAGGCTGTTTCAGAACAGCCCTGAAAGTACCGGAAACCCGCATGAACATTAGGTTCTTGCGGGTTTTTTCATGCTTGGGTGAATCAGATCAGGTCAGACAATCCCGCGTTTTTGGGTATGTGTTTGGGTATGTTAAAACCCAAATACCCAAGGATGGCCCAATTGAAGACCCGACATGCCCAAAATTGCCAAACAACTATCTGATCTTGCGGCCCGCAAGGCTCGTCCGAGAGATGTCGCCTATACCTTGGCATCGGGCAATGGCTTGTTCCTCGTAGTGCTTCCTACTGGTGGGAAACAATGGCGGGTCAGATTCCAGACGCCGGAAGGTAAGCGCGGCAACCGAGTCATTGGCATCTATCCCGACATGGGCGTTGCAGACGCTCACAAGGCCACAGAGGCGCTGCGCCAGCAAGTACGCATGGGTGACAGGCCTGAAGGCCTGTACGATCATCAGCGAGCCGCTGCGGCGTCTAAAGATGCGGAGCAGATCGCTGCACAGCAGGCTGTGGAAGAGGCTAGGAGGCTGTCGGGCTTGATCTTCGTAGGAACAAGATCTGGAGAATTATTTTCACAATATGAGAAAAAAGAGGCGTATCCGACTCAAAACAGATGATTTTGGTCAAAAATCGCCATTTCCCTGTGTTTTACGCTTACTGCGGACGCAATACGGCCATGCGTTTCAGATTCCACGCCAGGCACACCAGTGTCCACTCGTGATGCACGTGCTCCAGACCACGCATCGAGAACTGACGAAATCCCATCACCGACTTGATAATGCCAAATACCGGCTCGACCGTCTGTTTGCGTAGCGCGTAAGCGGCGCGCCCTGCGCGGGTCTTCAGCAGGTGCTTCATCTGCTGCTCGGGCTCGTTCAGACCCTCGGGCAGGCAGGCCACGCACTCAAGCATCGGTTCGACCTGTGCCTTGTCGTTGACCGCCTGGGTGGCATGAGGCACTACCACCAGCAGCGATTGCGTATCGACGACCAGCGCCTGCGCGTTATAGCTTTGCTCAAAGCCACCGCCCGAGACCTTCATGATGCGCGAGTCCTCATCAGTGAGGTTCACCTGATCACGCTCGCCGGGACCAGCCGTAGGCGGTGCCGGGGGCCGACCACCGGGTTTTTTGCCCGTGGCTTTCTCTTTGGCAGCACGCTTGGCCATCTTCGCTTCGTACTCAGCCTGCTCGCGCTCGAAGCGGCGCCGAAAGTTGGCCAGCGTATCGTGATCCGGGTGCTGATCGCAGGCGATATAGCGAAAGGCCAGCGAATCGTACGTGGCCCGTTCGATCTTGCGGCTTGAATGAATGCCTGTGGCATAGCCGTAGATCAGCAACGAGAGCAGCATCGCCGGGTGATATGCCGCCGAACCACGACCGGCGTACTCGCGCGCCAGCGCCGAGAGATCCAGCCCTTCGACCACATCGACCACGTAGCGCGCCAGGTGCGATTCGGGCAACCAGTCCTGAACCGAGGGCGACAGCAGGTATGGCGTCTGACGATCTATTGGGCGAAATCGGCTCATGTCTTCTGACCTCATGCACGGTACGCTATTTTACCGGTTATCGACGCAAAGCCCGACAGCCTCCTAGTGAAATCCGCCATCGGCGATGACTCGCCCAATGTCACGCGCTCCATGAAGGACGCGGATGATGGTGACGGCTGCAGGGCTATGCGTATAGTAGATCGCGTACGATCCATGAAAGGTCACACGCAGGCCGGGTGCAATGAGAGGCCGTGCAGGCTGGCTCTCGGGAAACGGCAATATTTTTTCGCAGGTGGTGTATAGCGTGGCAATCAGGCGGTTTGCCGTGGCTTCGCTGGAGTCCTCTGCGACATACGACCAGATTTCCGCTAGATCGGCTTCCGCGTTGTCGGTCAGGAGGAGCGTGCGGCTAATAGCTTTCTCCCCCGCTCAGCGATGTGCTGTGCATTGAATTCACGGATGCGACCGGCGGCGACATCAGCAAGTCCCTTGTCGATGTCCTGTTTGAGTGCTGCCAATTCATCCAGCATCAGTTGGCGTTTGAAAGACCAATCGCGTAGGGCTTCACGGATGACTTCGCTGGTGGATGCGTATTCACCCGCATCGACGGCGCTTTTGAGTGTGGCTGCCATTTCGGCAGGCATGGTCACGGTCAGGCGTTCAATGGTGGACATTCTGCTGTACCTTGGTGGATATTCATACTTAATCATACTTTATCCTCCTTCAAAGGGGCGTGGAAGCTCCATGGCCCATGGCGGGCAAGCGCCTGGTGAACAACCGAGAAATCCTCGGTTGTTGCGGTGCCTTGAAGTGCTTGTTTTTTTACTTGTACCGTAGTGTGCCCAGGCGCGGGTATACGGTGGGACTATTTAGCCCCACAAGTGCCAAGCCCGCCGTTTTGGGTATCTGTTTGGGTATTTCATCGGCCTGGGTCTTTCAAGACCCGCATGAATGCTAAGAATTCGAGTCTCGCCGACGGCACCACAGATTGAGATCGGGCTGCTCCAGAACAGCCCGAAAAGCACCCGAAACCCGCATGGCATCAGGCTTGTGCGGGTTTTTTGTTGTCGCTCAGGGCTGGCTGGGTGCCAGCATGTTTTCGATCAGCCGAATCATCACGTCTTTGGCTTTCGGGTCGGATTCAGCCACCAGCAAGGCCAGTGCTGCCAAGCCCACATCGTTGATTATTGCTTCGCCATTGCGTTGTAAGCGCCCGTTGCGAGCCAGGAAATCCACAAACAGATAAGAGCCGATGCGCTTGTTGCCATCTGAAAATGGATGGTTCTTGATGATGAAGTACAGGAGATGGGCGGCCTTGGATTCTGCCGTGGGGTAGGCGGGCTCGCCGAACACGGTTTGGTCCAGGTTGCCCAGAATGGCGCTCAAGCCGCCTTCGCGTTCGTTGCCGAACAGGGCCGTGGCTTCGTCTCGAGCCATCAGGTCGGCCTTCAGTCGGGCAATGCCACTGCGGGCTTCGTCAGTGGACGGAAGCGCCCCACCGGGGCTGCCGGGCGGCTGGGTCAGCAGGCCTTCATCGTAGCGCTGCAGCCATAGAAAGGTATGGGTATATCGGGCGATGACGTCCACCAGGCCGCGCCCTTGGTCGGTGGTCAGGGCATCACCGGCTGCGGCTTTCTTTATCAGGGTCAGAGCAGCTTCCAGCTCGGCGGCATTCTGTTCAAGGCGCTGGCGGTTCAGGGTGTAGCCTTGCGTCAGGTGCTCGCGCAAAGTTTGCGTGGCCCATTGGCGGAAGCGGGTGGCACGGCTCGAATTGACGCGGTAGCCTACGGAGATAATGGCGTCGAGGTTGTAGTATTCGATTTTTCGGATGACTTCCCGGCCTCCTTCGAGTTGAACCGTTGCATTTTTTGCAACGGTTGTCTCCCGGGTCAATTCGTCGGTGGCGAAGATGTTTCTCAGGTGGCGGGAAATCACTGATTTGTCCCTGCTGAATAGCTCCGCAATTTGCTGAAGGCTAAGCCAGACGGTCTCACCCCCCAGCCGTACTTCAACCTGACCGGCTTCGCCTTCAAAGATGATCAACTGCTGCTCGTCGTTCATGGGCGCTCCGGTTGGGCTGCGGTGAATTTACGTGGAATGTGCGGTTGGGGTGGTTTCAGTACCAGGCCCGTCTGTTATAACGTACCTTTCCTGCACCAGGCAGGCGGCGTGTGATGCTTGTGTCCTGGTCAGGCCTGCTGTATCAGACACCCGTTCGGATATCTCCAAAACGGCCCGAAAAGCACCAGAAACCCGTATGGCATCGGGTTTGTGCGGGTTTTCATATCCGTATGAGCGCTGGATGCACATAAAATGGCAGAAGAGCAGACGCCATCATAGTAAGGTATGGTCTTGTCCATCTCGCAGACAGAGACATCCATGCCCCGATTGCTCGCACGCTACACGACGTTCTATGCCGTCATCGGCCTGACCCTGCTCTGTGCCGTTCTGGCGCTGGTCTTTGGCGCGGCCTGGTGGTTGCCCGGGATCGTATTTCTGGCGCTCACCATTCTGGGCCTCTATGATCTGACCCAGACGCATCACGCCATCCGCCGCAATTACCCGGTCATTGGCAACATGCGTTTCCTGTTCGAATACGTGCGCCCCGAGATACGGCAATATTTTTTCGAGGATGACACCCTGAAGATGCCGTTCTCCCGGGTGGATCGTTCACTGGTCTACCAGCGGGCCAAGCAGCAGATGGACCAGCGCCCTTTCGGTACCCAGGGTGATGTCTACGACAAGCGCTATCAGTGGATCAACCACGCCATGGTGCCCACGCATATCGCCGATACGGATTTCCGCATCACCGTCGGTGGGCCGGACTGCACCCGGCCGGTCGAACTGTCCGTCTTCAACATCTCGGCGATGAGCTTTGGCGCACTCTCGGCCAATGCAGTGCGGGCCCTGAACCGCGGGGCGGCGCTGGGCAACTTTGCCCACGACACGGGCGAGGGCGGGGTCAGCCGCTATCACCTCGAACAGGGTGGCCGCCTGATCTGGAACATCGGCTCGGGCTACTTTGGCTGTCGCAACCCGGACGGCAGCTTCTCGCCCGAGCGGTTTGCCGAGATGGCCCGGCGCGACAACATCTGCATGATCGAAATCAAGCTGTCACAGGGTGCCAAGCCCGGTCATGGTGGCGTGTTGCCGGCACCCAAGGTCACGCCCGAGATTGCTGCTGCCCGCGGGGTCCCTGTCGGTCAGGACTGCGTTTCACCATCCAGCCACAGCGCGTTCGACTCACCCATCGGCCTGATGCATTTCATCGTCCAGTTGCGTGAACTCTCCGGCGGCAAGCCAGTGGGTTTCAAACTGTGCATCGGCCACCCCTGGGAATGGTTTGCCATCGCCAAGGCGATGCTGGCCACGGGCATCACGCCGGATTTCATCGTGGTCGATGGCGCTGAAGGGGGAACCGGAGCAGCACCCATCGAGTTTGTCGATCATGTCGGTACGCCATTGCGCGAAGGCCTGCGTCTGGTGCACAACACCCTGGTGGGCGTGGGCCTGCGCGACAAAATCCGCCTGGGCGCATCCGGCAAGGTCATCAGTGCCTTCGACATGGCCTACATCATGGCGCTCGGGGCCGACTGGTGCAACAGCGCGCGGGCCTACATGTTTGCCATTGGCTGCATCCAGGCCCAGGTCTGCCATACGGGGCGCTGCCCCACGGGGGTCACGACGCAAGATCCGAAACGCCAGAAGGCTCTGGTGGTTGCCGACAAGTCCGTGCGTGTCGCCAACTATCATGCCAACACGCTGAAAGCGCTGGGCGAACTTCTGGGGGCGGCCGGGTTGCAGCATCCATCCGATCTGCGCCCGCACCATATTGCCCGGCGCCTGGCCAGTGGTGAAGTCCGCGTGCTGTCGGCGCTCTACCCCGACCTGCAGAAGGGTGAACTTCTGGAAGGCAAGTTTCGCAATACGATCTTTCGCACGGCCTGGCCCATGGCCCAGGCAGAATCATTCGAGCCCCTGTACAGCCTCAGTGCGGCGCTGTCGGGTCATGCCGATCAGCAGATCCCCGACCAGCCGCACCCTGAAGCCGTCATTCATTGAGCGGCGTACCCTGCGAGACCAGGGCGCTGAATCGCTCGAGATCGACATTGCCGCCGCTGATGATCACGCCGATGCGCTGGCCACGCAGGGCGCCCTGCATCCCCAGCGCGGCCGCCAGCCCCAGGCAGCCAGTGGGTTCGACCAGCAGTTTCATGCGCTGCGCAAAAAAACGCATGCAATCGATCAATTCTTGATCGGTGACGGCAAGGATGTCGGTGACTTCACGCTGGATGATCGCGAAGGGATGGCGCCCCACGTGCTGGGTCTGGGCACCATCGGCGATGGTACGCGGCGGCTCGATGTGCACGATCTGGCCCGTGTGCAGGGAACGGCGCGCGTCATCGCCCGTGGCCGGTTCGGCCCCATATACGCGGCAGCCAGCCGACAGCGCCCGCGTTGCCAGTGCTGAACCGGCGATCAGGCCACCGCCGCCCACGGGCACGAACAGCGCATCCAGCTGACCCACATCGCCAAACAGCTCTGCAGCGGCGGTGCCCTGGCCCGCTATGATATGTGGATGATCATAGGGCGGAATGAAGGTCTGGCCATGCTGCGCCATGAGCGCGCGGGTGATGTGTTCACGATCGTCCGCATAGCGGTCGTACAGGACGACCTGCGCCCCGTAGCCCCGCGTCGCCTGCAGTTTTCCGGCGGGCGCATCGGAAGGCATGACGATGGTGGCCGGGATGTCCTGCATGCTGCAGGCCAGGGCGATGGCCTGGGCGTGGTTGCCCGATGAAAACGTAATCACGCCTGCGGCCCGCTGCCCGGGGGTGAGATGGTGCACCGCATTGCAGGCACCCCTGAATTTGAAGGCGCCCGTGCGTTGCAGGTTTTCGCACTTGAAGAAGAACCGCGCGCCCGTTTCTTCGTCGAGGCTGCGCGACGTCAGGGTGGGCGTGTGGTGCACCAGGGCCGACAGCAGCCTTGCGGCTGCGATGACATCATCCGGGGAAGGTAACAGGGGGGCGGCCGGGGCGTTCGGATTCGGCATGGTGTGATGGGTTCGGATAATGGGCGCGTGCGCTTCAGGTGGTCTCCTGGTTGTTCATTGTAGACCTCTTGCCGCAGGCCTCTTGCGGCCGCGTTGACACCCTCTGAAGGCCGAGGCTTGCCGCGCACTGGGTCAAGGTGCACCGGGCGGGCTGCCAGCCGCGCACTGGGTGCCTTTCCGGCAGCGGGGATCGACACCATGCCAAATGTCGTACCATATCCGCATTCCGATGACGGCGTGATCCGTCGGCCCACCATGGTATTGCGGCAGGGCACCCGGCATGATCATCTATACAAGGATATGCAATGAATACTGAGGCTCTGTTGAGCGGCACCCACGCCTTCAACCACGAAATGCAAAAAGTGGTGCCGGGTGCCGTCAACTCCAATATCCGGCTCAAACCGCCCAAAGTGGTGTTCCGCAAGGCCGAAGGCGCGTATCTCTGGGATGTCGACGGTCACATGTATGTCGATTATGTACTCGGTCAGGGGCCGGCCTTCATGGGCCATGCCAACCGGCACGTGAATCGCGCCGTGGCCGCGGCGGTGCAAGACGGCATGGTGTTCGGGGCAACGGCCAGCATCGAACTGGATGCGGCAAAGATTCTGCTCCGGGCGCTCGAGTGGCCCGAAGTCGTCCGTTTCGGGATGACGGGTACCGAAGTCGATCAGGCGGCGCTGCGAATTGCACGCGCGGTCACCGGGCGCACGCGCTTCATCCGCTTCGAGGGCCATTACCATGGCTGGCTCGACAATGTGCTGTCACTGTCGAAAAACGGCCAGTCCCTGCCGGCGTCGAAAGGGCAGGTTCCAGAGCACCTGACAGAATCCGAGATGCTGCCCTGGAACGATCTGGATGCGCTCGAGCAATGCCTGCGCGAACGCCCCAATGAGTTCGCCGCAGTCATCATGGAGCCGGTGATGGTCAACAATGGCGCCATCGAGCCTGTCGAAGGCTATCTGCAGGGCGTCAGGGCCCTGTGTGATCAATATGGCGTGGTCCTGATTTTCGATGAAATCATCACGGGCTTTCGCATCCATCGCCAGGGCGCCTACGGGCGCTACGGGGTCAAGCCCGACCTGGCCACCTACGGCAAGGCCGTGGCGGGTGGCTGGCCGGTTGCCGTATTGGCCGGCTCGCAGGAGATCCTGAAAGAATTCGGCACGGGCGTGGTCAATCATTCGGGCACCTTCAATGGGTCCATCATGGCCTGTGCCGCAGTCATTGCCGCACAGGAATACCTCGACATGACACAGCCCTATGACAGGGTCACGCAGTTGGGGCTCGAACTGCAGGGGGCGCTCGACCAGGCGGCCGGTGCGCTTGGCCTGCCGTGGCGCTCGCAGGGCCTGGGGCCGCTGTTTCATACCGGTTTCGGGGCGCCGGGTGTCATGAAGAACTACGCTGATGTGGCGCAACTGGACAATGCCGGCTATGAGGCGTTCAGGGCATATCTGGCGTTCAATGGCATCTGGACCACCACCCGCGGTACCTGGTATGTGTCGTGCGCCCATACGCAAGACGATGTACAGCTGACACTCGACAGATTCGAAAAAGCCGTCCGGCAATGGCAGCGTTCCGGCGGGGCCGGATAAGCGCGGGCCAAACGATCCCCACGCGCCGCTTGCAAATTCGCTATAGTAATCCTGATGCGGGCAATGGCCCCGATTGAAACGGAAGGAAATACAGACCATGACATCCATCCCGAAGTACCCGAATACCCAACTCCTCATCAACAACCAGTGGCGCGATGCCGCTGGCGGCAAGACCCTCGATGTCTTCAACCCGGCCACCGGCGAAGTCATCGGCAAGGTGGCGCGCGCCAGCACGGCCGATCTCGACGAAGCCCTGGAAGCCGCACAGAAAGGCTTCGACATCTGGCGCAAGATGGCCGCGCACGATCGTGCCGCCATCATGCGTGGTGCCGCGGCACTGATTCGCGAACGCGCCGACCATATCGCCTGCCTGCTCACCATGGAACAGGGCAAGCCGTTCATGGAAGCCCGCCTCGAAACCCTGGGCGGCGCCGCACAGATCGAATGGTTTGCCGATGAAGGCCTGCGCGTCTATGGCCGCATCATACCGGCACGCAATGTATCGGCCCTGCAAATGGCGCTCAAAGAGCCGGTCGGGCCAGTGGCGGCCTTTACCCCCTGGAACTTTCCCATCAATCAGGTGGTGCGCAAGATCGGTGCGGCGCTGGCCACCGGCTGCTCGTTCCTCTGCAAGGCGGCCGAAGAAACCCCGGCCGCGCCCGCCGCCCTCATGCAGGCCTTCGTCGATGCCGGCATTCCAGCCGGCGTGATCGGCCTGGTCTATGGCTCACCGGCCGAAATCTCGAGCTACCTGATCCCGAACCCCATCATCCGCAAGGTGACATTCACCGGGTCCACGGCGGTCGGCAAGCAGCTCGCAGCCATGGCGGGCAGCCACATGAAGCGTGTCTCCATGGAACTGGGCGGCCACGCGCCGGTCATCGTGGCCGAAGATGCCGATATCGAACTGGCGGTCAAGATCACTGCCGGGGCGAAATTCCGCAATGCAGGGCAGGTGTGCATTTCGCCCACGCGCTTCCTGGTGCATGAAAGCCAGGTCGACGCCTTCTCCAAGGCCATGGTGGCGCACGCCGAAAGCCTGAAACTGGGCGATGGCCTGGCCGAAGGCACGGCCATGGGGCCGCTTGCCAACCCGCGGCGTGTCACGGCCATGCTCGATGTCGTCGAAGACGCACGCAAGGGCGGGGCCAAGATCCTCACCGGTGGCGAGCGCGTGGGCGAGGCCGGCAACTTCTTTGCCCCCACCATCATTCTCGAGCCCGCGCTTGATTCCAGCATTTTCAACAACGAGCCATTCGGGCCAGTGGCCGGCATTCGCAGCTTCAAGACGCTGGATGATGCCATTGCCGAGGCCAATCGCCTGTCCTTCGGGTTGTCGGCCTACGCCTTCACACGGTCGTTCCAGAACGTGCAGCAGATCATGCACGATGTCGAAGCCGGCATGATCTGGATCAATCAGCCAGCGTCACCTTCGGCCGAATTGCCGTTCGGTGGCATCAAGGATTCCGGTTACGGCACCGAAGGCGGGCCCGAAGCCCTCGAAGCGTATCTGAACACCAAGGCGGTGTCTGTCGTCGGGGTCTGACCGGCATCCAGCGCGATGCAATTCGTCCGGCCCTTGCAGGCCGGATCGTTGCCCGCCCGGCATGGGCGTACATCGGCACAGGGGGCGTTCATTCGAACGGCGTCCTGTGCCGATTTTCAATCGTTGTCAGGGGCCTGCGCGCTTTCTTCAGGTTTCCATCGAGGTGCACCATGGATTTCCGGCATTTGCGCCAGTTCGTCGTGCTGGCCGAGACACTCAATTTCCGCAAGGCAGCCGAGCGTCTGCATATGTCGCAGCCGCCGCTGTCGGTCTCCATTCGCAAGCTCGAATCCGAGCTGGGCGTCACGCTGTTCGATCGCTCCAGGGAAGGCGTCAGGCTCACCCAGAGCGGGCTGGCGGCGCTCGATGAGGCACGCAGGGCGCTGTTTCATGCCGCAGAATTCATGCATGCTGCGCGTGCGGCCTCGAAGGGCGAACGGGGCGAACTGCGGGTGGGCTTCGTGGGCTCGGCCACCCACGGGATACTGCCGGCGATCCTGCCCAGGTTTCGCGCCCAGTTTCCCGGCGTGCGGTTGATTCTGAAAGAGTCCCGTTCCCTGCAGATCGTCGACGCATTGCAGGGCGCAGATCTCGATGTGGGTATCTTGCGCATCCCGGTGCAGTCCAGTGCCGTGCTGAAGATGTATTCCCTGCAGCGCGAGAACTTTCTGCTGGTCGTGCCTGCCCGCCATCGGCTGGCCGGGCTGTCCCGGCTGAGCATGGCTGATCTGGTGGACGAAGACTTCGTCTTTTATACCGAAGATGCAGCGGGCTTGCGCATGGCCGCCTTACTGGCCTGTGAAGTGCATGGCTACACGCCCAGGGTGGCCCAGGAGGCCGCCCAGGTGGCCACGTTGATCAGCCTGGTCGAAGCGGGCATGGGGGTTGCGCTGGTGCCGTCGATCAGCCGCGAGCCCGAACGCGAAAGTCTGGTCTGGAAGGCCTTGTCCGACGTGCCGGCCATGGCTTCGATCGGCATTTCTGCGGCCTGGTCTCCCGAGAATGAATCCGCCATGGTGAAAAATTTCCTCGGGGTGCTGCAGGATGTTTTCCCCCCGCAATCCACGCCCCCGGCAAGCGCCTGAAAGCCACCGCGCGTGGATGCAGGCGCCCCGCGTGCGGGTAGCCACGGGGCAACGCCCGGCTCATCATGAGGCAAGCCCGATGCATCACGGGGCAACGCCCGGCTCATCACGGGGCACGCCCGACCCATCATGAGGCAAGCCCGATGCATCACGAGGCATGCCCGGTTCCTCATGGCGCAAACTGGTTTCATGATACGCTGACCTTTTTTGCGGGAGTCTGTCCATGTGTTCGTCTGCGGCAATCCCACCCGGGGCAGCGGCTGGTGGCCTCGGGGCGTCAGGTCGTACGTTGGTGGATGACCCAACAGAATCCACGGGGCCTGCCGCGCGCTATGAGCGCGCGCTGGCACAGGGCACACTGGTGTTGCAACGCTGTCGGGGGTGTGCACGCCATATATTCCATCCGCGCGTGCTGTGCCCCCATTGTGGCAGTACTGATCTCGAAACACAGGGCTCCAGGGGTCTGGGGGTGGTCTATTCGACCACCATCGTGCGTCGCAGGCCCGAGCAGGGTGGGGACATCCAGGTTGCTCTGGTCGACCTCGATGAAGGGGTGCGCGTGATGAGCCGGGTCGAGGGCCTTGCAGCCGATGACGTCAAGATCGGCCTGCGGGTGCAGGCGCAGATCTGCAAGCCACCGCACCGGGCCTTTGCAAGCGCTGCAGAAGCGGCAGATGACGCAAAAGCCTCAAAGGCCTCAAAGGTGGCAGAAGCGGCAGAAGCGGCAGAAATCAGGCCGCTGCTTGTGTTCACGCCGTTCGAAGAGATGTCGGCATGAAGGCGTCTCTCAGGGGGTCGGCCGCCATTGTCGGTGTGGGGCAGGCGGGCATGGGTGAAGCCCATGGCTATACCGAGATGGAAATTCTCGCTCAGGCCGCGAACGCCGCGGTGGCCGATGCCGGGCTGCAATGGCGCGATATCGACGGCATCTGCACCGCCAGCGTCTCCTCGCCCATGTGGGTCATGTCGGTCATCGAATACCTCGGCCTGAAGCCAGGGTTCATCGATGGCACGATGCTGGGCGGTTCGAGTTTCATTGCCCATCTGATGCCGGCCATGCTGGCCCTCGAGGCGGGTCTGTGCCAGGCCGTGCTGATCTGCTATGGCAGCACACAGCGCAGCGCCGTCATGGGGCGCGCCCAGATCAACGCCGCGCGGCGCAGGCTCGACCCGCAGCCTTTCGAGGACCCCTATCAGCTTTTCAATCCAGTCAGTTCCTACGCGCTGGCCGCGACCCGGCACATGCACCAGTATGGTACGACGCGCGAGCAACTGGCCGAAGTCGCCGTAGCGGCCCGTCGCTGGGCACAGCTCAATCCCGAGGCCTTCATGCGCGGCCCCCTGAGCGTGGATGACGTACTGGCAGCGCGCATGGTGTCCGACCCACTCACGGTGCGCGATTGCTGCCTGGTCACCGACGGCGCCGGTGCCCTGGTGCTGGTGCGCGCCGATCGGGCCCGTACCTTGCCGCAGAAACCGGCATATGTTCTCGGGCAGGCCACGGCATCGTGGCACCGGCAGATTTCCGCCATGCCCGATCTCTGCGTGACGGCCGCCACCGAATCCGGCCGCAAGGCCTTCGAGATGGCAGGCTATGGGCCCGCCGATATGGATCAGGTGCAGCTGTATGACGCCTTTACCCTCAATGTCCTGCTGTTTCTCGAAGACCTCGGGTTCTGCGCCAAGGGCGAAGGCGGCGATTTTGTCTCTGGTGGGGGCATTGCACCGGGTGGGCATACGGTGGTGAATACCAACGGTGGCGGGCTGTCCTGCGTGCATCCGGGCATGTACGGGATTTTCCTGCTGATCGAGGCGGTGCGCCAGTTGCGTGGCCAGTGTGGCGCGCGCCAGCAGGCGCAGGCAAATCTTGCGGTGGTGCATGGCAATGGCGGCACGCTGTCCAGCCAGGCCACCGCAGTCCTGGGGGTGGCCGACACCCTGTGAACACAGGGTCGGCCCGGGCACCACGGGCCTGCCCTGCCATGATCCATCTGGAGGATATCCAATGAGTGAAAACCTGCTGTCGGGCAAGGTGGCGGTGGTCACCGGGGCGGGGGGTGGCATCGGCCACGCGATCGCGCTCGAACTGGTGGCACAGGGCGCCCGGGTGGTCGTCAATGACATGGCTGTCGAGGCCGCTGAAAAGGTCGTGGCCGAGATCACTGCGCTGCACGGGCCGGATCGCGCGGTGGCGCTTGTGGCCAGCGTGGCTGACCCAGAGGCCGCAGCCGGCATCGTGCAGTGCGCCGTGGACACCTGGGGGCACATCGATCTGGTCGTGAACAATGCGGGCAATCTGCGCGACCGCTGGTTTCACAAACTCAGCGTAGCCGAGTGGCAGCAGGTCATCGATGTCCACCTGAACGGCAGCTTCCACGTCAGTCGTGCGGCGGCCCCTTTCTTCAGGGAACAGCAGTCCGGCTCTTTCGTGCACATGACGTCCACCTCGGGCTTGATCGGCAATTTCGGCCAGGCCAATTATTCGGCTGCCAAGGCGGGGATCATCGGCCTGTCCAAATCCATCGCGCTCGACATGCAGGCCAGCGGCGTGCGGTCCAACTGCATTGCGCCCTTTGCATGGACGGCGATGACCCAGTCCATTCCGGCGCGCACGCCCGAAGAACAGGCCCGGGTCGAGAAGCTCAAGAAAATGGAGCCCGGCAAGATTGCACCCCTGGTCGCGTATCTGGGCAGCGACCTGGCCAGCGACGTCACCGGCCAGATCTTTGCGGTCCGGGCCAACGAGATCATGCTGTTCAGCCAGCCGCGCCCCTTGCGCAGCGTACACCTGTCCGAGGGCTGGTCGGCCGCGCGCGTGGCCGAAGTGGCCATTCCGGCGCTGCGCAGCCATTTCTATCCGCTGGAACGCTCGCCGGATGTGATCAGTTGGGACCCCATCTGAACCCGCAGGGGCTGGCGGGTAAGGGCCCCTCTTGGTGAACGATGGTGTATGGACCATGGCTCAGAGGACTGTATGGATTTGAACTGGAGCAAGGCCGATCTGGCGTTCAGGGATGAGGTGCGGCAATTCGTGGCAGACCGGTTGCCAGCGGACATACGCAACAAGTGCCGACGGCATCAGCGCCTCGAGAAGGACGACTACGTGCGTTGGCACCGCATCCTGGCCGCGCACGGCTGGGGGGCGCCCAACTGGCCGGTGGCGTACGGCGGCACGGGCTGGAGCCCCCTGCAGCGCCTGATCTTCGAAGTCGAATCATTCAAGGGGGGCGCGCCGCGCCTGCTGCCCCTTGGTTTGAACATGATCGGTCCGGTGCTCATACGCTACGGCTCCGAGGCCCAGAAGGCCCGGTTCCTGTCGCGCATCATCACGCTGGAAGACTGGTGGTGCCAGGGGTATTCCGAACCGCAGGCGGGCTCTGATCTGGCTTCGCTCAAAACCCGTGCAGAACGGGCCGCTAACGGCTACGTGGTGCACGGCCAGAAAACCTGGACGACGCTCGCGCAGCATGCCAACTGGATGTTCTGCCTTGCCCGTACCGATCCGGATGCCCGTCCGCAGGCCGGGATCTCGATGCTGCTCATCGATCTGCGCCAGCCCGGGGTCACGGTGCGCCCCATCCGTACGCTCGATGGCGGCACCGAAGTCAATGAAGTATGGCTCGATGGCGTGCACGTACCAGAAGATCAGCGCGTGGGCGAGGAAAACCAGGGCTGGACGTATGCCAAATACCTGCTGGGTCACGAACGCACCGGGATCGCCGGGCTGGGTCATTGTCATCGTGAACTCGCACTGCTGAAAGACATGGCGGCACGGACCTGTGCCGATGGCCGTTCGGTGGCATCCAATGCACGCCTGAACGATCGGATCGCGCGCGTGGAAATCGATATGCTGGGTCTGGAGATGCTGCTGCTGCGAGTGGCTGCCGGTTCCGACGCACATCCGGGGCCGCAATCGTCCATCCTCAAGGTGCTTGGCTCCGAGATCCAGCAACGCTTGGCGCGCCTGCAGTTCGAGGTCATGGGGCTTGAATCCTGGCCGTATGACCCCGCCTGGCGATTCGCCGAGGCCGACTTTTTCGGCCCTGGGCCCGACGGGGCAGCCGCGGCGGGCGCAAGTTACCTGGACATGCGCAAGACCACCATCTATGGGGGATCCACCCAGATCCAGAAGGGCATCATCGCCAAGATGTTGATGGGGGTCGCATGACGAACCAGAGTGCTTTCGGCAAGGGGTACCCATGGATCTGACATACCGTGACGAACAGCGCATGCTGCTCGACAGCCTCGACCGGCTGCTGGCATCCGAGTGGGCGCTCGACTCGCGTCGAGCCCGGGCCCGGGATCCTTCACTGGATCGCGCGGCCTGGCAGGGGCTGGCCGATCTGGGCGTGCTGGCGCTGCTGGTGCCCGAGGCGCACGGGGGGTTTCAGGAGACCCCGGCCACCTTGATGCTGGCGCAGATCACGCTGGGGCGGCATCTGGTTCAGGGGCCGCTGATCCCCAGCGCAGTCATGGCGACGGCGCTGCTGCGCGACAGCGGCCACGCGGCTGTGTGTCAGTCCTGTCTGCCAGCCATGGCCAGCGGCGAGCGCGTGCTTGCCGTGGCGTGGCTCGAGGGCGATCAGCGCCATGAGGTCGTGGCCCGGGCGGTCACTGCACGCCCCGATGCCCAGGGTTGGGAGATTTCCGGCACGAAAAAACTGGTCTGGGCGGGTGCTCAGGCCGACCAGATCATCGTGTCGGCCGCACTGGGCGATGAGCAGGCGCTTTTTCTGGTGCCGGCCGGGGCCCGGGGTGTTGCCGTGCAGGATTACCCCACACTGGATGGCCAGCACTGCGCCACGCTGGTCCTGGATCGGGTCGGCCTGCCTGCGGGCGCGCTGGTGGCCCGGGGCGCAGCCGCCCGCAAGGCGCTCGAGTCAGCCCTGGATCACGGTCTGGTCGCGCTGTGCGCCCATGCGGCGGGGGCCACGCAGCGGCTGGTCGAAATCACGACCGGATACCTCGAGGTGCGCGAGCAGTTCGGCCGTAGCCTGGCGCGCTTTCAGGTGTTGCAGCACGCCCTGGCCGACATGCTCATGCACCAGGAGATGGCCCTGTCTCTGGCGCATGTGGCAGCGCGCGGGTTGGGTGACACAGACCCGTCAGAGCGCCGGCGCCTGTTGTCGGCGGCCAAGGTCGGGATATCCGCGGCCGCCCGGTTCGTGGCCGAGCAGGCCGTGCAGCTGCACGGCGGCATGGGCATGACCGATGAGCTCGAGGCCAGCGACTATGTGCGCAGCCTGGCCATGTTCGAATTCCTGCTGGGTGATTCAGACTGGCACCTGAGCCGTTTCCAGGATCATGCCGTGTGCTAGCGTGTCGGCGGCGCTCACGGTTTTCATGGTCATGCCATGCTCCATTTCATCTGAACGCCCACTGGCCGACCAGGTACGGCAAGCCTATGCCCGCCAGACAGATCACGGCAAAGACCAGTCGCACCCACAGAGTAACCAGGAACCACTGGCACGGCCGAGGCCGTGAGCGCACACAATAATCATGTGGTCCATGAACTCCATGCCTCAGTACCCCGCTTCCTTCTGATGCCGGAAGGCCAGCACATACACCGCATCGTCGGCCGGCTCGTGGCGGTACAGGGCCACATAGCCGGAATCCCCGAAGGCAATCACCAGCTCGCGCAGCTCGGGCATTTCAGGCAACGGCCGGCCAATGCCCGGGGCCGTCTCCAGCAGCAGGAATTGCTGCTCGATGGCTTTGCCGGCACGCCTGGCGGCGTCCTGTGCCTTGGCGACCAGGAACCGCCGGCATCGTTCCAAGCCTTCCGCCGCGCCTTCGGTGATGATTACTTGTGGCACCCCGGCACCGCCCTTTCGTCATCGGTGCCCCAGGTGCTCAACCAGGTGCGAGCTTCCTGGCCGGTCAGATGGCGGCCGGTTTCCTTGTACGCCGCCCAGGATGCCAGGGCTTCCTGTTTGAAGCTCTCGCGGGCTTCTTCACGCTCGACGTACTGCTGGATCGCTTCGAGCATGATCCAGTGGGGCGAACGGCGGCGCAGGCTGGCGAGGTGGTGAACTCGGCTTTTCAGCGTGTCGTCGATCTTGAGAGACGTTGCCATAGTGGGCCTCTTATCACTTGGTAATACCAAGTGATAATCTAGCCTTTTTCTGTCCCCGAGTCCAGGTCAGGAACAATCAAGTGAAGCGTATTGGCGCTAGCTGGCCATCAGCACCGCGCGACCCGTGACGCCGCCCTTGCGCAGCCGGCTCAAGGCCTCGTCGGCTTCGTTCAGCGCGAAGGTCTCGATGGGCATGGGTGGTACCTTGCCCGTCTTGACCAGCTCGATGAGTTCCTGCAGTTCGCCCAGGTTGCCCACGAAACTGCCCAGGATCTGTATCGCCTTGATTGGGATCAACGCCATGGACCACGGTGCAAGGCCGCCGAACAGGCCGATGATGACCAGCTTGCCGCCCTTGGCCAGGCAGTTGAAGGCCAGTTCGGAGGTGGCCGGTGCGCCGACCAGATCGATGGCTGCCTGTGCCGGGCCGCCCATGGCCTGGGCGATCTGCTCGGCCACGTCGGGCGCATTGCCGTCGATCGCCGCCAGTGCGCCTGCTTTCAGCGCGGCCTCGCGCTTGACGGGGTCGATGTCGACCACCACGGCGCCCTTGCCGCCCAGGGCCTTGAGCAGTTGCAGGCTCATCAGGCCCAGTCCGCCCGCACCGAAGATCAGGATGGGGTGCTCGGTATAGGTATCGGCGCCAATCTTCTTCAAGGCCGAGAACGTGGTCAGGCCCGAGCAGGCATAGGGCGCGAGCTGGGCTGGATCGAGATCGCCGATGTCGATCAGGTATTTGGCATCCGGCACCAGCAGGTACTCGGCGTAACCGCCGTGGCGCAGGATCCCCAGTGTGCGGGGGGCGGCGCAGTAGTTTTCGCGGCCCGCCCGGCAGGTGGCGCATTCGCCGCAGCCGATCCAGGGATAGGCCAGGTAGTTGCGCCCTTTTTCGACGCCCTTGGCGTCTGGCCCCATGGCTTCGAGCGTGCCGACGGTCTCGTGGCCGAGCGCCAGCGGCAGGCTGACCCCGCGGTCCTGGAGCGACAGGATGCGCCCGTTGCCCAGATCGTAGCCACCTTCCCAGAGGTGGATGTCACTGTGGCAGACACCCGCCGCCTTCACCTTGAGCAGGACTTCGGCGCCCTTGGGCTCGGGGATGGGCATGTCCAGCTCGGCCAGGGCTTCGCGAAAATTGACGATGCAGTAACACTTCATGGGTCTTCCTTGTGTGGACAGAATCTAGAGCAGGCAGCTGGAGCCGGCCGAGACCAGGCCCTGGCTGTCCTTGACGAATTCGACATCGGCGTCACGCGTCAGGGTGACGCCGTTCTTGATGGCCAGCACTTCGGCCATGACGCTGACCGCGATCTCGGGCGGGGTCTTGCTGCCGATGTAGATCCCCACCGGACCACGCAACCGGGCCAGGGACGCTTCGGTCTGGTCGAGATAGTCGATCATGCGCTGGCGGCGTGCGTGGTTGTTGCGCCGGCTGCCAATGGCCCCGATATAGAAGGCGGGCGTCTCGAGGGCCTGCAGCAGGGCCAGGTCATCCAGCTTCGGGTCATGCGTGAGGGCGATCACGCAGGTGCGCGCATCGGGCCTGAAATCGAGCACCGTATCATCGGGCATGGTCGACACCACCTGTACGCCCGGCACGTTCCAGACGGTGGCGTATTCTTTGCGCGGGTCGCACACGGTGACTTCGAAGCCACAGAACTGCGCCATGGTGGCCAGATATTCGCTCATCTGGCCGGCGCCGATGATGAGCATGCGGTATTCCGGGCCAAAGGTATTGACCAGCCGCTGCGCATCGAGTTCGAGATCGGCCGGCACCTGGCTGGGGCTGAGGCTCGCCTGGCCCGTGGCCAGATCGACATGCCGGTGCATCAGTGCGCCCGTATCGAGCGCGGCGACCAGTTCGGCCAGCAGGGTGGCATCGGGGTCGAATTCGAGCACGACTTCGAGCGTGCCCCCGCAGGGCAGCCCGAAGCGGTGCGCTTCGTCGGCTGTCAGGCCGTACTGCAGGAACAGGGGCGGGCCGGTGCGCGGCAAGGCATCGGGGATATCGTGGCGCGTATAGCGCAAAATGAGATCATCCTCGATGCAGCCCCCCGAGACCGAGCCGACGATCACCCCATCATCGCGCATGGCCATGATGGAGCCTATGGGCCGCGGCGAAGAGCCCCAGGTACGCACGACGGTGACCAGGACGGCGCGGCGGCCCGCTTCGCGCCAGCCCTGTATGGTGCGCAGAACAGTGAGATCCAGATTTTCCATGACACGCCCCCGTCGGATGGTTGGATAGGTCGTATTGTGGTCGCCCGTGCCTCAGCCCTGGCTGGCCCAGGCAATGAGCACGATGAGGATCACCACGATGGCGCCCCAGGCCCAGCCCGGCATTCTGGCCCGCGCACCCGCCGCGGGCGTATCGGCCGCAGCGGCCTGAGCCTGCGTGGCAGCCGGGTGGCGGCGCTGCATTTCTTCGTCGAAACTCTTGAAGAAGCGCTCTGACATGGATTTGGCGACCCCGTCGATCAGGCGCTGGCCCACCTGGGCGATCTTGCCGCCGACCGTGGCCTGGACATCGTAATCCAGCTGCGTGCCGTCGCCCTGCGGGCTCAGGCGGACCCTGGCCGTGCCCTTGCCAAAGCCCGCGGCCCCGCCATTGCCGTCGAAGTTCAGCGTATAGCTGTCCGGAGCCTGAATGTCGGTGAGTTCGATCGTGCTCTTGAATTTCGCGGCAACCGGGCCGACCTTGATCTGGCTGACCACGGCATAGGTGTTTTCCGCCGTGGATTCGATGCTTTCGCAGCCCGGCACACAGGCCTTGAGGACCTCGGGGTCGTTCAGGGCCTGCCAGGCCTGCTGCTGGCTGACGGACAGCTGTCGTGATCCTTGCATTTGCATGCGGGTGTCTCCTTATTGTCTTGCCAGAGCGGCCAGCGCGCCGGCCAGGGCCTGCAACCGGCTGACGTTGTGTATGGCCAGCATGGCATCGGCGTGCGCGTGCAGGACGGCTGCCCCTTGTGCAAGCGGTGCGTAGCCGTCGAAGCGCAGCAGCGGGTTGAGCCACAGCAGCTGGCGCACATGCCGCCGAAGCCATTGTAACTCGTGGTCCAGTTCGATCGGGTCGCCGGTATCCAGCCCATCGGAAATCAGCAAAACCAGGGTGCGGCGCCCGATCAGGTGGCGGGCATGCCCGCGGCGCAAGGTCGCCAGGCTGGCCGCCAGCCGCGTACCGCCGGCAAAGTCGCGCAACAGGGGTGCGGCGCGCAGCAGCATGGCATCGGTGTCCGCAAGCCGGAAGGCCGGATTCAGGTCGGTCAGGTCCGTACCGAACGCGTAGACCTGGCGGTTCACCCGCCGCACCCGACCCCGTATGGTCGTGCGCCGTGTGGCGGCATGCAGAAAAGCCAGCAGGATGCGGGCATAGCGCTCCATCGAGCCCGAGACGTCGAGCAGTACCAGAAGCGGCAAAGGGGCCAGGCGGCGCTGGTGGTGGCGCAGATGGATCAGCTCGCCGCCGTGCGCACCGGCCGCCTGCAGGCTGGCGTGCCAGTGCAGGCGCCGGCCGCGCGTGCCCGCATGGCTGCGGCGGCTGGCCACGGCGGGCAAGGGCAGCGGGATCTCGCGCACCAGGCGTTCGATCAGGTGGTATTCACTGGCGCTCAGCTGGTTGAAGTCGGCCTGCTGCAGGCGCTGGATCGTGCTGGCGGTCATGGCGGCATCCAGCTCGACGTCGCCTGCCGCAGACCGGGGCACGGCCGGGTTGGGTGAAGACAGCGCCGCCTGCACCCTGGGCCGGGGCGCGTCGTGCCTTGGGCGTGCGGGCTGTGCTGCCATGCGGGCCAGCAGCTGCTGCGCCAGTTCGGGGTCCTTGAAGAAGGCTGCGAACATTTCGCGGAATACGGCAATGTCCTGCTGACGGCTCACCAGCACGCTTTCGAGTACCGCTTCTGCTTCGGCCTTGCCGCCTGGTCGGGCCAGCGCCCAGGCCTGCTGCGCCAGCGCAATGCGGGCCGAATCCAGCGGCAGGCCGGCGCGCCGCAGTGCGCGCCCGAACGCCGCAATATTGCCAGCCAGCTTGCCGCGGCGCGCATCGCCCAGCTGCGAAACCCAGTGCGGCTGCGGGCCGGATGAAGAAGGTGATTCAGGTTTCACGCGCCGCCTGAAGCAGATCGGCCAGCAGCGGGGTGTCCAGGCTGGCCAGGTCTTCGCGCTGCTTGAAGAGGATGCCGGCCGTATCGAGCACCACTTCGGGATCTAGTTCGAGCGTGTCCAGTGCCACCAGCGCGCGCGCCCACTCGATGGCCTCGGCGACCCCGGGGGCCCGCTCGAAGCCGGCCGACTGCGCATTCAGGCGCAGTCGGGCCACGAAGCGCGACACCTGCTCGGCCAGCTGTCGGGGGGCCTCGGGCACCAGCGCGCGCAGAATGGCCAGTTCACGGCCACGGTCGGGGTAATCCAGCCAGTGGTACAGGCAGCGCCGCTTGATTGCGTCGTTGAGTTCGCGGGTGCGATTGCTGGTGAGCAGCGTGACGGGGGTGACATCGGCACGCACGGTACCCAGTTGCGGAATGCTGATCTGGTACTCGCCCAGGTATTCGAGCAGGAAGGCTTCGAAGGGCTCGTCGGCGCGGTCGACTTCGTCGATCAGCAGCAGGGCCCCGGGGGCTGGCGTTTGCAGGGCCTCGAGCAGCGGCCGGCGAATCAGGTAGCGCGGCTGGTAGACCCCCCGCTCGAGGGTATCGGCGGGCACCAGGCCTTCGCTGGCGCGCACGTGCAGCAGTTGTGCGGCGTAATCCCATTCGTACAGCGCATCCTGCTGTTCGAGGCCATCGAAGCACTGCAGCCGGACCAGGCTGCGCCCCAGCACCCGGGCCAGGGCCTTGGCAAGCTCGGTCTTGCCGACCCCGGGCTCGCCTTCGAGCAGCAAGGGCCGCTGCAGTTGCAGGGCCAGAAACACCGCGGTCGCCAGCCGGCGGTCGGCAAAATAGCCCTCGGCCTCCAGGGCGGCCGACAGGGCCGCAATGGAGGCCGCAGGAGAGGCTGTCGAATCCGGGGTTTCGGGCATGCATCAGGTGCCTGAGGGGGATCAGCCCAGTGCCTGCGCAACAGCCCGGCGCGCCATGACCTTGACCAGATGGGCCCGGTAGGCGCTGCTGCCGTGTAGGTCGGCCGACATCTCGCTGGCATCGGTGTCGATGCCGGCGATGGCTTCGGGGCGGAAGTTGTGTGCCAGCGCCTGTTCCATGGCCGTGTGCCGGAACACGCCGTTGCCCGCCCCGGTGACGGCCACGCGCACGCCCTGCTCGAAGCGCGCCACGAAGACCCCGATCAGGGCGAACAGGGAGGCGGGTTGCACGAATTTGGCGTAGGCCGCCTGCTGCGGGATGGGAAAATGCACCGCCGTGATGAGCTCATCTGGTTCGAGTGCGGTGGCAAAAAGCCCCTGGAAGTAGTCGTCGGCCGCGATCGTGCGCGTGCTGGTGTGCACGGTGGCCCCCAGGCCCAGGACTGCGGCGGGGTAATCGGCGGCTGGATCGTTGTTGGCCAGTGACCCGCCCAGCGTGCCCATGGCGCGCACCTGCTTGTCGCCGATGCCGGCGGCCAGGCGTGCCAGTGCAGGAATCGCGTGCTGGACCTCGGCGCTCTCGGCGACTTCGGCGTGGCGCACCATGGCCCCGACCACGAGTGACGGGCCTGCGGGCCGGATGCCCGTGAGTTCGGTGAGGGCCCGCAGGTCGACCAGCTGCTCGGGGGCGGCCAGGCGCAGCTTGAGGGAACCCAGCAGCGTCTGGCCGCCCGCCAGGGGCTGGCCCCCCGCCTGCATCGCCTGCAGGGCCTCATCGAGCGTGGCCGGGCTGGTGTAGCTGAATGCGTACATGAGCGATCTCCTTAGTGGGCGGCGGCCTGGATGGCCTGCCAGACGCGGTGCGGGGTGGCCGGCATGTCGATGTCGTGCACGCCCAGCGGGGCCAGCGCATCGAGCAGCGCGTTGATGACCGCAGGCGGCGAGCCTATGGTGCCGGCTTCGCCGCAGCCCTTGCTGCCGATCGGATTGTGCGTGCACGGGGTGCAGACGGTGCCCAGCCGGAAATCCGGAAAATCGGCCGCTCGCGGCATGGTGTAGTCCATGTAGCTGCCGGTGAGCAGCTGGCCGTTGTCATCGTAGACGCATTCTTCGAGCAGTGCCTGGCCGATGCCCTGCATGATGCCGCCCTGCACCTGCCCCTCGACGATCATGGGGTTGACGATGACGCCGAAGTCGTCGACCGCCGTGAAGCGGTCGACGCGCGCCGCGCCTGTTTCAGGGTCGACCTCAACCTCGCAGATGTGGGTGCCCGCCGGATAGGTGAAATTGCCCGGGTCGTAGAAGGCGGTTTCATTGAGGCCGGGCTCGAGCTTGTCGAGCGGATAATTGTGCGGCACATAGGCGGCCAGCGCCACCTGTGCGAAAGGCACGACCTTGTCGGTGCCCTTGACACGGAATTCGCCGCGCACGAACTCGATGTCGGCCTCGGCCGCTTCCATGAGGTGCGCGGCGATCTTTTTGGATTTTTCTTCGATCTTGTCGACGGCCTTCATGATGGCCGCGCCGCCCACGGCCAGCGAGCGCGACCCATAGGTACCCATGCCGAATGGAATGCGCCCGGTATCGCCGTGCACGACTTCGACGTCTTCGATGGCCAGGCCCAGGCGCCCGGCGACCAGCTGGGCAAAAGCCGTTTCATGCCCCTGGCCGTGGCTGTGGGTGCCGGTGAAGACGGTGACCGAGCCGGTGGGGTTGACGCGCACCTCGCCGCACTCGTACAGGCCGGCGCGCCCGCCCAGCTGGCCCACGATCTGCGAGGGCGCCAGGCCACAGGCCTCGATGTAGCTGGAGTAGCCGATGCCGCGCTTCAGGCCCCTGGCCTCGCTGGCCTGGCGCCGGGCCTCGAAGCCGTCTGCGTCGGCCAGCTTCATGGCTTCATCCAGGCATTTCGGGAAGTCGCCCGTATCGTAGAGCAGGGCCACCGGCGTCTGGTAGGGGAATTCGGTGATGAAGTTGCGCCGGCGGATCTCGTCTTGCGCGAGGCCGAGTTCCCAGCCGCAGCGCGTGACCAGGCGCTCGATGAGATAGGCCGCTTCGGGGCGCCCGGCGCCCCGATAGGCATCGACCGGTACCGTGTTGGTGAACCAGCCGTCGACCTGGACATGGATCTGCGGCGTGGTGTACTGCCCGGCCAGCAGCGTGCCATACAGGATGGTGGGCACCACCGGGCCGAAGGTGGCCAGGTAGGCCCCCAGGTTGACATGCGAATGCACGCGCAGGGCCAGGAACTTGCCGTTTTCGTCCATGGCCATTTCGGCCACCGTGACGTGATCGCGCCCGTGGGTGTCGGAGACGAAGCTTTCGCTGCGCTCGGCCGTCCATTTGACCGGGCAGGCCAGGGTGCGCGCGGCCCAGGCCACGGCGGCATCTTCGGCATACAGATTGATCTTCGAGCCGAAGCCGCCACCGACGTCTGGCGCGATGACTCGCATCTTGTGCTCGGGCACCTGCAGCACGTTGGCCGCCAGCAGCAGGCGCGCCAGATGCGGATTCTGGCTGGTGGTATACAGCGTGGACTCGCCCGTGGCCCGATCGTGGCGCGCGTTGTCGGCCCGGGGTTCCATGGCGTTGGGGATCAGCCGGTTGTTCACCAGTTCGATGCGCGTGACGTGCGCGGCCGCAGCGAACGTGGCATCGACGGCGGCCTTGTCGCCCAGCACCCAGGTATAGCAGTGGTTGTCGGCGGCTTCGTCGTGCAGCGCCGGGCCCGCGCTGGCCTTGCGCATGTCGACCACGACATCGAGCGGGTCGTAGTCGATTTCGATGGCTTCGGCGGCATTCTTGGCCTGCTCGAGCGTATCGGCCACCACCATGGCCACCAGTTCGCCCACGTAGCGCACCTTGCCCTGGGCAAGAAATGGATGGGGCGGCTCTTTCATGGGGCTGCCATCGGGGTTGGTGATCAGCCAGCCGGTGGGCAGGCCGCCCACCTGGCCTTCGATGTCGGCCCCGCTGAAAATGCCGGCCACCCCCGGCATCTGGCGCGCTTCGGTGGCGTCGATGTGGCGGATGGTGGCATGCGCGTGGGGCGAGCGCACGAAGACCGCGCGTTTCTGGCCATCGTGGTGGACGTCGTCGACATACTGCCCGGTGCCGGTGAGGAAACGGGCGTCTTCGACACGGCGTACGGATTCGCCCACGTGGGGCAGGTTCGCCATGGGATTGCTCATGATGGTGTCTCCTTTGCCTCAGGCGGCCATGGTTTTCCGGGCGGTCTGCACGGCACGGACGATATTGTGATAGCCCGTGCAGCGGCACAGGTTGCCTTCGAGCAGTTCGCGGATCTGGGCTTCATCGGCGTCTGGATGATGGGCCAGCAGGTCGACCGTGCTCATCACCATGCCGGGCGTGCAGTAGCCGCACTGCAGCCCGTGGCACTCTTTGAAGGCCGCCTGTACGGGGTGCAGCGTGCCATCGGGCGCCGCCAGGCCTTCGATGGTGGTGACTTCGGCCCCCTGCATCTGCGCCGCCAGCACGTTGCACGACTTGATGCTGCGGCCATTGGCGATCACCGTGCAGGCGCCGCACTGGGCCGTGTCGCAACCCACGTGGGTGCCCGTGAGGCGCAGGTTCTCGCGGATGAACTGGACCAGCAGGGTATTCGGTGCGACGTCTGCACTGACGTCTTGCCCGTTGACCTTGAGCGCGATTTTCATTGCGGCTGTCTCCTGATTGTTGGTTTGACCGTTCAACCTTAGCATTCTCGGGGCACCGGGTCTGTGTGCGCCACCTAGGGATTACCCCTGAGCAGGTCCCGGGGGGTGTCGATGTCGCGAAAGATGCCCGGATCCGCCACCATGACGTGTTCGACGGCCCAGTGGCGCAGCAGCGCCCGCGCGCCCGCATCGCCTTGCACCTGCAGCAGCCGGTCGCGATGGGCCGCGCCGAAGGCCACCGGGTTGCCGCGCCGGCCCTGGCAAAACGGCGCGGCGATATCGGCCCCCCGTTCGATGGCCTGTTGCAGGGCCCGGAGCGTGGCGCCTTGCACGAAGGGCATGTCGGCCAGCGCCACCAGCCAGCCGTGCGCGTACCGGCTGGCCCGTATGCCGCACACCAGCGAGGCGCCCATGCCCAGAACCGCGTTCGGGCAGGCCACCAGTTCGCATCCGGCCCGTTGCAGGCAATCGGCCAACGGACCCTGTGGATCGCGTACCACGGCCAGGACGCGCGGCAGGGCAGCGCACAGGGCGCGAGCGCTGGCTTCTGCCACGGTCTGCCCATTGGGCAGCACCTGCAGCAGTTTGTTCTGCCGGCGCTGGGGGTCGAAACGCAGCCCCTGGCCGGCGGCAAGCAGGATACCGATCATGTGCCAGGTCTCCTCCTGGAATCCAGTGGCGTCTCCAGTGGATCTTGTAGCAGAAAACCAGCCAGGCGCCTCATGAAAAGTGTGGGGCGCCTCATGAAAATGCTTTTCACCGGCCCCGATTTCTTGATACATTGACAGGGTTACTTCACGTGGGGCTCGATCATGATCGACATGGCTTTGGTGGATTTATCCCGCATCCAGTTCGCCGCCACCGTGATGTACCACTTTCTGTTCGTGCCGCTCACCCTGGGCCTCGCATTCCTGCTGGCCATCATGGAATCGGTCTACGTGCTCACCGGGCGCGACATCTGGCGGCGCATGACCCAATTCTGGGGTACGCTGTTCGGCATCAACTTCGCCCTGGGGGTGGCCACCGGCGTGGTGATGGAATTCCAGTTCGGCATGAACTGGGCCTATTACAGCCAGTACGTGGGTGATATTTTCGGCGCGCCCCTGGCCATCGAAGGGCTCATGGCCTTCTTCCTCGAGGCCACGTTCGTGGGGCTGTTCTTTTTTGGTTGGGACAGGCTGTCCAGGGTCGGGCACCTGGTGGTCACCTGGCTCGTGGCCATAGGCTCCAATTTTTCGGCCCTGTGGATATTGATCGCCAACGGCTGGATGCAGAATCCGGTGGGTGCCGTGTTCAACCCGGCCACCATGCGCATGGAACTGAGCGATTTCGGCGCCGTGATTTTCAACACGGTGGCCCAGGCCAAGTTCGTGCATACGGTCAGCGCCGGCTATGTGCTGGCCGCCGTATTCGTCATGGGGGTCAGTGCCTGGTATCTGATGCGCAACCGGCACCATGAACTGGCACGTCGTTCCATGGTCGTGGCGGCCAGTTTCGGTCTGGCGGCCTCGCTTTCGGTGGTGGTATTGGGCGATGAAAGCGGCTACCTCACCAGCGAGCACCAGAAGATGAAGATCGCCGCCATCGAGGCCATGTGGGACACGGAACCGGCGCCCGCCAGTTTCAACCTCTTCGCCATCCCGGATCAGGAACAGAAGAAGAATCATTTCGAGATCACGATTCCCTATGCGATGGGCATCATAGGCACGCGCTCGCTCACCACGCCATTGCTGGGCATCAATGACCTGGTCGAGCGGGCCAAAATGTGGGTGCGCGAGGGCCTGGTCGCCTACGAGGCGCTGCAGGTCCTCAAGGAAAGCCCGCAGGATGCCGATGCACTGGCGCGGTTCGACAAATACCAGCACAACATGGGCTACGCCCTGCTGCTCAAGCGCTTTCGCAGTGACATCACCCAGGCCACCGACGCCGACATCGCGCTGGCGGCTGAAAGCACCGTACCGCAAATCGCGCCGTTGTACTGGCTGTTTCGCATCATGGTCGTCTGCGGGTTCTATTTCATCGGTTTCTTTGCCTATGCCTTCTGGCTGGCCAGCAAGCGGCGGCTGCTGGTCTCGCCGCGCTTCTGGCGCGTGGCCCTCTGGACCCTGCCGCTGCCCTGGATTTCGGTCGAGGCAGGCTGGTTCGTGGCCGAGTTCGGCCGCCAGCCCTGGGTGATCGAGGGCGTGCTGCCTACCTTCTATGCCGTCTCCGGCCTGACGGTAAGCGACCTGCTCGTCTCACTCACCATCTATCTCGTGCTCTACACCGTTTTGCTGGTCGTGGGCATCAAGGTGATGCTGCGCGCCATACGGCAGGGGCCACACGAGGCACCCAGCCCGCAGCCGATGGCCGCGGCACTGGAAACCCAAGGCCTGTAGGAGAACCCCATGGACGCGCTGATCCCCCTGGATTTTTCCACCCTGCGCATCATCTGGTGGCTGCTGCTGGGCCTGCTGCTGGTCGGTTTCGCCGTCATGGACGGCTTCGACCTGGGCCTGGCTTCGGTGCTCCTGCTGGTGGCACACACCGATGCCGAGCGGCGCATTGCCTATAACGTGATCGGCCCGGTCTGGGAAGGCAACCAGGTCTGGCTGATCCTGGCGGGCGGGGCCATCTTCGCTGCCTGGCCGCTGCTCTATGCCATGTCGTTTTCGGGCTTCTACCTGGCCATGCTGCTTCTGCTGCTGGCGCTCATCCTGCGCCCGGTCTGCTTCCAGTTTCGCAGCAAGGTAAAAAGCGTCCGCTGGCGCCAGAACTGGGACATCCTCATGTGCCTGTGCGGGGTGGTGGCCAGCCTGGTGTTCGGCGTGGCGGTGGGCAACGTCATCCTCGGGGTGCCGTTCGAGTACGAAGCGGCCACCCTGCGGCCCGTCTACCAGGGGTCGCTGCTCGATCTGTTCACGTTGTTTCCGCTGCTGTGCGGCGTGCTCACGCTGGCCCTGTTTGCCCAGCATGGTGCCATCATGCTGGCCTGGAAAACCGAAGGCCCCATCGCGCAACGCGCGCGCCGGTGGGCGCGCATCAGCGGGCTGCTGGCCGTGCTGCTCTTCGTGCTGGCCAGCTTCTGGGCCACCGGTTTGCCGGGCTATGTCATCGCCGGCAGCATCGACATCGATGCCGTGGCCACGCCCCTGGGCAAGTCGGTGCAGGTCGTCGATGGCGCCTGGCTGCTCAACTTCACACGCTGGCCGCTTGCCTGGCTGGCGCCGGCGCTCGGGGTTCTGGGGGGCGTGCTTGCCGTGGCGCTGGTCGGGTGGCGCCGCAAGGGCGGGGCGTTCCTGGCCTCGGCCATCGGCATCACCGGCGTCATCTTCACCTTCGGCCTGGGCCTGTTCCCGTTTCTGATGCCTTCTTCACTGAACCCCGGCATGAGCCTGACCGTCTGGGACGCCTCGGCCAGCCGCACGTCCCTGTGGTTCATGTTGCTGGCCACCTGCATTTTCCTGCCGGTGGTGATCCTCTACACCGCCTGGGTGTACCGGGTCATGCGCGGCAAGGTCACCGAAAAAAACCTCGATGGCCACGCCTATTGAAGCGGGCCATCATCATGCATGCTTGAGGAAACCTATGTGGTATTTTGCCTGGGTCCTGGGTCTGGGCCTGGCTTGCAGCTTTGCCATACTCAACGCCTTGTGGCACGAACTGCAGGAAGACGAATAACGTCCGGCAGTCGGCGCCGAACGATGCGCCAGGTTGCCGCCCATGGCCACTGACGACGCGTCAGCGGCGCACTGGCTTGCCGCGCTCCGGCGCCACGAATCCCGGTGCTTCGCCGCGGCGATGGGGGCGCCGCTGGCGGCCGGCCTGCTGCTCGTCGCGCAGGTCTGGCTGCTCGCCCAGGTCCTGGGCCGCATGGTTCAAGGGCAGATGGCGCTGGCCGAGCTGGCGCCCTGGGTGCTGGGCATCGTCACGCTGCTCGCCCTGCGCGCGCTGATCCACTGGTTGGGTGAACGGCTGGCCAGCCGGGCCGCAGAGCGGCTCAAGGCACGCGTGCGCCAGGCGCTGTTTGCACGGCTGTTCGAACTGGGGCCGCAGTGGACGCGCCAGCAGATATCGGGCGAACTGGCCAGCGTGCTGGTGGACCAGGTCGAGCAGCTCGATGGTTATCTGACGCGCTACCTGCCGGCCGTGCTGGCGGCCGTCGTGTTGCCACTGGCCTTTGCCGTGGTGCTGCTGCCCTTCGATTGGGTGGCCGCCCTGATCCTGCTCGTGACGGCTCCGCTCATTCCGGTCTTCATGGCCCTCGTGGGCTGGGGCGCGCAGGCGGCCAGCGCGCGTCATCAGCAGGCGATGGTGCGCCTCTCCGGCCGCTTTGCCGACCGCCTGCGCGGCGCCTTCACGCTCAGGCTGTTCGGGCGTACCCAGGACGAGGTGGCGGCAATGCGGGCCGCCAGCCATGCCCTGAGCCAGAAGACGCTGGGCGTGCTGCGCATTGCCTTTCTGTCTTCGGCGGTGCTTGAATTCTTCGCGGCGCTGGGGGTGGCGGGCATTGCCTTGTACATCGGCCTGAGTTATCTCGGTTTCCTGCAGGTGCAGGCCCGGCCGGTCGACTTGCCCCTGGGGCTGTTTGCCCTGTTCATGGCCCCCGAGGTCTACAACCCCCTGCGCCAGCTGGCCGCCAGCTATCATGACCGCGCAGCCGCCGTGGCCGCCGTCGATCAGATCGCCCACTTGTTTCAGGGCCTGCCGCAGCCTGCAGCGCCGGGCGCCAGGCCCAGGGTACGGACGCCGGCGTACGCGCCCAAAGAGGCCGGAACCGGGGCCGGGGCCGGCGGGCGGGCCGCGGCCCCCGACGCCGCAATGGCCCAGGACGCCACAGCAGCCCCCGGCACCGCAGCGGCCCCCGCGTGGATTCCGGTGAGTCCGGAACCGCCGGCTGCGCTGCAGGTTCGCGGGCTGGACATGCCGGACCGGCACGCGGGCGCGCTGTGGTCAAGGCCGCTGGACCTGACCCTGATGCAGGGCGAACACCTGGCCCTGATGGGTGCCAGTGGCGTGGGCAAGACGAGCCTGCTGGAAGCCCTGGCGGGCCTGCGTGTGCCCCTGGCGGGCGAAGTGCAGGTGCTGGGCTGGCGGTGGATGGCCGCTGCACAGGCGGGTCTCGAGCCTGCCCGCGTGGGGCCGCCGCCGGCTGTGGCAGGGGCAGGGGCAGGGGCAGGGCGCTGCGGGAGCATGGTCGGGGGCGTGGCGACTGGGGTGCATGCACACCCTGAACTGGGCGCACGCCTGGTGTTCATCAGCCAGCGGCCCTTTTTTCTGGCCGGCACGGTGGCCGACAATCTGCGCCTGGCGGCGCCGGCCACGGACGCAGGGCAATGGCAGGCGGCGCTGCAGCGGGCCTGTGCGTGGGACTTCGTGGCGGCCAGTCACGAGGGCCTGTACACCCGCCTGGGCGAGATGGGCCACGGCCTCTCGGGCGGGCAGTTGCGCCGCCTGGCCCTGGCACGCCTGTTCCTGCTCGATCCCGGCGTCGTTCTTCTGGACGAACCCACGGCCCATCTGGATGCCGCCACGGCACATCGCGTGCTCACGGAGATCGTCCGCTTCTGCCGCGGCCGCACCTTGATTCTGGCCACGCATGACGCCAGGGTTGCAGATGCGCTTGGGCGTTGCCTGGTCCTGCAGGCCGGGCGGGATTCGGCATGCGCGGGCTGAGGCTGCTCTGGCCCTGGTTCGCAGCGCGAAGGGCCAGGCTGCTGCTGGCGATCGGGGTGGCATTGGTCACCGTCTGGGCGGGTACCGGGCTGTTCATGGTGGCAGGCTGGTTTCTGGGCGCTGCCTTTCTGGCCGGCACCACGTTCGGGTTCGACCTGTTTGCGCCCTCGGCGCTGATCCGGGGCCTGTCCTTCCTGCGCATCGGTTCGCGCTATGGCGAGCGCATTCTCGGCCATGCCGTCACCCTGGAACTTCTGGCCGATCTGCGCACCCGGGTGTTTGCCCACGTCCTCACGCTCAGTCCGGCACAGTTGGCGGGCTACCGCGAAGGGGATCTGGTGGCGCGCCTGACCGGCGACATGGATGTGCTGGATGGCCTTTTCCTGCAATGGGTGGCACCGGCCCTGGTGGCGGCCCTGGCCGGCCTGTCCTTTGCCCTGCTGGTGGGCTTGCTGGACGCGCGCCTGGCCTGGCTGGTCTGCGCGGTGCTGTTCCTGGGGGCCCTGTGCGTACCCGCCTGGATGGCCTGGCAGGCTCGCCGCCCCGGCCTGGCGCTGCAGGACAGCCAGGCCCGCATGCGCGATCTGGTCCAGCAGAGTGTGCAGGCGCATGTGGACATCGTCGCATTCGACCTGCAGGCGCGCACGCTGGCGCAGTTCGAGGCCCTGGGCAAGGAACTGGCCTGCGGGCGTGACCGTCTGTCGGCCCAGGGTGCGCTGGGCCAGTTGCTGCAGCAGGCGTTCATGGGGCTTGCGCTGGCCCTGCTCCTGTTTCTGGGGGCGCTGGCCTTTCATGCCGGCCGGCTCGACGGGCCACAGTGGATCGGCGTCGTGCTGGGCGGCATAGGCCTGTTCGAGGTGCTCGGACCCCTGTTGCGCGGCGCATCGCGCACCGCCGTGATCACCCAGGGTATGCGCCGTGTGCAGGCGCTGCTGCAGACCCGGGCCGCCTTGCCGGCCCCTGCCGGGCCCCGCGAACTGCCCGAGACCGGCGCCCTGGAGCTGGCAGGCGTTTCATTTCGTTATCCCGGCGGGCGCTGGGTGCTGCGCGACCTGACTCTGCGCTGGCCTGCCGGACACCGGGTGGCCATCGTCGGGCCCAGTGGCGTGGGCAAGTCCACGCTGCTGAACCTGCTTTTGCGGGTGGTGGATCCAGTCGAGGGCGAGATCCGCCTGGGCGGGGTGCCGCTGCAGCGGGCCGACCCGGCACAGGTTCAGGCCCGTGTGGCTTTGCTGAGCCAGTTCTCACCCGTGTTTCTCGGTACCCTGCGCGAAAATCTGCACATCGCCGATCCGCAGGCCAGCGATGCGCGGCTCTGGCAGGTTCTGGAGCAAGCCCAGCTGGCCGATTTCGTGCGTGGCCTGGACGCCGGCCTGGATGCCTGGGTCGACGAGCGCGGCGCCACCTTGTCCACCGGGCAGGTACGCCGGCTCTGCCTGGCGCGCATCCTCCTGTCGCCAGCCCGCATCTGGGTGCTGGATGAGCCCACCGCCGGGCTGGATGACGCGACCGCGCGGGCCTTTTTCAGGGTGCTGGCCGACCAGATCCAGGGCCGGACCCTGATCGTCGCCACGCATGCGGATCTGCCTGCGGGGCTGTTTGACCAGGTGCTTGCGCTGCAGGCGCCCTGATGGCTGGGGGCACGGGCGCCGTGCCGGGTATATACAGATTCCAGGCACCCAGGGGAAACGGGCCGCGCGCCCAGGAGACCGGCGCACCGCGCGCCAGCCGTCGGGCCAGCGTATCGCCCCCGGCGTCGGTACCGGCGTTGGTGCCGGCATCCGCATCGGCACACTGCAGGATGTACTGGATGCCGCGCTGGGCCACGATAGCGCGCGCGCGTGCGTCATCGCCTTCGGACAGCCAGACGTGATAGGTATCCAGAAGGCCGGCGGTATTGTGGTGATAGTTGCCGGCGATCACGCGGTGATGGGTGCGCCAGAGCAGTTCCGGGGCCTGGTTCAGGTGCACCAGGATAGTCGCCGGGGGCACGGCGTTCAGCTCGTCTGCAATATCGGCCAGCCTGCATGGGCTGGGGCTCGTGGGGGTGTCGCCCAGCCATCGCTCGAGGGCGACGCTGCCCAGCGACAGCACCACCAGCAGGATGGGCACGAGCAGCCAGAAGGCCGCCCTGTGCTGCGCGCGCGCCGGCAGGGCGGTGGGGGTTTCGGAGATGAAGACGGCCTGCCGCGTCAGCCAGATCCCCCAGGCCAGCGCGGCCGCCAGGGCCGCTGCGGCGCCCATGCGCACGTGCCAGGCGGCCAGCGCCGCGTAGGCCGTGGCCATCAGGCCGAGCAGCGCCCACCACAGGATGCGGGCCCGCCACGCGGCGTGCAGCAGCAGCCCGCCCGCCAGGGCCGGCATGGCCACCCAGGCGAGAATCTCCGAGGCTTTTCTGGATGGCCGCAGTTCGTTGATGTGGCGCCACCACAGGGTTTTGAGCTCATCGGGCAGCAGGCCCGCAGGGCCCGCCAGCGCGCCCGGGGCCAGGGCCAGCCACAGCGCGGCGCCGGCCAGCGCCGCCGCAGCGATCAGCCCGACCTTCCAGGCCAGGGGCAGGCGGGGCCGGCTGGCCAGGATGTCGGCAAGGCAGAGCAGGGCCGCGACGATGGCCGCCCAGGCGAGCCAGGCCAGGCTCAGGTGGTCCAGCGCCCAGGCGTCGAACGTGGGCGGTGGTGGGTCGATCCACCAGCCCAGCAGCAGCATCAGGCCCAGGCCCAATGCCAGGGGCCAGCACGCAGCGCCACCGGCACCCTGCAGGCGCCGGCCTGCCTGCAGCGCGGCCAGCCCTGCGATGAAGGGCATGGTCTCGGGTGAAATCCACAGGCTCAGCCCCAGGCCCAGGCCGGCCAGAAATGGCCTGCTGCGCGGGCGCAGCAGCAGCCAGGCCGCGCACGCCAGCGGCACCAGCATGAAGATGTGGTGCGTGATCTGGAGCGGCTGCGCGTAGGCCAGCAGCCCGCGCGCGCTGATCAGCGCCAGGGCGGTGGCGATGGCCGCCAGCCGCCCCCCCTGTGCCAGAATGGCCAGCACGCTGAACAGGCCCAGCAGCAGCGTGCTGAGTTCGGTGATCCCGGCGCCCGCGAGCAACAGGGCCTTGTCCTGCGGCAGCCCCAGCCACTGCAGCGCCTGGGCCAGGTGCTGCAGGGTCCAGGTGTGCACCATTGCCCAGTGCAGGTAGCTGCCGTGGGGCGCCGCATCGCGCGCCATGTACTGGTAGCCCGTCGCGGGCTGCCAGTCGCGCACCAGCACCAGCCGGGTGTAGCTGTCGGGGTTGGCCAGCCGGGCGGCCAGCAGATCCGGCATCTGGCGCCCCAGGCTGAAGGCAATCGCCAGCAGAAAGATGGCTGACGCTAGAATGAGGACTTTGCGCTTGTCCAGAGGATTCAGCATGTGATGGAGCCCGATGATACCGATGAGACTGACGGCATGCGGCCGCGCCCGGCCGGGGCCGGCCATCGCCACGATCGCGGCGTCGATGCTCGCGGTCGCGGCGATAGCGATGGCGGCGGCAGCGAACGCGGCGATTGCGGCAGCAAAGCCGCCATGCTAGCAGAAGCGCGTATCGCCCTGCTGGTGCCCTGCTATGACGAAGCGCCCACCATTGCGCAGGTGGTGCGCGACTTCCGTGCGGCCGTACCCGATATCCAGGTCTACGTGTTCGACAACGGCTCGCGTGATGAAACGGCCGCGATCGCCCGCCGGGCCGGTGCCCAGGTGCACCACGTGGCGCAGCGCGGCAAGGGCAGCGTGGTGCGGCGCATGTTTGCCGACATCGAGGCCGACTACTACATCATGGTCGATGGCGATGCCACCTATGATGCCGCCAGCGCCCCGCGGATGCTGGCGCATCTGGTCGGGCAGCGGCTGGACATGCTGGTCGGCTGCCGGGCCGACGCGGGGCAGGCCGAGAATTACCGGCCCGGGCACCGGGCCGGCAACCGGCTGCTGAGCGCGGCGGTGCGCCATGTGTTCGGGGGCGCGTTCACCGACATGCTGTCGGGCTATCGGGTGTTTTCGCGGCGCTACGTCAAGTCGTTTCCCGGGCAGTCGGCCGGTTTCGAGATCGAGACCGAGCTCACCGTGCACGCGCTCGAAATGGCCATGCCCTGGGGCGAGCTGCAGACCCCGTATGGGGCGCGGCCTGCGGGCTCGGCCAGCAAGCTGTCCACCTGGCGCGACGGGCTGCGCATCGCCAGCGTCATCCTGCGCCTGTACATGCTCGAGCGGCCGCTGACGCTCTTTGGCCTGCTGGGCGTGCTGCTGTGCGCCCTGGGTGTGGGCCTGGCGGTGCCGCTGTTCATCGACTACGCCCACAGCGGCCTGGTCCCGCGCCTGCCCACCGCGGTGCTGGTCACCGGCCTGTGCGTGCTGGGTCTGTTGCTGGCGGCCGTGGGGGTGGTGCTCGATTCCCTGGCGCGGGCCCGGCGCGAGATCCGGCGGCTGGCGTACCTGGCCATACCGTGGCGCCGGCCCGGCGGCGGGCCTGCTGGCGCGCCGTGATCCGCCGACAGGCGGCGGGCTGCAGCTCAGCCGGCATCCGCCAGCACCAGGTCGGCCCCCTTTTCGGCGACCATCATCACCGCCCCCTGGGTATTGCCCGAAATCATGGCCGGCATCACCGACGCATCGATCACGCGCAGGCCCGACAGGCCCTGGACCCGCAGTTGCGGATCGACCACGGCCTGGGCGTCGGTGCCCATGTGGCAGGTGCCGATCGGATGATAGATGGTCTGGCCATTGGAGCGCGCGAATTCCAGCCACTGCGCATGGCTCTGCGTATCGGGGCCCGGGCTCATTTCATGGTCGACATAGCGCGCCATGGCCGGCTGAGCCATGATGCGTCGCGCCAGCTGCATGCCGCCGATCAGGCTGTCCTGGTCCTCGGGCTGAGCCAGGAAATTGGGGCGGATCAGCGGCCCGGCCAGGGGATCGGCATTGCGGATGTGGATGCTGCCGCGCGACTGCGGGCGCATCTGCGCCACGCCCAGTGTCATGCCCGGAAGATGGTCCAGAATCCGCTCGGCGGCGTTGGCATAGCTGGCGTGCATGAAGAAATACTGCACATCGGGCGCGGCCAGCCCCGGGCGGCTCTTGACGAAGCCCGATACCAGGCCGGTGCCCAGGGTCAGGATGCCGGTGCGCCGGGTGAAGTATTCGGCCACCGCCCTGGCCAGGCGCCAGCCCCGGGTCAGTTCGTTCAGAGAGCGGGCATTCTGCACGCGCCAGTTCATGCGCGTGCAGAAGTGTTCGATGTAGTGTTCTCCAACGCCCGCCAGCGCGTGTTGCAGGGGGATGCCGGCGCGGGCCAGGATGTCGGGTGCGCCGATGCCCGAGAGTTCGAGGATCTGCGGGGTCTGCACGGCACCGGCGGCCAGGATGACCTCTTTTGCGGCATGGGCCTGGTGGACCTGCCCGTCCTTGCGGTACGTGACCCCCGTGCAGCGCCGGGCTTCGTCCAGATCGACATGCAGCACGTGGGCGCCCGTGCGCACCGTGAGGTTGCGCCGGTGGCGGGCCGGATTCAGGTAGCCATCCACGATGCTCCAGCGCCGGCCTCGGTGTTGCACGACTTGGTAATAGCCAAAGCCTTCCTGGGACGCACCGTTGTAGTCCGGGTTGATGATCTGGCCATCTTCCCGCGCCGCATCCAGCAGCGCGCTTGCCAGAGGGTGCCTGTGGGCGACCTCGGTCAGGTGCATGGGGCCTTCGTGCCCGCGGGCCGGGTCGCTGCCGGGGTAGTTTTCCAGGCGCCGGAAATAGGGTTCGACGTCCTGCCACGACCAGCCGGTGGCGCCCAGGCTCTGCCAGTGATCGTAGTCGGCGGGCTGGCCGCGTACGTAGATCATGCCATTGATGAGCGTCGAGCCCCCCAGGCCCTTGCCGCGGGGTACCGCAATGCGGCGATTGAGCGTGTTGGCTTCCGGCACGGTTTCGAACTGCCAGTTGAAGCGCGGATCGACCAGCAATTTGCTGAAGCCCGCCGGGATGCTGATCCACAGGCTGCCAGCGTTGGTGCCGGCCTCGAGCATCAGTACGCTGTGCCGGCCCGACGCGGTCAGCCGATTGGCCAGAATGCAGCCCGCCGTGCCGCCCCCCACGATGATGTAATCATGAATGTCCAACTTCGGTGCCTCTCAGTTCACTGCCTCGGGCTGGCCCTGCAGCAGAAACTGCGTCATCAGCGCCACCTGCCGGTCCAGCATGTGGCGCCCGTGGTGGATCGGGCAGCCGCGCCGTTGGGCTTCATCGAGCAGGCGGGTCTGCTCGGGTTTCATGATGATCTCGGCCACCAGCATGTCAGGCGCCAGGCGTTCGACATCGAGCGGCAGGGCATCTTCGGCGCGCATGCCCAGGGACGTGGCATTGACGATGATGTCATGGCCTTCGGGTTCGGGCGCGCCAGCCTCGATGGTGGCCTGTGGCAGCGCCTTGCGCACCCGCTCGACCAGGGCGTGGGCCCTGGCCGGCGTGCGGTTGGCCACCGTCACCGAGGCCGCGCCCGCCTGGGCCAGGGCGAAGGCAATGGCCGATCCCGCCCCGCCGGCCCCCAGCAGCAGGACCCGCTTGTGGGCCAGGTCGTGCCCCTGGGTCTGCAGGCCGCTCACGAACCCGGCGCCATCGAACATCTCGCCCACCAGGCGGCCATCGGCTGTGCGGCGCACGGTGTTCACCGAGCCGATCGCCTGCCCGGCCGGGCCGAGTTCGTCGCAGCGTTCGGCGATTGCCGTCTTGTGGGGTACGGTGACGATGAAGCCCCCCAGGTTGCGCATCCGGCGCAGGGCATCCAGCACCGCGTCCAGATCGCCGGCCGGCACGTGCATGGGCACCAGCACGGCATCGACCTGATGCTCGCGGAACCAGGCATTGATGACCTGCGGCGTGCGCACCTGCGCCACCGGATCGGCCAAGATGGCATAAAGCCGTGTGTTTCCAGTAATCATTTCATCGTGTTCCGTTGGTCTGCGGCCGGTGTCCGGCCGGCGCCGGGGCTCGCAGGCGGGCCGGCGCCGGCCCATTGTTGATCGTCAGGTCATCAGCCAGCCGCCGGCGACGTCCACCACCTGCCCCGTCACGAAGTCGGCTTCGTTCGATGTCAGGAAGGCGCAGGTCTGCGCGACTTCGGAGGGCTCGCCCAGGCGGCGCAGCGCCGTCTGGGCGATCACGGCGTCATTGGCCTGTTGGGCCACGGTCTTCAGCAGCGGTGTGTCGATGCGCCCCGGCGCAATGGCATTGACCGTGATCCCGTAGGGGCCCAGTTCGGCCGCCGCGTGCCGCGTGAAGCCGATCAGGGCCGCCTTGGTGGTGCTGTAATGGATCGCCACGATGTCGGCCAGGGCGGCCTTGCCCGCCACCGAGGACATCGAGACGATGCGCCCGAAGCCGCGCTGCTGCATGCCGGGCGCCAGCAGGCGGGTGAGATAGAAGGCCGCGCTGAGGTTGACGGCGACCACCCGATCCCATTCTTCGGGGGCCATCTCGCCGACCGCGGCCGGATGGCCGGCGTGCTTGGGGGAAATGCCGGCGTTGTTGATCAGCGTATCGATCTCGCCCAGAGCCGCACGCGCCTGCTCGACCGCCTGCTGGCAGCCTTTGAAAGTGCCCACGTCGGCGGCCACGAAGACGACGTCGTGGCCTTGGGCCGCGAGTTCATCGGATTGCGCCTGGCCGCGCGCGGCGTCGAGATCGACAATCGCCACGCGGGCGCCTTCGGCAAGATACTGCGCCACGATGGCGCTGCCTATACCGCCGGTGCCCCCGGTGACCAGCACCGTTCTGCCCGCATGCCTCATGCCGGATCCCCCTGCACCTGGAGGATGATCTTGCCGATGTGCCGGCTGCTTTCCATCAGGCGATGCGCCTCTTGCACCTGGTCGAAGGGGAACACCTTGCAGATCACCGGCAGGCAGCGGCCGGAGGCCAGGATCGGCCATACGCGTTCGCGCACGTCGGCCACCAGCGCCGATTTCTGGGCCACCGAGCGGGCGCGCAGGGTGGACCCCGTGAAGGTCAGGCGCCGGAGCATGATGGGCATGGCATCCAGCTTGATGCGGCTGCCTTCCAGGAAGGCGATCTGCACCAGCCGGCCTTCGAGGGCCAATGACTGGATATTGCGCTCGATGTAGTCGCCACCCACCATGTCGAGGATCACGTCCACCCCCTGGCCCCCGGTTTCACGCGCCACGACATCGGTGAAATCCACCTCGTGGTAGTTGATGGCGACATCGGCGCCGTACTGCAGGCAGGCGCGCTCTTTGTCGGCATTGCCGACCGTGGTGAACACGCGGGCCCCGTGGGCCTTGGCCAGTTGAATGGCGGTCAGGCCGATGCCGCTCGAGCCGCCATGGACCAGCATGCTTTCACCCGCCTGCAGGCGGCCGCGCTGGAACAGATTGGTCCAGACGGTCAGGTAGGTTTCGGGCAGGGCGCTGGCCTGCAGCATGGACAGGCCCTGCGGGATCGGCAGGCAATGGCCGGCGTCGACGATGCAGAACTCGGCGTAGCCGCCACCCGGCGTGAGTGCACAGACCCGGTCGCCCACCTGCCACTGCGTGACCCCTTCGCCCAGTGCCGCAATTTCACCCGAGACCTCCAGGCCCAGGTACGGCGAGGCATCGGCGGGCGGCGGATAGGAGCCCGAACGCTGCAGGATGTCGGGGCGGTTGACGCCGGCGTAGTGCACGGCGATCAGTACCTGCCCGGCGCCCGGCTGCGGTGTCGCGGCATCCACCACGCGCAGTACGTCTGCATTGCCGCCCCGGCCGTGATCTATCAGTTTCATGTCAATCCTTCATCTGTGTTGCGAAAAACATCCGGTGCGCATTCGGCACCGGCTTCAGTGTCCGAGGTAGGCCCGCTTGACGTGCGGATCGGCCAAGAGGTCGGGCCCGCTGCCTTCGAGCACGATGCGCCCGTTTTCGAGTACGTAGCCGCGGTCGACCAGCTGCAGCGTCTGAAACACATTCTGTTCGACGAGCAGCACCGTGACCCCGTCGGCCGCGATCTGGCGGATGATCTCGAACATCTGCTCGACCAGCAGCGGCGACAGGCCCACGGAGGGTTCGTCGAACACCAGCAGCCTGGGCTGCGCCATCAGGCCGCGGGCGATGGCCACCATCTGCTGCTCGCCGCCCGACAGCGAGCCGGCCAACTGCCCCAGCCGTTCCCGCACCCGGGGAAACCGTTCGAGTACGGCGTCCATGCGCTGTTGCACGCCCGTCCGGGCCGCGCGCTTGTACGTACCCATGATCAGATTATCGCGCACGGTGAAGTTCGGGAACAGCTGGCGGCCTTCGGGGATCATGGTGATCCCGGCGTCCACGATCTCGTAGGAGCGCAGCCGGGTCAGTTCGCGGCCCTCGAATGCCACGCGGCCTTCGGTGGCCTTCAGGATACCGCACAGCGTCTTGAGCGTGGTCGTCTTGCCGGCCCCGTTGGCGCCGATCAGCGTCACCACCTCGCCCGCCTCGACGTGGAAATTCAGGCGCTCGAGGACCTGGGTCTTGCCATAGCCCGCGCACAGGTTGGTGACCTCAAGCATGCTGATACCCCTTGCCCAGATAGGCTTCGATCACCCGCGGGTCTTCGACGACCTCCTGCGGGGTTCCGGCCGTGAGCACCTGGCCCTCGTTGATGACGATGATCCGGTCGGACAGGGCCATGATGGCCTGCATCATGTGCTCGATCATGATGACCGACACGCCCGACTGGCGGATCTGCCGGATCATGGCGATGGCGCGCTCGATGTCGGCCGGATTCAGGCCGGCCATGACCTCGTCGAGCAGCAGGATCCGCGGGCGCGTGGCCAGTGCGCGGGCCACTTCCAGGCGTTTCATGCCGCCCACCGTCAGGTTGCGGGCCTCGACCTGCAACTGCTCGGTGAGCCCCGTCTGCCCGGCGATCGCCAGGGCCGCCTGCTCGGCCTCGCGGCGGTCCTTGGTGTGGATGAAGGCGCCCAGCATGATGTTCTCCAGCACGGTCAGGCCGGTGAACGGCTGGGCGATCTGGAACGTGCGGCTCAGGCCGATGTGGGCATATTCGAACGGCGCGCGACAGCTGGTCCACTGGCCGTCGCGCCCCAGCAGGCGCACGCTGCCGGCATCCGGCTGCAGAAAGCCCGAAAGCTGGTTGAAGACGGTGGTCTTGCCGGCGCCGTTGGGGCCGATGATGCCGAGGATCTCGTTTTCGCGCAGTTCGAGGGACACGTCATGGGTGGCGCGCAGGCCGCCGAAACTCTTGAACAGATGGCTGGCTTCGAGCACCGTGGCATCGCCGCGGGTGTGAACGGTGGCCGATGGCCCGCCGGACGCCGCCATGGGCCGGGGCCGGCCCAGATAGGGCAGGTGGCGGCCGATCCAGGCTTCGATCGGCGCGCCGAAGGCACCGACCAGGCCCCTGGGGATGGTGAGCACCACCACGATCAGGATGATGCCGTAGATCAGGCCGTGGATGCCGCTGCCCACGCCACTGAGCCAGGCGCGCGCCAGTTCGGCGATGGGCAGGACGAGAAAGGTGCCGGCCACCGGGCCGGCCACCGTGCCCATGCCGCCGATGAGCGCGAACATCGCGATCTGGATGGAGAGTTCGAGCGAGAATGCCGAGGCCGGATCGATGAACGTCAGGTAGGTGATGTGGAAGGTGCCGACCAGGCTGGTGAGCATGGCCGAGAGCACCGCGGCCAGGGTCTTGACCCGCGCCGTATGGATGCCCACCGCCAGGGCGGCGTCTTCGCGTTCGCGGATGGCCAGCAGGTAATGGCCCAGGCGCGCCTTGCGGATCGCCCACGACGCCCACAGGACAAACAGGAACAGCACGAAGGCGATCAGCAGGTAGTTGGTCTTGTTGCGGAACACCATCCATTTCCAGCCGATCTGCAGCGGCAGGCTGATGCCGCTCGAACCGCCCGTCCAGCTTTCTTCGTGGATCACCAGCAGGCGCACCACCTCGAGGATGGCGATGCTCGCCAGGGCAAAGAACGGCCCCTTGAGGCGCAGGGTCGGATAGCTGATGATCACCGCCACCAGCCCGGAGATGAGCGCGCCCGCGAGCATGCCGATCCACGGCGAGATGGAGAAATCCTGCGTCAGCAAAGTGGCGGTATAGCCGCCGATGCCGTAGAACACGGCGTGGCCCAGCGAGAGCTGGCCCGCGTAGCCGCCCACGATGTTCCAGGCGACCGACAGGGCCGAGAAGGTGAACAGCAGCACGAACAGGTTGGTCCAGAATGCGCTGTTCAGGGCGATGGGGATGAGCAGCACCAGCACGAACAGGATCAGGCTGGTGTAGGTCTTGGGGTGGCGAAGGTCGGGAAACACGGCTGGCGCTCCTGGTGTGTCAGTCCGTGCCCAGGCCGAACAGCCCGCTGGGACGCAAGATGAGGATCAGCAGGAAGACGCCGAAATAGACGACTTCCTTGAGATCCGGCGAAATGTAATAACCGGCCATCGTGTCCACCACGCCGATGATCAGCGACCCGGCCATGGCGCCGTACAGGTTGCCCATGCCGCCCAGCACGACGATCACGAAGGCGGTGAGCACGAAGTACGAGCCGACCGTGGGAAACACCGGATATTGCGGCGCCAGCAGGCCCGCGGCAATGCCCACGAAGGCCGTGCCCAGCCCGAAGGCGAAGATGTACACCGCGCGCACGTTGATGCCCATCAGCTGGGCGGCGTAGCGGTGCTGGGCCACGGCCCGCAGGGCGCGCCCGAGGTAGGTGCGGTGCATGAACAGGTGCAGGAAAATGGCCAGGGCCACCGCCACCACGAAAGTGAAGATCTGCCCGGTCAGCAGTGACAGCGGGCCCACGGTGAGCGACGTGGTGCCCAGCGTCACGTGGGCGCGAAAGACATCGGCGCCGAAGATGACCAGCGCCAGGTTCATGAGCATGATGGAGACGCCCACCGTGGCAAAGATCTGGATTTCCTCGCTGGCATCGAGCAGGGGCTCGATGACCACCTTCTGCATGAAGGCCCCCAGCGCAAACAGAATGATGGCCGCCGGCACCAGGGCCACGTAGGGATGCAGGCCCAGGTAGTGGGCCATCAGGTAGATCAGGTACATGCCCACCATCAGGAATTCGCCATGGGCGAAATTGACCACGCGCACCACCCCGAAGATGAGCGTCAGGCCCAGGCTGATGATGGCGTACACGCCCCCCAGCAGAATGCCGTTGATCAACAGCTGCAAGAAAATATCCATGAACCCCGTTCCGGAATGCGTCCCGGCGAAGGCAGTGCGCCGGGCTGGCCAGGTTGGCCGGGTGGCGGGCGGGCGGCCCGCTCAGGGGCCGCCGGATGCCCGTTGCTCAGTGCTTGTAGATTGGTTCGGCCTGGGCCACATTCTCGGGCGCGATGGTCTTCAGGACGCCATCCTGCCACTGCATCAGGTAGAGGTCGGCCCTGGTGTTCTGGCCGTCTTCATCGAACTTGAAGCCCCAGCCATTGGCCGTCTGCCCCACCGGTACCTCGTAGGCCATGACCGCTGCACGCACCTTGTCCTTGTCGAATGAACCCGCCCGGTCCATGGCCTCGAGAAAGCCCACGGCACCCACGTAGTTGGCCAGGCTGTGGCCGGATTGCGGCGAGCCGTTGTAGGTCGACTGATAATCGGCCAGGAAGCGGTCCAGCCCGGGCGCCCCTGCCGGGTTGATGGTGATCTGCGGGAAGTCCATGTCGAAGACGCCGTTGATGTCGGGCCCCACCGCCTTGGCCGTATCCACCAGCGAGTAGCCCCCGCCGGCCCCGATCACGATGGTCGGATTGAAATTGGCTTCTTTGGCCTGGCGGAAGTACAGCACCGAGTCATTCTGGTAGGAGGTCTGCAGCACCACATTGGCATCGCTGCCCTTGAGCCGCAGGATGAGCGAGGACAGGTCCACCGCCTTGGCGGAGTAGGGCAGCTTCTCGACCACCTTGAGGCCCAGCTCTTTGGCGTGCGCTTCTTCGGTGGCCGCCACGTCGGACCCGTAGGGGCCGTCTTCGTGGATGATGCCGATGCGGATGTCTTCGGGCTTCAGCCCCATGCCCGGGGCGATCGAATCGCGCAGGGTATCGAGGATCGCCGTGCCGTAGGTCACCGTGGTCGAGTTGCTGCGGAACAGGTATTGATAGCCGCGCGTCGTGATCTTTTGCGACACGGCGCCCAGTTCGAAGTAGGGGATGCCGGCCAGCTCGGCCACCGGCGTGGCCGCGTACGACAGGCCCGAGGCATAGGTGCCGAAGATGGCGGCGACCTCATCGGAGACCAGCTGCTTGGCGCCCGCCACCGCCTGGTTGGGGTCGACCGCATCCACTTTTACCAGCTCGATCTGCTGGCCATTGACGCCGCCGGCGGCGTTGCGCTGGTTGACGGCCAGCTCCAGGCCGCGGAAGCTTTCCTGGCCCAGCGACGCCAGGCCGCCGCTGAACGGGTACAGCGCCCCGATCTTCACGGTGGCCGCACTGGCCGACGCCGCCATCGCGCTCGTTGCCAGTGCAAGAATCAGCATTCTATATTTCATGTCTACACTCCTTTGGCCCCGAGCGTTTGCCACACCCGGGTAATAGGGTCGAGCCGGGCGGCCCTGGCCAGCAGTGCCGTGCAAGACGCAGACGCTTCGCATATACTGCTGCACGCGGGGACACCCGACCCATCTCGATGGACGCATGAGGCGCCAGAAGCCCCCTCGCGATGCCTCGCGGGGCACCCTTCCAGACACGGAAGGATTGTTCGCGCAGCCAACTTGAAGCGCTTCATTTTCGTCCGTGAGCAAATTATTGCGATAAGCAAACACCTTGTCAATGAGCGAGCCGTCCGTACAAACCCGTAAGAGTGCGCGCCGCCCCACGCTGGCGGATGTCGCGCGCCTGGCCGGTGTGTCGCTGGGCAGCGCCTCGCGGGCGCTCTCCAATCCGGCCCAGGTCAGGCCCCGGACGCTGCAGGCCGTGAACCAGGCCGTGGCGCAGCTGGGGTACATCCGCGACGGTGCCGCACGGGCCCTGGCGTCGCGGCGCACCCAGACCATCGCCGCGGTATACCCGACGCTGAACAACCCGATCTTCGCCCACTCCACGCACTCCATCCAGCAGACGCTCTGGTCGCTGGGCTACCAGTTGCTGATCGTCAGCCACGAATACCACGCCGAAGACGAGGCCGCGTTCATCCGCACCGCGCTCGAGCGCGGCATCGACGGCCTGATCATGGTCGGTACTGACCACCCGGCTTCGGTGTACGCGATGCTGGACCAGTACCAGCTGCCCTATGTCCTGACCTGGTCGGTCGACGAAAGCCCGCACCCGTACTGCGTGGGGGTCTCGAACTTCGATACGGCCCATCTGCTGGCAAGCAAGGCCCTGGCCCTGGGGCACCGGCACCTGGGCATCTGCGGCGGCGACATCACGCGCAACGAACGGGCCCGCTGCCGGCGCAAGGGCATCCTGGCGGCGGTCGCCGAGGCGGGGGCCGAGGTGCGCGACGAATGGATCGTCGAGTTCCCGTTCTCCTACGATGGCGGGCGGGCGGCGATCCGGCATTACTGGGCCCTGGCGCAGCGGCCATCGGTGATTCTCTTTGGCACCGACCTGCTCGCCATGGGGGCGCTGGACGAGTGCCGCCGCATGGGCGTGCGCGTGCCCGACGAAATCTCCCTGATCGGCTTCGACGGCATCGAAGAGGCCGCCATGCTGCAGCCGGCGCTGACCACGGTGCGCGTGCCCGCGCCCGAGATCGGCCGCCGCGCCGCAGAACTCATCGTCCGGCTCGTCGAGGGCCAGCCCGTGGCGCCGACCGTGCCCATGCAGGCCGTCTTCGTGCCCGGCGAGAGCCTGGGGCCGCCGGCAATGATCGCAGTGGGGGGATGAACGCGATGCGGTGCATGACCAGGGGGTGGTGAGCGATGCGTAGGGCACCGGGACGGATAGGTCTGACCCTGTTGCCCTACGGGATATTGATCGCGGGGCGCTGGATTTTGACCATGTATTTCGATGGTCATGCCCAGACGCTTTTGCAGGCGTTTGTACCTTTCCTGTTTTCTCTGCTGCTGTTCTACGTGGTGGCCATTTTCATCCACCCTCTGTGGGCGGCCTGCGTCAGCCTGGGCCTGGAAATGTTGCTGTTGCAGGCCGGTCAAATCAAGATCGAGAAAATCGGTGACCCAGTCACGGCGCGGGATCTGCTGGATATCGGCCAGGCGTTTTCGCTCACGGGATATGCCCCGGTCAGCTTGTACGTTACTGCAGGCCTGACCCTGCTGGCGTTGGTGCTGGGCTGGAAGTATCGTCGACGCGGCTGGCGCGAGCTGGCTGGGCGCCTGCCACTGGCTCTGCCCATGTTTCTACTGGTCTGGGTGTATGCGGGGGCCGAAGGACATGTTGCTCAGGCGGCGCGCGAGGCGCTGTGCCGCATGAGCATTTGCTACTACAGCTGGAACCCGGTGGGCAATGTTCAGGCCAACGGGGTTCTGGCTCATGTGCTCATGACGGCGGAAGCCGTGCAGGTTCCTCAGCCCGGTCCCCACGATTTCTATGTGCATCAGGCGCCTTTGGTGCTGAAGCCCGATCGGCCCGATGTGATGATGATCCTGTGCGAGTCTTGCTTCACTACGTCGGATGACCGGTTCCGGACGGCACTGCACGCGCTCGATCGCCATGGTTTCGATCCGTTTGTATTGCTCAGCCCCGTGTATGGCGGCAATACCCCAGAAGCCGAATTTGAAACCCTGACGGGGCTTTCATCGGCTGTATTTCCGGGGGTGGATTACCAGGATTTTCATGATCTTTATCGCCCGGATGCGCGGACCCTGGCGCGTCGCTTTGTCGATGCCGGCTATACAACCCTGAGTTTGCACAATTTTCACGCCAGCTTCTGGAAGCGCAATCGCGTGCTGCCCAGGTTTGGCTTTCAGCGTTCCATATTCATCGAAGACATGGATACGACTGGCATGCCGGCCGACAGCTGGCCACCGGACGGCATCCTGTACCGGCAGGCCCTCAAGGAATATGACGCACTCCCGCCGAATCAGCCCGTGTTCATGTATTTGCTGACCATGTATTCGCATGGCGATTATGTGCCTGAAACGGGTGACTTCGGGGAAGCGGATTACCGCCGTCGGCTGGCGTCTGCCGTCGATGACCTGCTGGCCTTCCTCGACGCGATCGAGGCGGCGGCGCGCAAAAAAGGGCGCCCGCTGGCCGTCGTCATCTTCGGTGACCACAAGCCGTCCCTGACGGGCGTGTTTCAGCGTCGGCACGTTTTACCCGCGGATTTGTTCAGTTCCGTTCCTGAAGCGGGTACGGTTCCGCGCTTCGTGCTGCAACCTTCTTACCCTCTGTGGAAAGCGCGCGCCCGCATCAATGCTTATGTTCGCCTGCCCGACCCAGCGGCGTCAGCGGCGCTGGCCCGGCGGCTGAACGACAAGCCCATGTTCTGCCTGGCGTCCGAATTGAGTGCATTGACAGAGGGCGAGGATGATGCCTTCTGGATGGCCGTGAATGCCATTTGCCAACGCTCTGACGATGAGTTAGCTGCTGAAACGGGCAACGCCTGGGCACGCTATTTTCCCAAGCCTGTCTATGCCGAACGCCTGTTCTGAACGATCGTCTTGCTATCTTGCGGCCTGGGGTTGGCCGCCTGATTGCAGCGCGTTCAGGATTTCCCGCTCCAGTTGGCCCGTGGCCACGCAGCGGGTGGCCTTGTCGAAGCCCGGGAAGCGCCCCTGGGCCTTGCTGGTGAAGGCGATGGTATCGGTGATGGCCGGGTAGTCGCGCTGGGTGGCGTTGCGGATCTGCACCGTGCGGGTGAGTTTGTACTCTACCTGGACGCTGGCGCGCGTCTGTGCCTTGCCCACTGCATCCAGGTGTACCTGCACCGTGCTCAGCAGGGCCATGCGGCGGTTCACGTCGTAGATGTTGCCGCGCATCAGCTGCTCGTAGGTCTGCTGCCCGGCTGCAGCCGGAAAGGTGTAGGTGCGCACGATCTTGTCGCGGCCCGTGGCCACCATGGACTGCACGTCACCGCAGTCCACGTACTGCTGCGGCAGGCCCGCCACCTGCAGCGTGATGCTGGCCGTGGCGGGGTCGGCCTGCAGGATGCGGTAGCCGTGTCTTTCCAGTGCCTGCAGGGCGTGGGCCCAGCCCGCTTGCAGGCCGTACGGCAAGAGCACGCTGCCGGCCTGAGCAGCCGGTACGGCCGGGCCGGTGTATGTCAGGCGGCCGGCGCAACCCGCCAGCAGGCCAGCCAGCAGGGCGAACAGGGCAAGGCGGCGTATCATGGCGGCTCCCCGGGGCCTGGTCCAAAGGCGACAGCTTAGACCAGACGCAACGGAGCTGCAATTGTCGGCCAGATCGGATGTCGGCCAGATCGGATGTCGGCCAGATCGGATCACCCCTTGCCTTTCCATGGGTATGCTTGATCTTGGTCAACAGAACGGTTTGAAGAACGGCCGGAAAGTGTTGTTTTTCGGGGGATGCATGCAGACTTGCATGCGGTATGTTGACAGGGCTTGGGTATAATAGGCCCATTGCCAGGGCCTTCAGGCCTGCCCGTCACGGGTGCCTGAGCCCGTTTTTAATGTTTGTTTCATACAGGAGCCGTGCTCATGTTTACCACAGCGTGTCGCAAAGTCTATGTTGCTGCCCAAAACCTCAAGGACGACGCGCGCGGCGTGTCAGCGATTGAATATGCCATTCTGGCTGCGGTGATTATCGTGGCAGTGGTTACGGGTTTGAGTATGTTTGGTAACAGCATCAAGGATATTTTCAATACGGCTCAAGGCGCACTTAATAATGTATCGTAATAATAATTGGATTTATTTTCAGTTTTATTGAATGGAGCTTCTGCCCTCGCTAGATTGCTGATTCCAGTGTGCACATCTTTTTTTTGCTGGCCTCAGCAGTTATTTTGGCTTACCTAACCACCACTGACCTGCGATTCCGGCGCCTGCCGAATCGCTGGGTCGTGGTTCTTGCCGTGCTGTATCCAGTCCATGCCCTGCTGGCGCCACAAACCGGCTGGCCGGTCGTGGGCTGGCATGTGCTGACGGGCCTTCTGGCCTTCGTCCTGCTGTTCATCCTGTACGTGCTGGGCGCCATGGGCGGCGGCGACGTCAAGCTGGGCGCGGCGGTATACCTGTGGGCCGGGCCGGCGCTGGCCCTGCCGGTCACGGTGATCGTGGCCTGGCTGGGCGGGCTGCTGGCGATTGCGGGCTGGCTGGTCGACCGGCCAGGCCTGCAGCGCTTTACGAATCGACCCTGGCGCAGCATGAGTAACGCGCTTTCTGCTCGCAGGGGGGTACCCTACGGGGTGGCCCTGGCTGTCGGTGGCCTGTTCGTGCTCTGGCGGCACGTTCCACTCTAGGGATCGCCTGAACCCATGTCCTCCGTTCTCAAGTTTGTCCTGATCCTGCTGGCGGCCACCGTGCTGGCGATCGGCGCGCGCATTCTGTATGTCAACAGCCAGGCCCCCAAACAGGTGGCTGATCCCGAGGTGCGCCTGCTGGCGGTGGCCGGTGACGTGCCCGCGGGCCTGTTGCTGCGCGAGGCCGACCTGGCGTGGCAGGCCACGCCCAAGTCGCAGGTGCCCAAGAACGCACTGGTCGAGGGTACTGCACAGGCCGATGTGGCGGGTGCGCTGTTGCGCAACAGGCTCGAAGCGGGCAGCCTGTTGAAGAGCACCGACATCATCCGGCCGGATGCGCCGGGGTTTCTGGCCGCGGCGCTCAAGCCCGGCATGCTGGCGGTGTCGGTGCCGGTCAATGACGTCTCGGGCAATGCCGGCCTGATCCAGCCCGGTGACTATGTGGACATGATTCTCACCCAGCACCTGGGCGGGCGCGGTGATTTCGATCGCGGCGAGAAGCAGGTGGTCAGCGAAACCGTGGTCGAGCAGGTGCGCGTGATTGCCGTGGGCTCCAGTTTCCAGCGCAGTTCCGAGGGCAACGAGCCCAGCCGGGCGCGCACGATCACCATCGAAGTGCGCCCGCGCATTGCCGAAGCGGTGACGGTGGCCTCCGAACTGGGCAGCCTGTCGCTGGCCTTGCGCAGCTTTGCCAAGGCCGACCGCGACGCGGCCGCGCAGGACGAAGAAGCCTCGGTGCCGGCCTGGGATGGCCAGCACGATGACGCGCGCGGGCCGATATGGGGCAGTGACGTGTCTCGCGCCCGGCAGAACGCCCGTGGTGAGCCCGCAGCCGCGGCGCCGGCCCCGGTGGCGGCCGAGCCCGCTGCCCAGGCAACGCCCAAAAATCCTGCGCGAGCCACTATCATACGGGGGATGGACAGCCAGACCGTGGAGTTGAATCCCGATGCATGACAAGCGTTCGATCCGGCTTTATCCCGCGCTGGCCCTGCTGCTCGGGGCCATGGGCCTGCCCGGGGCCGCCCTGGCGCTGACCCTGGCCATTGGCGCAGGCGACATGCTCAGCATCCCGGGGGCGCGCACGGTGTTCGTGGCCGACCCGACCATTGCCGACGTGCAGATTCCTGCCGAGCAGCGGGGCGAGCAGCTGACCGTGCTGGTCATGGGCAAGCGCGCGGGCACCACAACCTTGTACGCCCTGGATGGCGAAGGCCGGCAGCTGCGCCACGAGGCCATCGTGGTGCGCCACAACCTGGCCGAGCTGCAGCAGATCCTGCGCCAGCGCTTTCCGGCCCTGCGCCTGGGGCTCGAATCGGCACCGGGCACGCTCATGGTCACCGGCTCGGCCCCCAACCCCGAAACGGTAGAGGCCATTGCGCGCACGATCCAGCCGTATCTGGGCGAAAACGACAAGCTCATCAACCGCATCGGCATCGACAGCCCGACCCAGGTGTACCTGCGCGTGCGGGTCACCGAAATGTCCAAGGCCATCACGCAGAAGCTGGGCATCAACTGGAACGTGGTCGCCACCCCGGGCCAGTTCGTCACCGGCCTGATCGGCGGGCGCACCTTCTACGATGGCGCGGGCGGCTATATCGCCGCCAGCGAAGGCTATTCGCTGCTGGGCGGCTATTCCAAGACCGGGGCGCCGGCCCAGGCCATGATCGACATGCTGGATCGCGAGAACCTGATCACCGTGCTGGCCGAACCCAACCTGACGGCGGTCTCGGGGCAGACGGCCAGTTTCCTGGCGGGCGGCGAATTCCCCGTGCCGGTCAAGCAAGACAAAGACACGATGAGCATCGAGTTCAAGCCCTTTGGCGTGTCGCTCGATTTCACGCCCACGGTGCTGGCCGATGACCGCATCAGCCTGAAGGTGCGCCCCGAGATCAGCGAGCTCGACCCGTCGGCCAGCATCGTCATGGATGGTCTGTCGATCCCGGGCATCCGCGTGCGGCGCGTCGAAACCACGGTCGAGGTCGCCAGCGGGCAAAGTTTCGCCATCGGCGGCCTGTTGCAGAACAACATCACCGACCAGCTCGACAGGATCCCGGGCCTGGGCAGCCTGCCGGTGCTGGGCGCGCTGTTTTCCTCGGCCGACTACCGCAATCACAAGAGCGAGCTGGTGGTCATCGTCACGCCGTATCTGGTGCGGCCCACCAGCCCGGATCAGCTGACCTCGCCGGTGGCCAGCATGCGGGCCAACAACGACATCGAGTACATACTGGGCCAGAGCATTGGCTATGATCCCCTGAAGGGGGCGGTGCCGCGCCTGAGCGGCACGGCAGGCTTTGTGTACTGAGGGGGCGGCATGAACGAGCAGATCCGTCGCGGGCAGGTCCGCAGCCTGCGTATCCTGGCAAGTGCCGGCCTGGTGCTGGGGCTGGCCGCCTGCGCCTTTCCGCAGCGCGACTACAGCCTGGTGCCGGATGCCAACGTCATCCAGGTGCAGTTGCAGGACGGCCGTTGGGTGGCGCTGCCGCCGCAGTGCAACACCCTGTATCCCGAGGCGCCGCGTTCCCTGTACGACAGCCGGCCCCAGGTCGCCTATGGCTGCGCCACGTACACCAATCTCGCCAACAGCGTGGCCAACCCGCGCGACCTCGTGCAGCCGGCGCCCTACGCGGGCCAGCAGGCCGACAACGCGGCGGCCGCGGTCACGCGCTATCGCGAGAATCAGGTCACCCCGCTCAAGGAAACCCGAACCACCAAGTCCGGGCAATAAAAGAGAATCCCCATGGCCACCGCCGCCAAAGTCAGAGACACCGACCGCCTGTATGCTTTTGTGGCCTTCCTGGAAGACAGGCACAGCCAGGAAGAAATGCAGCGGGTCATGGATGCCGACACGGTCAGCGATACCCTGGTGGCGCCGGGCGGGGTCGACGCGGCCATTGCCTGGCTGCAGAAGCAGAACAAGTCGCCCCAGCGGCTGCTGGTGGATATCTCGACCTCCGAGCGGGCCCTCGATGACCTCGACCGGCTGGCCGATGCCTGCGATCCGTCGGTGCTGGTCTACGTGGTGGGCGAGCGCAACGACGTCGGGCTGTATCGCAATCTGCTGGCGCGCGGCGTGCAGGATTATCTGGTCAAGCCCCTGGGGGTCGAGCTGATCCGCCGCCTGCTGATCCAGGAGAAGTCCAATGTACGGCGCAGCCGGCATGGCCGCTGCGTGGCCATCATGGGCACGCGCGGCGGGGTGGGCGTCTCCAGCGTGGCGGCCCATCTGGCGCGCGCCCTGGGGCAGGGCGGGGTACGCCGCCGCGTGGTGTACGTGGACCTGAACCCGTTCGATGGCTGCGGCGCCGGTATTCTCGGGTGCCCGGGCGGCACCGCGCTGCTCGACATCCTGGGCAACATCGACCGGCTCGATCATCAGTATCTCGAACGTACCCTGGCGCAGGCCGGGCCCAACCTGTTCGTGCTGGCCGCCGAGCTCGACTATTCCGACGAGTTCCTGCCCTCGGCCGATGCCTTGCGCCGGCTGCTCGAAGCGCTGACGCAGTATTTTCATTATGTGGTGGTCGATGTCCCCAGCCGCCGGGGTGCGCTGGTCAACGAGGTGCTCTTGCGCGCCTCGCTGGTGGGCCTGCTGGCCGATCCTTCGGTGCATTCCGCGCGCACGCTGGCGCGCCTGGCCCGGCACATCGAAGCGCGCCCCAATCCGCCTACCGTACTGCCGGTGCTCAACCACCCCTGGGCCCCGGGCCGCAGCCAGGTGCAGGATGCGGATTTCAAGGATGTCAGCACGCACCCCATCCGCGTGAGCATCGCCCACGATGCCAAGGGGCCGGCGCTGGCCGAGAACCTGGGCCAGGAATTGCCCTCGGGCAGCGAATTCGCCCGCGGTGTGCAGGCGCTGGCGGCACTGGTCACGGGTGAAGCCCTGAAAGCGTCCGGCTCGTCGTGGTGGCGCCGTCTGTTCAGGGGGCGCGCATGAATTTCGGCCGACGAAAACCCGAGCCCGCGCCGGTCGAACCGCAAGGCCGGTCATCGGCGCCTGTCGCGGACCATGTGCCGGGCGAATCCGTCGAACTGGCGGGCCACAGCGCCGGCAGCCCGGTGCCGGCGCACGAGGGCGGCAATCCGGCCGAGGCCGTACCGTTGGCGCAGCGCAGCCGGGCCAGCCAGACAGATGCCGCCCAGGAACCCTCCGAGCCGGTCACGTCGCTGTTGCGCTCGAATGTGCTGGGTTCATCCACGCCTTTGCGGTTCAACGAATCGGTGGTGCGCTCCGAGCATTACGGGCACATCCGCCAGGCGGTGTTCGGCACCATAGACGTATCCACTGCGCTGTCGCAATCGGCCGAGGCCATGCGTACCGAGGTCGATGCCATCATCGACGAGACGGTGCGCAGCGAAAATCTCCCGGTGACCCTGTCCGAGCAGCGGCTGATGCGCCAGGAGATCCTGCACGACATGTTCGGGGTGGGGCCCATCGAGCCCCTGCTGCAGGACGAGAGCGTGAGCGACATCATGGTCAATGGGCCGGATCAGGTCTATGTAGAGCGCTACGGCAAGCTCGAACTCACGCCGCTGAAATTCCGCGACAACGCGCACGTGGTCAATGTGGCGCAGCGCATCGCCTCGACCATTGGGCGGCGGGTGGACGAAAGCAGCCCCATGGTGGATGCGCGCCTGCCCGACGGCAGCCGGGTCAACGTGGTGCTGCCGCCGCTGGCCATCGACGGCGCCTCGATCTCGATTCGCAAGTTCTCGCGCAAGGACCTGACCCTGCAGCGCCTGGCGGCGCGCGGCAGCCTGTCGTCGGCCATGTCCCGGGTGCTCGAGATCGCCGCCTCCTGCCGCATGAACATCATTGTCTCGGGCGGCACGGGGTCGGGCAAGACGACCCTGCTCAATGCCTTGTCGCGGCATATCTCGGTCGATGAGCGCATCGTCACCATCGAGGATGCGGCCGAGCTGCAACTGCAGCAGCCGCACGTGGTGCGGCTCGAGACCCGGCCGCGCAACCTCGAGGGCCTGGGCCAGATCACCCAGGGCGATCTGGTGCGCAACTCGCTGCGCATGCGCCCGGACCGCATCATTCTGGGCGAGACGCGCGGCCCCGAGGCCCTCGACGTGCTGCAGGCGATGAACACCGGGCACGACGGCTCGATGACCACGCTGCACGCCAACAGCCCGCGCGATGCGATCACCCGCCTGGAAAGCATGGTGATGATGGCCAATGGCAATCTGCCGCTGTTCACCATCCGGCGCCAGATCGCCAGCGCGGTCAATCTCATCGTGCAGGTCGAGCGCATGCGCGATGGCAGCCGCAAGGTCACCAGCATCGTCGAACTGGCCGGCATGGAAGGCGAGGTCATCGTCACCCAGGAACTGTTCCACTTCACCTACGATGCCAGCTCGTTCGACGAGGAAGTGCGCGGCACGTACGACACGACGGGCCTGCGCCCGCTGTTTGCCGACCGGGCCCGCTATTTCGGCATGGAAAACGCGCTGGTGGAGGCGATGCGGCCATGAACCGGATCGATGCCATCACCCTGATCATCTTTGTATCGGTCATTTTGGTGGGGCTGAGCGTGCTGGTGTTCATGGACATGTGGCGCAAGCGCCCGAGCAACCTGCTGCGCCAGCGCCTGCACAGCGTGAGCGGGCGCGGCGGCAGTGAAAGCCGCGAGCGGCTGCTGCAGAATCTGCAGCGCGCGCAGATCGAAGCGCGCCGGCGCAAGCGCCGCGAGGCCATGGGCGGCCTGGGCTACCACCTGAACCGCCTGGATACCGTGGCCGGCAGCAAGGGGGTCCGCATTCTGGGTCTGTTGATGCTGGGGCTGGTCGCGCTGGGGCTGCTGCTGCTGGCCACGGGCATTCTGCCGCGGGTGCTCTGGGTGGCGCTGCTGGCCGTGCTGGTGGTGCCGCTGCTGGTGGGCGCCTGGCTGTACCGCTGGCTCATCAACCGGTTCAGCCGGCGCTTTCTCAACCAGATGGCCGATGCCATGGGCATGATCGTGCGCGCCAGCCAGGCCGGCATCCCGGTCACACAATCCATCCACAACGTGGGCTTGCAGTTCGAAGCGCCATTGGGGGCCGAATTCCTGCGCATGGGCAACAGCCTGCTGCTGGGCGAAGATCTCGAAGACGTGCTCGACAAGGCGGTGCGCCGCATCGAACTGCCCGACTTCACGTTCTTCTCGGTGTGCGTGCTGCTGCAGCGCGAGTCGGGCGGCTCGATCGCCGAGGCGCTGGAAAACCTCTCGGCCATCATTCGCGCGCGGCGCGACCTGCAGCTCAAGGCCCGCGCGCTCACTGCCGAAGGGCGGCTGTCGGGGCAGATGCTGTCGGCCATCCCCTTTGTCATCGCCGGCCTGCTCTATGCCAGCAATCCGCAGTACATCGAGATGCTGTTCATCACCGACGGCGGGCGCAAGCTGCTGTGGGTGGCGGGGGGCATGCTGCTGGTGGGCATTCTGTCCATCCGCCATATCGCCAACCTGAGGGTGTGAGGCATGACGGATACGGCCATCTGGCTCAACGCCTCGCTCATCCTGCTGATCCTCATGGGTGCCGGAATTTACCTGTATGGCCGCTCCAACCAGCGCCAGCGGCTGCGTGAGCGGGCGGTGGCCGAGATCGAGCGCCGCGGCGCGGCGCTCGATCAGCGCCGTGGCCTGGCGCAGGTACGCAGCGGGAGCGTGGGTTTCCTGCTGCATCTGGGCACCATGCTGCCCATGCTGAGCGCGACGCAGCGTGCCGAATCCAGCACCAAGCTGATGGCCGCCGGCTACCGCTCGAGCCAGGCGATGTTCGTGCTCATGGGCACCATCGTGCTCAGCGTGCTGGGCACCATGGCACTGACGGCCTGGCTGGCCGAGCCCTGGCTGGCCGAGCGCGGTGCCGCCGCCTGGCTGGCGGCCCTGCTGGTGGCCGCCTACCTGGGCAGCCTGTTGCCGCGCCTGGTGCTCGATCGGCTCGTCAGCCGGCGCCAGGAAGCGATCCGCCTGGCCTTGCCCGATGCACTGGACCTGATGGTCATCTGCACCAATGCCGGGCTGGCCCTGAATGCCGCCCTGGATCGCGTGGCCGACGAGATGACCGAGGTGTCCCCCGAACTGGCCGACGAGCTCAAGCTCACCGCCACGGAACTCAAGCTCAGCAGCGATGTCGAAAGAGTGTTGAATGGTCTGGCCAACCGCACCAACATCGAGGGCATGCGCACGCTGGTGAGCACGTTCCTGCAGGCGCGCCAGTATGGCACGGCAATCACCCAGGCGTTGCGCATCCTGGCGCGTTCAGAGCGCACGGCGCGCATGATGCGCCTGGAAGAGAAAGCGGCCAAGCTGTCGGTCAAGATGTCGGTGCCGATGATGCTGTTCATCCTGCCCACGGTCATCATCGTGGGGGCGGGTCCGGCCATCCTGAACCTGATGAAGTTTTTCGCCTCCCAATGAGGCAAGGCAGCCAGAGCGCATGTCCATGATCCTGCATCCCGTCCGACCGCTGTTCCTCAGCGCCCTGCTGCTGGCGCTGGCCGCCTGTGCGCCGCTGCGCAGCGCGCTGAATACCGAAGTGCGACCCGTCAGCCCGGCCATGGACGAGGCCGCGCTGGCGGCAGGTGAACTGCGCATTGCCGCGAGCGCCCTGCAAAGCGGCGATCTGGACGTGGCGCAGTCCCTGTATCGCGAATTGAGCGAGTCCCACCCGGGCCAGACCGCGGTGTGGATGGGCCTGGGCAATACCTATTTTCTTCAGGCCAATTACGAAGCGGCGCGCACGGCCTACGAGCGCGCGGCGCAACGCTCGCCCGATCTGCCCGAGGCGCAATTGGCGCTGGCGCGCGTCGATGTGCGCGTGCGGGCCTTCGACGAGGCCCGGGCCCGTTACCAGCGCATTCTGGCCCAGGCGCCGGATGACCCGGTAGCGCTTGCAGGGCTCGGGGTGGTCTACGACCTGACCGGCCAGCATGACCTGGCCCAGCAGACCTATCGCAAGGGCCTGGCCGTGCACAAGCAGGATGAAGTCCTGCGCACCAACCTGGGGCTGTCGCTGGCGCTCAGCGGCAAGCCGCGCGAGGCGGTGAACATGCTGCTGGGCTATGATGGGGTGGCCAGTGGCCTGCCGCAGCGCCGCGACAACCTGGCGCTGGCCTACGGTCTGCTCGGGCGCGAAGATGCCGCAGAGAACATCCTGCTCACCTATCAGCCGCGCGGCCAGGTGCAGGACAATCTGGCCTTCTATCGCTATCTGCGCGAACATATCAAGTAGCGTGCCCATGGAGACCCGATACGTGCATACACTCAAGGCGCGTTGCCGGCGGGCAGGGCGCTGCCAGAAGGGGGCCGCGGCGCTCGAGTTCGCCATTGTGGCGCCGCTGGTGTTCATCGTCATTTTCCTGAGCCTCGAGATGGCCTTCATGCTCGTGGCCGATGCCACGCTCGACCGCGCGGCCAGCCGGATTGCCCGCGAGAGCAAGATCATGGAACGCGATGAAGGGTTCGGCACGCAGGACTGCCACGACATGGTCATGGGCATACTCGAAGACACGCTGTCGATCTGGGGCGACCGGCGTGGCCTGTACGCCGATGCCAAACTCTACAAACCGGGCGAAGACAACAGCTTCAAGAGCAAGGATGACCCGGATTACAAGGACAAGATCGTCTGCGATCTGGGCAATGCGGGTGACATGGTGGTGTTTCGCGTCGGCTTCGAGCGCCCCGGCATGACGGGCCTGATTTCATTGATGGGGCTGGATGTCCTGCAGTTCGAGCGGACTGTGATCATCCAGAACGAGCCATGAGGCGCGCTTGGCCTGCGCGCGCCTTCATGCGCGCCCAGCAGGGGGTGGCAGCCATCGAGGCGGCCCTGGTGCTGCCCATCATGGTGTTCTTCATCGTCGGCATCGTCGAACTCTACCAGTACTACCGTGCCGATGCCATCATGACGCGGGCCTCGTTCTCGGTGGCCGATGGCCTGGCCATGCAGCCCGACCTGCATGCCGGGGGCCCGTGCAACCTGACGGACCATGTCTGTACCTATGGCGCCATCATGCCCGAGCTGATGCGCCCTGTGGATTATGCGCAGGGCGGCACGCTGCAGATCCGCCTGTTCACGACCCAGGAAAAGACCACCGGTTCGGGCAAGAACATCACCAGCCAGACCGTCTGGAAAACCAGCCCCGAGTGGGGGCGTACGTGCAATGGGGCGGGCACGTGCAGCAGTTTTACCGGGGCCTACCAGGGCACCGACATGCCGGCGCCCAACAAGGATGACACGATCCTGGTGGTCGAGGTGATCCAGGAGTACGAGCCGTTCATGATCAGTTCCAGGTTCTGGCAGGCATTGGGCGGCAAAAAGACCCTGAAATCCACGTCGTTCTACCGCCCGCGGTTCGATGACCTCAAGACCTTGCAGAATTGAGGGCTGGCGTCCTGAAAGGCAGCGTCCTATTTGAGAGGCAGCGTCACATGAAGACCAAGACCATCATGCCGATACCCCTGATGCGGCACTTGCGGCAGCTGGCCGGCGACGAGCGCGGCGCCGTGGCCGTCATCAGCATATTGTCCTTTTCGGTGATACTGGCCAGTTCGCTGTTCGCCATGGACATGGTACGCCACAACGTGGCCCAGACGCGGCTGCAGAACGCCCTGGATACGGCGGTGATCTCGGCCGGGCGCAAGCTGGCGGATTTCGACCCGGGCAAGCCGGCCGAACACCAGGCCTGGCTCGATGACGCCTACAATTATTTTCGCGCCAACATGCCTGCAGAATACCTGGGCATGGCCATACCGCGCGAGGCGCTCGAAATCGAATACCTCGAGGACAAGGCGCCGGGCAGCGCGATCCGCACGGCCCAGCGCATCCGGATGTCGGTGGCCGGCGATTTGCCCCTGCTCAGCACGGGCTATTTCAAGCAGACCGCCTGGCCGGTAGGGGCCAGCAACGAGGCACGCCGCAAGGTGCGCAACGACCTCGAACTGGTGCTGGCCCTGGACAACTCCGGCTCCATGGACGATTCGGCGGGCTCCAAGATGGGCACGCGCATGGCGGTGCTCAAGTCCTCCACCCAGGATCTGATCCAGACGGTCATGGAAGCAGCCGCGGCAGGGGCGGCTGATTACGACGAGGACGATGACGAGGTGCGCGGCGCGTTCATCGGCCTGGTGCCATTCAACGATGTGGTCAACGTGGGCAATGTGGCCACGGCGCGCAGCGCCTGGATGGCAGGCTGGCTGGGCCGCTATCCCGATCAGCAGAACTACATCGCCACCAACTGGCCGGGCTGCATCGTCGAGCCGGCGGGCAACTGGAGCGACAGCAACCGCCTGCCACCCGAGGCCTTGACGCCCCTGGCGGGCTTCCAGCCGCTGGTGAGCGTGTATGCCAGGGCGTACACCGGCAGCGACCTTGGGCTGGGCAACAACCAGCGGCTGGTCGCCCGGGCCGATTATCCGGATGCCGGCGTGGGGTTCCTGGCGCCGGCCAGTGCGTCCAAGGATCGGCGGGTGACGGCCAATTTCGTGCCATCAGCCAGCAACATCCAGACCCGCTTCACGCTCGAGCCGCAGTACTGTACGCGTTCGAAGGTGCGCTTTTTCGTGGGCACCGAAGAAGAGCAGAAGAACAAGAGCCTGAGCAATGCGGTGGCGGCCATGCAGAGCTACGGCGGCACCAACGTGGGCATGGGCCTGCTGTGGGCCTGGCGCATGCTCGATCCGGCCTGGCGCGGGGCCGACAGCGGCTGGGGCCACGCCGGGCTGCCGCGTGATTATGAGACCGACAAGCTGAACAAGGTGATCGTCCTGCTCAGCGATGGCGACAATGCCCCCAGTGGCGTGGTGCAGCGCGTGTCCGAATCCTATTCGAACAAGTTTGCCGGGTTTCAGATGGCCTATGCCTACGAGGAAACCAGCAAGCAGACCTGTACAGGCGTCATCATCAAGAACTGTACCTACAAGTGGGACGACCCGAAGCAGATCAGCCTCAAGACCGCCACCAAGAGCATGGAACTGCCCAGCGTGAGCAGTTTCAACCAGTGCCCGGTCTCGGGGCTGCGCATCGTCGACCCGGGCAACATCACTTCGAGCAACTATACGCAAGGCTGCACGGCGGCCAGCACCAACATCGGCTGGGCTGGCAGCAAGCCGCCGGCCACGGCGATCACCGTCGGGGCCATGGACAGCTACATGGCGCAGTTGTGCACGAACATCAAGGCCAAGGGCATCCGCATCTTCACGCTGACTCTGAGCAATGATGTGACCAACAAGTCATTGATGCAGAACTGCGCTTCGGGCGACAATTATTTTGATGTCGCCGACGCCAGCAACCTGCCCAACGCATTTGCGCAGATCGCCGGCGCGCTGACCGAATTGCGCCTGATCGATTGATCAGGCGCGCGCCTGGCGCCGGGCTCAGGCCACGGCCGGCCGGCGCAGCAGACGCAGCCCGCCCGCCCGATACAGCAGGAACACGACGATGGCGGCGTTCAGCAGGTTCCAGGCGATGCCGTTCATGAATGCCGCCTGATACGAATTCGACAGGTCACGGATGGCGCCCGACATCCAGCCGCCCAGGGCCATGCCCACCATGGTGGCCATGAGTACGGTGCCGATGAAGGTGCCGGCATGGCGCGGCGAGAAGTACTCGCGCACGATGACCGCGTAGGCAGGCACGATGCCGCCCTGGAACAGGCCGAACATGGCCGAGGTGATGTACAGCGACATGAGGCCATGGCTGAACAGGTACATGACCAGGGCCAGGGCCTGCAGGATCGAACCCAGCAGCAGCACGCGCAGGCCGCCGATGCGGTCGGACAGCAGGCCGAACAGCAGCCGGCTGACGACGCCCATGGCCAGCATGAGCGAGAGCATGTTGGTGCCGTTGGTCATCCCGTAGCCCAGATCGAAGCACAGGGCCACGATCTGCACCTGGGGCATGGCCATGGCGACGCAGCACGCCACGCCGGCAATGCACAGCAGGATCATCAGGGCGCGGGGCGACATGCCCAGTGGCCGTTCCTGGGCGCGCGCCTGGGCCAGTTGTGCCGGATCGGGTTCGGCCCGGGACAGATCGAGCTGGCGGTTGGCTTCGACTTCGGGCGAGCGCCGGCGCAGGAAGAACGCCAGCGGCACCAGGCTGGCCAGGCAGAACAGGCCGATGCCGACGTAGGTGGCGCGCCAGCCGTGATCCTGCATGAAGAACTGCATGATGGGCGGCCAGACGGCCCCGGCAAGGAAGTTGCCGCTCAGGCAGATGGCCACCGCAATCCCGCGGCGGCGCGTGAACCAGTGCGATGCATCGGCCACCAGGGGCGCGAACATCGCCGATGTGCCCAGGAAGCCGATCAACAGGCCGTGGGCCACGATGAACCAGGTGATGCTGGTGGCCGCCCCGGCCGCCAGAAAGCCCAGGCACAGGGCGATGGCCCCGGCGACGACGGGCATGAAGATGCCCATGCGGTCTGAAAGCTTGCCCATGACGACACCGCCCAGCCCAAAGCCCACCATGGTGGCGGCATAGGGCAGCGAGGCATCGGCCCGGCCGACACCGAAATCGGCCTGGATCATGGGCAACACCACGCTGGAGGCATACATGCCCACGTTGCCGATGGTGACGACCAGCAGCGAAATGACCAGGCGTACCCAGGCATACGGTGATTCGATGTCGGGGGTCAGCCAGCTTCGGGCGGCTGAAGAGGGCGTAGTCATGCGTGCGTTCCGTATTTTGTGGCCAGGGCGACCGTGGTGGCCGCAAGTCAATGATCATAGCTGCTTTCTGCCGTGTCGGCAGAAGTGTGCTACATGAGCAGCATCACACCGCCAATGATCACGGCACAACCCAGCCAGCGACCCCACGAGGCCCGTTCGCGCAGGATCAGGACGCCGGCCACGGTACCCATCATCAGGGAAATCTCGCGCAGGGGTGCCACCACGCTGATCTCGCCGCCCCACTGATAGGCATAGAGCACCAGGATGTAGGCCAGTGGCGAGAGCACCGCCACCCCGATTGCAGCGGACCAGCGGCCACGCATGGCCTGTTGCAGGGCACCGCGCCGGGTCAGCCAGCGGGGTGAGAGAACGATCACGTTGCCCAGCGCCGCGCACCAATCGAGCACCACGGGTACGATCAGCAACACTTTCACGCTCCACGCATCGACGACGGTGTAGGCGGCGATGAACAGCCCCGTAAGCGCCCCCCAGCGTACCGCCCTGCGGGCGTGGCGGTCCGCCAAGCGGCGCAAGCGGCCATCGGCAGCAATCAGCAGGATGCCCGCCACCACCAGCGCGATGCCCGCCAGGCGTTGGGGGCCGCCCGCCTCGCCCAGGACCAGGATGGCGAACACACTGGCGAGCAGGGGGCCTGTGCCCCGTGCCACCGGGTACAGTACGCTCAGGTCGACTTTCTGGTAGCCGCGCTGCAGGGTCAGGCTGTATCCCAGGTGCAACAGGCTGGCCAGGGCGATGAAGAGCAGCACGGGCAGGCTCCAGATCATTCCGTCGTGCCACAGCACCCAGGCCACCCAGGGGGCGTAGAGCACGATGGACAGACAGCGGTAGGCCAACACAAAGGCCACGGCCGAACCCGTCGAGGCCGCGCTTTTGGCGAGCAGATTCCAGCCTGCATGCATGGCCGCCGCGCCGAGCACAAGAACGACAACCATAGAATTCATGGAGATTTCCAGCGGAATGAAAGTGGATGTTGTAACATCCCTTGTCGGACTCGGGCTTTTTCTGTGCCGGGTCAAGGGCACATGGCCCACCCCCGAGTCCTTCTCGCACGATGCATATCGTCTCTCCCCGCACCCGCATTTTCCTGCAATTGCTTCTTGTGCTGCTGGCGCTGCCCCTGGCCGATGTGGCCACCGCCATCACCTGCCGCGAAGGCGAGTACGCCACGCTCGCGCAGCCCATTGAGCTGACCGCGGCCGAGCGCGCCCTGATCCCCCAGGCCGAGCTCCAGGTAGGCGTGGTGCTGGATGCAGCCCCGCTGTCCGTGTACGATGCGGCCACCGGCCACTACAAGGGCATTGCGGTCGACGTGTTCTGCTTCATCGCCCAGGAGCTGGGCCTGGCCTTCCGGTTTCTCGAACCGTCCGAACAGGATCTGGGCGCGGCGCTGCGGGCCGTGCAGGCAGGAACCCTGGACGTGCTGCTGCCCCTGAGCTCGAATGCCGAGCGCGAGCGGCATGGCCTGTTCAACCAGCCGTACTATCAGACCCATTATGTTGTCGTGGCGCGTGATGGGCACGATTTCGATATCCGGCGCGTGGCAGACCTGAATGGCCTGCGGGTCGGGTATTTCGATCGCTCGTCGATCGAGCCCGTACTGCGCCAGCATCTGGCCGCCGAGGCCCTGCATCCCTTTACCGTGGGCCCGGGCAACGACGGTATCTACCAGGCCCTGCGGGCCGGCGAGATCGATGTGGCCGTGATCGGCCGGGCCTTCTTCGAGGAAAATCGCTACCGGAATGATTATTTCGATCTCCAGGCCATCTACACTTTTCGCAGCGACCCGCGCAACTACAGGTTCTATTTCAGCCCGTCAGAGCGCAATCGGGGCCTGGTCCCGCTGTTCGACAGGTATCTGGCGGCCATCGATGCCTCGGTCTCGTTCAACGAGCACGAAATCGGCGAAGAGCAGTTCATTCAGCGCTACCTGCAGCGGCTGCGCGAACGGAATGTCCTGTGGCTGGCAATCCTCATCAGCAGCCTGCTGCTGCTGGCCCTGGCTGCGTCCTTCTGGCACTATCGCCGAAGCACACGCCGCCAGCTGGCCAACAGCGCCCTGATCCGGGATCAGCAAGAAGCACTTGAACGCGCCAACCAGCAGCTGGAGCGGCTCAGCCAGACCGATGCGCTCACCAACCTGTACAATCGCCGCCGCTTCGATCTCAGGTCGAACGACGTGTTCACGGCGGTCAGGGCAGGGCGTATCGCGGTGGGCGAGGTCGCGCCGCTGAGCATGTTGCTGCTGGATCTGGACCGCTTCAAGGTGGTCAACGACCGCTATGGCCACGCAGTGGGTGACGACTACCTGCGCAAGGTGGCCGATGTGCTCAGGCAGCACTGCCGGCGCAAGGGCGACGAGGTGATCCGGTACGGCGGCGAAGAGTTCCTGTGCGTGCTGCCCACCACCACGGCCGAACAGGCCTTCGAGATGGCCGAACGCATCCGCCAGGCCGTCCTCGACCTGCGTTGCCCGAACCCGACCGAAGTGGGTGAATTCCTCTCGACCAGCATTGGGGTCGCGACCTCGACCACGCTCCAGCACGATCCCCAGGGCCTGGTGCAGGCGGTCGATGAGCAGCTGTATGCCGCCAAGGCCGCGGGGCGGAATCGAACGCATGCCGTCGTACTCGACTGACGAATCCGCCATGCGCCTGGCCCTGGTCCAGGCGCATCGGGCGGCCGGGCAGGGTGAAGTGCCGGTGGGCGCGGTGCTGCTCGATGCCCAGGGGTACGTGCTGGCGGCCGGGCACAATCGCACGCTCATGGATCATGACCCCAGTGCGCATGCGGAAATCGTGGTCCTGCGGCAGGCGGCACGGGCCGTGGGCAATCACCGCTTGCCGGGCGCGCGCCTGTATGTCACGCTGGAGCCCTGCGCCATGTGCCTGGGCGCGGTGTTCCATGCGCGGCTGGCTGAAGTGGTGTATGCCGCGGCAGATCCCAAGACCGGGGCCTGTGGCGGGGTGCTGGACCTGTCTGCCGAGCGCCGCCTGAACCCGCATGCGCGGGTGCGTGGCGGGGTGCTGGCCGATGAGGCCAGTGAGTTGTTGCGGGCCTTTTTCAGGGCGCGGCGTTCTGCAGGCGGGGCACGTATGCTGCCGCAGGCCGGCGCGGCCGATTGTCTCGATTCAAAAGCCATTGCCATGCCTTCTTCCCGTACTGCGCCGCGCCGCGCCGGCATCTATCTGATTTCTCCGTCCAGCGCCATTGCGGATGCGGCCGCGCTGGATCTGGCGATCCAGCGCCTGCGCGCGCTGGGTCACCCCGTCGCGCAGGACCGCGCCGCCCGGCTGGTGCATCAGCGCTTTGCCGGTACCGACCGGCAGCGCGTGGCGGGCGTGCACCGGGCGCTGAAACAGAAGCACCCGGTGGTCATGGCCACGCGCGGCGGTTATGGCCTGAGCCGCATCCTGCCCGCCATAGACTGGCGGGCCGTGGCCGACAGCGGCAAGATCTTCGTGGGCCTGAGCGATTTCACGGCCTTCAATCTGGCCCTGCTGGCCCGCGCCGGGGCGTGCAGTTATTCCGGCCCGACCGCGGTGTTCGATTTTGGTGCGCCGGAAGTCGATGAGCTGACCCGGGATCTGTTTCAAGAGACGTTGTCGGGCGAACTGCAGGTGCTCAGTTTCGAGGCCCCGGGCGCCGACGCAGTGGACGCCCGCGGCGTGCTCTGGGGTGGTAATCTGGCCATGGTGGTGTCCTTGCTGGGCACGCCGTATTTTCCGCAGATCGAGGGCGGCATCCTGTTTCTCGAAGATGTCTGCGAGCACCCGTTTCGCATCGAGCGCATGCTGACCCAGCTGTGGCACGCCGGGGTGTTGCAGAAGCAGCGGGCCATCGTGCTGGGGCAGTTCACCGGTTACCGGCTGGTGCCCCATGACAACGGCTTCGATCTGGCGGCGGTGGTGCACTGGTTGCGCAGGGCCGTGCGCGTGCCGGTCGTCACCGGCTTGCCGTACGGGCACGTGCGCGTCAAGGCCATGCTGCCGGTGGGGGCCATCGTGGGCCTGGCCACCGAAGATGGCATGGCGCACCTGCTCTTGAACGAACACGATCATGCGGCCCACCACGGAGATTGAAAACCGGCCCATGACAGGGCTTGAAATGCAGCCCCCATGGAGATCGAGATTCGGCCCACCACGGAGATTGAATCATGAGCGCACATCTGTTTGATCGCGGCTTGCCGCAGACCCCGGCCAATTTCGCGCCGCTGACGCCCCTGCTGTATCTCGAACGCGCCGCCGAGGTCTACCCCGAGCGGCTGGCCGTGGTGCACGGCCTGGGTGAGTCCGCCATCCGCCATACCTGGGCTGCGCTGTACCAGCGTTGCCGGCGCCTGGCCAGTGCCTTGCAGTCGCATGGTGTGCGGCGTGGCGATACGGTGGCGGCCATGCTGCCCAATACCCCGGCCATGGTCGAGGCCCATTTCGGCATTCCCATGTGCGGGGCCGTACTGAACACCCTCAATACCCGGCTGGATGCCGAAGCCATCGCCTACATGCTGGATCACGGCGAGGCCCGTGCCGTACTGGTCGACCGCGAATTTTCGGCCACCATGCAAAAGGCACTGGCCCTGCGCGAGCGGGCCACGCCGGTTCTGGTGGTCGATGTGGATGACCCGCAATACGACGGCCCGGGCGAGGCCATCGGCATGCTTGAATACGAGGCCTTGCTGGCACAGGGCAACCCGCAGGCAGACTGGCAGCTGCCCGCCGACGAATGGGATGCGATTGCGCTCAACTATACGAGCGGTACCACGGGCCACCCAAAGGGGGTGGTCTACCATCATCGTGGTGCCGCCATCAATGCGATTTCCAATATTCTCGAATGGGACATGCCCAGGCATGCCGTCTACCTCTGGACGCTGCCCATGTTCCATTGCAATGGCTGGTGTTTTCCCTGGACAGTCGCCGCCCGGGCCGGCGTGAATGTGTGCCTGCGCCGGGTGGATGCGCAGGCCATGGTGGCGCGCATGGTCGAGCACGGCGTCACCCACTATTGCGGTGCGCCCATCGTGCAGAGCATGCTGGTCAATGCGCCCCAGGCGCTGCGCGCGGCCATCCCGCCGGGCATCAGCGCCATGGTGGCCGGCGCAGCGCCGCCCGCTGCCATGATCGAGGGCATGGAGGCGCTGGGCATCGACCTGACCCACGTGTATGGGCTGACCGAAGTCTACGGGCCGGCCACGGTGTGCGCCCGGCACGACGCCTGGGCGGCGCTCGATGTGGGCGAGCGCGCCGCGCTCAATGCGCGCCAGGGGGTACGCTATCATTTGCAGAAGGCGGCGAGGGTGCTGGATCCCGCCACCCTGCAGCCGGTACCCGCCGATGGGCAGACGATGGGTGAAATCATGTTCCAGGGCAACATCTGCATGAAGGGCTATCTCAAGGACCCCGAGGCCACGCGCCAGGCTTTTGCCGGTGGCTGGTTCCACAGTGGCGATCTGGCCGTCCAGTATCCCGACGGCTATATGCGCATCATGGATCGCAGCAAGGACATCATCATCTCGGGGGGCGAAAACATCTCGTCCATAGAAATCGAAGACGCGCTGTACCGCCACCCCGCCGTGCTGGCGGCTGCGGTGGTCGCGCAACCCGACGAGCGCTGGGGCGAGACGCCGTGCGCCTTCGTCGAACTCAAGTCCGATGCGCAGGTCACGGCCGAAGAGCTGGTGACGCATTGCAAGGGCTTGCTTGCGGGCTTCAAGGTGCCGCGCCATTTCATTTTTGGCGAACTGCCCAAGACATCCACGGGCAAGATCCAGAAATTCGATCTGCGCAAGAAGATCACGCAGTCGGGCTGAGTCTGGCATGGCCACTCCGACCGCGCATCCGGATCCGCAGCCAGGGCCTGCTCTGGTTGCGCACACGCGATCTGTGGCAGTGCAGCAGACCGGCGCACAGGGCGGCGGCGCCGGCGCCGCCTCGCTGTGGCCGCATGTCCTGCTCGATCCGCAGCAGATGGCGCAGGCCGATCAGGCCGCCATGGCGGCCGGGGTGCCCGGGGTTCAACTGATGGCGGCGGCCGGCAGCGCGGTGGCCCGGGCGATCTGCGCGCGCTGGTCGCCGCGGCCGGTACACGTCCTGTGTGGCCCCGGCAACAACGGCGGCGATGGTTTTGTCGTGGCCCGGCTGTTGCAGCAGGCCGGCTGGCCCGTCCGGCTGGCGCTCTGGGGCGACCGGGCGGCGCTGCGAGGCGATGCGGCATGGGCGGCCAGTACCTGGACGGGCCCGGTCGAACGGGCCGATGCGACTTTTCTGCAGGGCGCCGCACTGCTGGTGGATGCCTTGCTGGGGGCCGGTCTGGATCGTGCACCGGCAGGCGCACTGAAGGCGCTGCTCGAAGCCGTGCGGGCCAGCGGCCTGCCGGTGTGCGCGGTGGACGTGCCGACGGGCCTGCACGGCGGCAGCGGGCAATGCCCGGGCGTGGCCCTGCAGGCGGAACTCACCGTTACCTTCTTTCGGCGCAAGCCGGGGCATTTGCTGCTGCCGGGCCGCGCCCTGTGCGGCACGGTGGTGTGCGCCGATATCGGCATCCCGGCCACTGTCCTGCCCGCACTGTCGGTGGCCACGCAGGCCAACCATCCGGATCTCTGGCGGGCGTGCTTTCCCTGGCCGGCCATCGATGGGCACAAGTATCGCCGCGGCCAGGTGCTGGTGATCGGCTCGGCACACATGACGGGCGCCAGCCGCCTGGCCTGCCTGGCGGCCGCACGCGTGGGGGCCGGGCTGGTCACGCTCGCGGTGCCGCCAGCCGCCTGGGCCGTGCAGGCGGCTGCGCTCACGTCCGTGATGGTCGAGACGCTGCCCGACGATGGCTCGCTGCACGGCGCCCTGGCCGATGCACGGCGCAACGCGCTGCTCATCGGGCCGGGCCTTGGGCGCCATGCCCGCGCGCGCATGCAGGTGCGCCAGGTATTGGCAACCGGACGGCCCTGCGTGCTCGATGCCGACGCACTCAGCGCCTTTGCCGACCACCATGTCGGCGAACTCTTTGGCGCGCTGCACGGGCGGTGCGTGCTGACGCCGCATGAGGGTGAGTTTGCACGGCTGTTCGGCAGCTCGATGCCTGGTAGTTCGATGCCTTGTAGTTCGGTGTCTGACAGTTCGGTGCCGGGTGATCCGGTGCCGGGCAGTTCGGTGTCTGGCGGCGCGGGCGACAAGCTGCAGCGTGCCCGCGCTGCGGCCCGGCACACTGGTGCCGTCATTGTGCTCAAGGGACCGGACACGGTGATCGCCGCAGCGGACGGCCAGGCTGTGATCAACGACAATGCGCCGGCGACACTGGCCACGGCGGGCACGGGTGACGTGCTGGCGGGTTGCATTGCGGGGCTTCTGGCCGCCGGCATGCCCGCCTTCCAGGCCGCCTGCGCGGCGGTCTGGCTGCACGGCCTGGCGGCCGATCAGCTGGGCTGGGGCCTGTTGGCCGAAGATTTGCCCCGGGCGCTACCGACGGCCCTGAATATTCTCCAGGGCTGCTAAAATGGCAGGTTTACCTGTATCTGGCCCAGAAAGCCGGTGCCAGCCATGCATCCCGCCGCGCCACGCCATGACCAGCGCCGTGGCCGCGGCCTTTCGTTGATTCCCTATCGTGATATCCACCAGCAATCTCACCATACAGTTTGGTGCCAAACCCCTGTTTGAAAACGTCAGCGTCAAGTTCGGCGATGGCAACCGCTACGGCCTGATCGGCGCCAATGGCTCGGGCAAGTCCACCCTGATGAAGATCATTGGCGGCGATCTGGACCCCACCTCGGGCCACGTCAGCCTCGAACCCGGCCTGCGCATGGGCAAGTTGCAGCAGGATCAGTTCGCCTACGAGGCCCATCGGGTCCTGGATGTGGTACTGATGGGGCACGTCGAGATGTGGCAGGTGATGAGCGAGCGCGATGCCATTTATGCCAACCCGGACGCCACCGAAGAAGACTACATGCGGGCGGCCGAGCTCGAGGGCCGGTTTGCCGAGTACGATGGCTATACCGCCGAAGCCCGCGCCGGTGAACTCCTGCTGGGGCTCGAAATCCCCGTCGAACAGCACGAACGCCCCATGAGCGAGGTCGCCCCGGGCTGGAAACTGCGCGTGCTGCTGGCGCAGGCGTTGTTTTCGAACCCCGACGTACTGCTGCTCGATGAGCCCACCAACAACCTGGACATCAACACCATACGCTGGCTCGAAGGGGTGCTGAACAGCTACGACAGCACCATGATCATCATCAGCCACGACCGCCATTTCCTCAACCAGGTCTGCACCCACATGGCCGATCTCGATTATCGGGCGCTGCAGATCTACCCGGGCAACTACGATGACTACATGCTGGCGTCCACCCAGGCGCGCGAGCGCCAGATGGCGGCCAATGCACGGGCCAAGGAGCGCGTCTCCGAACTTCAGGACTTCGTGCGCCGCTTTGCCGCCAACAAGTCCAAGTCGCGCCAGGCCACGTCGCGCCTGAAGCAGATCGACCGCATCAAGGCCGAAACGGTGCAGGTCAAGCCCTCGTCGCGCCAGAATCCCTACATACGCTTCGAAGTCAACAAGGTCCTGCACCGCCAGGCGGCTCACGTCGAAGACCTGGTCAAGGCCTGGGACAGGCCCATCATCCAGGGGCTGTCCACCATGATCGAGGCCGGCCAGAAGCTGGCCATCATCGGCGCCAACGGGGTGGGCAAGACCACCTTGCTGCGCCTGCTGGCCGGTGATCTGAAGCCGGACGCCGGCCAGGTGCGCTGGTCCGAAAACGCCGATCCGGGCTATATGGCGCAAGACGTCTCCGACCAGTTCGATTCCGACCGCAACCTCTTCGACTGGCTCGCCGATTTTCGCCAGCCGGGCGACGAGGATCAGGCAATCCGTTCGGTGCTCGGGCGCCTGCTGTTTTCGGGCGACGAGATCGGCAAGGCCGTCCGGGTGCTTTCGGGGGGCGAGAAGAACCGCATGAGCTTCGGGCGCCTGATGCTCGGGCGCCATAATGTCCTGCTCATGGACGAGCCCACCAACCACCTGGACATGGAGTCGATCGAATCATTGCAGTATGCGCTCGAGCAGTACAAGGGCACGCTGGTGTTCGTCTCGCACGATCGCCAGTTCGTCTCGGGCATCGCGGACCGGATCATCGAGATCTTCCCGGACGGCCGGCTGGTCGATTATCCCGGCTCATACGACGATTATCTTTTTTCGCAGGGCATCGAGTCCTGAGCGTGCACGAGGGGGCTGGCGCATGTTGCACACGCTGACCGGGCTGGCCCGCCACGAAACGCAGGTGCGCAAGAGCCGCTTTCTCGCTCTGGCAGGCCCGATCACGTCCGCAGAAGCGGCATCGGAATTTCTGCAGGCTCACGCCCATGCCGGCGCCAGCCACCACTGCTGGGCCTGGCGCCTGGGGCAGCAGTACCGTTTCCATGATGATGGCGAGCCCGGTGGTACGGCGGGCAGGCCTATCCTGCAGGCCATCGATGGCCAGGGCTGCGATCGGGTGGTCGTTCTGGTGATCCGCTGGTTCGGCGGCATCAAGCTGGGTACGGGCGGGCTGATCCGGGCGTATGGGGGGGCTGCCGCCGAGTGCCTGCGCCTGGCGCCCAAAAGCCCGCTGCGCGACGAATGCCGGGTGCGTTGCGCCTGCCCCTATCCGGACATCGACCGGGTACAGGCACGCCTGCTGGCCGGTGGCGCCCGGATCGAGCAGGCCGATTATGATGCTGCGGGCGTGGTCTGGCACCTGTGCCTGCCGCGCGACGCGCTGCCGCACTGGCAGGCGCTGCTGGCCGATCTGACCCGTGGCCAGGGGGACTTCAAGGTGCTGGACGACGCCTGAGGCGCCGCGGCGCGGGCGCGCTCAGTGCCTGGTGGCCGAGGCCTTTTCCTGTTCGGCGATCTCGGCGTGCACCTTGGCCATGTCGAGATCCTTGACCTGCTGCAGCAGATCTTCGAGCTGGGCCGGTGCCAGGGCACCCGCCTGCTGGAACAGCAGCACGTTTTCGCGAAACACCATCAGCGTGGGGATGGAGCGGATGCGCAACGCCGAGGCGAGCTCGGTTTGTTCTTCGGTGTTGATCTTGGCGAACGTGACATCCGGGTGCTTTTCGGCGGCGGCTTCGAATACCGGGCCGAACTGGCGGCAGGGGCCGCACCACGGCGCCCAGAAATCGATGATCAGGGGCTGTGTGGCCTCGGTGGCGGTCTGGAAGGTGTCTTGGTCGAGTTCGATGACGCTCATGGAGCCTCCGTAAGAGTGGCAGGACAGGAGCCTGGCTCCTGTGCATACGGTGCATATGGGGTCGATGTACGCATTTGCAAGCCACCGGTCACTCGGGGAACAGGGCGTATTTGATGACGAACAGGATGGCCACCAGCAGCGTGGCGGGGTGGATTTCGCGGTAGCGCCCGGAGAGCGCCTTGATGACCACGTAGCTGATGAAGCCGAATGCCAGACCATTGGCGATGGAGTAGGTGAGCGGCATGGCAATGGCGGCAATCGACGCAGGCACGGACTCGGTGATGTCGTCCCAGGAAATGTCGACCAGTTCGCGCAGCATGAGGCAGGCGACATACAGCAGGGCAGGGGCCGTGGCGTACGGTGGCACTACGGCGGCCAGTGGCGAGAGGAACAGGGCCAGCAGGAAGAGGATCGCGATCACCAGTGCCGTCAGCCCGGTCCGCCCGCCGGCCTGCACGCCCGAGGCGCTTTCGACGTAGGCGGTGGTGCTGCTGGTGCCCAGCATGGAACCCGCCACGATGGCGCAGCTGTCGGCCATCAGGGCGCGCCCCAGGCGCCCGGGATTGCCCGGGGTGATCAGGCCGGCGCGGGTGGCCACACCGATCATGGTGCCCGTGGCATCGAATACTTCGACCAGCACGAACACCAGAATGATATGGAAGAAGCCCGTGTTGAGCACCCCGGGAATATCGAGCTCGAAGAACGTGGGCGCGAGGCTGGGCGGGGTGTCGACGATGCCCTGGAATTCGGTGAAGCCAGCCAGCATGGACAGCACCGTGATGGCGAGAATGCCGATCAGGATGGCGCCGCGCACCCGGAGGGCGGCCAGCGCGGTGATGATGAAAAAGCCCAGTATGGCCAGCAGGGTGGTGGGTTCGGTGAGATTGCCCAGGCCCACCTTGGTGGCGGGGTTTTCAACCACGATGCCGGCCGATCCCAGTGCGATGATGCCCAGGAACAGGCCGATACCGGCTGCGATGGCAGAGCGCAGGGACGGCGGGATGCCGGCCACCAGCCATTCGCGTATGCCGGTGACCGTGAGGATCACGAAGATCACCCCCGAGATGAATACCGCGCCCAGCGCCTGCTGCCAGGAATACCCCATCTGGGCCACCACGGTGAAGGCGAAGAAGGCGTTGAGCCCCATGCCGGGCGCCATGCCGATGGGCCAGTTGGCCAGGAAGGCCATGATCAGTGAACCAAGGGCCGCTGCGGTGCAGGTGGCCACAAAGACCGCGCCGCGGTCCATGCCGGTGCTGGAGAGAATGTCGGGATTGACGAAGATGATGTAGGACATCGTCAGGAATGTCGTCAGTCCGGCCAGTACTTCGGTACGCATGGTCGTACCGTGTTCGTGCAGCTTGAAGAATTGTTCGAGCATGGTGTCTCTTCCTGGGTTGTTTTTCGCGTGGCGTGTCAGTTTGTCGTTGCCATTCTAAAACCCTTTTACTCGTGGATGTACACTCACGGCTGATTATGCTGATCATCGGATTTGAAAGTTCGTGTGACGAGACCGGCGTGGCCATTGCCTGTACAGGGCGCGGCCTGCTGACGCACGCCCTGTACAGCCAGGTGGCCATGCACCGTGAATACGGCGGTGTGGTGCCCGAGCTGGCCTCGCGCGATCACATCCGGCGCATCGTGCCGCTCACCCGGCAGGTGCTGGCCGAGGCGGGCGTGCAGCCCAGGGCGCTCGGGGCCGTCGCCTACACTGCGGGCCCCGGTCTGGCCGGTGCCCTGCTGGTCGGCGCGAGCTTTGCGCGCTCGTTTGCCTGGGGCCTGGGGCTGCCGGCATTGCCCATACATCATCTCGAAGGGCATCTGCTGTCACCGCTGCTGGCCGCCGAGGCGCCAGGCTTCCCCTTCGTCGCGCTGCTGGTGTCCGGGGGGCACACGCAGCTGATGCGCGTCGATGGGGTGGCACGCTACACCTTGCTGGGCGAGACGCTGGATGACGCCGCGGGCGAGGCCTTCGACAAGAGCGCGAAGCTGCTCGGCCTGGGCTATCCGGGGGGGCCGGCCCTGTCGCGGCTTGCGCAGGCCGGCAATCCGCAGGCGCATGCCCTGCCGCGCCCCATGCTGCACAGCAAGACTCTCGATTTCAGCTTCAGCGGGCTCAAGACGGCCGTCCGGACCCGGCTCGAGGCGCTCGAACAGCAGGGCCTGGCGGCCGATCCTGCGGCGCGCGCGGATCTGGCGGCGGCCACTGAAGCCGCCATTGTGGACGTGCTGGCGGGCAAGGCCTTGCAGGCCCTGGACCAGACGGGGCTGAAGACCCTGGTCGTGGCCGGCGGGGTGGGGGCCAATGCGCCGCTGCGCGCACGCCTGCAGCAGGCATTGGCCGCGCGCGGCGGGCAGGTCTTTTTTCCACCGGTGGCCTTGTGTACGGACAACGGCGCGATGATTGCCTGGGCGGCCGTGCTGCGCGAGCGTGCCGGTCTGGTCGACTGGGCCGCCCTGCGTGGCGAGACCGGCTTCGACGTGCGCCCGCGCTGGGATCTGCAGGATGTTTGCGTGGCCTGAATCGGCACCGCCTCTTCAGCTGCTTTTGCGCCCGCGCCTGTGCCGCCCGGAGGCCGGGGTGGCCTTGCGCGCGCCGATCTTGCCTTCCTTGCCAGCCAGCAGGCGGCTGATGTTGGCCTGATGGCGGGCCAGCAGCAGCACGCTGATGGCGACGATCACGCTGGCGGTCAGCGTATCGACGCGCCAGACCACGCCGTTGCCCAGAATGTAGTAGAAGGGTGCAAAAATGGCCGCCAGGATGGCCGCCAGTGATGAATAGCGCGTGACTGCGGCCACCAGCAGCCAGGTCAGCAGCACGGCAAGCGCGAGCCAGCCGTGCAGCCCAAGCAGTACGCCCAGTGCGGTGGCCACCCCCTTGCCGCCGTGAAAACGCAGGAACACCGGATACAGGTGCCCGAGAAACGCGCCCAGGCCCGCGAGGGGCACCGCTGCCGCGCCGACCCAGCCCTGCTGTACGGCCCAGGCCGCCAGCACGACGGCCAGCCAGCCTTTGGCGGCATCGCCCAGCAGGGTGAGCACGGCAGCCGATTTGTTGCCGCCACGCAACACATTCGTGGCCCCCGGGTTGTGCGAACCAAAACTGCGTGGATCGTTCAGGCCCATGGCCTTGCTGACCAGTACGGCAAAAGACACGGAGCCCATCAGGTAGGCGATGAGCAGCACAGGCAACAGCGCGCTGGCCGCCAGCAGGTTGGTCATGGTCATGTTCAGGCCCGGTGGGCAGGCTGGTCTGGATGCCTGTCATTCTATACCGGGTACAATCAGCAGCATCTGGTTTCAGCTCGGGGCAGGGTTCATGCGCATACTGGTTTCCAATGACGACGGCTACAGCGCTGCCGGCATCGAGGCGCTGGTGGCCGCACTCAGGCCGCTGGGCGACATCACCGTGATCGCGCCCGAAACCAATTGCAGCGGGGCCTCCAATTCGCTGACGCTCAGCCGGCCGCTGTCGGTACGCCAGGCGGCCAACGGGTTCTACCATGTCAATGGCACGCCATCCGACTGCATACACGTAGCGCTCACGGGCCTGCTCGATTTTCGCCCCGACCTGCTGGTGTCGGGCATCAACAATGGCGCCAACCTGGGCGAAGACACGCTGTACTCGGGTACCGTGGCGGCGGCGTCCGAAGGTTTCCTGTTCGGCGTGCCCTCGATCGCCTTCTCGCTGGTGCAGCGCGAGTGGCGGCATCTCGACTGCGCCGCGCAGGTGGCCCGCGAACTGGTCGGCCGGTTTCGCGACAGCCCGTGGCCCGAGCCCATGCTGCTCAATGTCAATATCCCGGCGGTGCCCTATCATGCCCTGAAGGGTTTTCGCACGACCCGCCTGGGGCGCCGCCATCCGTCCGAACCCGTGATCCGCAGCACGTCGCCCTATGGCGATGAAGTCTACTGGATCGGGCCGGTGGGCCGGGCCCGAGACAGTGGCCCGGAAACCGACTTCGGCGCCATCGAAGCCAATGCGGTCTCGATGACGCCGCTGCGCCTCGACCTGACCGATCATAGCCGTACAGAGGCGATCGCCAGTTGGGCCGGGTTGTCGATGGCGCCATGAACAAACCCCGGCGACCGGCCGCGGGCCCTGGCCCGCACAACACGCATCCGGGGGCCCGTTCGGGTGACGGGCGTGCTGCATTTTCGGCCGCCAACAGCAATACGCGCATTCTGGGGCCGCGCCCATTCGTGCTGCCCAGGCCTGCCGCCACCGAGTCCGCCGCCAGCGCAGGCCCGCCGGCCAATCTTGGCCTGAATTCCGAACGCCAGCGCCACGAAATGGTGCGCCGCCTGCGTGCGCAGGGCATCACCGACGAACGGGTGCTGGCGGCGATGGGGGCGGTGCCGCGCCACCTGTTCGTGGACCAGGGGCTGGCCAGCCGGGCCTACGACGATGCCGCCCTGCCCATTGGCTACAGCCAGACGATTTCGCAGCCCTGGGTGGTCGCCCACATGATCGAAGCCATGGCGCGCGATCGCACGCCGCAGAAGGTGCTCGAAATCGGCGCGGGTTGTGGCTATCAGGCCGCCGTGCTGGCGCAGTTCGTCCCGGTGGTCCACGCCGTCGAGCGCGTGCAGGGTCTCTATGAACAGGCCCGCCGGCACCTCGACGCACTGGCCTTGCCCGGGCGGGTCCATCTGTCCTTTGGCGACGGCATGGCCGGGCTTGCGCGCCATGCGCCCTTCGAGGGTATTGTGGTCGCGGCCGCGGGGGTTAAAATCCCCGAAGTACTGTTCGATCAGCTGGCCGTGGGTGCGCGGCTGATTGCCCCCGAAGGCAGTACGCACCAGCGGCTCATGCTCATCGAGCGCACGGGCCCCGCCAGCTGGCAGCGTACCGAACTTGAACCCGTCCGTTTTGTACCTCTGCGTCCCGGAACGCAGGCCTGAGGAGATCCCCCATGTACCACGGCACGCTGCCTGTCACAGCTGCTCTGTCCCAACCGCTGCGCTGGCATCGCGTGGCCTTGCTGGCTGCCGTGTGCAGCGCCCTGGTCCTGGCCGGCTGCGCATCGCGCAAGGCGCCGGCCCCGGTGGCCGATCATTCCAGCAGTGCCGTCGCGCCGGCGCAGGGCACCTATGTCGTGCGCTCGGGCGATACGCTCTACGGCATTGCCCAAAAGCATGGCCTCACGGTCGATCAGCTCAAGCAGCTCAACGGCATCACCGACCCCACGCAGCTGGCGATCGGGCAGGTGCTGCGGCTCGATTCAGGTACGGCCCGCCCGGTGGCCGATGCTGCGGTCACTGCACCGGTCACCACGGGCAGCGCAGGCAGCAGCGCAGCCGCCACCCCGCCTGCGGCCGACACCTCCAGCGCGCGGGCCGCCGACGCCAATCTCATCCAGTGGGGCTGGCCGGCATCGGGCAAGATCATCCAGGGCTTCAACAGCACCACCAAGGGGGTCGATATCGAGGGCGCCGTGGGCAGCCCCGTGGTGGCGGCCGCCGATGGCAAGGTCATGTATGCCGGCAACGGGGTGCGCGGCCTGGGCAACCTGATCCTGCTGGGCCACTCCGACGGTTTCATCACGGCCTATGCGCACAACGAAAGCCTGCTGGTCAAGACGGGTGAAACCATTGCGAAAGGCGCGAAGATCGCTACGCTGGGGCAAAGCGACACCACCTCGCCGCGCCTGCACTTCGAGATCCGGCGCCGTGGCACGCCGGTCAACCCGCTCGCCTATCTGCCGCCCCGATGATCCCCACCCTGGTCTTCGATCTCGAAACGATACCCGATGCCCAGGGCCTGCGGCGCCTGAATCCCGAGTGGGCCGATCTGCCCGATGACCAGGTCATCGAGCACGCGCTTCAGGCGCGGCGCGAGACGCACGGGCACGATTTCCTGCCCCTGTATCAGCACCAGATCGTGGTCATCGGCTGCGTGTTTCGCGATGAACAGGGGTTTCGCGTACGCGCCCTGGGGCAGGCCGACGACCCCGAGTCCAGCCTGATCTCCAGTTTCTTCAAGACGATTGGGCACTATACGCCCACGCTGGTCAGCTGGAACGGCTCGGGGTTCGACCTGCCCGTGCTGCACTACCGCAGCCTGGTGCACGGGGTGCCGGCCGCGCGCTATTGGGAAACCGGTGAAGACGATCGCGACTTCCGTTTCAACAATTACCTCAATCGGTACCATAACCGCCATGTCGATCTGATGGATGTGCTCGCCGGCTACAACGCCCGTGCCAGTGCGCCACTGGATGCGCTGGCCAGGCTGTGCGGCTTTCCTGGCAAGCTCGACATGGACGGCGGGCAGGTCTGGCAGGCCTGGCACGCAGGTGAACGCGAATCAGTCCGCCAGTACTGTGAAACCGACGTGGTCAACACCTGGCTGCTGTATTGCCGCTGGCGCCTGCTGAAGGGCGAACTCGACCCCAGCGCCTATGCCGCCGAGCTGCAGCTGGTGCGCGATGCGCTCGAAGCCGAACCCGGTGCGCATTGGCGGGCATTTCTCGCCGCCTGGCCAGGCCACTGATCTGTCCATGGCCGATTCCGATCACCTGGTGCTCGACATCGAATCGCTCGACTCCGACGGGCAGGGCATCGCCCATCATCAGGGCAAGGTCGTGTTCGTCGAGGGGGCTCTGGCGGGCGAAACCGTGCGGGTACGCATCGTGCGCCGCAAGCCGACGTTCGACAAGGCGCGGGTCGAGGCCGTACTGCGCCCCTCCAGTCAGCGGGTGCAACCGCCGTGCCCCCATTTTGACGTGTGTGGTGGCTGCGCCCTGCAGCATCTCGATGTGGCCGCGCAGGTCGCCGTCAAGCAACGCACCCTGGAAGACGCACTGGCCCATATCGGCAAGGTCCGGGCCCTGCAGATCCTGCCGGCCATTCACGGGCCGTCGGCCGGCTACCGGCATCGGGCACGCCTCTCGGTGCGCCTGGTGGTCAAGAAGGGGGGGGTACTGGTTGGGTTTCACGAAAAGGCCAGCAGCTACGTGGCCGATATGCAGCAGTGCCTGATCCTGCCGCCCCACGTGTCCGCGCTGCTGGTCCCGTTGCGCAGCCTGATCGGGGGGCTGTCGCGGCCCGATCGCATGCCGCAGATCGAGGTGGCGGTGGGCGACCGGGCCACAGTGCTGTGCCTGCGCCACCTCGAGGCGCTGACAGACGATGATCGAAGCCAGCTGCGCGCCTTCGGGGCACGCCATGGGGTCGATTGGTGGCTGCAGCCGCGGGGGCCCGAGACGGCTCATCCGCTGGATCCGGCGCGCGCCGACGTGCTGGCCTATGCCTTGCCGGCCTGGGGGCTGCGCATGGGGTTCCGGCCCACTGATTTCACGCAGGTGAACCCGTACATCAATCAGGTTCTGGTCACGCGTGCGCTGGCCCTGCTCGAGGCACGGGCCGACGACCGGGTCATGGATCTGTTCTGTGGCCTGGGCAACTTCAGCCTGCCCCTGGCCACCACGGCGCAATCCGTGCTGGGTGTCGAGGGCAGCGCCACGCTGGTGGCGCGCGCGCGTGATGCTGCCGCGCAGCACGGCCTGCAGGGCAAGGCGCGGTTTGGCGCGCAGAACCTGTTCGAGGTGGATGCGGCCTGGTTCAGGGCGCAGGGGCACTTCGACCGCCTGCTGGTGGATCCGCCGCGCGAGGGGGCGCTCGCCGTGGCCCGCGCGCTGTGCGAGCTCGAGCCCGCCGAACGGCCGCAGCGTATCGTGTACGTGTCCTGCAATCCGGCGACCCTGGCGCGTGATGCGGGCATTCTGCACCACGTGGGCGGCTGGGTGTTGCGCGCTGCGGGCATCATCAACATGTTCCCGCATACGGCGCACGTCGAATCCGTGGCGGTGTTCGACAGGTCCTGAAGGGCGGTGCCTTCGGCAGCGCCTCGATGGCAGCCCCTCGACGGTGGCTCCTTGACGGTTGCTCCTTGACGG